>JRHI01000100.1_pt1 | contig 88500 bp, 85 predicted proteins | sample 215371 | NCBI WGS metagenome assembly JRHI01 (sample SAMN02929681, study PRJNA255918) | sediment metagenome | biome: cave system; feature: Ice Cave; material: Sediment; isolation source: sediment from deep within a dark volcanic ice cave with no known source of... ... | reverse complement strand
CGAGCTTGGCCTCGGGCATGTTGGTCATGCCGATCACGTCGCAACCCCAGTTCCGGTAGAGGAAGGATTCGGCGCGCGTGGAGAACTGCGGGCCCTCCATGGCGAGGTAGGTGCCGCCGGTGGTCGCAGCGATGCTCACGGCCTTTGCTGCCTTCTCCACCGCCGCGACGAGCAGCGGGCTCACGGGATGCGCCATCGACACGTGCGCGACGCAACCGTCGCCGAAGAAACTCTTCTCGCGCGCGAAGGTGCGGTCGATGAACTGGTCGGGCAGCACGAAATGCCCCGGCGGATACTGGTCTTTCAGCGAGCCGCAGGCGGAGATCGACACGAGATCGGTGACGCCCGAACGCTTCAAGGCATCGATGTTGGCGCGGTAGTTGATGTGCGTCGGCGAGATGCGATGGCCGCGGCCGTGGCGGGGTAGAAACCGGAACGGCAGCCCATCGAGCTCGGCAAACAGGATCTCGTCCGAGGGCTCGCCCCAGGGGCTCGTGACCTTCTCCCAGTGCGGGTTCTTGATGCCGGGCAGATGGTAGAAGCCGCTGCCGCCGACGATCCCCAGAACGGACTTGGTCACTGCTGTCTCCTACGAAGCCCGAGTTCGCTCGCACGTGCCGCGCTCTCGCCGCGAGCGGGCCTCGTATGGCATGGGGCGCCGTGCGCGAAAAGCGAAAAGCCGGCACCGCGGCGACGGTCCTCTGTCACATTGGCGTCGCATCGGGCGTTGGCGCGGCTAATGCTTCACGCCGCTCCAGACGAGCCGCTTGGCGGCGTAGAGGACGAGCGTCGTGACGAGGAGGTAGAGCAGCACCTGCCAGCCGATGCGCTTGCGCGAATCGAGGTTCGGGTCCGCCGACCAGGCGAGGAAAGCGGCAATATCGCGCGCGTTCTGGTCGAGCGAGCCCTTGGCGCCGGCATCGGGCTGGTACTCGACGACGTTGTCCTTCGACAAGGGCGGCGGCATCGCGAGCTGATGACCGGGGAAGGTCAGGTTGTAGTACATGCCGTCCGCGACCTGCACGCCGGCCGGCGGATCGGTGTAGCCGGTGAGCAGGTTGTGAATGTAGTCGGGGCCACCCTCCTGGTAGCCGCGCGCGATGTCGACCAGCATCCAGAACCAGTGCGTGTACCAGGGCGCGGTGCTTTCCAGCGAGCGCGCCTTGGCGATGAGCGAGAGGTCGGGCGGCAGCGCGCCGTTCTGGGCCGCGCGCGCCTGCTTGTCGTTCTTGAAGGGGCCGAGGATCGGATCGGCGAGCCCCGGAAGCCGGTCGATGGGATTGCCCTGGTCGTCGAGCTCGCCCGAGATCTTGTTGGGCCAGGCGATGGCCAGAGCCTTGACGGAGGCCTCGGGGAACTGCGGACCGCCGGGCTCCGCGAGATTGCGGAAGCGCACGCGCTTCAGGCCGTGGCAGGCTGAGCAAACGTTCTGATAGATCTGGAAGCCGCGCTGAAGCTGCGCTTGGTCATACTGGCCGCGGAAACCCGCAAACGGCCAGGACTGACGCTGGGTCGCGTGCTCCTCGCCTGCATCCTCGGCTTTGACCGCGGCCGCCCCGGCGAGCGACACCAGGCCGAGAAGCAAGACCGCCGCGAACCTGCAGGCCAGATCGGCTCTGCTCATGGAAGCCCCCTTAGACCTTTGCCGCCGCGGCGGATGCCGATGGCGCCGCGTTCTTGCCCAGTACCGCCTCGGTGATGGAGCCGGGCAGCGGCCGCGGTTTCTCCAGCAGGCCGACGATCGGCAAGACGAGAAGGAAGTGCGCGAAATAGTAGGCCGTGAAAATCCGTGCCCAGAACACGTAGATCTCGTCCGGCGGCTTGGACCCGAGATAGCCGAGCGCCACGCAGGTGAACACGAACAGCCAGAAGAACCAGCGGTAGATCGGCCGGTACTTGGTCGAGCGCACGCGGCTCGTATCGAGCCACGGCACCAGGAACAGCACCGCGATCGAGGAGAACATGGCGATGACGCCGAAAAGCTTGGACGGGATCGCGCGCAGGATCGCGTAATAGGGCAGGAAGTACCACTCCGGCACGATGTGCGGCGGCGTCACGAGGTTGTTTGCCGGCGTGTAGTTGTCGGCGTGGCCGAGGTAGTCCGGCAGGAAGAACACGAACCAGGCGAACAGGATTATGAAGGCGAACATGCCGACCGCATCCTTCGACGTCGCATAAGGGTGCATCGGCACGGCATCCGACGGCGTCTTGACGTCGAGCCCGATGGGGCTGTTCTGGCCGACGAGATGCAAGGCCCACAGGTGCAGGCCGACGAGGCCGGCGATCACGAACGGCAGCAGGTAGTGCAGGCTGTAGAAGCGGGTGAGGGTGACGCCCGACACCGAGTAGCCGCCCCACAGCCACTCGACGATCGTGGTGCCGAGGCCCGAATAGATGCTGTCGAGCGAGGAAAAGAGGTTCGTGATGACGGTCACGGCCCAGAAGCTCATCTGTCCCCAGGGCAGCGAGTAGCCCATGAAGGCCGTCGCCATCATGGTGAGGAAGATCAACACGCCGATGATCCACAGCACCTCGCGCGGGCTCTTGTAGGAGCCGTAGTAGAGGCCGCGGAAAATGTGGATGTAGGCGGCGAGGAAGAACATCGACGCGCCGACCGCGTGCAGGTTACGGATCAGCCAGCCGAAGTTCACGTCGCGGCGGATCGCCTCCACCGAGTCGAAGGCTTCGGTCGCGCTCGGCTGGTAGTGCATGGCGAGCACCACGCCGGTCACGATCTGCGCCATCAGGAAGAAGGTCAGGATGCCGCCGAACGTCCACCAGTAGTTGAGGTTGCGCGGGGTGGGGAAGTCGACGAACTGCGTGTGCATCAGGCGCCCGACGGGCAGGCGCACGTCCATCCACTTCGCAAAGCGCGACTTGGGTTCGTAGGTCGATGCGTGAAGAGCCATGGCCCTTTTGCTCCTCAGCCGATCTTGAGCTTGGTGTCGGTCAGGAAGGAGTAGACCGGTACCTCGAGATTGCGCGGCGCCGGGCCCTTGCGAATGCGCCCCGCGGTGTCGTAGTGCGAACCGTGGCACGGACACAGCCAGCCGCCGTAGTCGCCGCGCTTGTCGCCGAGCGCCTGGCCTTTCGGGATACAGCCGAGGTGGGTGCAGATCCCCACCATCACGATCCACTCCTCGTGGCCCTTTATGGTGCGGTTTTCATCGGCGGCGGACGCCGATTCCGGCAGCGCGTCGTTGCGCGCCGAATCATCGCGCAGCTCTCCGAGGTCAACGGCCTTGGCGGAAGCGATCTCCTCCGGGGTGCGGTGACGGATGAAGACCGGCTTGCCGCGCCATAGAACCGTGATCGCCTGTCCGACCTTGACGGGCGTGATGTCGACCTCGATCGAAGCGAGCGCCAGCGCGCCTGCGTCCGGGTTCATCTGATCTATGAACGGCCACAGCGCAACGGCGCCGCCGACGGCAACGAAGGCGTTGGCCGCGAGGATGATGAAATCCCTGCGGGTCGGTTCTTCGGCGTCAATTGCCACGGGTGCCTCCGCATCGAGGAAGTGCCGCACTGCGCATTCGCCGTCCGGGGCCGGACGGGGCTCGAGGTTCCTCCCTCTCGAACCCGCGCAGTCTGCGATAGGCCTACAGAATAGGCCCAATAGCCATGCGGTTTTTTGACATTCTTCCCGGCCGCTCTCAACCCTCGCAGGTCAAAAATGCGGGGGGCAATTTGGCGCATGTCGTGGCAACCGTCGCGCGCGCGCGCTACTCGGCCGCATCGGCGGCGTCGCGCGCGAGGAAGCCGCCCGACTGTCGCCTCCACAACTCGGCGTACAGGCCACCGCGGCGGAGCAGCTCGGCGTGGCTGCCCTGCTCGGTGACGCGGCCAGCGTCCATGATGATGAGGCGGTCCATGGCGGCGATGGTCGAGAGACGGTGGGCGATGGCGATAACTGTCTTGCCCATCATGAGGTTGGCGAGCTGCTCCTGGATCGCCGCCTCGACCTCGGAGTCGAGCGCGCTCGTCGCCTCGTCGAGCACGAGGATTGGCGCATTCTTGAGCAGCGCGCGCGCGATCGCGATGCGCTGGCGCTGGCCGCCCGACAGCTTGACCCCCCGCTCGCCAACGTGCGCGTCGTAGCCCTCGCGGCCGTGCAGGTCCTGCAGGCCGCCGATGAACTCGTGCGCGTGCGCGCGCTCGGCCGCCATGATCGCCTGCGTCTCGCCCGCGTCGGGGCGGCCATAGAGGATGTTATCGCGCACCGAGCGGTGCAGGAGCGAGGTATCCTGCGTCACGACGCCGATCTGGCTGCGCAGGCTGTCCTGGGTGACGTGCGCGATGTCCTGGCCATCGATGAAGATCTGCCCATGCTCCAGGTCGTGGAAGCGCAGGAGCAGCGACACGAGCGTCGACTTGCCGGCGCCCGAGCGCCCGACGAGGCCGACCTTCTCGCCCGGCGCCACGTGCAGCGACAGGTTCTGGATGACGCCGCCCGGCTTGCCGTCGCCGGCCGAGCGCGTGTGCCCGTAGTCGAAGCTCACGTCGTCGAACTCGATGGAGCCGCGCTTCACGTCGAGTGGCTTTGCATCCTTGGCATCGACGACCGAGAACGGGCGCGCGATCGTCATCATGCTTTCCTGCACGACGCCGACGTTCTCGAAGATGCCGGCGAGCGTCCACATGAACCAGCCCGACATGTTCATGAGCCGGATGATGAGGCCGGTGACGACGCTGATGGCGCCGATCGATATCTCGCCGCGGCTCCACAGCCACAAGGCGAGCCCCGTGGTGCCGACGAGAACGGTGCCGTTCAGCGTCCACAGCACCGCCTCCATGATGGTGTTGAGGCGGAGCTGGTCCTGGTAACGGGCGAGGTGCTCGTCGATCGCCTCGCGCGCGTATTGATCCTCACGCTCGGTGTGGGCGAAGAGCTTGACCGTCATGATGTTGGTGTAGATGTCGACGATGCGCCCCGTGAGCATCGAGCGCGCCTCCGACATGACGCCCGACAGCTTCTCGATCTTGGGCACGAAATAGTTGAGCGTCACCCCGTAGCCGGCGAGCCAGATGGCGAGCGGTATGACGAGCCGCCAATCGGCCTCGAAGAACAAGAGGAACGCGCCGATCCAGTGCACCGCTACCCAGACGACGACGTCGCAGACGTTGGCGGCGACGTCACGCACCGCGGGGCCGACCTGCATGACGCGCGTCGCGATGCGCCCGGCAAAGTCGTTCTGGAAGAAGCCGAGGCTCTGGCGCACCACGTAGGAGTGCGCGCGCCAGCGCACGAGCACACTGACGGGGCCCAGGATCGCCTGCTGCTTCGTCAGGTCCGTGAGGGCGGAGAGGACCGGTCGTAGAACGAGCGCTACGAAGGCCATGAAGGCGAGCTCGTGGCCGTGCTCAGCGAAGAACTGAGACGGCGAGGATGTCTCCCGCATGAGGTCGATGATGCGCCCGATAAAGGCGATGATGGCGACCTCGATGCCGGCGGCGGCGAGTGTCAGCACGGTCAGGGCGGCGAACGCCCACGTTACCGGCTTCAGGTAGAACCAGAAGAATGCCGCGAGCCGCTTCGGCGGCTCCGTGATGGGAGCCGGCGCATAGGCGTCGATGCGCGTCTCGAACCAGCGAAAGATTCGCTCAAACATCGGGAACATGGGGGCCCGCTCTGCTCTGATCTCAATCAAGTGTCGCGAGCCCGCGGCCATGGCGCCGCCTGCAGTTCCAACGACTTTCTCGATTTCACCTGGGACACATATAGGCTAACCGTGCTTCTGGTCCAAAGGAAGGCCCAAGGTCACAGACAAGGGCATGGGCGGGAGCCGCATGGGAGAAGAAAAAACCGAGCTCGATCAGCGAAAAGAGGTGGCGCGCGCCTGGTTTGAGGAGCTGCGCGACCACATCTGCTTAAGCTTCGAGGCGCTCGAGACCAACCTTCCGGCGAAGGCCCCCCTCGGTGACCTTCCGCCCGGCCGCTTCGTGCGCACGCCCTGGCAGCGCACCGATCATACGGGGGGCGAAGGCGGCGGAGGCGTCATGAGCGTGATGACGGGGCGCGTGTTCGAGAAGGTCGGCGTCCACACCTCGACCGTCTTCGGCGAGTTCGCACCCGAGTTCAGGAAGCAGATCCCAGGTGCCGAGGAGCACCCCGAGTTCTGGGCCTCGGGCATCTCGCTCATCGCGCATCCGCAGAATCCCAACGTGCCGGCCGTGCACATGAACACGCGCATGGTCGTCACGTCCAAGTGGTGGTTCGGCGGCGGCGCCGACCTGACCCCCGTGCTCGAACGACGCCGCACGCAAGCGGATGCCGATACACAAGCTTTCCACGCGGCCATGTATGACGCCTGTCAGCCCCACGCCGTCGCCGACTACGCGCGCTTCAAGACATGGTGCGACGAATACTTCTATCTGCCACACCGCAAGGAGATGCGCGGCATCGGCGGCATCTTCTACGACTACCTGACGCCCGAGACGGCGCAAGGCGGCTGGGATGCGGCCTTGGCGTTCACGCGCGACGTGGGCCAGGCGTTCCTGCGCGTCTATCCGGCGCTCGTGCGCGGCAACTACGCGCTCCCCTTCACCGCGGCCGACCGCGAGGAGCAGCTCGTGCGCCGCGGCCGCTACGTCGAGTTCAACCTGCTCTACGACCGCGGCACCGTGTTCGGCCTCAAGACCGGCGGCAACGTCGATTCGATCCTCTCCTCGATGCCGCCCGTGGTGAAGTGGCCCTGAGCTGGGTAGCGCCGTGCGGGTGCGACCCTAACGACGGGGCAGCGGACCGGCCCTATCCGCAAGTTGCTCGATCGATGCAAACAGCAGCGTCAAGTCCTCCGGCCGCGACAGGCGATGCTCCGCGTCTGCGATCTCGTGCAGGACCACCCCGCCACCCTTCATGAAGCCCATGAGCTCACGCGTGTGCGCGATCGGCACGGCAGCGTCGAGCGCGCCCTGCAGGATCACGACCGGGCGCCCCGGATCGAACGGTCGGCGCGCCAGCAGATGCTCGCGCCCCTCCTCGATCAGACCCCGCGTGATGGCGTAGGGCTCGCCGTACTCCGACGGCTGATTATAGACGCCCGTCTGCTCGAGGTCGGTCCGCGCGGCCGCGTCGAACTTCTTCCACATCAACTCTTCCGTCATGTCCCACGCGGGCGCGATGAGCACGAGCCCGGCCATGCGGGAAGCCTCCGCGGGAGCCTCGCGCAGCAGCCGGCGCAGGAGCAGCAGCGCGATCCACCCGCCCATGCTGGAGCCGACGATGATCTGTGGCCCGCGCGTCGCGCGGCGAAACACCGCCTCGGCCTCTGCGAGCCATTGGCCGATGGTGCCGTCCTCGAAGCGACCGCTCGATACGCCGTGCCCGGAGTAGTCGAAGCGCGTGCAGCCGTAGCCCTTCTGACGCGCGAACTCCGCCAGCGCAGCCGCCTTGGTGCTCGCCATGTCGGACCGGTAGCCCGACAGCCAGAACAGGCTCACGGGGGGCTCCTTGGCTGGAGGATCGGCGAGATAGGCGATGCGCCGCGTCGCGCCGCCGTCGCCGACGCGCAAGAATTGTGGTTCCCTGTCGCCCACGCCTGACACCTCCTGCCCGCCGGAGAGCTTCTTGGCCGCAAAGCGCCCGACCATACTGCAGATCATCCCCGAGCTCGATACCGGAGGGGCCGAGCTTTCAACCATCGAGATCGCCGAGGCGATCGAGCGCGCGGGCGGCCGCGCCATCGTCTTGAGCGAGGGTGGCCGGCTCGTGCAGCGCCTGCGCGACACGGGCGCGGAGCTGCAGTTCTTCCCGGCGGCCGCGAAGAATCCGGTCCGACTTTGGTGGAACGGACGCCGCATCGCCGAGGTCGTGCGCCGCGATGGCGTCGACCTGATCCACGCGAGAAGCCGGGCGCCGGCCTGGAGCGCGATGATGGCTGCGCGCAAGATGGGGCTGCCGTTCGTGACGACCTACCATGGCGCTTATAACGAGCGCTCGCCGGTGAAGCGGCTCTACAACAGCGTCATGGCGCGGGGCGACGTCGTCATCGCCAACTCGCAGTATACGGCCGACCTCATCCGCATGCGCTACGGGACGCCGCTCGACCGCCTGCGCGTGATCTACCGCGGTGTCGACGACCGGTGGTTCGACCCGGCAAAGGTCGCGGCCCAGCGCGTCAATGCGCTGCGCAAGGAGTGGGGCGTGAAGCCCGGCGCGCGCGTCATCCTCAATGCCGCGCGGCTCACGCGCTGGAAGGGGCAGAACGTCCTGATCGAGGCCGTGCGGCTGTTGCGCGAAGACGGCCGTCTCGGCAGCGGCTTGCTGGTGCTGGCGGGCGACGCGCAGGGGCGCGGCGGCTACCAGCGGCAGCTCGAGCAGGAGGTCCAGAAAGGCGGAGTCGCAGAGCAGGTGCGCATCGTCGGCCACGTTGACGATATGCCAGCGGCGTTTTTGGCGGCGCACGTCGCCGTCGTCGCCTCGATCGAGCCGGAGGCCTTCGGCCGCACCGCGGCGGAGGCGCAGATGATGGGCACGCCCGTCATCGCGACCGACATCGGCGCGCCGCCGGAGACGGTGTTGAGTGCGAGCCGGGTTGGCGCCGGCGAGGCGACGGGCTGGCTGGTGCCGCCGAATAATACGGAGCGGCTGGCGGAGGCGATCGCGACGGCGCTGGCGCTTGCGCCCGAGGCGCGGACCGCGATGGGCGCCCGCGCGCATGCGCACGTGGCGCGGTCGTTCTCCCTGGAAGGGATGAAGCAGCAGACCTTGAAGGTCTACGACGCGCTCCTCAACACGCACATGGCGTCAGCGCCCCCCACCTGACGCGCCGGCGCTCGATGCGCCGCCGCGTCTTCCTCCCCCTCAAGGGGGGAGGAGAAAAGAAGAAGTGCGGCGTTCACCACTGGAGCTTGGAGAATGTTTCCTTTGCTTCGCCCGGAGGCGAGCTGCGCTCTTTCTGTTTTCTCTCCCTCCCCCGCTCAGGGGGAGGGCCGGGGTGGGGGTCACAAAGCGGATGGGGGTGGAAAGGAAGCCTAGACCCGGCTCACGTCCTTCAGGCCCTTCACCTTGCCGTTCTTGCCGCGGCGATTGTTGCGGCCGTTCCTCTCCGCCTTGCCCTCGGCGCGCGCCTCGTCGGTGACGAGCTTGGCGTACGCGGGCAGCGCGAAGGCCGCGTTGTGCACGGCCGGCGTCCAGTAGCGGGTCGCGATGCCGCGCTTCTCCTGGCGCTTGGCGAGCTTCTTCTCCCCGATGTCGAGGTGGTCGTCCTCGTCGGAGGCCCAATTCAACGCGAACGGCCCGCCGAAGTAGCACGGCTGCGTGCACATGTAGGGCGCGACGCAGTCAAACAGCGAGGCGAACGCGCGCGTCGTCTGCGCCAGGTGGTCGGGGAACAAGAACGGCAGGCCGTTCTGCGTGATGAGGATGCCGTCCTCTTTCAGAGCGCGGCGGCAATCGGCGAAAAACTCGAGCGTGTGCAGCACCGCAGACGGGCCGATCGGCTCGGAGGAATCGACGATGATGGCGTCGAAGCGCTCGTCCGTCTCGGCGACGAACTTGCGCCCGTCCGCGATGACGACGACCGTGCGCTCGTCGTCGAAGGTGTTGCCGGGGATCTCGGGGTAGTACTTCAGCGCGGTGTCGATGACGGTACGGTCGATCTCGCACAGCATCGCCTTCTCGATGGTCGGATGCTTCAGGACCTCGCGCATGACGCCGCCGTCACCGCCGCCGACGACCAGCACGCGTCTGGGCTTGTCCATCACCATCAGGGGCACGTGCGCCATCATCTCGTGGTAGATGAACTCGTCCGACGTCGTGAGCTGGCACACGCCGTCGAGCATCAGCACCGTGCCCCAGGTCTGGTTCCTGAAGATGACGAGGTGCTGGTGCTCGGTCTTGACCTCGTGCAGGATCTCGTCCGCCTCGAGGCGCACGCGCCAGTGTGGATGAAACGTCTCCTCGACCCAGCGATTCATAGTTGCCTCCTCGAACGGTTGCGGCCCGCCAGCCGGCAAGCCGCGCGATGATGTGCGCCGAAGCGGCAGCCCATATCACGCTTGCAGCCTGAGTTTAAAGACTATCGCGCAGGCGATTGCGCCGGCTCTCCGAGCGAGGCGGTGGAGCGCAGATGCGTCAGCACCGCGTCCGTCGGCCAGCAGTCGATCTTGAGGGCGTTCTTCTTTTGGTAGGTGCCGACCTGGCGCCGCGTCATCGAGCCGATCTTGCCGTCGGTCTTTTCCAGCTCATAGCCGGCCTTGATCAGCCGCTCCTGGATCTCCTTCACCTGCGCCGTGCGCGGCTGCTGCACTTTGGCGGGCGGGGTGAAGAAGTCGCCGCCACCGGCGATGCGGTCGGCGAGATTGCCGACGAACAGCGCGTAAAGATCGGACGTGTTGTAGCGGCGGATGACCTGGAAGTTCTCGGTGGCGAGGAAAGCCGGCCCATAGGCGCCCGACGGCATCATAAGGTAGGCGTCGATGCCGAGCTTCTCGGGGCGGAAGGGATTGGGCCCGGCGCGCTCGAAGCCGAGCTTTACCCAGTCGCCGATCGTGCGATGCCCCGGCGGGCCTTCGAGCGAGCAGTCGCCGTGCGGGGGCACCTTCACCTCGTAGCCCCAGCGCACGCCGGCGAGCCAGCCCTTGCCGGCGAGCTGGTGGGCGGCAGAAGCGAGCGCATCGGGCACGCTGTCGAAGATATCGGCCTTGCCGTCGCCGTCGCCGTCGGCCGCGTAGGAAAAATACTCGCTCGGCATGAACTGCGTGAGCCCGACCGCGCCCGCCCAGGACGACTTCATCTTCGCGCGCGGCACCCCCGCCTGCAGCATCTTCAAAGCTTGCAGCAGCTCGTTGCGGAAAACGTCCTTGCGCCGGCCGGTGTAGGCCTGCGTAGCGAGAACCTGGATGGCGTCGCGGGTGTCCTTCTGGGTGCCGTAGGAGGTCTCGCGGCCCCAGATGGCGACGAGGATGTAGCGGTCGACGCCGGTCGACTTCTCGATGGCGATGATCTCGGGCTCGTGCTGCTTCAGGAACGTGCGCCCCTGCGCGCCGAGGTCGGCGAGGTATTTGGGGTTCAGGTACTCCATCGCCGACTTGGTGAACTCGGCCTGCCCGGCGCTGTCGTCGCGCCTGCGCCCCTCGACGACGAGATCGGGCAGCGTAAGGTCGGGGGTGAGGCCCTTGAAAGCCGCGTCGAAGGTGGCGCGCGAGACGCCCAGCGCCTGCGCATCGGGCCACAGGCCGTCGAGGAATGCGCGGAAGGCGTCGGCGCTGCTCGCCGGCAGGGCGGCCGCGAGCAGCATGACGATAGCGATGAGGGACGTGGAGCACGTGCCGAAGCGCGCAAGCACGCCGGAAATCCTGGGCTGTCTCATGCCCAAGGTTCTAGCGTGCTTCAGGGCGATTTTGCGACCCTTGAGGCGTAGGACCGGTCGAGACTAGGCGCGACGGCTTAGAACCAGCGCGGCTGCCACCAGTGCAGCAAATACCTGACCATATCGGGCGCCACGAGGTAGGCGATGCCGATGACAGCGGCGGCGACGACCAGCGCCAGGATCAGGGCGGTGCTCGCCGGCGTTCGGTAGCTGAGCCCCGTGCCGGGAACGCCGAGCGTCACGTTCTCCTTGCCGTGTCCGACATTGAGCGTGGCGCCGTGCCCGCCGAGGCTGCCGCTCACCCCCGTCTTGGAGAGGTTAATGCGCACGCCAGGGAGAATGCTGAAGGTTTTCCGGAAGCGGAAGTAGCCCATATGCTCACCTCGTCCCACGTTGTCCTGCGGCAGCCTGGATGGCCCGAGTCGCCGCCCCACGTAAACAGCTTTCGATTCTTATTGCACGTCATCGATTTGCGCGCAGCAGGTTGCCGAAGCGGCGCAGCGTCTCCTTCACCTGCCCGACCGGCGAGTTGCGCGCCGACAGCGTCTCGAAGGCCGACGGGACATCGGCCAGCTTGGTATATTTTTCCCCGTTGCCGGCGTCCGCCTCAATGAGCGCCCGGCGCTCCGCCTCCTTCAGCGGCCCGACGCGCGACATCGGCGGCCTAATGAGCGTGCGCTGGACCATCGACGGCTCACCGTTGCCGTGCAGCAGCGAGACCAGGGCCTCGCCGACCTGCAGCTCCTGGATCGCGCGCTCGGTGTCGATCGCCGGATTGGCGCGGAAGGTCTGCGCCGCCGCACGCACCGCTTTCAACTCCTTCGGCGTGAAGGCGCGCAGCGCGTGCTGGATGCGGTTGCCGAGCTGTGCCGACACGCGGTCGGGCACGTCGCCCGGGCTCTGCGTCACGTAGTAGACGCCGACGCCCTTGGAACGGATGAGGCGCGTCACGCGCTCGATCTGCTCCAACAGCGGCCGCGGCGCGTCGTTGAAGAGGAGATGTGCCTCGTCGAACAGGAACACGAGCTTGGGCTTGTCGAGGTCGCCCACCTCGGGCAGGCGCTCGAACAGCTCCGACAGCATCCACAAGAGGAACGTTGCATAGAGCCGCGGCGTGTTCATCAGCTTCTCGGCCGAGAGAATATTGATGACGCCGCGGCCGTCGGGCGCGACCCTGATGAAGTCGAGGATGTCGAGCGCCGGCTCGCCGAAGAACTTGTCGGCGCCCTGCTGCTCCAAGACGAGCAGGCGGCGCTGGATCACGCCGACGGTGGTGGTCGCGACGTTGCCGTACTTGCTGCGCAGCTCGGAGGAACGCCGGCCCATCTCGTCGATGACGGCGCGGAGGTCCTTGAGGTCGCGGATGACCATCTTCTCGTCGCCCGCGGCGCGCTCGTCTGCGGCCCAGCGGAAGGCGATGTTGAGCACGCCCTCCTGAGGCTCGGTCAGCTCCAGCAGCCGCGACAGGAGCAGCGGCCCCATCTGCTCCACCGTTGCGCGCACCGGGTGGCCGTCGCGGCCGAAGATGTCCCAGAAGGAGACCGGGAACGAGGCGGTGCCATAGCGGGTGAGCCCGATGTCTTGGGCGCGCTGCACGAGCTTCGGCCCCGGCTCGCCCTTGATCGCGATGCCTGAGAGGTCGCCCTTGATGTCTGCCGCAAACACCGGCACGCCGGCCGCCGAGAAACCTTCCGCCAGCACCTGCAGCGTCACCGTCTTGCCGGTGCCGGTCGCGCCGGTGACGAGGCCGTGGCGGTTGGCGAGCTGGAGCTCGACGCATTCGGGCACGAGATCGCGGCCCTGGCGGCTGCAGCCGATCAGCACCTGCCCGTCCTCGACGTAGTCGGAGGGATCGCCATGCGGGAGCGCGGCTGCGGCGCTATCGGTGCTCATCGTGGCTTTTTCCCGGGTCCGTTGTGTCGCGGTCCAATATAGGGCGTGCACCGTGGCAAAGCACGGGCGACTCAGCACTTAGACGCCGATCGTGATTCGGGCGAGGCGCGGGACGGCGGGAATGTGAATAAAGCCGTTAGCTCGCGTGCTTTAGCTCGCCGAGCTGGGCTTCCCAGGCCAGAGCCTGCGCAGCGATACCGTCGAGGCTGTCGTATTGCGGCCGCCAGCCAAGCCGCACGCGGATCTTGTCGGAGGCCGCGACGATCGCCGCTGGGTCGCCGGGACGGCGCGCGGAGAGGCGGACCTCGAAGTCGGCGCCGGACGCGCGCTTCACCGCCTCGATCACCTGCAGCACCGAGAAGCCTCTGGAGTAGCCGCAGTTGAACACGTCCGACGAGCCGCCGTCGCGAAGGTAGTGCAGCGCCACGAGGTGCGCGCGCACCAGGTCCGTCACGTGGATGTAGTCGCGGATGCAGGTGCCGTCGGGCGTCGGGTAGTCGGTGCCAAACACCTCCATGTATGGGCGCTTGCCGAGCGCCGTCTCGCACGCGACCTTGATGAGGTGCGTGGCATTCGGCGTCGACTGACCGGAGCGGCCCTTGGGGTCGGCGCCGGCGACGTTGAAATAGCGCAGCGCCACGTAGTTGAAGTCGTGCGCGGCGGCGGTGTCGGCGAGCATGATCTCGGTCATCAGCTTCGACGAGCCGTAGGGCGACATCGGCTTTAATTCGGCGTCTTCGCGCACCGGGTTCTCCTTCGGCATGCCGTAGACGGCGGCGGTGGAGGAGAAGATGAAGCGCTTGATGCCGAGCTCGACAGCGACCTCCATCAGGGCGCGCGACTTGACGGTGTTGTTGTGGTAGTAGCCCAACGGATCGACGACGGATTCCGGCACCACGATCGATCCAGCGAAATGAATGATGGATTCTACGCCGTGCTTGCGGACGATGCTACGGACGAGGTCCTGGTCGCCGACGTCGCCGACGACGAGTGTGGCGTTGGCGGGCACCGCCCAGCGGAACCCCGTCGACAGGTTGTCGAGCACGACGACGCTCTCCCCGGAATCGAGGAGCTCGAGCACCATATGGCTTCCGATGTACCCGGCTCCGCCGGTGACGAGAACGGTCATCGTCTCATGTGCCTTCCCGAAAGCCCTGCTTTTCCGGGGACCCTAGCATCGTAAAACTTAAACTAGGACTGCAACAAAGCTCCACGCCCGCGGTTCCGGCGTTAACGCCTGCGGCAAAAAAAGTACCGCGATTCTCGAGCGCTCCATCCTCAATCCGGCGACAATCGATTCTCGATCCATCGCCGCCAATCATCGATACTCGATCCGCCACCCTTGGAGTTCGACATGCCACGACCCGCGCAGCGCATCCGCAAGGCCGTCTTCCCCGTCGCCGGGCTCGGCACGCGCTTCCTGCCCGCAACCAAGGCCATGCCCAAGGAGATGCTAACCGTCGTCGACCGCCCGGCGATCCAGCACGTGGTGGACGAAGCGCGCGCCGCCGGCATCGAGCACTTCATCTTCGTCACCGGACGCAACAAGAGCGCGATCGAGGACCATTTCGACAAGCAGCTCGAGCTAGAGGCGACGCTCGCCGCCCGCGGCAAGACAAAGGAGCTGAAGGAGCTGGCCGACGCTCTGCCCGGCGCCGGGCAGACGAGCTTCACGCGCCAGCAGGAGCCGCTGGGGCTTGGCCACGCCGTCTGGTGCGCGCGCGACATCGTCGGCGATGAGCCGTTCGCGGTCCTCCTGCCCGACATGCTGCATCACGGGGAGAAGCCGTTCCTCGCCGAGATGATCGAGGCGTTCAACGAGCACGGCGGCAACCACATCGCGGTGTCCCCGGTGCCGGAGAACGAGACGCACCAGTACGGCATCGTCGGCGTGAAGGACCGCACCGCGAAGGTGTCGGAGATCACCGGCATGGTGGAGAAGCCGAAGCAGGGGACCGCGCCGTCGAACCTGCACATCTCCGGCCGCTACATCCTACAGCCGGAGGTGTTCGCCATCCTGGAGCGCGGGGAGCGCGGGGCCGGCGGCGAGATCCAGCTCACCGATGCGATGCTTGCCATGCTGAAGGCCGGCAAGCCGTTCCACGCCGTGCGCTTCGACGGCACCATCTATGACACCGGCACCAAGCTCGGCTTTCTGCTCGCAAACCTCGCTTACGGGCTCGAGCGCCCCGAGCTTGCGCCCGCTCTCAAGGCGGCGATCCGGAAGCTCGTCTAGGAAACCGCTATCGCCGGGCGAAGCGCTAGTGACGGAGGCGCACACCCATCTGCACTTCCTCGACGGTGTAGTTGCCGTTCTCCGACGTCGTGTAGAAGGCCGTGTGCTGGTAGCGGCCGAACAGCACCCACTCGCGCGAGAGGTAGTATTCGAGGCCCGCGGCGCCCGCGGCCTGCTGCTCGGTGAGGTCGCCGCCGACGAAGTCGCGATTGTAGTAGCTGACGCCGGTCGTGCCGATGAGCCGCGTCGAGAAGCTGTGGCGCAAGGCGAGCGCATACTGGCGCTCGAGCACGCCGCCGGTATCGGTCGTCGTCGTTTCTGCCACGTCGGTCGCGGCCGTGAACAGGAGCGCCGTCAACGGGGTGATGCGCCAGGTCAGGTCGGCGTCGAACAACAGCGCGTTGATGTCGACGAGCAGCGGGTTCCCGTAGTCCTGCTGGCCGTAGCCGAGGCTGACCGACCCGTTGAGGATCTGGCTCGTGTTGCCGAACGACAGGCCGAAGCGATAGCGCTCGCCGTTCGAGGTCCGGTTGAGACCGTCGGTGAATGCCGCCGTCGGATAGTCGCGCTGGTTGAACGAGATGTCGGAGAAGAAGAACAGGTCCGGGTTGAACTCCCACCGCGGCCGGATCGCCTCCTCATAGAGCGTGAAGTCGCGATCTGAGTTGCTCTCGGTCTCGCCGTCGACGATGTCGTTGCCGTAGCGCGTACCGATGACGTTGCCGCGCACCTGCACGCTGAGGCGGTTGAACCGCTGGTTGCCGGCGAGGCTCGCGCGGTTGACCACGACGTCGGGGCGCGTGCCGATCGAGGTGGCGTTGATCGCCGAGCGGCTCTCCTGCGCCAGCTCGTGCGACACGTAGGCCTGGATGTTGCTGAAGCGCGTGATGTCGATGCGCGACAGCGCCTCGACGAGGTAGGCGCGGTCGTCCTCCGTCTTGAACTTTTCGTGGTAGCTCAAGTCGCCGGATGCGCGGATCTCGACGGCGTGATTGCTCCAGTTGGAAGCAAGCCGCGCCGACGGCCACAGCTCGAGCGCATAGTCGCCGAGCGCGACGGGCGATGCGAAAACGTTGCTGTTGTAGTCGCCATCGGTCTGCAGCGCGGTGAACAGGAGGAAGCTGCCGATCCGCGTGCCGAGCGGCACGAACGGCTCGGGATTGTAGGCCGTGATGGTGCTGAAGACGGGGTTCGTCTCCTGCGCTTCGAGCAGCAGCGGGTCGAAGCTCGGCGCGATGCCGGCATAGATCGCGAGGTCGCGTGCGTTGCGCATATCGGCGAGCGTCACGTCCTCCCCGGTGGCCAGCGGGCTCGGCGCGTTGAGGTCGATGATGCCCTCGTTCGGCAGGGCGGCCTCCTCGATGACGGTCGGCAGGTCGCCGTCCTGGGGCGGGAGCCGCCGCGCGCGCGCGCGCACCTCGCCGAACTCGTCGGTGTCGCCCTGGTCTTCCCCGTCGGTGATCGGGGCGCCCGCATCCTGGGCTTCCTGGGCCTCCTGCCCCTCGAGATCCCGGGAGACGGCCTGCTGCGGGTCGACGCCGTCCGGGGTATCGGCCGACGTACCGGGCGTGCCCGCGGGCCTGGCATCGGCCGCCCATCCATTGTCGCTGACGCTCTGGTCATCGGGCCCGAGCGCGGGATCGGGCTCGTCAGGTGGTAGCTTGGGCCGGCTGGGGGGCGCCTGAAAGGGCGGATTGCGATCGAGGATTTGCGCCGCTGCGGGTACCGGCGCGAAAGACAGCCCGGCTCCCGTTGCGGCCATGAGCCCCAACCAAAGCCAGATCGATCGCTGACGGCTGGCCACCAAGCGCTCCCATGCGATTACTCGTCACGCGAACGCCTGCACCTCAGCCGACCGTAAGGAGCGTCGGTTAATGGTCTGTTTAGGATGGAGGCCCGCGGCGGTGGGGAACGGCCCGGACGGCTGGACAGGGCTCGGAAATTGTAAGAAACTTCTAACCTTAAGCGTCGCTGGGGCGTCGGGGGACACTGAGCCATGACGGCGGCCAAGCCTCTACAAAAATTCAAGAGCATCGAGGGCGGCAAGCGCTTGAGCCGTCTTCCGGTTGCATCTGCTCTGCGGACGCTCGACCTAGAGTGCGAGGGGCTCAGCCTGCTGCGCGAGGCGCTGTCGACGACCATGGCGCGCGCCTTCGAGGCCGCGCTGCAGAAGATGCGGGGCGCGCGCGGGCGCGTCGTCGTAACCGGCATCGGCAAGAGCGGCCACATCGGCCAGAAGATCGCGGCGACCTTCGCCTCAACCGGCAGGCCCGCATTCTTCGTGCATCCGACGGAAGCCTCCCACGGGGACCTCGGCATGATCACGCCCGACGACGTGCTCTTGGCACTGTCCTGGTCGGGCGAGACGGTCGAATTAAAGCCGCTCATCATCTACTCGCGCCGCCACAAGGTGCCGCTCATCGCCATCACCTCGCGCGCCGAGAGTGCGCTTGGCCAGCATGCCGACATCGTGCTCGAGCTGCCGCGCATCAAGGAAGCCTGCCCGCACGGGCTCGCGCCCACCACCTCCACGACCATGCAGCTCGCGCTCGGCGATTGCCTCGCAATCGCGCTGCTCGAGGCCAAGGGCTTCACCGCCAGCAACTTCAAGGATTTCCATCCGGGCGGCTCGCTCGGCGCCAGCCTGCAGCTCGTGGCCGACGTCATGCACAAGGGCGAGCAGCTGCCGCTCGCGCGCGACACCGAGCTGATGGGCGGCGCGCTCGTCACCATGACGCAGAAGGCGTTCGGCTGTCTCGGCATCGTCGACGCCAAAGGCAAGCTGATCGGCATCGTCACCGACGGCGACCTGCGCCGTCACATGGGCGGCGACCTCGTAAAGGCGCGCACCGCCGACATCATGACGCGGCGGCCGAAGACGGCGACGCCGAAGATGCTCGCCTCCGCGGCGCTCGAGATGATCAACGCCGCGCGCATCACGGCGCTGTTCGTCGTGGACAAGGGCAAGCCCGTCGGCATCGTGCACGTGCACGACCTCCTCCGCGCCGGCGTGGCTTAGCGCTTCCGGAAGAGCATCCTCAAGTCGCGGCGACGGTCAACACCGTTCCCTTGACGCCGACGACGCGCACGCGCTTGCCGACCACCGCCGCGACGCCCTCGGCCGCCCACACGGTATCGGCCGCGCGAACCTTGCCGCGCCCCTCCGCCTCGATCGGCTCCACCACCATGACGACCTGACCGACGAGCTCGGCGCCGCGGCGATTGAGGCTCGGCTCGTCGCTCTTTGCCACCGCCGGACGCGCCCAGGTCCAGTCGACCGCCATGTCGGCGAGGACCAAAAGCGTCCCGGCAGCCACCCAATACCAGCCGGAGCTGTCCGCATCCGTGATCCGGTACACGCCGTAGAGCGCGACCGCGACGCCGGCGACGGGGAGCAACAGGCTCACGACCGCGGCAAACCACAAAATGCCGCTCGGACGCTCGCCTGGCTCAGGAAGCCGCATGCTCCACCAACAGGACACAACCGTTCGTGCCCGTGACGCGGACGCGCGCGCCCAATGGCGCGTCGCTGCCCTGCGCCGACCACACGGTATCGCCGACGCGCACCTTGCCGCGGCCGCCCGCGATCGGCTCCTCGACCGTGACGACGCGGCCGACGTACTGAGCCGTGCGCAAATTGAGGTCGGGCTCATCTGAGCGCGCGACGGCCGGCGAAGCAAAGCGGCGGGCAAAAAATACGGTGATGCAGGAGATGATCGCGAAGGCAATCAACTGCCACTCCCAGGGAATATCGACGGCGAGACCAAGGATGCCGACGATCGCCGCCTCGAGGCCGAACCAAATGAAATGCACGCCGGGGACGATCGTCTCGAGCACGAACAGGGCAACCGCGACGATGAACCAGTTCCAGACGCCGAGGCTTGAAAAGAAATCCGTCAACCGCATGTCGAACTCCACCGCCAGGCGCGCATCATAGCAGGCAGTTGGCCCCAGACTTCAATGGCTCACGCTTTGATGGCGGATCAACGCTCCGTCTGGGGGACGCTGCCCTTGGCGCGCGCGGCCTGCGCCGCCGGCTGGCCCGCAAACGCCTCCGACGTGATCTGTGCCAGGCCCGCGATCGAGCCGATCACGGATGCGGCTTCGAGCGGCATCAGGATGACCTTCTGGTTCGGCGCCTTAGCGAGCGATTCCAGGGCCTTCACGTAGTTGGTGGCGATGAAGTAGTTGATCGCCTGCACGTTGCCGGCGGCGATGGCGTCGGAAACGACCTGTGTCGCCTTGGCTTCGGCAGCGGCGCCACGCTCGCGCGCCTCAGCGTCGCGGAACGCGGCTTCGCGCCGACCCTCGGCGTCGAGCACGACGGCCTGCTTCTCGCCCTCGGCGCGCAGAATTTCCGCCTGCCGCGCGCCCTCGGCCTCGAGGATCTGCGCGCGCTTCTCGCGTTCGGCCTTCATCTGCCGCGCCATGCTGTCGACGAGGTCGCGCGGGGGATCGATGTCCTTGATCTCGATACGCGTCACCTTGATGCCCCAGGCTTCCGTCGCCTGATCGAGCACCTGCAAGAGCTTGGCGTTGATCTGGTCGCGGTTCGACAGGAGCTCGTCGAGGTCCATGGAGCCCATGACGGTGCGGATGTTGGTCATGGTGAGGTTGACGATCGACGGCTCGAGCTGGTCGACCTCGTAGGCGGCGCGGGCGGCGTTCAAGACCTGGAAGAAGGTCACGCCGTTGACGCGCACCATGGCGTTGTCACGGTGATGACGTCCTGGCTCGGGATGTCGAGCACCTGCTCCTTCATGTTCATGCGGTGGCCGACGCGCTCCATCACTGGAATGAGGATGTGCAGGCCCGGCTGCAGCGAGCGGGTGTAGCGGCCGAAATTCTCGACCGTGTAGTTCTTGCCCTGCGGCACGATCTTGACGGTCGACCAAAGTGCGACCACCGCGAGCAAGATGAGCAAGATGCCGAACACTTCGAAGCCTCCCGCAAATGGATCCATGCCGACAGTTCCCAGGGGTGAAGCGCCAAAGCCTGGCGCAAGCTTTCCGCAGCTTACGGATCGAACGCAAAGATAGGGTAAAAAATTTCTTTATAAGCAGTTACTTATGGAACAGCGTCAGAGAATTCCGATTAGCGCGGAATTAGCCGCGACCGGCTAGGGTCCGCGCCGGTTTTGGGGGATCTCCGACATGCGTATCGCGGCTTTTGTGATCGCGCTTACGGCGCTGCTGCTCGCTGCCTGCGGTGGCGACGTGCCCGACATCGCGCCGGCCGGCATCGGCTCCGCTGAGCCCGACCAACCCGCCGCCGACTAGCGGCCGCGGCTGGGATCGGCCCCAAACCAGATCGTCATGCCCACCCCTTCAATTCGCTCCGCACTACCGCCTCGATCGCGCCCATGCCTTCCTCGCTGTCGTTCAGCGCCGGCAGGTAGGCGAACTTCTCTCCGCCCGCGTCCATGAAGTAGTGTCGATTCTCGCGGTCGAGCTCCTCCAGGGTCTCCAGGCAATCGGCGGAGAAGCCGGGCGCTACCAGCACGAGCCGCTTTACGCCCTCGCCCGCGAGCCGCTTCACGGTCTCGTCGGTATAAGGTTGCAGCCAGGGGTCGCTACCGAAGCGCGACTGGAACGTCGTCAGCCATTTGTCCGCCGGCCACTGCAGCGCGGCGCGCAACAGGCGCGAGGTCTTCTGGCACTGGCAATGATAAGGATCGCCCCGCTCCAGGTAGGCCTGCGGCATGCCGTGGAAGGTGGCGAGGATGACCTCGGGCGTGAAATCGAGCGCGGCGAGGTGGCGGCGCATGGAAGCCGCAAGCGCCTCGATATACACTGGATCGTCGTGGTAGCTCGGCGCGACGCGTACCGCGGGTTGCCAGCGCATACGCATCAGCGCTCGAAAAGCTTCATCGCACGCGGTCGCGGACGTGGCGGCGGCATACTGCGGATAGAGCGGCACCAGGAGGATGCGGTCGCAGCCGCGTGCCTTCAGGTCCGCGATGCGGCTGGCGGTCGACGGATTGGCGTAGCGCATGGCCCAGTCGACCTCGATGCGCGGATCGTTGAGTGCGGTCGCGAGCTTCTCGGCCTGCGACCGCGTGATCGTCTTCAGCGGGCCTTCGTTGCGCTCGTCGTTCCAGATCGTCTGGTAGTCACGACCTTTGCGCCCCGGGCGCACGGTGAGGATGATAAGGTTGAGGATCGGCCACCATTTCCAGCGCGGCACCTCGATGACGCGACGGTCGGAGAGGAACTGCTTCAGGTAGCGGCGCATCGACCAATAGTCGGTCGCGTCGGGCGTGCCGAGGTTCAGGAGCAGCACGCCGATGCGGCCGTGCGGCACGTTGGGATGCGCGTCCGGCAACGGGGCGTCTCCGGGCTCGAAGGCACCGCTCCTCTTCGTCTCGTTCACGTGACTTTCCTCGGGGCGGAAGCTGCGGTGGGACAGCTTACCGAATTCGCGCAGGGAAGGCGAAGCGCCGCCAGTTCGTATTCCGACAACCGGTATCAGGCGGGGGGATCGGAGGATGAGCCGCGGGTCCGAGCAGGCAGTCTCCGGCGGCGCGTCGCAGGAGTGCCGGGTTTGTGAGCGAACGGCGCCTCGTCCACGTCCGGCTCGCGCCCCTTGAGGTCAACGGCCGCTTCCCAATAGGCGGCGATGCTCCGGTGCACCGCCTTGGGGCTCTCGGCGAAGAGGCGCAGGCCCTTCGGATGCGCAATTCCACGCAGCTCCTGCTGCCGGCGGCGCGCAAGCTTCTCGACCGCGGCCGCATCGGCACCGAGCCGCGCTCCGGCCTCCGAGCGCACGAAGCCGACGAGCAGCGCCAGATCGTGGTCATCGCCCAGGATTTGCGACAGGCCGCGCGCCTCGCTCGCCCGCGCAGCGAGCGCGCCCGGCCACGCGCGCGTCAACAGCAGCATGTGGCGCCAATGCGCCTGCGCGCCCTTGCGCCATTCGTGGAACGCCTCGTCCGTCAACTCGACGTAGGCTTCGCGGAAAGCACGGCGCGCCCTACGGTAGCTCGCCTCCAGCCCCGGTCCGACGATTTGGAAGCCGTGGCCGGAGAGGCGCAGCCGCGCGAACCGCTTCTTGGCCTCCGCCAGCCGGGCTTGCGCCTGCCGCAGCGCCGCGCTTTCGAAGATGGGGCTTTGCTCGCCGTTGGTGACGTTGAGGGCCTCCCGCAGGGCCTGCCCCAGTCCCTTCTTCGGAAAGCTCACGGCCGCCTCGAGCTTGGCGACCGTCTCCAGGAGAACGTGGCGGTCGCGCGCGCTCGACAGGATGCGGGCAATCTCGCGCAACTGCGTGTTCTCGTGATGGAAAACGCTCTCGCCGATCGTCGGACGGATAAGGCGCAGGAGTGCCCGCAGACGCTTCAGCGATTTCCTCGTCTCGTGCACGGCGATGGTGACGTCTTCGGGGCCCTTGAGCTGGGCCTGAGCGCGCTCGATCTGCTCGCGCGCGATCCGCTGGCAGCCTTCCTCGAAGGTCTCGGCAAGCCTGAAGCGAAAAGCCATGCACGCGCTCGGGTTCCGGGGCCGGCTAACGCCTCGCCCGTTCAGTCATAGAACCGTTGCATAGCATTTGATGCCAGCGTGCGTGAGAGCGCAAGCGGGGAAGGTCATGGCAGCGGTCGCTTTTTCGCGCGGTGTCGCTCACCCCATACGATCTGCAGGGCCTCGCATCGTTTGCGCCCACGCGAGCCACTCGCGCACGCGCTGCTCGGGCTCCGGCGCTGTCATAAAGTCGGTGATCACCGCCACCGACTGAGCACCCGCAGCAAGCACGTCCGGCGCCCGCTGCGGCGTGATGCCGCCGATGGCAACCAGCGGCTTATCTCCGATCCGGGATTTCCATTGCCGCACGCGCTCTAGGCCCTGCGGCGCCCACTTCATGACCTTGAGCTTTGTCTCGTACACGGGGCCGAGCGCCACGTAGTCCGCATCAGCCGCAAGCGCGGTCTCGAGCTCCTCCTCACTGTGAGTGGAGATGCCGAGGCGCATGCGCGCCGCCTTGATGGCATCGAGATCGGCGCCGGCGAGATCCTCCTGGCCGAGGTGGACCCAATCGGCACCCGCCTCGATCGCCTCGCGCCAGTAGTCGTTGACGATGAGCTGGCAGCGGTGCGCGCGCGTGACCGCAAGGCTCGCTGCGATCTGCCGACGCACCGCGTCGCGCGGCGCGTCCTTAATGCGAAGCTGAACGGTGCGCACGCCGAGCGGCACGAGGCGGGCGAGCCAATCGGCATCGGGGACGATCGGGTAGAATACGTCGACCCCCGAAACGGGCACCTCACTCATCGCCAGAAGCTTTGGGCCGGTTGCCGAGGTCGAAGAACGGCGTGCCGGCAACGGGCGTCGACGGCTGGGCCATGTCGCGCGCCTCCATGAGGCCCGCCTCGTAGGCCGCGCGCCCCGCTGCGATTGCCTTGGCAAAGGCGTCCGCCATGCGCACCGGATCGCCAGCCTTGGCGATGGCCGTGTTGATCAGCACGCCGTCGTAGCCCATCTCCATCGCCGCGGCGGCGTGCGAAGGCGCACCGATGCCGGCATCGATGATGAGTGGCACCCCGGGGAAATAGGCGCGCATGCTCTTGAGAGCATACGGGTTGGCGAGCCCGCGGCCCGAGCCGATGGGCGCGCCCCACGGCATCAGGACCTGGCAGCCGGCGCTGAGCAGCCGCTCGGCAATCGACAGGTCTTCAGTTGTATAGGGCAGCACCTTGAACCCCTCGCGCGAGAGGATGCCGGCGGCCTCGACGAGGCCGATCACCTCTGGCTGCAGCGTGTCGTCGTTGGCGATGACCTCGACCTTCACCCAATCGGTGGCGAACACCTCGCGCGCCATCTGCGCCGTCGTCACGGCTTCCTTCACCGTGCGACAGCCGGCGGTGTTGGGCAGAAAGCGCACGCCGAGCGAGCGCACGAGATCAAGGAAGCGCTCGCCCGAGCGGCCGCGCGCCTGCTCGCGCCGCAGCGATGCCGTCACAATGCCGGCGCCGGAGGCTTCCACCGCGCGCGAAAGCACGTGCGGTGACGGGTAGCCCGCGGTGCCGAGCAGGAGCCGCGAGGGCAGCGCCACGTCGTAGAGCGTGAGCGCGCCTGAAAGCGCGTTGGGGGCCGCAGTCGTGGGCTTGATGGCGTTCATGTCTGTTGGCCTCAGCCGCCGTGGCGGGGGGAGACGATCTCGATGCGGTCGCCGCGCTCGATCGCGGTCATTGTACGCGCGCGCTCGGCAACGAAATCGCCGTTGCGCGCCGTGGCGATGCGCTTGCCCGCGAACCCCAGCTCCGCAACGAGCTCGTCGAGAGTCGCAGCGCAGGTCGCCAGCTTGTCGCCGTTGACGATGATCTCGCGTCCGTTTTCCAGATGCGTGGCCAGGGAGCGCTCCCGCAGTTATCGGAGCGGCAACAGCCGCCCGCGCCAATTCAATAGAATCCGCCCCGAAAGCTCAAGGCGGGAGCCGCCAAAAGGGGCCCGTCGCGTTGACAGAGGTCCGGCGCGAAGTCATGAATATCGGGCTGGGAGGCAGCACATACAAATAAAACAGCCGCATATTTTGGCTGGGGGGAGGCGCCATGGCGTCCACGGGCGTTGAATCGCTGCCGCAGTCGGCTGCGGGGGCAAAATCCCAGCTCACCGAGGTCCGCGTCTATCCCCACTCGCCCATCCTCTACTGGTGGGTCGTGTGGGTGTACGGGTTCTTTTGCGCGCTGCTCACCTACGCGCAGGGCGAGACCTTCACCATCGGCAGCGGCAAGCCGCTGCTCATCTACCCGGGCGCGTGGCTCGGCATATCGTTCACGCTGCTGTTGCTGTTCGTCGCACTCGCGACCACGGTCAAGGCGCGCGGCATCGCCGCCATCCTCTTGATCCTGCTGCTCATCGGCGCGGCCGCCGGAACGCAGTTCATCATGAACATCGACGGGCTGTTCAAGACACCGCCCGCGATCCTCGTGCACATGAATCTCGCTTTCTACATGATGGTGTCGTCGTCCCTGTTCGTCGTCTGGTTCGTCATCATCTTCATCGCCGACCGCCTGAGCTTCTGGCGCTTCCGCGGCGCGCAGATCGAGCGCGTGCAGCGCTTCGCGAGCATTCTGGGCCGCGCGCCCGAGAGCTACTCGGTGATGCACGTGCGTCTGACGCGCTATTCGGACGACCTGCTCGCGCACAAGATCCTCGGGCTCGGGATCATCGGCCTCGGCACCAGCGACATTGAAGGCAAGATCGCCATTTTCGGCGGCGGCAACGAGCAGTTCCGCATCGAGCACGTGTGGGAAGCCGCGCGCAGCCTGCGCGAGATCCAGGCGATGATGGGACCGAAGGCGACCGTCGTCACCTGAGCGGCGCTCACTCAATGACCAGGATCGGCGCGCGCGCGCGGCCCGTCGCGAGGTAATCGACGACGGCTCCAGCCATCACCGGCGCCAGCAGAAAGCCGTGCCGGTAAGCGCCGTTGACGAAGATGCGCCGGCGGCCGTCGCGCACAATTGCGCGGGGCATGTTGTCGGGGAACGCGGGCCGGACGCCAGCCCCGAGATCGATGATCTGCGCCTCGCCGAATGCGGGATGCACCGCGTAGGCCGCGCCCAGAAGCTCGAGCGCGGAGCGCACCGTGACGGGGCCGTCGTCCTCGGTCTCGATCACGGTGGCGCCGATCATGAAGCGGCCGTCGCCCCACGGCACGATGTAGATCGGCTGGCGCGGGTGCAGGAGCTGGATGGGGCGGCGTAGCGCGATCTCGGATGAGCGCACGATGAGGCGCTCGCCGCGCACCCCGCGCAGATCGGAAAGCTCGTCGCGGGCCGCAAGTCCGCGGCAGTCGATGACCGTATCGCCGGTCTCGGGTGCGCGATCGGCTCTGAAGACGACCTCGACGCCGGCGTCGCGCACTTTTCCCAGCATGAACTCGAGCGCGGCCGGAGCCGGCATGTGCGCCTCGTCAGCGAAGAAGAGTGCGGACGGAAAGCGCCCTGCCAACTCGGGCTCGAGCTTCTGCAGCCGCTCTGAATCGAGTCGCTCGTGCCCTTGCGTCATCTTTGCAAAGCGGTCGAGCTCGGCGGCATCGCGCGCGGCCGCCACCACGAGGCTGCCCGCGCAGACGAGCTGCGGATAGAGCGCACGCCACGCCGCCACGCCCTCATGGCCGAGTTCGCGCAGCAGCGGCGGCGCCGTCTCCGCCTCGCGCTCGGGCGCCAGCATCACGCCGCCGTAGAGGCTCGCCGCACGCGCGAACGGCTCCGCGCTCGTTTCGTAAAGCCGCACGCGATGGCCCGCCCGCGCAAGCGCATAGGCCTGCCATAGACCGAAGATGCCGGCGCCGAGAACGGTGATGGTGCGGGTCGTCACGGGCGTGTTCTCTTCCAGTTTCACTAGCCATATACGCGTTCCCCCCGCCTGTCGGGGTCGGGGTTAGATGCCCGAATGCACCTCAATCGCCGAGCGCGGCGCCCTCGCGCCGGGCGTCGGCTCCGCCTTCGAGACGCGCCCCGCGCCGCACGATGACGTGGGCGCCGGAGCTCATGTCGTCCGGCACGATGCGGTGCCCAAAGGCCTTGAGCCCGAGCGCCGGCCAGATCGCGGCGCGGTCGAGCTCGATCTCGAAACCGTCGCCCTGGCTGCCAAAGTTCAACAGGTCCGCCGCTGCCTGCGCGTCCATGCCCCAGTCGATAAGCGCAACAAGCGTCTTCACCACGAAAAGGACGATACGGCCGCCGCCGGGCGAGCCGAGCACGGCCATGACACGGCCAGCGTCGTCGAACACGATCGTCGGCGCCATGGAGGAGCGCGGGCGCTTCCCCGCCGCAACCGCGTTGGCGACGGGCTGGCCGTCGGCGTCGACCGGCACAAAGGAGAAATCGGTGAGCTCGTTGTTGAGCAGGAAGCCAGCAGCCCAGTTGTGCGAGCCGAACCCACCCTCGATCGTCGTCGTCATCGCGAGCGCGTTGCCGTCATCGTCGATGATGGAGATGTGGCTCGTCCCGGCGCGCTCGCGCGTGGCGTCGCGGCCGAACGGTTGCCGGGCCGCGCCAGGGGGAACGCCCGCCTTCGGCCTCGCCATTGCGTGCAGCGGATCGATCAGCGCACGCCGCTCGGCGAGGTATTGCGGATCGAGCAGCCCTTCGGGGATCGCAACGAAATCGGGATCGGCGAGATAACGGTTGCGGTCGGCGTAGGCGAGCTTCTCAGCTTCCGCGATGAGATGCATCGCCTGCGGCTGCAGCGCGGCGGCGTGGCCCTTGCCGAGGTCGAACGGCTCAAGGAGGGTCAGCGTCTGCGCCACCGTCAGACCGCCGGAAGATGGCGGACCAACGCTGCAGACTTTATTGCCGCGATAGGCGAAGCACACCGGCGTGCGCTCCTTCACCGCGTAGCCCGCGAGGTCCTGCAGGGTCATGCCGCCGGCCGCGGTCGGTGCTTCAGCGGCCGCCTTTACGATCGCCTCGGCGACCGGGCCCTCGTAGAAGCCGCGCGCGCCTTCAGCCGCGATGCGCTTCAACGTGGCGGCAAACTCGGGGTTCTTGAGCACGTAGCCGATGGGCCAGGCGCTGCCCGTGCCGGTGAAGAAATAGCGCCGCGCCTCGGGCACGAAGCTCTCTGGACCCGCTGCGCGCAGGAGCAGATGTAGCCTCGGCGACACCTCAAAGCCGGTCTCGGCGAGGCGGATCGCCGGCTCGAACAGGCGCGCCCACGGCAGGCGCCCGTAGCGCGCGTGCACGGTCTCCATCAAGCGCACGATGCCCGGCACGCCGATACTCAGCCCAGAGCGCACGGCGGTCTGGAACGGCATCGGCTTGCCGTCTATGAGGAATCGATCGGGCGTGGCGGAGGCGGGCGCGGTCTCGCGCGCATCGAGCGCCGTGAGCTCGGATTTGCCGGCGTCCCAGTAGAGCACGAAGGCGCCGCCGCCGAGCCCGCTCGACTGCGGCTCGACGAGGTTGAGCACGAGCTGCACGGCGATTGCGGCATCGACAGCTGAGCCGCCCGCACGCAGGATCTCGCGGCCGGCCTCCGCGGCATTGCGGCTGGCGGCGGAGACCATGTGGCGCTCGGCGAAGGCAAGCGTCCGCGAGGAGGAGTCGGTAGCCGCCTCCGGCGCGCTGCGCAGATCCTGCGCCGCCGCCGGATGTCCAAGAACGAGCGCCGCCAGCAGCAGGGCGAGAGAGGGTGCACGCATGAGCCCGGTCGGGAAATGCACGGGCCGGCTCCTGGGGGCGGGAATGGGCATCGATATCCGTTGCTGCCAGAGCGGCCGGGAAAGGTCGCCCTTTATCGGGGCCGAGCGGCTCGCTGTCGAGCCCGGACGGCGGCATCCTAGGCTGGCATTAACCGCACGTCTGCTTTGCTCGCGCGAGAAGCCCCCGGCGCTCCGCCATCCAGAGGGTCACCCCATGCTTTCCGCACCTAGGCAGCGACTGGCGAGGCGCGCCGCGCTCGTCGCGCCGCCGTTCCTGCTCGCGCTCGCCATCCTCTTGGGCTCGAGCTATCGCGCGGCAACGCGCGAGGAGGCCGCGTCCCTGCTCAGCACCGGCAAGACCGTGCTCGGGCAGACGATCTCCTATCCCGCCGGCAAGCCGGCCAAGGTGACGGCAGCGATCATCACCATGCTGCCCGGCGAGGCGACCGGCTGGCACCAGCACGACGTTCCGATGTTCGACTACATCCTCGAGGGCGAGGTCACCGTCGACTACGGCGCGCAGGGCACGCGCGTCTATCGCACCGGGGAAGCGGTCATGGAGGCGATCGCTGTGGCCCACAACGGCCGCAACACCGGTTCGGGGCCGGCGCGCATCCTCGCGGTATTCATGGGCGCCGACGGCGTGCCCAATACGGTGATGCTGAAAGGCGATGCCTCGGTGCCGGTGCAGCCGCCGCTTCAGTGAAAATCGCGCGACTTGGGGACGATTCGCGCTTCGCGCGACTTGGGGATGATGCGCGCATCCCGTGGGTGCGTGAGACGCGGGTCGCGAGGGTTTTGGGACCAGCGCGGGTGCCCGTTGTGCAGGCCGGACTGGTCGGCACGGATGTCGGGGCTCTTCACGTGGTCGGCGTTGGCGAGCGGCGCCTTCATCTCGGGCCCATGCTCGGACAGGAGCCGTAGCCAGTCGCTGCGGTCTTCCAGCCGCTGCGAGACCACGTGGATGATGTCCTCGTGGCGCTGGATGCGCCCGTGGATGACGATGAGGCGCGCGCCCATGACGACCTTGCGGAAGCGCTCCAGCGTCTTCGGCCAGACCACCGCGTTGGCGATGCCGGTCTCGTCCTCGACGGTCATGAACACGACGCCCTTGGCCGAGCCGGGGCGCTGGCGCACGAGCACGACGCCGGCAACGGAGACGTAGGCGCCGTCCTTGACGCTGCGCAGCTCGTCGCAGGACAGGATGCGCGGGGCCCTTTTGCGGGACGGCGTCGCAGAATCAGAATGCGGCAGATTGAGATGCGCGCGCAGGAAGCTCATGGGATGCGCTTTGAGCGAGAGCCGCAGCGTCTGGTAGTCGTTGACGACATGCTCCGACAGCGGCATCGCGGGCAGCGCGACCTCGGGCTCGAGGCCGGCTTCGCGCGTCTCGCTCCAGGCGAAGAGCGGCAGCGGCTCGACGGAGCCTAGCGCCTTTACCTCCCACAGGGCCTGGCGGCGGTCGAGGCCGAGCGAGCGGAAGGCGTCGGCGGCCGCGAGCTTCCCCAGCGTCGCGAGCCGCACGCGGGCGCGCAGCCACAGGTCGTGCGTATGCGCGAATGGGCGCGCGGAGACGATCTTGTTCGCCTCCTCCTCCGGCAGGCCGTCGATCTGGCGCAGGCCGAGCCGCAGCGCCGGCCCGCCGCCGGACGCCGGCGGCTCCAGCGTGCAGTCCCAATCGGAGAGGTTCACGTCGACTTCCCGCGCTTCGACGCCATGCAACTGAGCGTCGCGCACGATCTGCGCCGGCGCGTAGAAGCCCATCGGCTGCGAATTCAAGAGCGCCGCCGCGAACGCTGCCGGGTGGTGGCACTTGATCCACGCCGACACGTAGACGAGGTGGGCGAAGCTCGCGGCGTGGCTCTCGGGGAAGCCGTACTCCCCAAAGCCCTTGATCTGGTTGAAGCAGCGCTGCGCGAAGTCTTGGGCATAGCCGCGCGCGACCATGCGCGTGACCATCTTCTCCTCCAGCAGCCCGATGGTGCCGCGGCGGCGGAAGGTCGCCATCGCCTTCCTCAGCTCGTTGACCTCGGCGTCGGAGAACTTCGCCGCGACGAGCGCGATGCGGATCGCCTGCTCCTGGAACAGCGGCACGCCCTTGGTCTTGCCGAGAATGTTCTCCAGCTCGTTCTTGGGCCCATGTGCGGGCGAAGGCGACGGGTAATGCTCGGGCTCCACGCCGGAGCGCCGGCGCAGGTAAGGGTGCACCATGTCGCCCTGGATGGGCCCGGGGCGCACGATCGCCACCTCGATGACGAGGTCGTAGAAGCAGCGCGGCTTCAGGCGCGGCAGCATGTTCATCTGCGCACGGCTTTCGACCTGGAACACGCCGATCGAATCCGCGCGGCACAGCATGTCGTAGACGGCTGCGTCCTCGCGCGGCAGCGAGGCGAGCGTCAGGCTCTTGCCCTCGTGCTTGGCGATGAGATCGAAGGCGCGGCGGATGCAGGTGAGCATGCCGAGGCCCAGAACGTCGACCTTCAACAGCCCGAGCGCGGCGATGTCGTCCTTGTCCCATTCGATGAAGGTGCGGTCCTCCATTGCCGCGTTGCCGACGGGGACGACCTCGACGAGCGACCCGCGCGTCAAGACGAAGCCGCCGACGTGCTGGGAGAGGTGGCGCGGGAAGCCCATCAGCTCGTGCGTCAATTCGAGCACGGCCGTGAGCAGCGGATCGGCGGGATCGAGCCCCGCCTCGCGCACGTGCGCCTCGGGCAGCACGCCGCCGCTTCGCGTGCCCCAGACCATGCCGGCGAGCGCGGCGACGGTGTCCTCCGATAGCCCCATGGCCTTTCCAACGTCGCGCACGGCCAAACGCGCGCGGTAGGAGATGACAGTCGCGGCGATGCCGGCACGGTCGCGGCCATAGCGGGCGTAGATGTACTGGATCACCTCCTCGCGCCGCTCGTGCTCGAAATCGACGTCGATGTCGGGCGGCTCCTTGCGCTCGGGCGAGACGAAGCGCTCGAACAGAACGTCGATCTCGGTGGGGCTCACCGCAGTGATGGCAAGGCAGTAGCAGACGGCGGAGTTCGCCGCCGAGCCGCGGCCCTGGCACAGGATCTCCTGCGAGCGCGCATAGCGCACGATGTCGTGCACGGTGAGGAAGTAGGGCGCGTATTGCAGCTCCGCGATCAGCTCCAGCTCGCGCGTGATGAGAGAGCGCACCTTGTCCGGGATGCCGTCGGGAAAGCGCCAGCGCGCACCCTCCCATGCGAGGTCTTCCAGGTGCGCTTGCGGGGTCTTGCCGGGGGGCGTGGGCTCGTCGGGGTACTCGTAGACGAGCTCATCGAGCGAGAAGGTGCAGGCCTCCATGATCTCGAGCGAGCGGGCGACAGCGGCTGCGTGGCCCTTGAACAGGCGCGCCATCTCGGAAGCGCGCTTCAGGTGGCGCTCGGCGTTGGCTTCGAGCCGCAGGCCGGCGTGCGCGATGGTCGTGCCCTCGCGCACGCAGGAGAGCACGTCCTGCAGCGCGCGGCGGTGCGGGGCGTGATAGAGCACGTCGCCAGTGGCGACGAGCGGCGTCGCGCAGCGTTTCGCGAGGCGGGCGAGCGCTGCGATGCGCGCGCGGTCGTCGCCACGGTAGGTGTGGCTCGCGGCGAGATAGAGCGGGCTGTCGCTAAGCGCCGCTTTCACGCGTTTGAGCGCGTCCTCGAACGTCTCCCTTTTTCGCGACGATGATTGACCCCCACCCCGGCCCTCCCCCTGGTCCATGCGAAGCATGGCTCCGCCATGACGTGGGGAGGGAGAGAAAACGGGGGAGGTTGTGCTCGCCCCTTTCGGGAGAGAAACCCCATTTTGTCGTCCGTTCTTCGTCTGCAAGGTCAAGGTCGGGTTCGCAGTTTTTCGTTCCCTCCCCCCTTGAGGGACAGGGTGGGGGGTCGAGGACCTCGGCGAAAACGGGAGGATGGCGGCGGCACGTGGAGCTTCGGCGTCGGCAGATGCGGGCTGCGTCTCGCGCCAGTCGCAGCCTTCGGGCGCGAGCACGATGAAGATCTGCCCCTCGGCGTGGCTCGCGACGTCGTCGAGATAAAGCGTGCACTGGCCCTTCTCGGCGCGCATCTGACCGAGCGAGAGAAGCCGCGACAGCCGCCCATAGGCTGCGCGGTCGCGCGGCAGGCACAAGAGGCTCGGGCCATCCTGCAGGTCGAGGCGCGCGCCGATGATCAGCCGCAGCCCCACCTCCTTCGCCGCGAGGTGCGCGCGCACGACACCCGCGAGCGAGTTGCGGTCGGTGACCGCGATCGCGTCGAGGCCCAGCGCCTTCGCCTGCGCGACGAGCTCCTCCCCGTGCGAGGCACCACGCAGGAAAGAGAAGTTGGTCGTGACCTGCAGCTCGGCGTAACGCGGCACGATGCTCGAACCTTTTGCAGTTTCAGCCGAACAACCCGTGCAGGAACCATGTCGGCGGCTCCTCGTCGCGGCCGTAGAGCCCTTCGCGGTAGACCCAATAGCCGGCGCCACCCTCGTCCTCGATGCGGTAGTAGTCGCGCGTGCGGCTCGTCTTCGTCCCGATCTCGCGCCACCACTCGGGCGCTATGCGCTGCGGGCCCTGGAAGCGCACGACGCGGCGCTCCACCCGGCGCCATGTGAAGCGGGCGGGCGGACCTTCGGGCACCTCGGCGACGACGCGGATGGGCTCGGGCGCGGACAAGAGCAGCGGTGGCCGCGGGGCCGCGGGCGCAACCGGCCATGGCTGGCCTTTGCCGCGTGCCGGCGCGCTGTCGCGCAGCGCCGGCACGCGCGCCTCCGCCCGCTCGGGGATGTGACTTGCGCGCGGCTCCAGGCGGCTCACGCGCCCGGCGCCCAGATGGTTGGCGAGTCTATCAACGAGGAGCGCCGGATCGGAACGCGCCGCACCTGAGAGCCGCGCGCCCAGCGCCGCCTGCGGGGTGTCGCGGCGTTCGACCTGCACGGCTGAGAGCACGAGGATGTCGACGCCGAAGCCGGCATCGAGCGCCTCGAGCTTCTCCTTCAGAAGAGCCAGCAGGTGCTCGGGCGTGCGGCAGGGAAAGCTCATGCCGGCGCGCGCTTCGGCGACCGTGCCGTCGGCGCGATAGAGCGACAGGTGCACGCGGCGGGCGCCGAGCCCGCGCGCCTCGAGGCTCGCGCACAGCTCGACCGCGAGCCGTTCGGTTTCGGCTTCGAGGCTGGCTGAGGAGATGAGCGGATCGGGGAAGGAGCGCTGCACGTAGAGCGCGGGGGGCTCGATCAGCGCGGGCAGCGGCTCGGACTTGACGCCCAAGGCCTGGTCGAGGCGCCGCAGGACGGCCTCGGCAGCTTCCGATGAGCGGAAACGGCGCTCGATCGCCGAGCGCGGCAGGCGGTAGAGCTGGCCGATGCGCCTGAGCCCCAGACGCTTCAAGAGCAGTACGGCTTCCGGCGCGAGCCGCAAGGCCTCGACGGGAAGGGGGCCGAGCCGCAGCTCCGTTTCGCCCGCCGGCGCGATGGTGCTGGCGAAATCATAGCGCCACGACGTTTCGCCTTCGCTCGACGGCACGCGCCGGGGCGGGGCAAAGCGGGCGAGCGCGTGGGCGGCGCCGAAGGTATCGGCGAGGCCCGCCTGCGCGGTGAGCCCGAAGCGGGAAAGCTTGCCGAGCAGGTCCTCCAGGAGCCGCTCCTCGCCGCCGTGCAGATGCGCGACACCGGTCACGTCAATCCACAGCCCGTCCACGCCGTCGACGTTGCGGGCAGGTCCGTAGCGGCCGCACCAGCGCGCGAGCTTCATCAGCGCGACGCGGTCGCGGCGCGGCTCGGCGGGACGCGAGAGGAGTGCCGGCAGCGCGGCACGTGCATCCGTGAGCGCCTGGCCTACGCGAACCCCCTCCGCCGCCGCCTTGGCGTTGACGGCGGTGATGCGGATGCCATGCGTCCCCGGCTCGACGAGCGCAAGCGGGAGATCAGACGGCACCGCGGCGGGCGTGGCGCGGCTCATGCGCTCGATCGGCCAGAGCGGGAGCCAAACGGAAACGATGCGTCTCATCGGACCATTCCAGAGGCAGCGATAAAGCCTGTGAAGCGAGCGCGTTTGCGCGGCAGCGCTCGAGCGAGACGGTGTAGCGGCAGGCGCCGGGCGCGGCCGCGTCGAAGGGATGGGACGCGCTTGCGCGCGGGCCGATGCGCCAGCGGGTGGCGGTCGAACCGGCGCCGGGCGCGCGCGGATCGGTCACGAGCAGACACGGCGTCAGGCTGCCGGCGGCGGCGAGGGCCAAGCGGCGCGCAGGCGTGAGCTCGGCCTCCTTCATCACGCCGACGACGAGCGCGAGGCTCGCCGACTTCAGGCCTTCCTCCATGGCCCACAGCGCTTCCGACGCGCGCTTTGCTTCCACGAACAGGAAAGCTGAGGGATCAAGACCCATGGCAGCGAGGCCCTGGCCGCAGGGCAGCCCCAGCTCGCGCTCGAACGCGGACGGCCAGCACCAGAGGATGTGCGCGGGCGCACCGGAGCGCGTGAGTGCGTTTGAGCGGCGTACGGCAAGGCGCAGCGCAAAGCCGAGCGCGGCGGCCCAGGCTCCAGCGCTGGCGCCGGCGGCGGGGTCCGTCACACAACCTTCGGGCTTCACCTCGTGCAGCGAGGCGGCATCGAGACCGCCGGCAAGGTGAGCGTCGATCTCGGGCGCGCCGAGCGTCCACGGCGCGGAAGCGGGAAGCGGACCCGAAGCGTCGGGAGCAAGCGTCCGCAGGGCCGGCGAGGCCGCATGCCGCTCAAGCACCTTGATGCGCGCGCAGGCCCGCGACGACACTCTCTCTCGGGCTGTCCTTGATGGGGGTGGCCGGGACAGCGAAGAGGGCGCCGCCATCCCGGCCGGGGGAAGAAAAAGGCCAGAGCCCGGCCCTACGCGAACTTAAATGCTTAGCGCGTGGGCCGGGCTCTGGCGGCGAGATCCGCGTCTGACCGGCGGACGGTGGGATGGGGGGTGGGGCCGCCTGGGTCACGGGGACGCTCTCGCAACAGCTCTGGGCAGCGGGGAAGTTACCGCCCGTGTTCATTTTTTGTTCTAAATCGCTTCGGGGATTTGGTCAAGATCAAAAAGGGTACGAACGAAGATCAAATGTTCTAAGCGATGCAATATCAACTTGGCATATCTGCCTGTTACAAAATGACGGACGGCAGCTGGAGAATTCGTTTGAGCCCTATATCAAGGCACCCAGGTCGGAAATAACTAAACGCTTATAGATCAATACCTTATATTGGACACGACGGAGTTGCCGCGGTGCAAAAACGCCTCACAATACGATCATGACCGTACTGTGTCTCCCATGCTCTGCCGTAGAAAATGGGACTGTTATATACGCTCCGTTCACCTTAGATGACCCACTCTCGAGCGTGCAGCAACGATCGGAGCTCGTCCCTAATGTCCTTCCGCAGCCTCGTGCGTCCCCTCGTCCTCGCAATCCTGGCCGCTACCGCCCTCCTCACCGCTCCGAACGCTGCCCGCGCCCAGGGTCTCATCGACTTTCTGTGGGGCGGCACCGACGAATGGGGCGGCAAGCGTCAGGTCGTCGATTTCGATACCAAGTACAGCGCGGACCAGGTGATCGTCTCCTTCGGCGACCGTCGGCTCTATCTCATCACGCAGAAGGGCAAGGCGATCAGCTACCCGATCGCGGTCCCGCGCGAGCAGAGCCGCTGGGAAGGCACGACCACCGTCTCCTCCAAGAAGGAGAACCCGTCCTGGCGGCCGACGCCGGACATGCTCAGGGGAAAACCCCAAGCTGCCGACCTGGGTCCCGGGCGGCCACCCGATGAACCCGCTCGGCGTGCGCGCCATGTACCTCGGCGCCAGCACCTATCGCATCCACGGCACCGACGCGCCATGGACGATCGGGCAGGCGGTCTCCAAGGGCTGCATCCGCATGATCAACGAGGACGTGCTCGACCTTTATCCGCGCGTCCCCGTGGGCATGAAGGTCACGGTCACCTGGCAGCAGTTCAACCCGCAGGCGGTCGCCTCCAACGAGGACAGCAGCAGCAGCACCTCGCCGTTTTCTTACGAGCCTCCGGCCGTGGCCGGCACGTCGTCGAAGGGATCGACGCGTTCCATTCGCAACCTGCCGCCGCCGCCGTCGAGCCTCCCTGCTACGGCTGGCGTGACGCCCGACAACGTGGGTGCGGCGAACAAGATGGCGCCGCCCGATCCCTCGACAGAGGACAAGCCCGCCAAGCCGATCGTGAAGGCCAAGCCGAAGCTCAAGAAGCCGGAGACAGTCGCGACCACGACGCCTTCAACCCCGGCAGCTCCGGCCGCGCCTGAGGCCAAGACGCCAGTGGCATCGACGGCTGCGCCGGTGGCATCGACGGCTGCGCCGGTGGCATCGACGGCTGCGCCGGTGGCAGCGACGGTGGCGCCGGTGGCAGCGACGGTGGCGCCGGTGGCAGCGACGGCCGCGGCGACACCGGCACCCGCTGCCGCGCCGGCAAAGATGGAAACCTCGAGCGCGGTCGAAGCCGCCACCAAGGCGGCCGAGGCGGCAACGCGCGCGGCCGAATCCGCCCGCAAGGCAGCCGACGCAGCCAAGAAGGCCGCGGAAGACGCCCGCAAGGCGACCTCGGCCGATGGCAACAAGGAACCCGGCAAAGAGGACGGCGCCAAGCGCGCAGCTCTCTAAAGGGCGACCCGGCAGCAAGCATTCGAAGGGCGGAGCTCGGCTCCGCCCTTTTTTCTTTGCCTTCGGTGGCGGCGGCGCGACCGGATCGCGCCCTACGATGCCGTGGCGAGGCACGACTTGAACCCAGCCGTCAGGTTGCGCATGAGCTGGAAGTAGAGGTCGGCGCTCGCCGGCAGCAGAACGCCTTCCGGATCGAGCGTGCCGATGCGCACGTTCGTGCCTTCGCTCACCGCCGCGACGAGATTGGGCTGGAACAGCGGCTCGGCGAACAGGCACACGGCGTTGAGCGCGCGGATCTTGGCGCGCAGCTCGCTCAACCGCTTGGCGCTCGGCTGCTGCTCGGGGCTCACCGTGATCGAGCCGACGGGGTCGAGATCGAAGCGCTCGGCGAAGTACTGGTAGGCGTCATGGAATACGACGAACGGGCGGTCGCGCAGCGGCTTGGTCTCGGTCTCTATGTCCGCCGTCAGCGCGTCGATCTTGGCGTTGAGCTTCTCCGCATTGGCCTTGAGCTGCGCCGCATCGGCGGGTGCGCGCTCGGCCAGCACCTGCGCCAGATAGCTCACGACGGCCTTGGCGTTGTCGGGATCGAGCCAGATGTGCCCGTCCTTGGCGACACCCTCCTGCTCCGCCGCCGCCTCGTGCTCATCCCCATCATGCCGATGCGGCTCGAACGTTCCCCCAGAGCGCAGGTCCAGCAGCTTGAGCCCGGGCGCATCGACCAGCGTCACGAGACGCACGCTCGCCGGCAGCGTGGAGACGATCTTCTTCGTGAACGGCTCCAGCGTCTCCGACACGCGCACGAACACGTCGGCGCCGTCGATCGCGCGCACGCCCGATGGCTTCAGCGAGAATGCGTGCGGGGAAGCGGCGCCATCGACGAGCAGCGTCGGGGTGCCCACCCCCTCCATCAACTGCGTGACGAGGGAGTGGATCGGTTTGATCGTCACCACGACCTTCAGCTCGGCTGAGGCGGGGCCGGCGGCCGCGGAGAGGAGGCCGAGCATGGCCGCCACGGCAAAGTGCAACCGAAATCCCATCCTGCGCACGCCTTCCCGGGTGTCGTGGGCGAAGAAAAAGAGCCGCAGCCCGAACGGCGATCGTCCGCTTTTCCCGGCCGATTATGTGATAATATCCGAGCCGCGCAACCTAGTTCGCGGGCCAGCAACACGCAACCGCCAACTTTTGGCGCCACGAATCGGACGAGTTTCGCGCCGCTCGGTGCGGCCACCGCCGACCCGATCTACGTCAATCAAACCCTGGGGATCCCGCTTGCGTGCATTGAACATCCTCGCTGCGGTGGCCGTTGCCGCAGGTCTAGCCGCCTCGGCAGCGCCGGCGCTCGCGCATCCCCACGTTTGGGTGACGGCATCGGCGACGGTCCTCTACGACCACAACACGATCACCGGGCTACAGCAGGCCTGGACCTTCGACGAGTTCTACACCCAGCAGGCGATCGAGGGCCTCGATAAGAACGGCGACGGCAAGTACGACCGGCAGGAGCTTTCCGAGCTCGCGCAGGTCAACATGGATGGGCTCAAAGAATTCAACTATTTCACCGTCGCCAAGCTCGGCGATGCCGATCTGAAGTTCAAACCGCCGGTCGACTACTGGCTCGAGTACAACGCCCAGAAGATTCTCACCTTGCACTTCACGCTGCCACTGGAGAAACCGGTCCCGGCGGAGGCGACGGGCTTCGCCTTCTCCGTCTCCGACCCCAGCTATTTCATCGACTTCGAGCTGGCAAAAGAGCATCCGGTCACACTCGGCCGCGGCGCGCCTGCCGGGTGCGTGGCGACGATCCACGATCCCGCCGAGGAGGATGAGGATTCTCAGAAGCTCAACCAGGCGTTCTCGAACGCCCTCGGCAACAAGAACGGTACCTCCGGCTTCGGCATGGTGAAGTCGGTGGCTGTCCACTGCGCCAAATCGTGAACGGCGCGGTCGCCGGCCCGCATCGGCACGGCCGTTAACCAGCGCTTCAGCATGACGCCCCAGAGAGCGCCGCCGCGGATTAGGGTTTGCGCATGCCGAGCCTCATCGCCTCCATCATGTTCGCGCTGGCCGCACTGGCCTCCCCGCCGGCTAGCTCCGCGGCGTCGGACATCGAGACCTCCGCCCTTGGCGTCCCGCGACCGGAGATCGTCGTCGTCGAGGAGCCAAATTGCCTCTACTGCGCTCTCTTCCGCCGCGACCTATATCCGGCCTATGCGGCCTCGCCCCGCTCACGCGAGGTGCCGATGCGGTTCATCAACGTGGCCGAGCTCAGCGCGAGCCGGCTCAGTCTGACCCAGTCGGTCGATGTCGTCCCGACCATCCTCGTGCTCGCCGACGGCACCGAGATCGGACGCATCCCGGGATACGCGACGACGGAGATTTTCTTCAGTGCGATCAACGCACTGCTGCCACCGCAGCACTGACACACGCTGCCCCGCGCAAGCGTTGTAAAGTCGCCGCCGATCAGCTTTGATGGGGACGGCGAGCGGACCTGCACCGCAAGCGGACCGTGGGGGTATCGCATGGATCGGCGTGAATTCCTGAAATCGACGGGTGCTGCCGCTGCGGCGGCGACCACGGCAACGGCGGTGGCAGCCGAATCCGCGACGGCAGCCGCCGCCCCCAGCGGCGTGGCGGCACCGAACCTTGCAACCGGCATCGTCGAGCTGCGTCTCGCGATCTCCTGGCCCGATGCCGTCGCCGGCCCGGCAGACCAAGCACGCCGGCTCGGCCAGCGCCTCGCCGCCATGAGCGGCGGCCGTTATCGCATCGCTTTTACCACTGGCATCGGCGGCGGTCTCGCCGCCGTGCGCGCGGGCGAAGCCGACCTCTACTGCGCTTGCGAGCACGACCACCTCGGCGCCCATCGCGCGCTCGCCTTCTTCGCGGGGCTGCCGGGCGACCGCGGGATCGCGGCGCGGCACCTCTCGGCCTGGATGCTCGTCGGCGGTGGACAGCAATTGTGGGACGACCTCGCGGCCAATTTCGGCATCAAGGCCATGCTCGCCGGTCACACGGGCGAGCAACCCTGCTTCGTGGCGTCGCGGCGCGTCAGCGAAATGAGCGAGCTCGCCGGCGGAAAGGTTGCCGTCTCCGGTCTCGCCCGCGATGTGGTGCGCGGATTTGGCCTCGAGCCCGTGGCAATCCCCGTGGCGCGCACCGCCGATGCGCTTACGCGCGGTGAGCTTGTGGCCGCCGAATGCGGCGGCGCCATCACCAGCTACGCACTCGGCCTCTTGCGCGCCGCGAGCTGCTCCGCCGGCACGAGCGTCAACCGGCACGGATCGGCCGTGTCGCTCGGGATTCGCCGCTCGCTGTGGGACAGCCTGTCCGCGAGCAATCAGGCGCTCTTCGCCGCGGCGGCGGCAGCGGAATTCGAGCTGGCACTCGCCGAGGAGGAGGCGCACCGGAGCCTGCTCTATCCCGCGTCCCTGGCCGCCGATACCTGGCCGGTGGCGCCCGAACTGTCGCGCACGATCCGCCGCGTCGCAGATGCGGTCGTCGCGCGCGTCGCCGCCTCCGACGCGCACGCGCAGCGCATCAATGCGGGCTACGAGGCGTTCCGGCGCGCGCTCCTACCCGAGACGTCGCCCTTATTGGACGCGGTCACCTGATCCGCAACTGGCTCCAGGCCACAATAACGCGATGTTTGCGCGGACAATTCGTGTATCTTCGGCCCACGGCCACGGCGGGGCGTCCGGGGATTGGCCGAAATCCAATTTGTATTCCTACGGGTTGCGTATGAGCATGACGACGATGGCTCCGCAGGGGCCCCAATCTGCCCAGGGCGATTCCACTGACGCCCAAATGGAGCAGATCCGCGAGCTGCTGGTCGGCGACATCCTGCGCCGCACGGACGCACGCATCGAAGCGCTCGAAGCTCGCGTGCGCGAGCTGGAGGCGCGCCTCGAAGCCCAAGCTACCGAACAGACCGCCGGGCGGCGCTCCGCCTTCGAAGAGCTATCCCGCAACGTGGCCGACCTTGCCGATCGCATCCGGCAATCGGCGCAGAGCTAGCCGCTCGAGGTTCAATTGCCCGCGAGAGCCTGACCATGACGCAAGACGTCTCCAAGCTGAAGGAATTGCTGTTCGAGAGCGAGAGCCGCACGCTCTCCGACTTGAGCCAGCGCATGGATCTCGTGTTCGAGCGCGCGGGCTCGCAAGAGCGCTTCACGGCGAGCGTCGCCGGCGTGCTCGACGACGCCTTGCGGCAAGCCGAGATCGACCACCACGCGGAGTTGTCGCAAGCGATCGCGCCCCTCATCGTCAAGACGATCAAGACGGAGATCCGCGGCAGCCAGGACGAGCTTGCGGAGGCGCTCTATCCGGCTATGGGCCGCATGGTAACCGCCTACATCGCCAGCGCCATCCACGATCTGATGGACGACATCAACCGGCGGCTCGAGTCAAACCCGTTCATGCTGCGGGTCCGGAGCCTGCTCACCGGCCGCCCGGTGGCGGAGCTCGCATTCGCCGAGGGACAGCGGCTGAAGGTCGACGAGATCTTCCTTATCCGCCGCGGCTCGGGCGCCCTCATGAGCCATTGGCCGGTCGGCACCGGGGCCTCCGAGCACGACCGCCGCGTGAGCGGCGTCCTCACCGCCATCAACGAGGTCGCAACCGAGGCCTTCGAGGCCGAACAGTCGGCGCTGCGCCGCATCGATCTCGGTAACTCCCTCGTCCTTCTGCGTGCCTCGCCGACCTACCTCCTGGCCGCCAAATGCCGGGGCGCGGCACCCGCCTCCGTCGAGCACATCATCGACCAGCATTTCGTCGACGCAATCGAGCGTCTGCGCACGCTTCTCAACGGCGCCTCCGAGGTCTCCGAGAGCGCGGTCAACGCGCTGCTCGCCGACCTCGCGGCCAAGCTCGACCAGGCCATGGCAGAGCAGCATGCGAAATTTACCGGCCGTCGCAGCGGGCTCTCGCCTGCCGCGCTGCTCGGCTGGAGCGCCAGCCTCCTGCTGGCGGGCTGGGGCGCCTGGAGCGCTTATTCGAGCTACGCGACGGGGCAAACGCGCGGTATCGCCGAGCGCGTCATCGCGGCCCAAAGCGAGCTCAACGGCTACCCCGTGCACGTCGGGGTGGAGCGGCGCGACGCCGAGGTCTCGCTGCTCGGGCTGGTGCCGACGGTGGACGTGGCCCGCGAGGCCGTGCGCCGCCTAAAGACCGCGCTGCCGCTCTCGCAGATCACCGACCGCACCGCCGCGCTGCCACGCGGCGACATCGAGGCGCTGCAGGTGCAGGTCGGGCAGCTCTCATCGGAAGCGGCGCGCAGCGATGCCGCCGCGCGCGTGGCGGTAGCGCAGCTCGGCTCCGAAACGTCGAGCGCAAACGCTGCGCTCCACAATGGGCTCAAGACGCTCGACGATCAGATCGCGAAAGCGAGTGGCGAGACGCAGTCGGGCATCGGGGCGCTGCACAGCGCGCTCATCGCGGCCGACAAGGCGCGGCATGCCGACGTGGAGGCCTTGCGCGCAGAGCTCGCGCGAGCAGTCGCGCCGTCGTCACGCGCGCGCCTGGAGACGTGGACCCGAACGCACGCGATCTTCTTCACCAAGGATACTGGCTATCGCGATCCGCAGCTTGCGGCCGCGGCGCTCGACGAGCTTGCCAAGCTTATCAAGGAGACCGACGTGCTCGTACGCGTCGTCGGCTTCACGGACGAGAAAGGCGGACAGGAGCGCAACGTGCCGCTCTCGCAGGCGCGCGCCAACACGATCGTCTCCGAGCTGGTACGGCGCGGCATACCGGCGGCGAGGCTCGTCGCCGTGGGCCGCAACAACACCGAGGACCTGAGCCCCGTCGTCGGCGACGCGAGCCCCAACCGCCGCGTGGAATTCGAAATCGGATTCGATGGTGAAGCCGGGCGATGACGGCACGAAAGATCATGCTGCTGGGCGAAATCGGCGTGGGTAAGTCGTCGATCGCACAGCGGTTGGTCTTCAACCGTTTCGAGACGGACTACAAGCCGACACTGGGCGTCGACGTCTACACCTACGATATCGAGACGGGAACCGACGCCGATCCGGTAACGACCACCAAGTTCATCATCTGGGACACGGACGGCAACTTCGGCGAGTCGGTCCTGTCCCACATCTACATCAAGGAGGCGGCTGCGGCCCTCATCGTCGGCGACATCGCGCGCCGCACGACGCTCCTGCGAATGGTCGAGCTCGGCAATAGCTTCATGGAAGCGATGCCAGGACGCTATTGCAGCTTCCTCATCAACAAGTCGGATCTGGAGAACGCTGCAACCGAGCTGCCGCAGGATCTCATCAAGTCGCCGATCCCGATGCTGCGCACCAGCGCCAAGACAGGCGAGAACGTCAAGAATGCCTTCCTCAGAGCAGCAGATGCGATCCGGCGACGCGGACTCTGATCCAACCCTGATGGCGCATTTGCGCCGGCGAGCCGGAGAGCTTCTGGGCTCCCGCGGCGTCTTCGGGCTCGTTTGGCTCGACAAGAGCCTCATGGTCCACAGCCGCTTCGGAACGCTCGTTGATTTCATCGCTATCGGCGAGCCGGTGACGCGGAACCTGATTCCGCTCATCGGACTCGAAGCAGAAGTCAGCGGCCTCAAGGCGGGTCAGGTGCTGCGCGTCCCGAGCGTCGCCATCGTCACCGAGAACGGAACGGGGCCGCGGCTCAACCTGGTGTTTTATGCCTTCGCGGAAGAAGAGCTGACCTTGCTGGTCGTCTCGCCCGCACAGATGGACACGAGCCTCGCGATCGAGCTCAGCCGCCAGATCCGCGCCCGCCTGATGGCGGAATCGGAGGCCGCCGCCAAGTCGCAGGAGCTCGCGCGCACGAACGCCGATCTGGAAATCGCCAACTGCAAACTCGAGCAGTTCGCGGCCATCGTGACGCACGACCTGAAGGCGCCGATGCGCGCGCTCGGCTTCCTCGCCGACGAGATCGAGGGTGCGCTCCTAGCGAGCGACGCGGCAAGCGCGCGCGAAAGGCTCGCCGAGCTACGCAACCAGGCCCGGCGCGTCTCCTGCATGCTGGCGGCGCTGCTGCATTACTCCAGCGCGGGGCTGAGCGGAGCCCTTATCGAAAGCGTGGACACGCGCGAGCTGGTCGATGAAATCGTGCGCTCGCTGCCGCACGGCAACGTCAAGGTGACGCTGCAGGGGGTGTGGCCGCGGATAGAGACGCTCGCGGCGCCGCTCGGGCTCACGCTGCGCAACCTGATCGACAACTCGATCAAGCACCACGACCGCAAGGAGGGGCATCTCCTCGTAACGTGCATGGAGGCGGGAGATGCGCTCGAGATCGCGCTTGCCGACGACGGTCCCGGCATCGCGCCCGAGCACCACGAGAGCATGTTCCTCCCCTTCCGCACGCTGGGGTCCGCCGGGGAGGGCATGGGGCTCGCGATCGTCCAGAAGATGCTCGACGCGGTCGGGGGGACGATCAGGCTGCAATCGGATGCGCCGCGGCAGCGCGGCGTGACTTTCACCATCCGCTGGCCGAAGCAAATTGCTCTTTGAGCGGCAATATAGCAGTCTCTTTTTTCGAGCCGTTTCCTCGACGCTTGACGCAGGTCCTAGGAATGAACCTCGGTTCGACAAACAGATTTTCGTTCACCAAGCCTATTGCGCTTGAGAGGATTGGAATTCGCATGGCGCCGGACTTTACGACCTGCGGAGGGAGCCATCTGGCCAAGAAGAGCGAGCTTGTCCGCGCACGCGCCAAGCTCGGACTCTCGCGCGACGTTCTCGTCGTCGAGGACGAGGCGCTCGACGCGGAGCGGCTGACGGCGACCTTGCGCGTCATTTTCGGCTACGAGCTGCGCATCCATCTGGCGTCAACGCTCGGCGACGCCGTCGACCAAGTCATCGAGAGCAAGCCCTGCCTCGTCTTCCTCGACGACATCCTGAAACCGTCGGCCAACGCCTTGCAGGTGATCCCGCTTCTGCGCGGCGCCGGCTACACCGGCCCCATCATCGTCATCAGCGGGCAGGTCACGCACTCGCGCCGGTCAGGGCTACTCGCCAACGGTGCGAGCGACGTCATCCACAAGGACGAGGTCGACAGCGTACGTGTTGCCGAGGCAATCGCGCGCCTCGACTTTAACGCATAGCTCGAACGCTCCGTGGGCTGATCTGGCGGAAAGCCCTCACGCTTTTTCCGTGCGTGCAGCAGCGTGCCCAATATCACGGCATTTTTTTCCCGCGGTGACCTGTCGCAGTACGCGCGCTTGCCATTATTCGGCTCCAAACGGCGTGGTGATGCCGCTCATTCAACTCGAGTAAGCAGAGGGGGACGAGTATGAACCGTTTGACTGCTGTCGTGGTGCTGGCGCTCGTGTCGGCGAGCTTCGTCGCAAAGGGCGAGGAGCTGAAGCTTCCGCCGGAGGTCACGCCGCAACTGCGCGCGGCCTGCGAGGGCGACGTGCGCCGCCTGTGCCTCGGGCCGTCGCCGACGATCGCCAAGGTCAAGAGCTGCGTCACCTCGAAATTCTTCCAGCTTGGCAAGAAGTGCCAGGTCGAGCTCGCTTCCGCGGGCTTCTCGCGCTGAGACTAACAACGGCCCGCGGTCAGGCCGCCTTCGCCTTCGCGGGCCGCGCCGTCTCGGCGAGGTAGACCATCGCCGCGGCAGCGCCGCCCTTCGCGTGCGGAACGCCAGCGAGCTCCAGCCCCATCTCGACGCCGCACAGCGCGCCGCAGATCGTCAGCTCGTTGGTGTGGCCGAGGTGGCCGATGCGGAAGGCCTTGCCCGCGAGCTTGTTGAGGCCGGTGCCGAGCGACATATCGAAGTTGTCGAGCACGATCTTGCGGAAGGCGTCCGCGTTGTGGCCCTCAGGCATCCCGACCGCCGTCACCGCGGGCGAATAGGCCTTGGGATCGTGGCACCAGATATCGAGATCCCACGCGCGCACCGCGCGGCGCACCGCCTCGGCGAGGCGCTCGTGGCGGGCAAACACGTTGTCGAGGCCCTCTTCGTTCAGGATCTCGATCGTCTCGGCGAGGCCAAACAGCAGGCCGCCCGCGGGCGTGTACGGGAAGGTGCCCGCTGCGTTCAAGGCGAGCATGTCGTCCCACGACCAGTAGGAGCGCGTGAGCTTCGCGGTCTTGCTGGCGGCGATCGCCTTCTGGCTCACGGCCGTGAACGACAGCCCCGGCGGCAGCATCAGGCCCTTCTGCGAGCCCGCGATCGCGACGTCGACGCCCCACTCGTCGTGGCGGTAGTCCATCGCCGCGAGCGAGGAGACGGTGTCGACCATGAACAGCGCCGGATGCTGCGCCGCGTCGATCGCCTTGCGGACCTGATCGACCGAGCTACGCGTGCCGGTCGAGGTCTCGTTGTGCACGATGCACACGGCCTTGATGTCGTGCGCCTTGTCCTTCTTGAGCCGCGCCTCGATGGCGTTAGGATCGGCGCCCGAGCGCCAGTCGGTCGGGATGACCTCGGGCTTCAAACCGATCTTCTCCGCCATGTTACGCCACAGCACGGCGAACTGGCCGGTCTCGACGATGAGGATGCGGTCGCCGGGCGACAGCGTATTGACGAGGCCAGATTCCCACGCGCCCGTGCCCGACGATGGGTAGATGAACACGGGGTTCGAAGTCTTGAACAGCGTCTTCACGCTCGCGAGCAGCTTAAACCCGAACTCCGCGAACTCGGGTCCGCGGTGATCGAGCATCTGGCGCGACATGGCGTTGAGCACGCGATCGGGCACCGGCGTCGGTCCGGGAATCTGCAGGAAGTGACGTCCGGTGTGTCGGACCTTGTTGGTCGGCATTTGCTCCCCTCGAGCGATGCGATGCGTGCCGTGACCCTGACGGCCTCACTGCTCGGCGCAGAACCGAGCAGAGACGGCCCTCGCAGGGCTTTCTTATGTCGGCGAAGCCTGAGCTATAGGTAGGAAAGCAAAAGCCCGTCAAGTCTGGTTGCGGCCTAGGCGCCGGAGGGATTGAGGACACAAGCCCGCACCGCTATGGGAAAGACCCAAATGGGAAAGGTCGGCCAGCGGCGGTTTGTCTCTTCGCCTTTGGTCGCAACGGTCGACAACTCGATCCCTACGTTCAACCGAGCAGAGCATGAGCCGCCGCGACTTCGCCGACGACGCCGACCTCAGCGCCACAGCAGCCGCCGCCGCGATCCGGGAGCGCCGCATCACCTCGGAGGCGCTCGTGTCCGCCTGTCTCGACCGCATCGCCGAGGGCGAGCCGCAACTGCAGGCCTGGGCGCACCTCGATCCCGACTACGCGCTGGCGCAGGCAAGAGCGCGCGACGCCGAGCTGCAGTCGGGGCGCGGCGTAGGCCCGCTGCACGGCGTGCCGATCGGCGTGAAGGACATCTTCGACACGGCCGATTTTGCGACCGAGAACGGCTCGCCCATTTTCGCCGGGCGGCGCCCGGTGAAGGATGCAGCGTGCATCGCGGGGCTGCGCGCAGCCGGCGCCGTCATCCTCGGCAAGACGGTGACGACGGAGCTGGCGCTGCTGACGCCATCGCGCACGTGCAACCCGCGCAAGAGCACGCACTCGCCCGGCGGCTCCTCCGCCGGCTCGGCGGCAGCGGTCGCCGCCGGCATGGTGCCCGCCGCCGTCGGCAGCCAGACGGCAGGTTCTGTGATCCGGCCGGCGTCGTTCTGCGGGGTCTATGGCTTCAAACCGACGCTGGGGCTCATCCCGCGCGCCGGCGTGCTGATGCAGTCGCACACGCTCGATACGGTGGGCGTGTTCGGCCGCTCCGTCGAAGACGTGGCGTTGCTCACCGACTGCATGGCGGCGTTCGAGCCCGACGATCCCGTCAGCTATGGCGGCAGCCGGGGAAGCCTGCTCGAGACGGCGCAGCAGGACCCGCCGGCGGCACCCCTATTCGCATTCGTCCGCACGCCTGCGTGGGGCGACGCCGACCCGATGCTGCACGCGGCCTTCTCGGAGCTGCTCGAGAGCCTTGGGACTCGCGCCGTTGAGGTGCAGATCCCCTCGCTCGCCGACGTCATCGCCGCCCAACGCCTCATCCAGCTCGCGGAGAATGCGCACTACTACGGGCCGCTTCTGCGTGCTTCGCCTGACCTGCTTTCGCAGGGGCTGAAGGATCGGCTCGAAGCCGGCCTCAAAGTCGACGTGCAGGACTACATCCGCGCCCTGACGGCGTGCGAGGGGACCTATCGCGTAGTGGCGGGCGTGCTCGGCGACTATGGCACGATTCTCACGCCGGCCGCAGCGGGACCGGCGCCCCGCGGGTTCGGCTCGACTGGGAACCCGGTGTTCAACGGGCTGTGGACCTACCTCGGCATGCCGGCGGTGACGCTACCGCTGCTCGAAGCCGACGAGCTGCCGATCGGCGTGCAACTCGTCGGCTCCCGGCGCGACGACGGGCGGCTCCTGCGCACCGCGCGCTGGCTCGTGTCGGCGCTGGAAAGCGCCGACTGATCGAGTCTCACGCACGTCGCGTGTTGTCGAGTTGGCGTCAGTCAGCCGACGGCCAAGGCGCCCACGGGAACGGCTTCGCCTCGCTCGCGCCCAGGAGATAGCGGCCGGTGTCGCCGATCCAGCGCGCCAACGAACGGCCGAACTGCACGATCGCCGGGTTGGGCTCGCCCGCGAACAAGAGCCACAGGAACTGAACGATCGCGCCGATCCACAGGATCCCCTGCGCGACGCCGAAGGCGAGCAGCAGAAGCAGCATGAACAGGCCGCGCGTCCACGTGGCGGAGTTGCTCAGCGTCGAAGGGCGTTCGGGTGTCGCTGTCGTCCGAATTGGTTCCATGAGCCAGATCTCCTCTCGACCGGACGCCGCTCCCTCGAACGCCACCCGGCCAAAAGCCCTCCGCAAAGGTAGCCTAGCGCAGGTGGGGCTCGGCAGGAAGCCCAGCCGGGCTCACGCCGGACCGCAAGGTTTGCCGCGCGTTAAGCCGCGCCCGGCAGCGAGGTCACGCCAGCTTGAAGGGCATGTCCTTGCCGGCGAAGAAGGCGTCGATGTTGTCGAGCGCCTCATAGCCCATCTGGTTGCGGGCCTCGATCGCGGCGGAGCCCAGGTGCGGGAACAGGAACGTGTTGGGCAGGTTGTAATAGCCTTCGTTGATTGCCGGCTCGCCGGCGAACACGTCGAGGCCGGCATAGCCGAGCCGGCCCGACTTCAAGGCGGCGATCATGTCGTCGTCCTTGACGAGGTCACCGCGCGCGGTGTTCACGACGACCGCGCCCTGCGGCAGCTTTTCGATCACGTCCTTGTTGAAGAAGTAGCGCGTCTCCGGCGTCGACGGCGCGTTGATGGAGAAGAACTGCGAGATCTTGAGCAGACTATCGAGGCTGTCGTGATAGGTGGCGCCGAGCTCTTTCTCCTTCTCCGGCGGCTGCCGGTAGATATCGTAGTAATGGATCTCCATGTCGAAGCCGCGCGCGCGCTTCGCCAGCGCCTGGCCAATCTTGCCGAAGCCGTAGATGCCGAGCTTCTTGCCATCGAGGCGCTGGCCGACGAGCTGCAGGGGCTGCCAGCCCGGCCAGGCGCGCGCGCGCACCATGCGCTCGCCTTCGGAGGCGCGGCGCGCGGAGCCCAAGAGCAGGAGCATGGCGATCTCGGCGGTGGCGACGGTCACGCCGTGCGGGGCGTTCCCGACCTTGATGCCGCGCGCCTTGCAAGCGTCGAGATCGATGTGGTCGAAGCCGATGGAGAACGTCGAGATGCATTTTATGTTCTCGGGCAGCTTCTCGATCAGGTCCTTGCGGCACTTCTCATTCAGCGTGATCAGCAGCGCGTCGACGCTCTTGGCCGTCGCAAGCAGCTCGTCGATCGTGATTTTCGGGTTATCGCCGTGCGCGATGACGTCGTAGGACGCCCGCGCGCGGGCCATGACGGCGTCGGGAAGTGGCCAAGTGATCAGGATCTTCTTTTTCGACATTTGTGGGCGGGCTCCCCGGACTTGATTTGATGCTCGACTTTATGGGCCACGGCGGGCGGTGGGCCTGCCGCTTGTGCCGCAAGGCGGAGGCCCTGACAAGCGGGCGCGGAACGGTGGGCAACGGATTATTCACCAAGCCGCAGGAAACTCCGCCCCAGCGCATCACGACGCCGCGGCGCAGCAATTTCGCCAGGGCCGGCGGCGCGAACGCGACAGACAGGGGAGCAGGCCCGTCATGATGAGAGCGCTCGTCATCTTGCTCGCCTTGCTGGCGGGCGCGAAACTGTGGACACAGGAGCGGCTTTACCGGGATGGGGCGCGCGAGGCGCTGCTGCTGGCGTACCGCGACCGCGCGATCGCCGCCTGCCAGATGTCGGCGCACGACACCCCGGCCAACCGCACCGCCGACCCGATCGGCCGGTTGAGCGACCGCTCGGCCCCGGTGAGCACGGCCTCGCTGCCCTTGTGGACCAAGCCGTCCTCGGTCGCGCTCGCGATCGGGCGCTCGAGCGCTCCCGTCAACATCTGGGAGATCAACAATGAGCTGTGGCCGGCGCGCTTCAAGCACCCGCACGTGGTGCTGACGGCGAACGACCGCGCGCCCCACGCGGTGTGCGAGTACGACGTGATCGAGGGCCGGGCCTACCTGACTCGCGATCGATAAGAATGGCTGGGTCGACTATAAGTTCAACAGCCCTGAGGACAAACGAGCCCCACGACAAGAGTTCGTACTTCGTGCGGGTAGGTGACTTCCTGGTTGGGGCTGGCGCGTACAAATACTGAGGAGCTACTAGTCCTGAACGCGGCAGCGCGTACACCGCATCGACCAGCGCACATCTGGCACGGGCTTACCGGCTGTGACGGTCTCAGTCTGACCCTGCAAGTACGGTGTCAGACCCTGAGGGTCGGACACCCGATCAAAGGTCAAAACTTGATGCGCACGCCGCCATAGGCGGCAAGCGGCGCACCAGGGACAATCGTCTCCGGGTTGGTGAAGAAGTTGGAGCCAAGACCGGCCGCAGCGGCGGCTCCATTGGCATTGTCGAGGCTGAAGTAGTTTCCAAAGAGACCGTAATGGGCGTTGAACAGGTTGTCGATCAGCCCATAGATCTGGACGTTCTTAGTGACATCGTAAGAGCCGTGCACGTTGACCGTGGCATAGCCTGCAAGGGGCGCATTCGAGTTGGCCCAGTCATTGTAGAAAATTTGATTGCTGGCAACGACGACGTCGAAGCCACCCTTGATCTGCGGTGTGAACCAATACTCCATGCCGGTTTTGAAGAGGTGCTCGGGTACGCCGGGTAACCGGTCGCCTTTCGTAGCATTCGCGCATTGGGCGTCCGGAGCGTCGTTGCACGGAACAGCTGTTGGATTGTTGGGCGCGGGCAGCTGCACGTTCGTCTGTATCGTCGCATCGACGAGCGCATAGTTGGCATAAACCATGAGCTGCTTGTCGGTGTAGCGCATGCCCAGCTCAACACCCTGACGCAGCGTATCGCCGACGTTCGCGAAAAAGCCTCGTCCGGATTCAGGCGCTGCCAACGGCAGGATGTCGTCAAAGTTCATCGCGTGGAATAGGCCGGCGCTCCATTCGAGCTTGCCGTCGTTCCAATAGGTCTCTTTGCCCCTCAGCCCCAGCTCGAAGGTGCGCGAGACAACCTGCTTTAAATTTGGGTCGGCCGTGAGGAAGCTCTCGATGAGGCACGGGTTCACCGGATCGGCGCAGGCGAGTTCGGCCGGTGTCGGAGCGCGATTGGCCTCGGCATAGCCTCCGTACGCGGTAAGTTTGGGTGTGATCTCATAGGTGATGCCGGTCATCGGGTTGAAGCGCTCGTAGACATGAGCGCCGTCAATCTCGGGAAAATTGCCCGTGTTGTCCAATTCGGTAAGGCGCGCAAAATTGTAACGCCCTCCGACTGTGAGATGGATTTGCGAGGTGAGATCAAGCGTATCGGAGAAGTAGACACCGATGTAATCGTTCGTCGTCGCTATGCTGCGCGGCGCAGTGTCGAGAGGCGCTGTTATAAGAATGGTCGGATCAAAGGTTGTCAGCACAAACTCCGGTCCGAAGAAGCCGAGGTCGCTGCTGCTGGCGTATCCCACGCGGCCGTGATCATAGCTCGCGCCGAGCAGGAACTGATTGTGCATCCCCATGATGGTCGATTTCTCGACGCCCTGCCCCGATAGGCCCCAGCTGTTGGCGTTTTGCGAGGTATGGTCGAGAGTGCCGAGCTGATCGAGGTCATGCCCCATGACCTGGCCGCCAATCACCGGGACCGGATTGCCGTTCCCGTCGAGCACCTGATTCTCGTCGGAATCGTCGTTCAAGCAGAGCGTGGGACTGGAGGCGCATTCGAATGCATCGATAAGATTGGCGTCGGCATGCACCTGTTGAAACCAGCGGTAGTAAGAGGCACCGGAGAACGTGAGCGTCGGTGTTGCCTTCACCTGACCGTTCAGCGACACCATCGTCATTTTGTTGGTCGTGGTCTGCGGCGAGGTGAACGAATTACTCCAGTTAAGGTCTAGAAGCTGCACCGGCGCAGCCGTTGTCGCGCCGACGAAATTGTCAGCCGCGGTGAAGTTGAGATGCACCTCAGTCGTGTCGTCCTTCGCGCCGATGTCGGCGTAGCCGCGCCGGATGGTCGCCGGCGAGAACTGACGCCACCCCTCGTCCCTGATGCCCTCGAGAGACAGGAATGCGCCCCAGGTTCCGCTGCGTTGGCCCGTCGCCAGTTCACCTTGAACTCGTCCAAAGGATCCCGCGCGAGCGTCGATCTCGGTGCCCTGGAAATTGAAGCCGTCGCGCATCAGCACCGTCACCGCGCCGCCAAGCGCGTTGAGGCCGAACACCGGGTTCGCGCCGACGATGGTGATACCCTCGATGGCGCTGTCAGGCAGGAAGTCCCAGTTGACGATGTCGCCGAAGGACTCGTTGATGCGCACGCCGTTTTGGTAGACCGCTAGTCCCTGCGGTATGCCGTTGAGGGGCGAGGAGTTGAAGCCGCGGTACTGCAGGTTCTGCTGGAAGCCATTGCCCTGAAGGTCTTCAAGGATCGCACCCGGCACCGTCTGCTGAATAATGCTCGGCACAAACGTGGTGCCCGAACGCGCTATGTCTGCCGCGGACGCCCGCCCCACGGCACCGGGGAATTTGCCGATGGGGATGCCGCTGCCTTCGAGCGGCGACATCAAGACAGTGCCGCTGTCGATGCCGCCGGTACCAGCCACTTGCGGGGTGACGGGTGCGGCAGTTGCGGCCGGAGGAGGCGGTGCCGCTTTCTTCGAGGCGGCTTTCTGAATGGTTTTGGGGGCCGGCTCAGCCTGCTTCTGGATCACCTGCACGGGCGGGAGCTGGGTCTCTGCGCCCGGCGCGGGCGTCGGCGCGGCCGTGCCGGCCGGCGCAGGGGTTGGCGTCGTCGTTGTCGCGGGAGGGGTGGGCGTCGTGGCACCAGCGGCAGGCGGCGCCGGGTTTGCGGCGGGCGGCGGCGGGGTTGCTGGCGGTGTCGGGCTCTGCTGTGCGGTCGCGGCTGTGCCTAAAAGCAGAATCGCGCCCGCCGTTGCCGACAGCCTCAACCTCAGGCCCTTCATCTCGCCCCCCGAGCGCCTTTGCGCATCCCCGCGCAATTGAACCGTTATTGCGACCGCCTGCTTCGTCAAGGTCGGCCGGGTACGAGCCTAAGTTGCTGACTCTCTGTGTGGCGCAGCAGCACCAACACACCGGGCTTTCTTCTCGAGTCGCTCTAGGAATTTTTCCCGAGCGGCGCTAGTTGCATCTCGTCCCGAACGGCCGAAGCGCGCAACGAGGAGGCCGGCTCCGGGGTGAGTGGAGCCGGCCTCGTGGAGGTCAGTCGTAGGTCGGGTGGGAAAACCTAGAACCTGAGCTTCACGCGACCGTACGCCGCAAGCGGCGCGCCCGGTGTGATCGTGCGCGGATTGGTGAAGAAGCCCGCGCCGGTCGAGGGATCGGCGCCGGCCGCGTTGTTGGCCGCGTCGAGGTTGAAGTAGTTGCCGAAGAGACCGTAGTGCGTGTCGAACACGTTATTCACGAGGCCGTAGATCTGGATGTTCTTGGTGATGTCGTAGGACGAGTGGATGTTGACGACCGTGTAGCCGGCGAGCGGTTCGTTGAGGTTCGCCTCATCGCCGAAGAACACCTGGTCGCTGACCGACACGAGGTCGGAGCCGAACTTCCACTCCGGCGTCAGCCAGTAGTCGAAGCCCATCTTGAGGCGGTGGCGCGGCACGCCCGGCAGGCGCGAGCCCGGCGTGACATTGATGCAGTTGCCGGCGTCCGGATTGCCGGGAATGCACTCGAAACCGCTCGGATTGTCGGGCGACGACAATACGTTGGCCGTCTGGAAGGTCGCGTCGATATAAGCGTAGTTCGAGTACAGCATCAGCCTGCGGTCATGATACTGGGCTCCGAGCTCGAGACCCTGACGCAACGTCGTGCCCGCGTTGGTGAAGTAGCCGCGGCCGTTGATGGTGGAAGCAACGGTGATGATATCGTCGTCGTTCTCCGTGCGGAACACACCGGCCGTCCACTCGAGAATGTTCTCGTTGTTGAAGGTCGCGAGCTTGCCGCGCAGGCCTGCCTCGTAGGTATGCGAGATCACTTGCTTGAGCGGCGGATCGGCCGTGAGGAAGCTTTCGATCAAGCACGGGTTGACTGGGTCTGCGCAGGCGAGCTCGGCAGCGGTCGGCGCACGATTGGCTTCCGCGTAGCTGCCATAGATCGAAAGTCCCGGAGCGATCTTGTAGGTGAGGCCTCCCATCGGGTTGAAGCGCTCATAAGTGTGCGTGCCCGTGAGCAGATCGGGGAATGCCGGATCGGGATCGAGGTTTTGGAGATCGAGCCGCGCGTAGTTATAGCGGCCACCGAGCGTGAGGCTCAATTTGCGCGTCAGATCGAGAGTATCACTGACGTACACGCCCACGTAGTCGTTGGTCGTGTCGATCAGGCGCGGGCGCACGTCGGACGGCGCCGACATGGTGATTCCGAACGGGTTGACCACGAACAGCGGGCCGAAGAAGCCGAGCTCGCTGCTGGTGGTGTAGGCCACGTTGCCGTGGTCGTAGCTGGCGCCGAGCAGGAACTGGTTCGGCATCCCAGCGATGGGTGTCTTGTCGACGCCCTGAGCGGAGCCGCCCCAGCTGTTGGCCTCCTGGCTCGTCTTGTCGATCGAGCCGAGCTGCGAGATGTCATGGCCGCCCACCTGGCCGCCGGCCACGGGGACGATATTGCCGTTCTGGTCGCGCACCTGGTTGGTTGCGGGATCAGTGTCGTCCCAGCACAACGTGCCGAGGCCGGGTGCCGCGCATTCGACCGCCTCGGCGATGTTGCCATCGGCGTGCTTTTGCTGGAACCAGCGATAGTAGCCGACGCCGGAGAACGTCAGCGAAGGCGTTGCCTTGACCGACCCATTGGCCGAAACCATGGCCATCTTATTTTCGGTCGTCTGCGGCGAGGTGAACGTGCGGCTCCAGCCGAGGTCCAAGAGCTGCACGGGCGCTGCCGCCGTCACACCGACGAAATTGTCGGCGCCGGTGAAGTTGAGGTGGAACTCGTTGCCGTCGCCCTTGACGCCGAGGTCGGCGTACAGGCGGCGGATCTTGGCCTCGGAGAAATCGCGGAAGCCGTCGTCTTTGATATCCTCGCCGGCGATGAAGGCACCCCAGTTGCCGCTACGCGCACCGGCCGCGACGGAGCCCTGGATGTGGCCGAAGGACCCGTAGCGGCTGTCCACCTCGACGCCCTGGAAGTTGAAGCCGTCGCGCATCACGATCGTCGCCGCACCGCCGATGGCGTTGAGACCGAAGACCGGGTTGGCACCAACGATCGTAATGCCCTCGATAGCGTTATCGGGCAGGAAGTCCCAGTTGACGATGTCGCCGAAGCTCTCGTTGATGCGTACGCCGTTCTGATAAACGGCGATGCCCTGTGCCGCGCCGTTGACAGGCGAAGCCTCGAAGCCGCGGTACTGCAGATCGCGCTGATAGATGTTGCCCTGCGCGTCGCTGATGAGCGCGCTCGGCACCGTCTGCTGCAGCAGCTCCGGCGCGGACGGCAGCTTCGCGCGATCGATGTCGCTGGCCGAGGCCCGGCCGACAGCGCCAGGGTACTTGCTAATCGGGATCGAGCTGCCCTGCACCGGCGACATCTGGACGGTGCCGGTGTCGATGCCGCCCGTGCCAGGCACGGTTGTTGCAGCGGGTTGCTGCGGCGCGGGGGCGGGCTGGGGCGCCGGCTGCACGATCTTCTTCTTGGGAGGCGCCTGATTTTGGATCGCCTTGGGTGCGGGCTGGGCCTGCTTCTGAATGACCTCGACCGGAGGAAGCTGGTTGCCCTGTGCAGGCGTCGGCGCTGTCGGCGGCGGAGTGCCGCCACCTGTCGTATCCTGCGCAAGCGCCGGACCCGACATCGAACACGCGACACACGCAAACAACGCGTACGCAGACCCCCCAACGCATTACCATCCCCCAAGACGACGCGAGGCGACTATTTCGACCCGCTCCGGTTTCCCTTTGGCGACTGGCCGCGGGGTTATTTTTGCCGGATCGGCTTCGATTTTCTCTCGCTTGAGCGAGAGTTTTCGGCGGCAAGATTTGCCGAATTGACCCATCAATATCGGGAGGGGTCCGAGGGTCAACGGAAGACCTAAATGAAACTGTATAACGTTTGATATGTGTGACAATGTTGCATCAAGTTTCGGGAATACTTCCCGACTTTTTGGGAAAAAATTCCCAATCTGAAGCGCCATGTTTTCCGCGTTTGACAGCACGCGCCGCAGACATGTTATTTCGTAGGGCGTGACGAAATCGGTCGACGGCCAAAGCAGTTCCTGACACTTCCGAACGCCGCGCGGAACGATGAGAGACCCATGGCAGGCCAAGCGGGCTTGCCGCCAAAAAACAAAAGATCGTCGGCGCGGACGACTGTTCGACGCCAGGCTACCGGAGGAAGAGATGCGCGGAATTTACGTGCTTGGACGGAGAGGGTGAGCTCGCGCGGAGGTTCGCTTCGCGCTCGTCACAAGGCACGTCCCGCTGTAGGCAATCGGCACGCAAAGTGCACCTGCAGACAGCATGCGCGCAGCAACCACATGACCCACATGGCAACGGCAAACAGCAACTGAGAGACGGCAACCGAGCACGACGCGCCGCTCAGCGGTAACGTCGGCTCTCCCACGCATCACAGAGAATTAATCGCACGACCAGTAGCACTCGCCGATAAAAACCTCCAAATGCCCGAGTTGAAACACTTGCGACAGAAGAGACTAATGAGAAACACAACGCTCTGCCTTGCCGCAGCCGCCGCCCTGCTGTCGACGCTGCCCTCGTTGGCGGAAGACCCGGCCAAAACGGATCAAGCTGCCGGTGACGGGATCACGCTCGAGCTCAACAAGCTCGAGACGGCCGAGAAAGGTTGCCGCGCCTACGTCGTGGTGTCCAATCCGTCCTCGACCACGTACGACGCATACAAGCTCGATCTCGTGATGTTCCAAATCGACGGCATCATTGGGCGCCGCTTCGCGCTCGACCTCGCGCCGCTGCGGCCGTCGAAGCGCACCGTCAAGCTCTTCGAGCTCGACAACACGAGCTGCGATACCATCGGCAGCTTTCTCGTCAACGATGTCCTCGAATGCAAGGCCCAGTCGGGGCCGGTCAACGACTGCCTCTCGCGTCTCAAGGTCAGCTCGCTGACCAAAGTTGGAATCTCAAAGTAGCAGGTGACTAGCTTTGCCAGATATCGCAATCGCCGAAGGCCGTGATTTTTCTATCCTGGGCCTCATCCAACACGCCGATCCCTTCGTCCAGGCCATCATGCTGCTGCTGGCGGTTTGCTCCGTCGGGTGCTGGGCGCTGATCCTGGAAAAAACCGTCCGCCTCACCATGCTGAAGGCGCAGGTGCGCAAGCTTGCCAACCAAGCCGCGGCCGGCCGCCTCACGTTCGACGGCAACGGGCTCGTCGGCGCGGTCACGCAGGCCGCGCAAAGCGAATGGGCGGAGGGCTCTTCGCGCGGGGAGACGCGCACCGAGCTGCGCGCGCGCCTCGAGCGCGCCATGCGTCTCGCCATGAAGCGGGAGTTTAAGCGCATCGAGTTCGGCTTGCCGTTCCTGGCGACCGTCGGCTCCGCATCGCCGTTCGTCGGCCTCTTGGGCACGGTGTGGGGCATCATGCACAGCTTCACCTCCATCGCGCAGGCGAAGGACACGAGCCTCGCCGTCGTCGCCCCCGGCATCGCGGAGGCGCTGTTTGCCACCGCGCTCGGCCTCGCCGCCGCCATCCCCGCGGTCGTCGCCTATAACCAGATTTCCGTCTCACTCGGCCGCTCCGCCGACAAGGCCGGCGCCAGCATCACCACGCTGGCCAAGGCCGTCGCCCGCGGCCAGAGCGAGGGAACGGTGCGTCTGGAGGGGGTCGGCTAGTGGCGATCGCTTTCCAGAACGGCGCGTCCAGTGACGACGACGGCGACGAGGTCTACCGGCCCATGGCCGAGATCAACGTCACGCCGATGGTCGACGTGATGCTCGTGTTGCTCATCATCTTCATGGTCGCGGCACCGCTGATGGTGCAGGGCGTGCCGCTCGACCTACCGCGCACGTCGGCGACCAAGCTCGCCAAGGTGCGCAAGCCCATGGTGGTCTCGCTCGCCCCCGATGGCGCTCTCTACATCCGCGACGAGCGGGTGGAGCGCAACAATCTGGTCAACCGGCTGATGGCGCTGCGTCGTGATGAAGGCGACAGCGTCGTCTACGTGCGCGCCGACCGCAAGATTCCCTATGGCGACGTGATGGAGTTGCTGGGACGGGTCGGTGAGACCGGCTACCAGCGCGTCTCGCTTCTGTCGCAACCCTCGCCGGGAGCCGCGCCCTCGCCGGGGGCCGCAGCAGCCCCTGCCCCGAGCCCCGCACCCGCAACCACTCGTTAGAGCCGCATGCCCATGCCATTCCTTCGCCCCCTGACCTGGCTCGTCTCCCTCGCCGTCCACGCGGCGCTGCTGCTGGCCATCGTCGGCGTGTCCGCTGGAGGCGCCGCGTTCGACACGGGGAGCAGCGGCGACATGTTCGTCGTCGAGCAAGGCATCGCGCTCCAGGGCGTCGCCAAGTTCGGCGAGGCCGAGGAGAGGATCGAGACGGTGGACATTCCGCCCGTGCAGCCGGTCGAGCAGCCGAAGGAGGTCAAGGAGGTCGAACCCGACCTCAACAACGTGGTCACCTCCACGGAAGCCCAGCACGAGGAGCAGGTCGTCAAGGAAGACCCCAAGCCTATCGAGGACAAGCCGATCCGGCCCGTGCCGGTGCAGGAGCAGGCGCCGCAGGTCGCGACGCTGCTCGAGCAGAGCTCCGGCCAGGCGCAGCACGGCGGCGACACCACCCAGCGCCGCGCCTACCTCGGCACGCTGTCAAAGTCGATTGAGCGCGCGAAGGTCAATCCGCGCTCGCGCCAGGCAGGCACCGTCATGGTCCGCTTCACGGTCGGCCCCGACGGCAACCTGATCTCACGCGCGATCGAGAAGAGCTCCGGCTCCAAGGCGCTCGACGACGCGGCCGTGGCCGCGCTCGACCGCGCCGCACCCTTCCCACCGATGCCCCAGACCGTCGCCCGGGGGGCAATCGAGGTGAGCGTTCCCTTCGAGTTCGTCACCCGCTGATTGACCGGGCTGAACGTTTGAATGGCCGCCTTTGCGCCCCGGCCGCGCTCCTGACCCGCATCGGGGCAGGCGTAAACCAATCGTGGCCTTCGCCGGCCAACTAAACACCCCTTTGCCAGGACAATACGCCGGTTAACCGCACATTATCCCGCGCGCCCTTAGGGTCGCCGCGGCGGATCAATAGCAAATAAAAAGTGTGATGTTCAGCGGGGCCTTAGGCAGCCAGAAATCCAGCTCACTGATGAACGAGTACGCGTCGCTTTTGGGCGATGCGCTGCTTCGCCATCGCGCCCGCGTCGCCGAGCATTCCGCCCGCATCGAGGCCGAGCTTGCGAGCAGGGTGAAGTTCCGAGTTCATCGCCAACATGAGCCACGAGCTCCGGACCCCGCTCAACGCCATAATCGGGTTCTCCAAGCTGCTCGCCGAGCAGGGCGATCGCAAGCTTACCCCGCCCGAGACCGCCGATTACGCCAACCTCATCCACGACGCGGCCGGCCACCTGCTGGCCGTCATCAACAACATCCTCGACATTTCCAAGATCCAGAGCGGCAAGTGCGCGCTCGACGCGCGCGAGATCGACCTCGCCGAGCTCGTGAGCGCGTCCGTGTCCTCGTTCCGCCTCATGGCGCAGAGCGCGGGACTGACGCTCGTGGAAACGGTCGAGCCCGACGTCCCGGCCATCGTCGGCGACAGCGTGAAGCTGCGCCAGGTGTTCACCAATCTCATTTCGAACGCGTTGAAGTTCACCCGCAGCGGCGGCTCTGTGACGATCAAGGCCGTCCGCTCGCCCGCCGGCGCAGCGATGATCCAGGTGATCGATACCGGTGTCGGCATGAGCGAGCAGGACCTCTCCATCGCGCTGACGCCCTTCGGTCAGGTCGACGCGACGCACGCGCGCTGGCGCGAGGGCACCGGCCTCGGGCTACCGATCGCCAAGGCGCTCGTGCAGCTCCACGGCGGTGAGCTGAGGATAAGAAGCCAGAAGGACGTGGGCACGGAGGTGACCGTGCTTCTCCCTTTCCGGCAAAAGCAGCAGCAGCTGGCAGAGCCGCGTGAGACTGTCATAGCGCGGAGCGTCTCATTGTGAGCGACATCAAGAATATGCAGTTGACCGTGCCGGACGCTTCCTCGAGCGTCTCCTCGTCCGACAAGTCGATCGGCCGCATCGTCTCAGTCACCGGCTCCAAGGCGATCGTGATGCTGGACAGCCCCAAGGAGGGCCGCGTCCTGCGCAACGACCCCCCCGACATGGGCACGCTGCTGGGCATCGACACCACCAACACCGTCGTGCTCGCCATCATCTCGGCGTTAAGCGTGCCGGTCCCGGCCCAGCGCGACGGCGACGCGGAGATCTGGATCGCCGAGCTCGGCCTCTGCGGTGAGCTGTGGCGCGACGAGAGCGGCCGCGCGAACCTGTTCGCCCGCGGCGTCACCGTCTATCCCGCGCTCGGCGACCGCGTGCGCGTTGCCTCCAAGAGCGAGCTCGAGGCGGCCTTCTGCGGCGATTCGAGCCGCTCCGTGCGCATCGGCTGCATCCGCCAGGACAGCACCATCCCCGCCATGGTGCGCGTCGACGAGCTGCTCGGAAAGCACCTCGCCATACTCGGCACCACGGGCACCGGCAAGTCCTGCACCACCGCGCTCATCTTGCGCGCGATCCTCGCCAAGAACCCGGCGGCGCACATCGTTCTGCTCGATCCCCACAACGAGTACGCGACCGCCTTCAGCGAATGGGCGGAGGTCATCTCGCCCCGCAACATGCAGCTTCCGTTCTGGCTCTTGAACTTCGAGGAGATCGTCGAGGTCCTGATCTCTGACGGCTCGCGCAAGGCCGAGATAGAGATCCTGCAGGAGCTGATCCCCATCGCCAAGGCGCGCTACAGCGCCGGGCGCGCACGCGACCAGCAGAACTTCCGCCGCGGCATGATCGAGCCGACTCGGTTCACCGTCGACACGCCGGTGCCCTACCGCATCTCCGACCTCACGGGCCTCATCGACGAGCGCATGGGCAAGCTGGAGAACAAGAAGGACCTTTCGCCCTACCGCCAGCTCCGCTCCCGCATCGACAACATCTCGCAGGACGGCCGCTACTCGTTCATGTTCGGCTCGCTCACCGTTTACGACGGCATGACGCAGGTGCTCTCGCGCATCTTCCGCGTGCCCGTCAACAACAAGCCGATCACCATCGTCGAGCTGACCGGCCTGCCGACCGAGATCATCAAAGTGGTCGTCTCGGTGCTGTCGCGGATGACGTTCGACTTCGCGCACTGGAGCGAGGGCAAGGTGCCGCTCACGCTCGTATGCGAGGAGGCCCACCGCTACGTGCCGGCGGCGGGCCAGCTCGGGTTCGAGCCGTGCAAACGCGCCATCGCCAAGATCGCCAAGGAAGGCCGCAAGTACGGCGTCGCGCTCTGCATCGTCTCGCAGCGGCCGGCCGAGATCGACCCGACCATCCTCTCCCAGTGCAACACCGTCTTCGCGCTGCGCATGTCGAACGACCGCGACCAGGAGATCGTGAACGCCGCCATCACCGACACCGGCTCCGGCCTCCTGGAGTTCCTGCCCGCGCTCGGACAACGCGAGGCGCTCGCCTTCGGCGACGGCGTCGCGCTGCCCGTGCGTATCAAGTTCGACGAGCTTCCCGCCCACTGCCTACCACGCTCGACGACGGCGCGCTTCACCGAGCATTGGCAGAAGTCGGTCGGAGACGAAGGGTTCCTCGAGCAGGTCGTCGAGAAGTGGCGCTCCTCCGACATCGGCGCCGGCAGCGACGCAACCCAGCATGCCGCCATGATGGCCGACGGCTTGGGGATCGACCCGGGCCCCCTGGCGCCCGAGCCGCTACGGCCGTCCGCCCCGGCACCGCGCCAAGAGTCTCCGCTTGCCGCGCGCGTGCGCGAGGCGGACGTGCTGCGCCCGTCGGCGCCCGCGCCCCAACCCGCAGCGCCGGCCAACCCCGCGGCGCGCCCGACGCCGACCGTGCGCAGGGACACCTTCGGCAGCGCACCGGCGAGCCCACCGCCCCAGCGCGCAGGCACGCCCGAGGCAGCCGGCAGCGAGCAGCCGCCGGTGCCCGGCGCCGCGCTCAAGTCGCTGCGCGACCGCCTTATCCAACGCCAGCAGCGTTAGAGATCGGAAAGTCGGGAGGATCGGCTAACGCGGCTGTTCGCCGGAGCGGATCGCGACGACGCGCGCGGGCTCTGTAGCCGTCTCCTCGGAGGGAGATTGGGCCTGAGTATCAACCGCTGTCGTCTCCATCATGCGCCCAAAGCGCCGGTAGCTGAACGGGATCGAGGAGAGGTAGGCGATCGAGGCGCCCGTGAGCGTGCCGTAGGGGTAGGTCACGAGCAGCGCCACGAAGCCGATCGCCAGGATGAAGATCGGCAGCACATATTCGCGCGAGATGCGCTCACCCAGGAGCTTGCCCGAGAACGTCGGGAGCGTCGAAACCATCAGGAACGCGATCACGAGCGTGTAGATCAGCACGAAGTCGAGCATGATGCGCGAGGAGCGGATGCCCTCGAGCCCAAGGTGCTCGATGAAAATTGGCAGCAGCACCACGATGGCCGCAGCCGGTGTTGGCATGCCGATGAAGTAGGCCGCTTTCCATTTCGGGGGCTCCTCGTCGGCCGCCACGTTGAAGCGGGCGAGCCGCAGCGCGGAGGCGAGCGCGAAGATCATGACGCAGATCCAGCCGAGGCTCTTCAGGCTTCCGAGCCCCCAGTTGAAGACGAGGAACGCCGGCGCCACGCCGAAGTTGACGAAATCGGCGAGGCTGTCGAGCTCGGCGCCAAAGCGGGAGGACGCCTTCAGGAGGCGCGCGACGCGACCGTCGATGCCGTCGAGCAGGGCCGCGAACACGATGGCGCCGAGCGCCAGCTCGTAGCGCTCCTCGATCCCCATGCGGATGGAGGTGAGCCCGGCGCACAGAGCCAGCAGCGTGAAGAAGTTCGGCACCAGCATGCGCACCGGCACTTGGCGGTGGCGGAACAGCGGCATCCGCCGGCGCCGGCGCGTCTCTTCCTCTAGTCTCGGTACGATCGGGTCCATGGCGCTGCCTCTGGGCGCTGCCTCTGCCGGGATTGTCCTATTACCCCCGGAAGACGTCAAATTTCGGTATCAGCTCCGCCGCGCCACCCGCTCCGGCTCGGTCGATTTTAGGTCTGCGAGCACCGTTTCGCCGGCGTTGGCGAGCTGGCCGACACAGACGAGCGCGGTTTGACCGGGCGGCAGATAAACGTCGACGCGTGAGCCAAAGCGAATGAGGCCGATTCGCTCGCCGGCGCCGACGCTGTCGCCCTCGTGCACGAAGGCGACGATCCGGCGCGCGATGAGGCCGGCGATCTGCACGACCGCGATCTCCACCCCGTCGGGCTTCTCGATGATGATCGCCCGCCGCTCGTTCTCCTCGCTCGCCTTGTCGAGCGCGGCGTTGAGGAAGGCGCCGGGCACGTAGACCCAGCGCACGATCTTGCCTGCGACGGGAGAGCGAGTGATGTGCACGTCGAGGACGCTGAGGAAGGTCGAGACACGCACCCGCTCCTCAGGCCCGAGCCCCAGCTCGACCGGGGGCCGCACCGCCTCAACCGAGGTGATGCGCCCGTCGGCGGAGGCGACAATCAGCCCCTCGCGCTGCGGCGTCACCCGGTCGGGATCGCGGAAGAAGTAGGCGATGTAGCAGGCGGCGATGACGAGGAGCCAGGCGAGCGGCGGCCAGATCAAGAAGAACAGCAGCGCCAGGCCCAGCGCGACCGCGATGAACTTGTGGCCGTCGCCGTGCACGGGAACGAAGTTGTCTACGATGGTGTCGATGATGCCGTGACGTTCCGACACGAGCGGGCCTCCTGTTGTTTTCTTCTAGAGCCGCCGCGGCGCCCGGTACCCTCGCGGGCGCCCGGCAACCGCTAAGCCGCCGGCATCGGCGCCCGAAAGAGCGCGCGGTCATTCCACCGGCACGGTGATGAAGCGATGGCTGCCCTTGCCGTCCTCGACCTCCAGCATCGCGCTCTTGCGGCTGGTCTTCTTCACGGTGTCGATGCGCTTGGCTACGTCCTGCGGATCGGAGACCGGCTCGTTGGCGACCTGCACGATCACGTCGCCGGCCTTGATGCTGGCGGCGGCCGGGCTCTTGGGATCGACATCGTCCACGATCGCACCCTTCACGTCGGGGGCGATGCCGTACTTCTTGCGCAGCTCATCCGTCAGCGCCGACAGCTTCAGTCCCAGCACGACCGCTCCCGAGCCGTCGGGCTTCGGATTGTCGCCGAGATCGGCCTTGACGTCCTCCTCCTCCGAGAGCCGGCCGACGGTCACCTGCAGCGTCATCTTCTGGCCCTTGCGCAGGATCTCCACGTCGACCTTTTCGTCGATGGGCGTGCGCGCGACGAGGCGCGGGAGTGAGCGCATGCTGTCGACGGCCTCCTTGTCGAACTTCACGATGATATCGCCCGACTGCACGCCGCCCTTGGCCGCTGGGCCCTCGGGTGTGACCGCGGCAACGAGCGCGCCGCTGTTCTCGGGGATGCCGAGCGAGGCAGCGATCTCGTCGCTCACCGTCTGGATCTTCACGCCGAGCCACCCGCGCCGCACCTCTTTGAACTGGCGCAGCTGCTGCACGACGGGCCCCACCACGTCGGCCGGCACGGCAAAGCCGATGCCGATCGAGCCGCCGGTCGGCGAGATGATCGCCGTGTTCACGCCGATGACCTCGCCGTCCATGTTGAACAGCGGGCCGCCGGAGTTGCCTTTGTTGATGGCGGCGTCGGTCTGCAGGTAGTCGTCGTAGGGACCGGAATTGATGTTGCGGGCTTTGGCCGAGATGATGCCGAGCGTCACCGAGCCGCCGAGCCCGAACGGGTTGCCGATCGCCATCACCCAGTCACCGACACGCATGGCCGCGGAGGAGCCGAACTTCACCGACTTCAGCTCTTTCGGCGACGTGACCTTCAGGAGCGCGATGTCGGTCTTGGTGTCCTTGCCGATGAGCTCGGCCTTAAGCTTGGTGCCGTCGTGCAGGTTGATCTGGATCTCTTCGGCGCCGTCGATCACGTGGTTGTTGGTGACGATGATGCCGTCCTTGCCGTCGACGATGAAACCGGAGCCGAGCGAGGAGACCATGCGGTCCTGCGGCGAGGGCCCGCCGTGGTGATCGAAGAAATCGTCGAAGTATTCATGATAGGGCGAACCCTTCGGCACGGCAGGGAGCGGCAGCCCCTGCGGGCCCTTGATCGCCTGGCTCGTCGACACGTTGACGACGGCCTCGATCAACTGCTCGGCAACGGGCGCAACCGACTGCGGGCCTCGCGTCTGGGCGGTCGCACCGACCGCAGTGAGCATCGCGAAAGCAGACCCGAGGACCAGCAGCCGAAGTCCCTCGCCAAGGCCGATGGCCTCGCCGCCGCGCGCCGAATGTCTTTGCATCAGCCTCAATCTCCCGCCGGCATTCTCGTGTGCCGGCCTCAACCGCTCGAGCCAACCATAGCCGCGGTGCTTGCCGAGCATGCCTCAAGTGGATGGCAATGTGCGTTTCCTGTCAACGCGACCCGACAGTTAGCCGCGGATAAGCCAGACGAGGCCGGCCCCGACGCCGACCGCCGTCCACCCTGCAATACGCAGGGTGGATTCCGGCGTAGCTGAGGCGCCTTCGAGGAAGCGGATGGCCAAATGTGGGGCAAGCGCCCACAGCAGGCCCTCGATCACCAGCACCAGCCCGAAGCCGACGACGAGGTCGTTCATTGCTGTGCGGGCGGAGCGGGCGGAGCCGTCCCCGGTTTGGCCGGCCGACCATGCGGGTCGGTGAAATACTTGAAGAAATCCGAATCGGGCGAGATCAGGAGCCGCGTGTCAGAAGAGCGCAGCCCGCGCTCGTAGGCCTGCATCGAGCGGTAGAACTCGAAGAACTCCGGATCGCGGGTGTAGGCGTCGGCGTAGATCTTGTTGCGCTCGGCGTCGCCTGCGCCGCGCGTATCCTCGCCCTTGCGGCTCGCTTCCGCCTTGATGACGGTCGCCTCGCGATCAGCGGTCGACTTGATGCGGTTTGCCTCTCCGGCACCTTGGCCGCGGAATTCGGCGGCCTCCCGCTGGCGCTCGGCGCGCATGCGGTCGAACACGCTCTTGGAGTTCTGCTCGGGCAGATCGACGCGTTTGATGCGCACGTCGACGACCTGGAGACCGAAGTCCTCGCCCTCGGCGTTGACGGTCGCCGCGATGCGCTTCATCAGGTCCTCGCGCTTGTCGCGCACCACTTCCAGAAAGGTGGACCCGCCCAGCACGCGGCGAAGCGTCGAATCCACAATCGGCCCGAGGCGCGAGCGCACGCCCTCCTCATAGCGCAGCGTCTGATAGAACTTGAGCGGATCGACGATCTTATAGCGCGCGAAGCTATCGACGACGAGCCGCTTCTGGTCGGAGGCCGTGACCTCCTGCGGCTGGCTGTCGAGATCGAGGATGCGCTTATCGTAGACCTCGACCGTGTCGATGATCGGATATTTCCAGTTAAGCCCCGGATCGCGCACGACGCGCTTTGGCTCGCCAAAACGCAAGACGAGAGCTTGCTCGTTCTGGTGCACGATGAACGCGGAGGCATAGATGGCCGCGGCGCCGAGGCCGACGATAATGATCAGGAGGGCGAGAAACGCGCGCATCAGTTTGCTCCCTCGCCGCGGGTCTTGGGCTGCAGCTTGTCGAGCGGCAGGTACGGCACAACGGTCTGTCCGGTCTTGCCGTCGATGATGATCTTGTCGGTGCCGCCGAGCACGCGCTCCATGGTCTCTAGGAACATGCGCTTGCGGGTGACGTCCGGGGCCTTCTTGTACTGGTCGTAGACCTGTAGGAAGCGCGCCGTCTGGCCGGTGGCGTCGTTGATCACCTGCTGCTTGTAGCCCTCTGCCTGCTGCAGAGTGCGCTCCGCCTCGCCTCGCGCCTCCGGCACGATCTTGTTAGCGTAGCCGTAGGCCTCGTTCTGCAGCCGCTCCATGTCGGCGCGCGCGGCCTGCACGTCGCGGAAAGCGTCGATCACCTCGGCCGGCGGGTCGACCTTCTGCAACTGCACTTGGTCGATGCGGATGCCGGCGCCGTAGCTGTCGAGCGTCCGCTGCATCAGGGCCTGCACGGCCTGTTCTGTCTTCTGTCGCTCCTGCGTCAGGATCGGCTGGATTTTCGACTGGCCGACCACCTCGCGCATGGCGCTCTCCGCCACCTCTTTGACGGTGGTGTCGGGGTTCTGAATGTTGAAAAGGTACTGGGAGGCGTCCTTGATGCGCCAGAACACCACGAAGTCGATGTCGACGATGTTCTCATCGCCCGTGAGCATCAGGCTCTCGGCCCGCTCGCCGCGCGTGGCGCCCGCGCGCACCGCGGTCGCGCGCGACCCGATCTCGATGATGTTCTGCCGCGTCACCTTGGGCAGGCGCACTTCCTCGATCGGGTAGGGCAGTCGGAAGTGGAGACCCGGTGGGTCCTGACGGATGAACTTGCCAAAGCGCATGACGACGCCGAGCTCATCCGGATTGACGCGGAAGAAGAAGGCCTGCCACGCGATGACCGCGCAGGCGACGATCGCGACGAGGAACAGCAACGGTCCCGGAATGCCGCCGCCGTGCATGACCTGCTTCACCTTGTCCTGGCCCCGCTTCAGCATTTCCTCGAGGTCGGGCGGCTGCCCGCCTCCGCTCGGCCCCTGGCCCCAAGGCCCGCCGCCGTTGCCCCCGCCGCTCTTCCAGCCGCCACCGCCACCACTCTGATTGCTCCACGGCATTTACGGGGTCCTTCGATGCTTGGCTGTGCGGGCTCAGGCTGCACGAAGCCTCTGCCACCGGAAATGCCAGCCAATGCCTGCCGGTGGGGACGCAAATCCTTGTCCTCGTTCGAGGAGGTGCTCGCTTATAGGACACGGGGTACTTAAAGCGCAAACTCACCGCTAAAATTGGTTGCCGGCGCCCTGCATTCAAGCGGAGGCGGTGCCGTGGAACCCGCCCAGCGCCGTGCGCTCGAGCCGAACGAGCGTCGCGCCATAATCGTCGTGCGGGCCCCGCGGCAGCGCCTCGCGCGATACCTCCCGCCACGCCTTCCAGTCGACCTCGGGCATCAGGGTGTCGCCTTCCGGGCGCCCGTGCACCTCCGTTTTGTAGATGCGACCAGCGAGAGGCAGCGAGGCGGCAAAGATGTCGGCGCCGCCGATCACCATGATCTCCTCGGCGCCGCGCGCCTTCGCGCAATCCTTTGCCCGCGCGAGTGCCGCCTCGAGGCTCGGCACGACGATGGCGCCGTCGGGGCGGAAGCCGTCGTCGCGCGTGACCACGATGTTGTCGCGGCCGTCGAGGGGCTTCTTCAGGGACTGGAACGTGCGCCGGCCCATGATGAGGGGCTTGCCCATAGTGAGGCGGCGGAAGGTCTGGAGGTCGGAGGAGAGACGCCACGGCAATCCGCCCTTGCGGCCGATGACGCCGTTCTCCGCGACCGCGACGACGAGCGTGATGAGCATGCTCAGACAGAGACCTTGGCGGCGATGTGCGGGTGGGGATCGTAGCCGATGAGTTTGAAGTCGTTGAAGCGGAACTTGAAGATTGAATCCACGACTGGGTTCAGCTCCACGCGCGGCAGCGCGCGGGGAGTGCGTTTCAATTGCTCGTCGGCCTGATCGAGATGGTTGAGGTAGAGGTGCGCGTCCCCGAACGTGTGCACGAATTCGCCCGGCTTAAGTCCGGTCACATGCGCCATCATCATCGTCAGCAACGCATAGGAGGCGATGTTGAACGGCACGCCGAGAAACACATCGGCCGAGCGCTGGTAGAGCTGGCAGGAGAGCCGCCCCTCGGAAACGTAGAACTGGAACAGGCAGTGGCAGGGAGGTAGTGCCATATCGTCCAGATCGGCGGGATTCCATGCCGACACCACCATGCGACGACTGTCTGGATTCGTTTTTAGTGTCTCAACGACTTTGGCTATTTGGTCGATCTCGTACTCGGGCACTCCACCAGGATCGCCGGGCTCGGGATCGCCTTCGCGCTTTGGTCGAGCCCATCGCCTCCATTGCTTCCCGTAAACCGGACCTAAGTCAGGAAAGGGCGCCAAATGCACACGCGGGTCCGAGGGATCAAAGTACTCTCTGTGTATCCACTCATCCCAAATGTGAACGTTGTTGGCCTTCAGATAGCTTACGTCCGTGTCGCCCGACAGAAACCAGATCAGCTCGTGGATGATCGAGCGCACGTGCAGCTTTTTCGTCGTCACGAGCGGGAAGCCGTCGGCGAGATCGAAACGCATCTGGTGCCCAAATACTGATCGGGTTCCAGTGCCTGTCCGGTCAGTCTTTTCCACGCCATGGTCGCGTACCCGGCGCATCAGATCGAGGTATTGCTGCATCGCTCAAATATAGCGATTCCCCTTGGATACAACAAAGGAGCGTAGCAACCTCAGCCCGCAGGCGGCGGCAGGCTCACGAAGTAAATGCCCAGCGCCATCACGGTATTATAGACGGCGTGGCAGAACATCGTCACCCACAGGCTGCCCGTCCGCGCGAGCAGCCAGGCGAAATAGAGGCCGATCGACATGACCTCGATGAGCCCGAAGATCGAGTAGCCGAGGTGCAAAAGCGTCCAAAGGAGCGAGGTGAGGACGCCCGCGCCGACGAGCCCCAGCTTCGATTTCGCCAGCCCTGAAAACAGGAAGCCGCGGAACAGCAGCTCCTCCGACAGCGGCGCGCCGATGCCGATCACGGTCAGCATGAGCCAGAAGGCGTCGCTATGCAGCATATCCTTGAACGGGCGCAGGTCGTGCAACGCCGCTTCCGGCTTCATGAACATAAGTAAAGCGGTCCAGACCGTGGTGACCGCAAACAGCGGAATGAGCGCAAGCCCAAGTACGTGCCACCCCTGCGCCGGCGGCCGCAACGCCAGCACTTCGGCGCGATTTGACGAGAAGAAGCCTGCCGCGAGCAGCGTCAGCAGGACGATGCCGATCTGGAGCCCCGCGGTCCACGTCGCGACCTGGAGCATCGCCTGCGGCGGGAGGGTGCCGCTGGCGGCATTGCCGGTCGGAAACCCGAGCCCCGTCACGCTACTGTAGCCCCAGGCCACGAGCACGCCGATGATCGCGGCCAGCGTCAGGATACCGAGCGCGGCCGGAATCACGGCCCAGGCCGGCCAACCGGTACGTGCGGAGTAGGCCGCGGGGCCTTTCAGCAACGCGTCCAGCATGATCGTGCCTCCAGCAACGGCGCCACAAAGACCAAAGACAAGCGGCGCGAGGCTTTACCATGGCGCCAACCGCCGCGCGTGCTTTAGACGGGCGGGGATAACGTCTCGGTAATGCGCGGGACAAGAACGGCTTTTTTTTCCGCGCCGCTACCCCTATATTCCATGTGCCGGATTCGTCCGGCTATGGCGATAAACGCGGTCGTAATAAGCCGTTCGGACCCGGGGGCAGTACCCGGCGCCTCCACCAAATGCCGCCGCCTCGACGCTGAACAAGCGCGGGCAGGCATGTGAGACAAAGTCGCGGACCTCCCGCGGCGGCATCTGATGGGGGCGAACTAGGATCGACGAGGGTGTAAAGGGCTTAGCTTTCGCTCGGCATGGTTCCGCCGTCATCGGGCCATTCAGAATAGTTGCCAATGACAACTATGCTGAGACCGCTCTCGCTGCGTAACGCAGTGCGAAAGGTCTGAACTTGAAGTCCTTACCCTTAGCCGGGTAAGGCGCGGTTCGGAGGGCACCGGGCAACAGAAGCCCTCCACTTGATCCCGCCTGCGTTTCGGGGGGAAAGAGCTACCGGGGCTTGCGACGATCCCACCAGGACACGGGTATACCGGGATCCACGGGTACTGAGTTAGCGGTACTAAGCCAGCAAGGGCACTGAGCTAGACGGAATGGCGGCCGAGCCGACGATCGACTATGACACGCTGACCCAGGACGCCATGCGCGGCGTCGTGCGCACCGTGCTCACGCAAGCTGCCAAGTCGGGGCTGCCCGGCGACCATCATTTCTACATCTCGTTCGATACCTCGGCCTCCGGCGTCGTGCTGTCGAAGCGCCTCAAGGACAAGTATCCCTCCGAGATGACGGTCGTGCTGCAGCACCGCTTCTGGGATCTTTCCGTCGACGACGGCGGCTTTGAGGTGAAGCTGACGTTCGACGGCATCCCCGAGCGCCTCGTCGTGCCCTTCGCCGCGATCCGCGTGTTCTTCGATCCGAGCGTGCGCTACGGCCTCCAGTTCGAGGACCCGGACGTGGAGCCGGAGGCGGGCGAGGACATGAGCCAGCGCTTCGGCCGCGGCTCCGACCGCACCAACGGTGCCTCCCCGACGTTGCGCTCGACTGCGCCGAAGAAGCCGAAAGTGCCGCGCAAGAGCAAGTCCGAGAAGCCCGCGCCCGTCATCGATAAGATCGAGAAGGCGCCCGCAGCCGTGTCGCCACGGCTCGCGGCCGTGCCCTCGAAGCCCGCCGACGACAAGATCCGGCGCGTAGAGGAGAAGGCGGCCGAGACCAAGCGTAGCGACGACCGTCCGCGCCAGGACAACGGCGGCGCGCAGATCGTCAGCCTCGACGCCTTCCGCAAGAAGTAGCGCTGATCCCACCAACGCTCAGTGCGCGGGGGCTGCGGCTGCCCTCGGCTGGCGTACGAGCAGCGCCGCCAGCGCCAAGCCCGCAAACAGCACGGTCAGCAGCAGGAAGGTGTCGGAGAACGCCAGCACGACGCCCTGCTTGTGTGCCATGCCGTACATCGCCTTCAGGGCCATGGCCTGCGCATCCGTGCCGTAAGCCGAGAACTTGTTGGTCATCGCAGTGAGAGTCTCCATGGCCGGCACGCGCGACCACGTGATCTGCTCATGCAGGCGCGCCAGGTGCAGGTCCGTACGGTCGTTGATCACCGTCTGCAGGCCGGCGAGTCCGAAGGCGCCGCCGAGGTTGCGCATCAGGTTGAACAAGCCGGAGGCGTTCTTCACTCGCTCGGGCGGCAGCGTGCCAAGCGAGATGTCGTTGATCGGGATGATCGACAGCATGAGGCCGATGCCGCGGAAGATCTGCGGCCATAGCAGCTCGTAGAAATCCCAGTCGCTGGTGATCCAGGTCATCCACCAGGTGCCGACGGCGAAGAACAGAAAGCCCGCCATCAGCATGAGGCGCTTGTCGACGTAGGGCATGAGGCGCCCGGCGATGGGCGCGGTCAGGAACATGGCGAGGCCCGAGACGAACATCGTCTCGCCGATCATCAGCGCGTTGTAGCCGCGGATCTGCGCCAAATAGACGGGGAAGAGGTAGGTGAGCCCGTAGAGGCCGATGCCGAGCACGAACGAGAATAGCGAGCCGATCGCGAAATTGCGGTTGGAGTAGGCGGAAAGGTCGACGATCGGCGAGCGCGCGGTCAGCACGCGGGCAAAGAAGACGACCGCCGAGATGCCGGCGACCCAGGCGAGCGTCAGCACCGTATTGTCGCCGAACCAGTCGTTGCGCGGGCCTTCTTCCAGCACGTATTCGAGCGAGCCGAGAAACCCGGCCATCGCCAAGAGGCCCACCCAGTCGAAGTTGTCGAATAGCGAGTAGTCCGGCTTGTCGAAGTCGATGAGCGCCAACGCGGCGATGGTCACGAGGATACCCGGCACGACGTTGATGAAGAACAGCCAGTGCCACGACAGCATATCCGTGAGATAGCCGCCGACCGTGGGCCCGATGGTCGGCGCCAGCGTCGCCACGAGGCCGATCATCGGCGTGATCAAGTTCATGCGCGAGCGCGGGAAGATGAGGTAGGCGGAGGCGAACACGGTCGGGATCATGCCGCCGCCGATGAAACCCTGGATGGCGCGCCAGACGATCATCTCCTCGATCGACGACGACAGCCCGCACATGAGGCTTGCGGCGGAGAAGCCGGCAGCCGAGATCGCAAACAGGGTGCGCGTACCGAGTGCGCGGGAGAGGAACCCCGACAGCGGGATCATGACGACCTCGGAGATGAGGTAGGCCGTCTGCACCCAGGTGATCTCGTTGGAGCTTGCCGCAAGCCCCGCCTGGATCTCCGTCAGCGACGCCGACACAATCTGGATGTCGAGGATCGCCATGAACATGCCGAAGACCATGGCAAGGAAAGCGGCGAGCCGGCGCGGATCGATACGATCCGCGGCAGCGCCGGGGGAAGCGCTTGCGGCTCGCCGCTGCGGTGCCCCGGGGGGAGGGCCTGGGGGCACCGTGTCGACTGTTGTGGTCATATCGGCCATGGAAAGCCTCGTTCAAGGCGTCAGTCGGCGCTGCCCGCCACCTGCGCCGGCGCGCGCTCCGTCGCGCCCTTGGTGTCGACGCTGACGACGACCGACATGCCGGGGCGCAGCAGCTCCTGCGTTCTCAGCGTCGCCGGCACCTCGATGCGCACAGCGAGGCGCTGCACGACCTTGGTGAAGTTGCCGGTGGCGTTGTCGGGCGGCAGCAGCGAGAACACCGAGCCCGAGGCCGGCGCCACGCTCGCGACGCGGCCCTTGATGTCGTGGTCGGGGAGCGCGTCGACGGCAACGGTCACCGACTGCCCGGGCCGCATGCCGGAAAGCTGCGTCTCCTTGAAGTTGGCGTCGATGTAGACATCGTGCAGCGGCACCAGGCTCGCGAGCCGCTGGCCCGGCTGCACATAGTCACCGCCCTGCACCGCGCGATTGCCGATGACACCCTCGAAGGGCGCACGGATCACGGTGAACGACAGATCGCGATCGGCCTTGGCGAGCGCCGTCTGGAACTGCTTGAGGGTTCGCTCCGCCTCCTGCTGCTGCGCCTTCAGCACGGCAACGTTCGCTTGCGCCGCGGTCACACCGGCTTCGGCACCTTGCACGGCGGCGACGGACTGATCGCGGTTTGCCTGCGCCTGCTCGAGCGCCTGGCGGCTCGCGAACTCGTGCCCGGCGAGGGACTGCTGACGCGCGAGCTCGAGCTCGGCGCGGGTCGCGCCCGCCTTAGCGGAGGCGAGCTGCGCGTTCGCCTGCGCGACGCCGGACTCCTGCACCGCAATCTGCTTGCCGATGCGCTCGATGGTCGCCTGCTCGATCGCGACGTTGTCGCGCGCCGTTTCGGCAGCGAGTGTGTAGTCGCCGTCGTCGATGCGCGCGATGACATCGCCCGCCTTCACCTCGGCGTTGTCGGTGACGTCGACGGAAGCGAGGTATCCAGGGATCTTGGCCGCGAGCGTTGCGGTGTGGGCGCCGACGTAGGCATCGTCGGTGGTCTGGAGGAAACGGCCGACGGTCCACCAATAGTGGCCGTACCAGGAGCCGAGCGCGAAGACGAGCACCGCCCCGAGGCCGAGAAGGAGCTTGCGGCTGGAACGCCGCTTCCCCTGCGGCGCGGCAGCGGCCGGCGCGGCGGGGTCCGCGATGGACGGCACCTCGGCCGGCTGGTCGGCAGTATCGGGGGCGCGGGCAGCGATCGCGTCGGAGGCGGCGGGCGCCTCGCGCACGAGTCGCGGCGCACCGGCTGCGGCGGTCGCCGGAGCCGACGTCCCTTTGGGTTGTAAGGCCTCCGTCCCCTCGACCGCTCGCAAAGCGTTGCTGTTGCGATGCCCGAACATTTGGCTCTCCCGAAAAAGTCCCCGAAAACTATCGCCAACGGCTTTGACTGAACCGTTCGGTCAAAACTTGACGTAGCTCGCCGGTTCCACTATGTCAATAGCGACCGAACCGTTCGGTCAAATTGTAGCAATTCAGCCCACCCAAAAGGCAGGCAATGACCACAGCCCCCGCCCCGCGCCCGTTTGTAGGCCCCGTCGGCGAGGAAAACGCCAAGCGGCGCCAGATCATCGCAGGCGCGAGGGCGCTGTTTCTGGCCCAGGGCTTCGACGCCGCCAGCATGGACGCGATCGCGCGCAAAGCCGGCGTGTCGAAGGGCACGCTCTACGTCTATTTCGAGAGCAAGGAGCAGCTGTTTGAGGCCATCGTCGAGGACGAGCGCGGCGCGCAGGCAGAGCAGATCTTCGCGCTCGACGCGGACAACCACGACGCTGCCGCCGTATTGACCAACCTCGGCATCGCCTACGCCCGCTTCCTGTGCCAGCCGGCGGCCGCGTCCGCGCTCCGCACAGTCATCGCCATCGCCGAGCGTATGCCGGAGCTCGGGCGCAAGTTCTATGAGTTCGGTCCCCTGTGCGGCATCGAGCGGCTCGCGGCCTACCTCAAGGCCCAGCGCGAGGCTGGCGTACTCGCGGTAGATGATTGCGAGGTCGCCGCCGCGCAGTTCCTCGACTCCTGCCAGTCGACGATGTTCAAGCCCGTGATGTTCGGCTCCGGCGTCGCGCCGACGGAGGATCGCATCCGGCACGTCGTCGGCACCGCCGTGCGCACGTTCCTCGCAGCTTATAAGGCCCGCTAGAACGAGCGACGCCACCGGGCGGCCAAAGGCCGGCGGCGTCGCTTTGCTTCAGTGCGCGTATTCGAAGGGCGGCATCGCCTTCAAGACGTCCTTTCTGGCACCCGCCAGCATGAGCTTGCCGCCGGCGATCTCGAACTGGTTGACCGGGATCGCCACGTCGTGCTTGCCCACGTTGAGGAAGCCGCCGGCACCGACGATGGCGTAGGAGACGGCCTTGTCCGGCGCGACGATGATGTCGTCGACGCTGCCCACCTTCTCATCCTTGTCGTTGTAGACGGTCTGGCCGAGGATCTGGTGCTTGGCGCTCCAGCCCTTGGTGACGATGCTCAATTCCGCCACGGCGACGCCGAGCGGGGTCTGGCCAGCGACCTCAGCGACGCTTGCGCCCGTGATGTAGACGATGGCGCCGACCGAAGTCAGCGCGGAGAGAACTTTCCGGTTCATGGATTCGCAATGAAGGATGCGCGCCACCCGTCGGCGGCGCGCTCCGCTTTCGAGCGTGAGCGCTACTGCGCCGTATCGGCGTCGATGCGCGCGGCGATCGCCTCGACCGCAGCGCGCTCGGCCTCGTCGATCGCGGCAGCCGCCAGCTCGATCGAGCCGGCGGCATAGTCCTCGGCCACATCGGCGTAGGCTGAGAGCTTTTTCACCTCGTGCTGGGCTTTCCAGCCGGCGATCTTCTCGGCCGTCGCGGACTTCTTCTCCTCGACCCAGGCCTTGGCCTTGGCTTCGGCCGCCTGCACCTTGGCACGCTGGTCTTTGGCGCGGTTCTCGAGCGCGGCGAGCTGGGCCTTGGCCTCGAGCTTGGCCTTCTCGGTCGCGCTCTTCGCGCCGGCGTTCAGATCCTTGATGCGCTTTTCCACGCCATCGAGCTTGGCGCGCAGCTCCTTGCAAAATCCGTCGATCTTCTCGTTCATGACAATCTCCTGGGGTTAGGCATGTGTGCATTCGAGCGGCGCGAACCTCGCTCACGCAGCGAAGCGCTTCCAGGTTTGCTCAGGCCAGAAGGAGGTTCATTTCGGCCACTCGGCGCGCTCGACCGCCGAGGGTCGCCGGCCCCTAAATCCGCCGCGTCAATTGTGCCGGCGGGCGCCGGAGCGGCTGCGCAGCTCGTTCGGCGACTTGCCGGTCCACCTGCGGAAGGCATGCCGAAAATTGGCGGCGTCGCTGAAGCCGAGAGCGAAGGCAATGTCTTCGACCGTCAAATCCGTATCGCGAAGGTATTTGATTGCCAGTTGCGTCCGCAGCTGCTCGGCGATCTCCCGGAAGGACGTCTCCTCGCGCAACAGCTTGCGTCTGAGCGTGCGCGGCGGAATCTTGAGCCGCTCGCTGACCGCGGTGAGACTGGTGTCGTGTCCGAGATTTTCCAAGAGCGCCTCACGAACGAACCCCGCGACGCCCGTGCGCAGCTGCAACTCCTCCATCAGCGCATCGCACAGGGCCAGAACGGAAGCGTACGTGACATTGTTGCCGAGCGGCGCCGGGCCATCGAGAATGCGAGCATCGAAGATGAGCCTGTTCTCGGCCTGCCGGTAGAGAACCTTGCAGCTCGGGATCTCGGCAAACGCTCCTGCCCCGCGCGGCTTGGCGTAGGTCACGTGCAGCTCGAACGGAGTAAAGCTGGAGCCCATCACGTCGCGGTGCAGGGAAACAAGGTGCCCGAACTGAAGCTCGGCCAGATATTTGTAGAGACTCGCATCCACGGCCAGGTCCGACACGGGCGCGATGGTCCATATCCCCCTGCCATTCGCCTCCCGGAAGAAGATGTCGGCCAGCGGCGTTGCAAGTTGATGGTATTGCACCCCGAACTGCATTGTCTGGCGGAAATTCGTGCTGCTGAGGATGGCAAACCCGTACATCCCGTAGGAGGCCACGTGGAAGCGCAGGCCGGTACGGAATGCAAAGCCGGGGTCGGGCGCGAGGCGGACGGCGTTGCGATAAACCTCCAACACCTGATTGAGGCTGACGCGGGTAGTCGCGGACGCCAGCTCCTTGAGCGAGATGTGCGTGCCGCGCAGCGCCTCCTCGGGGGCAACGCCTAACTCCTTGAGCGACTCAACGACGCCCGCAACCTTGGCGATGGGGTAGACCTTCCTGTCCGTTCCGACCTTGACCATGGAGCACTTGGATTGCCACGAAGCGCATCCGGACCGATCGGTCCCCAACACGTGTTCTTTGATTGAATGGTAGTTTAGCGCCGACCGCGGTGCTAGAGCGCGGTCGGCGCAGAATTAGTTTGGACGCGCCAGACTCGGCGCGACAACCACCTCGGAGAAAGCTGCCATGAGCCCGCTCAGCAAGGCGACGGTAATTGCGGCAGCACTCTCCGCCGCCGTGTGCGCGCAGGCTCTCGCACAGGAACCGATGCTCCCCGACACGGTCACCTTTCCCAGCGCCGACCAGAAGACGACGCTAACCGGCTACGTGTTCCGCCCGCCGCACGCGGGAACCGAGCGGCTTCCCGCCGTCGTCATGATGCACGGGCGCGCCGGCGCCTACTCCTCGCTCGCCGACGGCACCTACGATGCGACGACGCTATCGAAACGCCACAAGTTCTGGGGCGAGACGCTGGCGCGCGAGGGCTATCTCGCGATCCTCGTCGACGGCTTCGGGCCGCGCGGCTACCCGCACGGCTTCCCGCAGCACAGCTACGGCGACCGGCCGCCTGAGCTCGACGAGACGACCGTGCGCCCGCTCGACGCCTATGGCGCGCTCGCCTATTTGCGCACGCGGTCCGACGTCGACCCCAAGGCGATCGCGCTACTCGGCTGGTCGAACGGCGGCAGCGCCACGCTTGCCGCCATGGCGGCCGACACGCCCGCGTTAGCGCATGCGAACACCGAGACGGGCTTCCGCGGCGCCCTCGCCTTCTATCCGGCATGCGGGCTCAAGGGAAAATTCGACGACGGCTATCTGCCGTATGCGCCCGTGCGCGTGTTCATCGGCGCGGCCGACGAGGAGGTGTCGCCGAAGCGCTGCGAGGATCTCGTCGAGAAAAGCGAGATGAGGGGCGGCGACATCAAGATCTCGGTTTATCCGGGCGCGACCCACGACTTCGATGACCCGGGCACGAAGCGCGCGAGCGTCGATGCCAACGCGGATGCGTTGAGCGACGCGGTGCCGAAGGCGCTGCGGTTCCTGGGCGAGCGGCTGCGCTAGCTCCAGGTCCCCGCAGCAGGGGGAGCATGGCTGTCATACGCCCTTAACAGCGCTCCGTAGTAATAGCCGCAGAGAAGCGCTGAGGAACCCCGCCATGGTTGACGTCGTCTCCTCCGAACCCCTCGTCGTCCGGCCCAATCTCGACAATCGACACAACTGGATCGCGGTCCTCATCTTCTTGGGCCTTCTCGCCGGTGGCGTGGGATTTAGCGCCTATAGCTTGCATCAGGACATAGAGCAGGCCGGCACCCCGATCACCATCTGGATGCCGTTTCTGCTCCTCGGCGTCGCCTTGTTGATCGCGCTCGGGTTCGAGTTCGTGAACGGCTTCCAAGACACCGCCAACGCCGTCGCCACCGTCATCTATACCCATTCGATGCCCGCGACCTGGTCTGGTCGGGCTTCTTCAATTTCCTGGGTGTCGTGCTGTCGTCGGGCGCCGTCGCCTTCGGCATCATTTCGCTGCTGCCGGTCGAGCTGATCCTGCAGGTCGGGTCGAGCGCCGGCTATGCCATGGTCTTCGCCCTTCTCATCGCTGCCATCATCTGGAATCTGGGAACCTGGTCGCTCGGCATTCCGGCGTCGTCCTCCCACACGCTGATTGGTTCGATCACCGGCGTCGGCGTTGCCAATGCCCCGATGCGCGGCCGCGATGGCACGTCCGGCGTCGATTGGAACAAGGCGACGGACATTGGCTACTCGTTGCTGCTGTCGCCGGTGTTCGGCTTCTGCTGCGCGGCTCTGCTGCTGCTGCTGCTCCGCTTCGTCGTGCGCAATCCCGCCCTCTATGCTGAGCCCAAGGGCAATCAGCCGCCGCCGTGGTGGATCCGGGCCACGCTGATTGCCACGTGCACCGGCGTTTCCTTTGCCCACGGCTCCAACGACGGCCAGAAGGGCATGGGCCTCATCATGCTGATCCTGATCGGCGTGGTGCCGACCGCCTACGCCCTCAACAGGGCGCCGTCGCCGAGCCACCTCGCGCAGCTCAAGACCACTTCCACCGCCGCCGCGATGCTCATCGAAGCAAAAACCGACAATCGCCGCGTCGGCGGCGACCCGCGGCCGCTTATTTCGACAGCGATCGCGCTGCATTCCATCGACAACAACACGCTGCCTGCGGTTGGAGCGCTCGTGCGCAGCATCCTCGACGAGGTCGACCGGTACGGATCGTTTGCGAAGTTCCCAGCGACCGCCGTCGCCAATACGCGCAACGACATGTACCTCGCCTCCGAAGCGGTTCGCTTCCTGCTCAAGGACCCCGCCAAGCTCCAGCTGTCGAAGGAGGAGATCGGGACTCTCAAAGAATACAAAGCCTCGCTCGACGATGCCACGCGCTACATTCCGATTTGGGTGAAGGTGGCGGTCGCCATCGCGCTCGGGCTCGGCACCATGATCGGATGGAAGCGCATCGTGATCACTGTCGGCGAGAAGATCGGCAAATCGCACATGACCTATGCTCAGGGCGCCGCCGCCGAGATCGTGGCCGCGGGCACTATCGGGCTGGCGGACGTCTACGGCCTTCCGGTGTCGACGACGCACGTGTTGTCGTCGGGCGTTGCCTGCACCATGGCTGCCAACGGGTCGGGTCTCCAGATGGCGACGGTCCGCAACCTGCTCACGGCTTGGGTGCTGACGCTGCCGGTGGCGATCCTGCTGTCCGGGTCACTCTACTGGCTGTTCTCGCACGTGTTCTAGGACACGCGGCCTTCAGCCGTATCGAGCACGATCACCAGAACTGGAAGACCGGACCGCGATAACCACCGCCGCGGCGCCTGCCGTAGCTGTCGCCCCAGCCGCCGCCACCGCCCCAATAGTAGTCGTCGTAATATTCAGGCCGCGGCTTCGGGCGCATTTTGATGCCGCCCTGCGGCTCGCCGCTGATCAGCACCACGAAGTCGGTCTGCTTGCCCGTCTCCTTGTGCGCCGGCTCGTCTGAGACGATCAGCGACGACCCCGGCAGCACGAGCTCGGAGATGCGCTCGACGACGTCCTGCGGAATCGATATGCGATCGAGAGCGGCGCCGGTAACCGCCGCATCGGTCGGTGTGGCATCGGCTGATCGCCCAGCGTCGCGGTACTCGGTGCGGCGGGGGCGGCGCCAGTCGTCGTCGTAGTAATTGTCGTCGCCGCGGCGGTCGCCCGCATCGTCGCCATCGCCCGGGCGGCGCCCGCCGATGGAAACCACGTTCCAGCGCATCGCGTTGTTGCCGTCGGCGTAGTCGACGGCCGTAATGATGTGCGTGCCGATCGGCTTATCGGGATCGCGGATGGTCACCGGGCCCTCATAGATCGGCTCGAAGGCCTGGCGGATATAAATTTTCTGCGTGGCGCGGCTGATGAACACCGACACCGGCGACATCTTACGCTGGGCGCCATGGGCCTCCGCGATCAGCGCCGTCCGGGTGGCTTCGGCGGCCTTGGCGTCGGCGACCGACCGCTCGTAGTCGTCGATCTTCGGCTGGAACTCGGCCTTGGCAGCCTCGAACTTCGCGGTCGTCTCGGCGAGCTTGGCGGTGGCCTTGTCCTTATCCGCCTGGGCTTTCTGCTTCGCCGCGTCCGAGGTCGCCTTGGAAAGATCGTGGTCGGCGTCGGCGACGTCCCCCCCAGCGCGCTTCTTCGCTGTTTCGGCGACGCGCAGAGCTTTCATGGCAGTCGCCCGCTCGGCGGATTTCTGTTTGGCGATGAGCCGCGCGGCGTCCGCCTTCTTGCCCGCCTCGTCGGCTTGCGCGGACTTGGCCGCGACGATCGCTTGCAACTGCGCCGCGCGGTTGGCAAGCACCGGCGGCAGGTCGGCCGGAGGCGGCGCGCCGAGCTTCATCTGGTCCTCGGTCTCGCTCGCCGCGACCTGTTGCGACGTTTTCGTCAGCACCGCGGGTGCGTCTGCGAGCGGCGCCGGCTTGAACAGCAACGGATGCGTCATTGTCGTTGGCGCCACATCGTAGCGCGAGACAACCACACGCAGGCCGAGCTTGGTCAGCGGGAACAGCCGTTCGGCGAACTCATGGGGCAGGCGAATGCAGCCATGCGAAGCCGGATAGCCCGGCAGCGCGCCCGCGTGCATCGCGACGCCCGTCCAGGTAATGCGCTGCATGAACGGCATGGCCGCGTCATCGTAGCGGTTGGAGTAGTGCTCGGCCTCTTTCTGCAACACCGAGTATATGCCGACCGGCGTCTCGTAGCCGGTCTGGCCACTGGAGACCGGCGAATGCAAAATGGCGCCGTCCTTGTCGTAGATGGTAACCCGCTGATCTTTCAGCGAAACGAGCGCTAGGAGCGGCGTGCTCATGGGCCGCGTGACTTGCGTCGATTGCGGCTCGTCCGGATCTGGCTGCCCGCGTCGCGCGGCGGCGGGATCGGCAAAGCTCACGGCGGCGAGCAGGGAGATGGCGGCGACTGGGAGAGCGGCGAGCCGAGCTTTGGTCGGCCGAGCGGCGATCATGTCTGAACCCTTGCGATATGGTCCGTTTGGAAGCGGGAGACCCAATTTAGCGACTGAAACCTAAACTCTGCTTACCGCCAATCCGATCCCGGGACGGTTCTGGCTTAGGCGCCAAATGGTGTGGCAGCAACAACCATCAGAAGTGAGGTTTGCGGCCATTTTGGGCAAGGGGAGCCGTGCGAGCGGCGGAGTGCCGCGGAATCGGTTTCGGCCATACTCCTTTTGATGCCGGATTCACGCCGACTTTTCGCGCCGGATCACGTCGATGGCGCCTGCGCGAGGAGCCGCGAGGCGAGCGACCACACCACCGCGACCAGGGCCCCCACGCCGAAGCCCGCCGCCGCGACGAAGACGACGTTGGGGAGCGGCTCGGCGACCAGCCGCCCGAAGGCGGACGGCGAGCCGTTGGTCGAGCTTAAAAGTAGGCTGGCAACCGAAATGCCCGCTCCAAGCGCGCCGAACGCGAGAAGAGGAAGGGCGGATCGGATATGAAGCACCTCGGTCACCAAAGGTTGGAGTTGAATTGCGGATCCGATCGGCCGCCGGGGTTTGGGCTCACCCCTTCTCGCTTTCGGTAACGGACGGGTCGACGATGACCTCGCCGTCGTCTTCCTCGAGCTCGAGAACGGAATCGGACTCTTCCGCGTCGATCTTGGTATCGGCCTCGTCGGCATCGTCCGCGGCCACCACTTCGACCGCCTCGGCCACTACCGCCGGCTGCAGGCTCGGGCGATGGAATGGACTGCGCGGCTTCTTGACCGGGCTCTCCAGCGAAATCTCGCGCACGGGGGGCGGTATGAAGGCGGACTGACAGATCGGGCACTTGATGGGGCTGCGCATGAGATCGTAGAAGCGCGCGCCGCACTCCTCGTTCTGGCACGTTCGCTTGGTGCCGCGCTGTTGCGTGTGGACTGCCATACTCACCTCTTTCCTATGTTGCTATTGGCGGGATGCAGGGCCGAGCATCCCGCGTTTGTGGTAGCCTTCAGCTCATTGACCCCCGCATCTCTGCAAAGGATCTTCGATGGACGAGCCTACGAACGACCGCGCCGCGCTCGGACGCCTGGCCAAGGCCTTGGCCTTCATCTGCGGCGCGGATCACCCGACGACGGTTGCGCTGCGGGCGGCTGCCGAGAGCGGCAGCGTGCGGGACATCAAGGCCGCGCGCGCGCTGTTCCTCAAGTTGAAGCCGAGCGACCGCCGGGCTGCACTGACGATGAGCCAGGAGGACTGATCCCGGCGCAAACGCGACACCTACCTCTTCTTGCCCGCCTTGACCGGCGTCGCGAACGCAGACGTCACCGAGGTCAGGGCCGGTCCCTTCGCTTTTGCTGCTGCGTTCTTCTTGGGCTTCCTGATCTCGCGGTTCGATCTGATCTGACCTTTAGCCAAGTGCGCCTCCTCTGAACCCTCTGTTATTCGTCAGCTCTCGTGTCGCTGACGCGTGCTTTTTCTTCATCCGGCAATCGAACCGCGCGGCCTCACTCGGCCACGTCGACGGCCGTGCGCTGCGCGGCCTGGTCGGCCGCGTGCAGGCCATGCCGCTTCAGTCGCCGCTGGTCGCGGACGCCGGTAGCGCCGAGATCCAGGATCGACTTGGCGATCGCGGCGCGCGTCGATCTATCGGCTTCGCTGGAAGCCGCGGCGCCATCGCGCAGCTGCAGCTCGTGCCACGTGGCCGAGAAGGCCCGGTCGAGCATCTCGACCGTCGCCGGACTCATGCCTTCGGGAATTTCCTTGAACGGAGCCATCATTCTCCCTCCATGCTTGCAGGCGGGAGCTCACGATGTCTCTCAGCCACCGGTGCCTTTATTGATCGGGCCGATGATGGATCGAGCGTGCGCCCAAATCCGCCCAAAGTCGAGGATTCATTGCCCGGCGCGCCCGCAAAGGCGCGTAGACATGGCCTATTTGGGGTGCTCGTGGTTGGTCGCTTCGCCGACGATGGCGGCGAGTGCCGCGCGCATCGCGGCGATCGTCTCTGACGCGTCGGCGATGCCGTGGCGGACCGCGATCCAGCCCGGATCATTGTAGCCGACCCACGTGCGGCCTTCCGCGTCCTGCCAGACGAGCGCCTTGAGCGGCAGATCGATGCCGGCCGTTTGCGCCGACTGCATGAGCGGCGTTCCGCCCTTCGGATTGCCGAACATCAGAACCTCGGTTGCCCGCAAGTCCAGGCCGGCAGCCCGCGCGGCTCCGGCGTGGTCGATGCGGGCGAGCACGGTCATCCCGCGCCGGCCGACCGCCGCTGCCAGCCGATCCATTGTCTCCTTGGGAGGCAAGGTGCTGGGACTCGCGATCAAGCCGTCGGGAATGGCGCCGTCGGGTTTCATGTCGGGTCTTCCAGGCTGGCTCAAGGAGATACGGGATTGCTTGCCTTCGCGCGTCGCAGACGCTGATACCAGGCCTTGGCGAAGCTGACGACGTACCAGACCACCACCAGTGCCGTGAACCAGCGAATGAATTGCGCCGTGATCGTAGCCGCCCAGCTCACGGCCGGCGCGCAGGCTTCGGTCGGCACGGGCAGATACCGCGCGAAGAATTTGAATGCGCCCTTCGCCATCGCCTCCCAGACGAAGAACGCCGTGTCGCGCTGGCTGATCGTGGCGCAGCTCGCGTCGAAGATCGCCGCGCCGAACGGGAGCACCTCAATCTGCACGATGGACAGGAAGAACAGGTAGCAGATGAAGACGATGCCGGTGACGATGAACACATGCCACGCCAGGTTGCCGATGTGCGAGGAATGGCCGAAGTCGAACAGCGCCCGACGCCGGAAGCGGGCAGCGGCAAAGAAGACGACGATGCCGAGAACGAGCGCGAATCCCAAGATAACGGCCGGGCTGTAATCGGCTTTTATTGCGTCGGTGTTGAGGCTCGTGCCGATCATGCCGGCCCACATGACGGCATAGAGCGCGAAGAAGGGCCAGACGGCATCGTTGCCCTTGGCGTCCGCTGCGGCTGCGGCCTCCGGTGTGGCGTCGCTCATCGTCCTGGTCCCCCGTCCGCTCCACGCGGACCCAGACTAGAGCATACTCACTTGCCTTTGCCTGCCGCCACGTTCGAACCGCACTTTTCCATCGGCGCGGCCGTCGTCGACCAGCGGTCCTTCGTCACCGTCACGACGTAGCGGCGGCAGTGCGGCGCCGCGCCTGGCACGAAGTGGACCTGGAACAGCGCCAGCTCCGGCGTGCGCTGACGCGGCCAGACGAAGGTCGCGGTGTCGGGCGTCTTCGCCACGGCGGTCTCGATGGCGACGCCGGCGTTGCGGTAGTCGGTCGCCGAAAGCCGCGCGAGCAGCACGCGCGACAGCTTGGGATGCAACCCGACCGCGGCAGCGCGCTTCTGGTAGGGGTCGGCGGGATCGACCGGTGGCGGAGGCAGCGGCTCGGCGGCGGGCGCAGGCTCGGTCGATTCGATGGAGGCCGTTTCCACGGACGCGGTCGGTTCGGCGGCGGGCGGCTCGGGCTTGGCTGCCGGTACCGGATCGCCGGCCGGCGGTCGCGGCGACGCGATCGTCGTTGTCGGCAGCGGCGGAGGCACGACGGCAGCGGTCGCGAGCGGCCCCGGCGATTGCGGAGCGATCATGGGCGCCACGGCGGCGAGCTCGGTCGCGAGCCAGGGTCGCCACGTCGCCTGATAGGTTATGAGCGCCCAGCCCCCGCCGAGCGCGATGAGGATGGAGATAATGCCCCGCAGCACGCTGCCGCCCGTGCGCTCCGGCGGCGGACAGACCCTCTCGCCCGAGTAGAACTCCCCGGTTGCGAAATCGTCGTCGTCATCGTCGTCGAGATCGGAATCCACCGTCTGGGCGCTCAGGCGCCGAGCGGGAACGGTCATGACATCCCCCCGGATATCTCGTCGGTCGTGTCGATTTCGGTCCCCGCTGCTGTCTAAGGCGCAGCAAACTCGCGGCAAAAGAATGGCGATGCACGGAAAATGGAAGCTCCACTACGACTTAAGCGGGAGCCTTAAGCTGGAGACATAGATAACTGTTGCGAGTTTCGGCAGCGCGTCGTGCCGATAGAGCCCAAACGGGTGCCGCGCTCAGCGAATGCAATACCAGGCGCTCACGGCAATGATCGCCACCAGCACGCCATCGAGCACGGTGAAGCGCTTGTCGATCCAGCCCGGGATCTCGCGATAGCGCGGCACGGTCCGCGTCAGCCACAGCACGCCGTAGAGGATCCAGGCGAGCAGGAAGACCAGCACTGCCAGCCCGTTGGTGTGCGGGTTGAAGTAAACGCGGAGCAGCACGAAGGCGATGCCGGCGATGACGTAGATGAGATAGACGCCGGCGAGCTTCAGCGTCTTGATCACGCCCGCGCGGTCGGTGCGTAGCTGCTGGCGCAGCGCCGGCAGCATCATCGCCGACGTCAGGATGATGGCCATCACGATTGCGGATTCGCTGGTGGTCATCGCGCGGCGCCGGCGCTCAGAGCTCGAGCACGACAAAGTAGCCGGAAAATCCCGGTCCGAAAGCCGCGAGCAGAAAGCGCCCGCGCGCGCCGTCGGCCAGCGCCACCTTGAGCACGAACATTGCCGTTGCCGAGGACATGTTGCCGTAATTCTTCAGGACGTCCCAGGAGTAGCGCAGCCGGTCGCGCGAAAGCCCGAGCGCGGCCTCGGCGGTCGTGAGCACTTTGCTGCCGCCGGGGTGCAGCAGGAAGCCGTCGAAGTCTTCGAGCGCCAGCCCCTCGCGCGCGAGAAATGGAAACACCGCCTCGCCCAGGCGCTCGCGCATCAAGGTTGGCAGCTCTGGGCTCAGCACGATGCCGAAGCCGTCGTCCTTGATGTCCCAGCCCATGATGTGCTCGGTGTTGGACCAAAAGTACTCCCCGATCGCCCTGACCCGGGCTAGCGGCTTGCTCGCGGCAGACCCCGATCCGCGGCTCTCTCCGCCATGGCTGCGCAGGACGAGGCCGGCCGCTCCATCGCCGAACAGCGCGCCAGCGACGAACATGGTGAGGCTCGGGTCGTTGATGCGCAGGCAGAGCGAGCACAGGTCTATGGTCAGGAACAGCACGTTCGAACCGGGTCTCGCCTGCGCCATGCGCGCCGCTCGCGAGAGGCCGGCGACGCCGCCGCCGCAGCCGAGCCCGAAGATCGGCAGCCGCTCGACGTTGGGACGGAAAGCGAGGCGGTTCATGAGCCGGGCCTCGAGGCTCGGGATGGCGAGGCCGGTGATCGTGTTGGTGACGATGGCGTCGATGTCGCGCAGCGAAAGCCCCGCCTCGGCCACCGCTTGCGCCGCGACCCGCTCCAGCAGGGGGAGCGCGTGGCGCTGGTAGGACTGGGTGCGTTCTTCCCAGGTGTGCGTCCGCAGGTACCAGTCCTTGGGCTCGACCGAGTAGCGCCGCTCGATGCCCGTGTTGGTGTAGAGCGCTTCGAGGCGGGCGTACTGCGGATAGAGCTTGTGCGCGCGCTCGGAGATCTCCTGCTGCCCGTTTACGTGTTCCGGCACGGCCGTGGCGACGGCGGCGATCTCCACGTCGATTGCGGATACGGGGGCGCGACCGGCGGCCAACAGTTGCGCATGCGTCGTCATGAGGGGGTCCCCTGGTTGCCGGTGTACATACTCCGTACACTGCATCGGCATGCTGAAAGAGGACGTAAAGCCGCCACGACATATGCGGCGTAGGGTATAGCCGCCGTTACGGCGCAATGGACAATTGCGCGCGTGTGCCCGGCGGCGGCGGCCCGGCCGGTCGCCCCTACAACCGCCTTTTCGCTGATGGCTCAGCCACCGGCGCCTACCTGTCTGCAACGATGAGCGAGGGCCCCCAGGTGGGATACTCTCCGCGCCGACATAGAAATCCAGAACGCGTCAGCCTGCGTGTGCCGTTGCCAGCGCACGCTTC
>JRHI01000099.1_pt1 | contig 88816 bp, 85 predicted proteins | sample 215371 | NCBI WGS metagenome assembly JRHI01 (sample SAMN02929681, study PRJNA255918) | sediment metagenome | biome: cave system; feature: Ice Cave; material: Sediment; isolation source: sediment from deep within a dark volcanic ice cave with no known source of... ... | reverse complement strand
CCCGCCGAACCGGCGGGCGCGCGCGATCCCCTGTGGAGTCCACGTTTCGTGCCAGCTGGCCTCCCAGCTTTGGTCGTGGCTCGACGTGGCGAAGCGGGAGTATGCCTGATCAGTCGGCCGCGACGGGAACGGTCGAGGGCTCGGCTGCCGGTTTCCACCTCACGTTGAGGCTCCGGTTGGCCCCGACCTCGTCGAGCCGCTTCATCTCGGTTGTGTGGGGCGCGGAGGTGACCAGCTCCGGTGTGTTCTCGGCCTCATCCGCGATCTGGCGCATCGCGCCGATGAAGGAGTCGAGCGATTCCTTCGACTCGGTTTCGGTGGGCTCGATCATGAGCGCTTCGGGCACGATCAACGGGAAGTAGGTCGTCGGCGGATGGATGCCGAAGTCGAGCAGCCGCTTAGCGATGTCGACCGTGCGGACCCCATGGCGCTTCTGGCGGTTTCCGGACAGGACGAACTCGTGCATGCACGTCCGATCGTAGGGCAGGTCGTAGCGGTCGATCAGGTTGGCGAGCAGGTAGTTCGCGTTGAGAACCGCGTCTTCGCTCACCTGCCGCAGCCCGTCGGCGCCGTGCATGCGGATGTAGCAGTAGGCGCGGACGTGCATCCCGAAGTTGCCGTGGAACGCATGGAGGCGACCGACGCTCTTGGCGGGCTGGAACCATTCGTAGCGGACCTGTCCGTGCGCCTCGCGCGGCCGCACTCGTGGACCCGGCAAGAACTCGGCGAGCTCCGCTCTCACGCCAACCGGCCCTGACCCCGGCCCACCCCCACCGTGCGGTGTCGAGAAGGTCTTGTGAAGGTTGAAGTGCATGATGTCGATGCCGAGGTCGCCGGGCCTCGCCATGCCCAAGATGGCGTTGAAGTTGGCCCCGTCATTGTAGACTAGACCGCCGGCCGCATGGATGATTTCAACGATCTCCTGGATATGCTCGTCCCACAGGCCCAGCGTGTTGGGATTCGTGATCATCAGGGCGGCGGTGTCGAGACCGGCGAGGTTGCGGACCGTTTCAAGGTCGACGTTGCCGCGCGGGTCGGACGGGACCGTGACGACGTCAAAGCCGACCATGGCTGCGGTCGCCGGATTCGTGCCATGCGCGGTATCAGGAACGAGCACCTTGGTCCGCCGCGTATCGCCCCGGTCGCGATGATAGGCACGCGCGACCAGCACCCCGGTCAACTCTCCGTGGGCGCCGGCGGCTGGTTGCAGCGCGACGTCGGGGAAACCCGAGATTGACGCGAGCATCGCCTGGAGCTCGCAGAGGAGCTCCAACGCCCCCTGCACCGTGGCGGCATCCTGAAATGGGTGGATCTGGGCGAAGCCTGGATACCGGGCTACCGCCTCGTTGATTTTGGGGTTGTATTTCATGGTGCATGAGCCGAGGGGATACATATTAATGTCGATCGCGTGATTCTTTTGACTGAGACGGGTGTAATGACGGATGACGTCGATCTCGCTCACCTCGGGCCAGTCGAGCACATCGCGCCTCAGCGAGGCGGGAAGCTCCGTCTCGGGTACGTCGCACTCGGGGAAGCGCACCCCCCGGCGCCCAGGTTTGCTGAGCTCAAAGATCAGTGGCTCGATTGCCATTCGTTCGCCTTTCAACGGTGCATTGGTCAACACGCCGGCAAGGCAGGATGCCCAAGCCTGCGATCCGATGCTAGCACGACAATTGGCGGACCGGCAAAAAGGACGCGACCGGGCGCCGGCGTGACCGGGAGACCGGGGTGCGGCATCGGCTCGCGGTCAGCGGCGAACCTGATAAGATCGTGCCCGGCGAGGCGGAGGCGCCCTTCCGCGGAGCGCAAACGCGGCCTTCAGCCTTGAGTTTCGTTGGGAGTTGGGGCTTGAGTGGTCGATCACGGGTACTGCGGGATGCCAACTTCCGCTGGATCGTCGTCGCCGGGGTCACGACGGTCCTGACGGTGAGCTCGGGTGCGCGCTTCCTGTTCGGCGTCGTGCTCAAACCCGTGTCGCAGGAGTTCGGCTGGACCCGCGCCGATCTGACGATCGCGGTCCTGATCAACATGGCCGCGTTGTCGGCGCTGCAGCCGTTGGTCGGCAGCCTGGTCGACCGGATCGGCCCGAAGGTCATCTTAGTAGCTGGGGTGATCCTGCTCTCGGTCGTGCTTGTCCCTATCTCGTTTGCCCGCCAGCTCTGGCATTTCTATCTGCTCTACGGTCTGATCGCCGCGGTCGGAATGGCCGCCACGAGTCCGGTCAACACCACCAGCCTGGTCACCGGTTGGTTCCAGCGACGGCGCGGCACTGCCCTCGCGATCGCCACGTCCGGGTCGGCGTTCGGTCAGCTCCTGATCGTGCCGCTGGCAACGTTGACGCTGAGGAGTGCCGACTGGCAGACGGTCTACCGCGTTCTCGCGATCGTCCTGCTCGTCGTCATCACGCCGATCGCCCTTTTCCTTGTCCGCGAGGCTCCGGGTGACAGGCTCGAGCGGACCGGCTCTGTCTGGTCCAATGACAGGGGCAGCCCCGCGGCAGGCGCTGCGCTCCGGCATGCGTTCAACGGCTCCCCGTTTTGGCTGCTCGCGTTCGGTTTCTTCAGCTGCGGTTTCACGATGGCGTTTGCCAGCACCCATTTTCTCGCCTACGCCGACGATATGGGCATGACGCCTGTCCGCGCCGCCGACGTCGTCGCGGTGACAGCGGTCTTCAGCATCGTCGGCAGCGTTCTGCTCGGCTTGGCCGCCGATCGATTTCGGCGGGTCAACGTGCTGGCGTTGACCTATGCGCTGCGCGGGCTGGCCTTCCTGCTGCTGCTCCTGCTGCCGGTTGGCCCACTCATGTTCTGCTATGCCCTCGTCCTGGGTATCTCGTGGACCGCGACGACACCGTTGACCGCCGCGATCGCGACGGACTTGTACGGGCGGGCGCGGTTGGGGCTCATTTTCGGGACGATGTTCACGTTCATGAACATCGGGTTCGGAGCCGGTTCGTTTCTCGATGGTCTGGTCTACGACTCGACCGGTAGCTACGGCGCGGCACTGGTCGTCAATGCCGCGCTGGGCGGTTTGGCCGCGGCCGCGGTGTGGCGGGTCGACCAGGGTCCCGTGCCGGCCGGTCGGCCTGCCGACCCCCAGGCTGACGCGCCCCTCGATTCCATCGCGGAGCACGGCGCCTTGACTGCCGACTGAGCGACGGGCGGACAACGGGAGTCTCGCAGGGAGCATCGTGAACTCGTGAATCCCTACCTCTCGTTCGCGATCGCGATGTGTTTCATCGTCTTGATCGCGCTCGCAGGCACCGCCTACATGGCGGTGTGGTTCAACCGCCGCGCCAAGGCCGACCTCGCCGCGGCGCTGCAGCCGCTCAGCCAGGCGATCGACGGGCAGATCGATCTGGAGGACGCGTCGGTGAAGGGCCGATTCGACGGCCATATCGCCGAAGGTCGGGCGGCGACGGCGCCCGGTGGCGCCGGGCGCGTGTTCCACTCACTCGTGATCGACGGAGCTGGCGGCAACAAGTGGTTGTGGTCGGTGAGCCGCAGCAAGGACGTGTCAGCACCCTCGCCGACCACGTTCGAGGGCGGCGACGACGCGGTGCAGGCCAGCCTCAGGCCGCTCCTCGACGAGCTGGCGCAGGACCCCCGAACCGGACGTATCTGGCTCAGAGTCGAGTACGACCCGGCCCCCGGTCACGTTCGGTTAACCAGACCGATGCAGACGCGGCGGGACATCCCCAATGCCGAAGCGTTTCGAGGCCAGCTCGAATGGCTTGTCCGGGCGGCGGCGGCGAATCGTGCGGCCCAGCAAGGCGCACCGTGAGCCATTACGGGTTCGCCTCGGAGGCGAGCCGCGGAGCCGGGCTTCCACGCGCGAACCGTTCGGCGACGACTGGTGAGGCGCGGTTGATCCAGGCGCCGGTCGCGTACCAGCCATAGGTCGCGATCAGGATGCCGACCGCGATGTCGACCACGTAATGTTCGCCCAGATAAACCAGCGAATAGGTCATGATGGCCGAATAGGTGAGCGCCAGGTACCCCCATTTGCGGCCGGCGCGCATCGCCGGAAAGACGAGCAGAAAGGTGATCGCCAAATGGATCGACGGCATGGCCGCCTGTGGGTTCGATTCGCCGATCACGCGGTAGCTTGCCGAGTACAGTCCGCCGCCCAATTGCTTGCCGATCGTTTCCATGACCCGGTAGACGACGGCTGTCGAGGGGCTATTGATGGGCTCGGGTGCGAGCCACGGCGGGTTGGATGGGATCAGCACGTAGATGCAGAGGCCGACCCAGAGGGTCATCGTCATCGCGCTCAGGTAATGACGGAACAGGGCGGCATTCTTTTGCCAGGTCCTGATCGCGACCGCGTGGGGCACGATGAAATATGACCAGTGGACGAAGGTACAGGCGTAGTCGTACCAATGGAGGTGGGTGGGATTGAAGAAACGGTCCTGGAGGGCGGCGGACGGAAGCTGACCGTCGAAGATCCAGCGCTCAAAAACCGCGACCTCCGTGTTGAGGGTCCGAGCGAGGACCGTTTCGTCGGCGAGCGAACGAAGGACCGTGAACACGAACCAGACGAAGGCATAGGGAACGAACGACAAGAGGAACGACCGCGCGCGTCCCAGAGGTAGGGCTAAGATGGCGAAGATGACGAAGAGACCCCAACCAAGATACGACCGATTTGTGAGGAGCGAGGCGATGATCAGCACCACCGCCAACGGGAGCCGGATGAGGTAGGAGGGCCCGATCCTGGGACGGCGCCGGTTTCGCCGGCGATCCGAGTCGGGCTTTCGCGTCGGGACGCCTTCGCACGAAGGCGGGATCGCCAACGGCGGCGCTTGGGGCGACCGGTCCCGCTCAGCCGGGCTTGCGGCGCGCTTCTGCTGATCCGGTTGGGCGTGACAGGAATCGGCTTGAGTCACGGAAGGCGACCCCGCTCGTCAAGGGACGACGATCGATGCGATGACAGTGGGTCGCGACGACCTCGATGGTCGTTCCCCGATGGTGACGGCGTACCGCGGCGGGGATACTCTACCCCTTGGCGCGGCCGCGTGGCCGCCTTGAATGCCCCGATGGCGTGGACGCGGCGCCACCGTCTAGATCCCGTAGCGGGTTCTGGCTTTCTTGGTGACCGAAATGGTTTCCGCGCCGCCGTCGCTGCCGGGCTTCTTGGCGATGAAGCCTCGCCGCTGCTGCTCAGCGATCCAGGCGTCGTCGAAGCCATGCTCGGCGGCGAGGGCGGCGAACTCCGACACCGGTCTGACCGGGTCCGGCGTCACGGCCGCACGGTAGAACCGGTGCCGCGCAACTTCATCGGGTGCGGTCGCGGAGACGACGAGGCGCTCGACGACCGGCCCACCGGTCAGGTGAGCGATGATCTCGGGCAGGTCTTTGATCGTGACCCCGTGGTAGATCACGTTATCGGGGTAAATCACGACGTTCGGTCCGACGTCGCACAAATCGATGGTGCCGCAGTTGTTGACCAGGATCTCCGCGTCCAGCCCCCGCCGAATGACGTCCAGCCGCAGGCGCCCCGCGACGTCGTTCGCGCCCTTTTGCGCGCAATGGGAAGCCGTGCAGACGAGGACGTGCTTTCGTGTCCAATACATGGCGATTGCCTTTGATTGATCGTGCCGGGTTTCGCGCCGGCGCTGGCTGCTAGCCGTGGCGGTATTGGACGCCGAAGCCGCCGCGGGGGTAGGTCCACTCGACGTTGTTGAATTCGTGGCAGACGATGCGGCAGGTGCCGCACTCCACGCAGCCCTCGTACGAGAAGAGAACCCGACCGTCCTCCTGGGGCGCATAGCAGGTGGCGGGGCAGCAGTTCACACATTGTTGCCGCACGCACCGGAGGCAAACATCGCCGTCGATGATGCGAATGTGGGCGCGACCGCGATCCACGTTGTACGCGTTCAAGCTGAGCTTGCGCTCGATCGCGGCGGGATCGAGGATGCGAGCGCGTCCGTTCGATCTCTCGGCATTCAATCGGTGTTCCGAATCCTTTCTAGACAACGCTGCGCAGGAGACCCGCTCTGCCGCGCTTCGACGGAGGTCGATGACCCGTGGGTGGGGTCCCACCGGCATGGCCACGAAACGCGATGCGCACGACGACGACTCCGACCAGGAAGGAGCGACGGGTCGGCGCGGCGCTGTTTGCTGCGCCCCGGTCGAGGGCAAACTCGCCACACGAAGAGCGTCAGCGGACTACCTGCCCGGAGCACCGGATCGCTCCGAGTCCAACGTGTCATCGGTCAGGCGGACGGAGCGTCGCCATACCCGAGCGCCGACGAGCGCGACGGCGGCGGCGAGCAATCCGGTCACGAGCACGCCGGACGCCAACGCTTGTCCGAGTCCGTCCAGCCACGACCTGTCGACGGCGACGACTCCCGCGGAGCGGGGGCGGTCTCCTGGGTAGCCAAGACTCTCCTTCCAGAGCCGGTCCAGGCCGTCGATGCCGACCCCGAGTGCGGCTCGCAGCGCTTGGTCGTGGGATACACCCCGCCGATAGGCCGCGATCAGCGCGGCTGTCTTGTCTTGCCCGAAGTGGTCCTCGATGAACCGGACGATGCCGAAGCTTTCGGCGTACGCCAGCGTCGCATCCGAGGGGTCGTACGGGAAGTCGGAGTTGAGGGCCCGGATCGAGAAGAGGTGCCCCTGATCGGACGCGTCCTGGACGAGGGCGGGGAACTCCTCGTTGCCAGAATCCTGGTTGCTGACTGCCAGGCCCTCGTCCAGCCAGGTTGGCGGATGGTTAAACGGGTTTCGGGTCGCCTGAAACAGCACCTGATGGCTGATCTCATGCGGCACGACGCGGCCGACCTCGCGCGTGTCGCCCTGCGGCAGGACCGCCAGGATGAGATGAAGGTCAGGGTAGGCGGTGCCGGCAACCCAGTCGCGGCTATTCGAGGCCTGAGTACCTTTGAAGTCCTGCTTGGAGTTGTAGACCCAAATGCGAATCGGGGTCAAACGCGTGACGCCGTAGACGGGCATCAGTCGGTCCACGGTTCGCTGCGCGGAGTCGAGGACCAGGCGATCGAAGGCCTCGTTGCCGTTGTAGGCGTAGACGGTGACCTGACTGGTGGTGATGGATTGCCAGGCGAAGCGGTCATCCCGCCAAATCAAGGTCTTCGCGTCGGTCGCGACCGCCTTGCCCTGGTCGTCCGTCAGCCGCCAGTGGTAGGTGACGTCGATCCCAGTCGGCTGGTAGTTCACCTGAAAGTCGACTGTGTGGTGGATCTCCACCCGCTGACCGGGCGTCAACGCCGGGGTTGCCAGGTTCATCGTCTTGAGATCGGCCGTCGTGTACAGCAGCTCGACGTGGCGGATCGGTCGGGCGGACTCCGCGACGAGCGAAAACGTCATGCCCTTCGGGAAATCGGACGTGGCTTCGTTGGACACGATCGTCAGTTGGGCGGCGGCGCGGGCGTGATGGGCGGTGAGGCCGAAAGCAGCCCCGAGGACGCAAAGCAGGACGAGGCAGCAAGCCAGGCGGCGGAGAACGCGGGTGCGACCCGCTCGTCCGAAGCTCACGCCGACACCTCGACCGGACCCAGCTGGTGATGGAGATAGGCGTCGATGAAGGGATCGATGCCGCCGTCGAGCACCGCTTGCGCATCGCCGACCGTGGTGTCGGTCCGGTGATCCGTGACGAGCGTGTACGGGTGCAGGACGTACGACCGGATGCGGTTGCCGAACCCAGCGGCCGTGTGCTCCCCCTTGAGCGTCGCGCGTTCCTCCGCTTCCGCCTTCATCGTGCGCTCCAGCAGCCTGGCACGCAGGATCTTGAAGGCGGTTTCCCGGTTTTGGATCTGGCTGCGCTCGTTCTGGCAGGTCACGACGATCCCGGTCGGGAGGTGCGTCAGCCGCACCGCCGAGCTCGTCTTGTTGACATGCTGGCCGCCGGCGCCCGACGAACGGTAGGTATCGACACGGACGTCGTCCGGTTTCAGGTCGATTTCGGCGTTGCTCTCGATCTCGGGCAGAACCTCGACCAGGGCAAAGGCCGTGTGGCGCCGGTGCGCGGCGTCGAAGGGGGAAAGCCGGACCAGACGGTGCGAACCGGCCTCGGCTTTGGCAAAGCCGTAGGCGTTGGTGCCCTGAATCTCGATCGTGGCGTTTTTGATGCCTGCCTCCTCGCCCGGCGTGGTGTCGAGCAGCTCGGCCCTGAATCCCCGCCGATCCGCCCACCGAAGATACATGCGGGCCAGCATCGCCGCGAAATCCTGGGCGTCGACGCCTCCCTCGCCGGAGTGGACGACCATGATCGCGTTCGCGCGATCGTGGGGGCCGTTGAGCGAAAGCTGAAGCTCCAACTCGTCGAGGCGTTGGGAAACCGAGCCGGCTTCTGAAGTGATCTCGGCCATCATCTCAGCGTCGCCATCCGCCAACTCGGCAAGCGTGACCAGATCGTCGGTCGCCCGCCGGATGCCCTGCCAGCTCTCAAGGCGCGCTCTCAGCTCGCCGAGGCGGCGTGTGACCCGCTGCGCGTTGGCCGCATCGAACCAGAACGACGGTTCGCCGCTGAGCCGCTCGAGTTCCTCGATCTCGCGTTGATCGGCGGCGAAGTCAAAGACGCACCCCGAATCGGTCGAGCCGCCCGCGCAGGGTTTCGAGTTGTCTTATCGTCTCTTCGTTCATCATGAACTCCCGAATCGCGCTTGGCCGGTCGGCCGCACCGGCGACCGGTCGGCTCGTTCTGAGCGGCCAAACGTGGCGATTTGGCCGCCCGTCAAGTATACGTCCGATTGGCAACGGTCCCCACGGCATTGGACCGCGACAGATGGTGTCGGCCGGGGTGAGCCGGGGCTGCTTTACGCGGTACTGGCGAGTTGAGATGATGACTCGGGATTGCAGCCGGCGGCAGCACCGCGAGGAAGGGCACTGGTGTTCTCGCTTTCGGCGGTCTGGAAAAACCGGGCGTTGCTGGCGCTGATGATCGGCCACGGCACCAACGATATGTACGCCAGCGTGCTGCCAATGCTCTATCCCCTCGTGAAGGCGCAATTCGCGCTCGACAATGCGCGGATCGGTCTGATCACACTGACGTACACGGCGTCCGGTTCGCTGCTCCAGCCCGTGTTCGGCCATCTCTCGGATCGGACCCATCGACCGTGGCTTCCGTCCGTCACGCTGCTCTGGAGCGCCTGCTTCGTGGCCGCCTACGGGTTCGTTTCGAGCTACCCGGCGCTGTTGACGCTGGCGGCCCTGGCCGGTCTGGGCTCGGCCGCGTACCACCCGCTCGGGGCGTCGAATGCCGCCGCTGTGGCCGGCGACCGGCACCGAAACTCGGCGCTGGCGCTCTACACCGTCGGCGGTACGTCCGGCTACGCCTTGGGTCCGATCGTCATGGTCGTCCTGCTCGCCGCGATCGGCGTCCACGGAACGGCGCTGTTCATCGTGCCCGGTGTTCTGGGAGCGGTGTTGCTCTACCGCCAGATGGGGCACGTCGCGGCGGGCAAGAGCGGACAGCCAACAGCGCGGGCACCGCGAGTCGCTCGCGCGACGGGCGTCGATTGGTTCCCGCTCGGCCGGGTGATCGTCGTCGTGATGCTCCGCTCGTGGGTTTTTCTGTCGCTCCTGCAATTCGTTCCGATTTGGTACGACGACCTCGGCTACGGGCGGGGCTTCTACGGACCGCTGACCACCGTGATCATCCTGTCCGGGGTAGTGGGCACGCTGGGCGGCGGGGTACTCGCCGACCGGGTCGGCGGGCGGGCGATCATCGTGGCGTCCCTGATGGTCTGCGTTCCGGCGCTGCTGCTGTTCGCGGGCTTTCCGGGCCCGGCCGCGTTCGTCACGGGGGCCCTGTTCGGGCTGGCCTCCGATGCGAGCTTGTCGGTGACCCTGCTCGCGGCTCAACGCCTGCTGCCCGGGAGGACCGGTATCGCCTCGGGGCTGGTCCTGGGTCTTGGATTCATCACTGGTGGGATCGGCGTCCCCATCACCGGGCGGATGGCCGACCGAATCGGGATGGGGCACGCACTGATGACGCTGAGCTTGCTCAGCGCGATCGGCGTGCTGATCGGTGCGACCATTCCCCGGGCCATGCTCGGCGGTCGAACCGGCTACCGGCCGGAGGAGGTGAGCGGCGCGCCCGCCGAGCTTGCGCCTTCGGCACGAACGGGCGTGCTCGAGGGTGACCGATGAGATTCGGCCGGGTCGAAGGGGTCGTCTCACTCGTCCCAACCGGGGAACCGGCGTTGCGGCTCACCGTTCACTTGGAGAGTGGCGGCCAACTGCAGCGGGTCAGAGAAGAAACAGTGGCCGTTCTCCGCCCGATTCGCGGTCGGGAAGATCTCCTCTGGCACGCCGATCAATACACCCAGGAAACGATCGGAGTCCACCTGGCCGCCGAAGGCTGGGAAGCGATCGGAACGACCGATCAGCCGCCGGTAGCGGAGGGAGAGGCGGCCCGCTCCCCGGCCTACGTCGTGAGAAACGCTGGTGGTCCGTCCAGAGAGCCATGCCGATGAGAAACGCGGGACGCCGATGAGAGATGTGCCGATCGCGGCGGGTTGGGCGGATCGAGCCGGCAAAATGGCCTGGGGGCTGCTTGCGGTGCAGATCGGGGTAGCCGCCCTTGGAGTGGCGTATTGGCGCTGGGAAGCGGCTGGAAACGGCTCCTTCGAGACAGGACGAGGGCTCCAGCCAGGTGGCGGAGGTGGGCCATTCACGATCGAGACAGGCTATCGGGTGGCCGAGCCCATCGCCAGGGCGTGGTCGCCCGCCGCCCGCCTGATGGCGGTCAGCATGCAGTTCGACTGGCCGCCCGATGTGGCCACGACTACGACGGACGTGCCTCCGACAGGTTGGATGATCTACACGTTTGCCGCTCCGCAGACCGGGGGGGCACGGGGGGAAGGCGCGCGGACGCTGAGTCTGGTGATCGATCGGCAGCGGGGCGGGCTGCTGGGCCAGGGTGAGGAGGGCTGGGCGAAATCACCGGCGCGCTCGCTGTCGAAAGCGACATATCCCATCAGCTCCAACACCGCCATCCTAGCCGCAGAGCTCACCGCCGGAACTGCCTACCGGCGGGCCTGCCCATCCTTTCGTCATTTGACCCGGGTGACATTGGCGACGCTGCTGGTGCCGGGCAGCGCTCGCGACCGAGGAACACCCGATGCGCCCGATTCATCTGAGCAGGTGTTCTGGATCGTCACCTACGAGGACGCGCGAACGCCAAGCCGTCACGATGTCGAAGTGCGCGTGAACGTGGTGACTGGAGAAACGTCCCCGGTCCTGACCGGCCCGGATACCTGCCAAAGCTAATTGGTGCATCCGGGAAGTCCGTAGGGGGTTCACGCCTTACGACGCCGCCCAGGCGCGGCATCTTTCGCCCGTGCTCACCCGACAAAAGGGCAAAGCACGCAGCGCCCCGGCAATCCGTCCAACGTTCCTGGTCGCAGTGCTGGTCCTGCACGAGGGAATGGAGTGTGGGCGGCGCATCCGGCCGCGTCGTCGGCGATGCGACCGGCGACAGCCGCTCGCGGCGGAAGCGCGCTACAGGAGCTCTTCGCTCATCAGGTGCTCGCAGAGCGTTTGGAGTTGCTCGTCAGAATAGAAGTGAATCACGAGCGTGCCGCCGCTCCCTGGTGACGTTCGTCTCAGCGCCACCTTCGTGCCGAGCGCTGTCTGAACGCGTTCCTGCAGGCGCGCATCGTGCAGGTTGGCCGGCCCTTCCTCGTGGCGGATTGTCTCGCTCCCGGCAACCCATCGCCGGACGGCGTCCTCGGTTTGGCGAACGTTCCAGCCACGTTCGCCGACGAGATCTAACATGGCGATCTGGTCGGCCCCCGTCGGCAGACCCAGGAGCGCTCGGGCATGCCCCTCGGTGATCTTGCCGCTTTGCAACGCGGTCTGGACCGGTTCCGGTGCGGTGAGCAGGCGCAGCGTGTTCGTCACGCTGACTCGAGACCGCCCAACGCGCTCCGCGACGCTGGCTTGGGTGAGACCGAACTCCTCAATGAGCTGGCGGTAGGCAACCGCCTCTTCGAGCGGTGACAGATCGGCGCGCACCACGTTTTCGACCAGCGCGAGCTCGAGCATCGCCTGGGGCGCGGCGTCCTTGACGATGATCGGAACGGCGGTCAGCCCGGCCAGCCTGGCGGCGCGCCAGCGCCGTTCACCCGCGATCAACACGTACCGGTCCCGCTCATCGGCTCGCCGGACAATCAGCGGCTGAATAACACCGTGCAGGCGAATCGACTCGGCAAGTTGTTGGAGCTTTGTCGGATCGAGCCCCGACCGGGGCTGGTACGGATTGGGCGAAACGGCGTTGATGTCGACGTCCATCCCGGCTGGCCGTTGGGCGGAGTCCGACGGCGGAATCAGCGCACCGAGCCCCCGTCCGAGACCGCCCTTGCGGACGCGAGAACGGCGGTCGCTCTCGGATTCTGGAGCGCCTTGAGCGTCACCAAGGTGACGACCTGACTGCGCGATCATCGACGAGGGGTCTGCTCCTCTGCACGCTCTGCCGAGATTGCCTGCCACCAGTCTAGCACCGCGCCACCGCCGGTACGGAGGCATGAGCGTATACTTTCCGAGCGCCGCCTAACTCAGGGCGGCGCTTTCGTGCCCCACCCGGTGCCTCGGGGGGCAGGGGTTGGCGAGGAGTGCGACGAACCGTTGAGTGCCAACTCGATCCTCACACTGATTGTCACGCTGGCCGTCACCGCCGTCGCCTACGGTTTGACCTACTGGGTGTACCGGGCCGATCAGGACGATCGGTCGGCGCGGCTCGGCCTGTTCTTGTTGTTCGGCGTCCCCGGTGGTCTCCTCGTCGTCATTGGAGCCGCGTACGCCGTCAATGGGATGGAGAAGGGCTGGTACTGGCTGGCCGTCGGACTTGGGCTCAGCGCGCCGCTCCTCGCACCGCTGCGGCGCCTGTTCGGGCGTGTGACGCCCATCGATGCTGGGTCACCGATCGATATGGCGGGCTTGTGCGTGATCCTCGCGGTGGCCCTCTTCTATGTGGCCTCGTACGCGATTTCCGCACGGCCGCAGGACCCCGGCCAAGAGGTCAATGTGACGTCGGCACTAGCAACGTTTCTTGCGGAGATCGCGTTTTCCTACGTTCTGGTTGGACTCGGATTGCGTCGCGGTTTCAGGGCGGCGAACGAGCGGCTGGGCCTGAGGCCGCCTTCGCCAAAGATCGTCGCCTGGGGCATTGGGCTGGTGCTCGTCACGATGATCCTCGTCCAAGCCGGCGGGGTCGCGACGGACGTGTTCCAACCCGACCTCACGAAACAGATCGCGGACGCCAACCGGAACCTGACCGGACAGTTCCGAAGCACTGGGGGAGCGTTGTTTCTCGGGATCGGGGCGGGCATCGGCGAGGAACTGCTCTTCCGCGGCGCGTTGCTGCCGCGCTACGGGATCCCGATCAGCTCAGCCCTGTTTGCCCTCTTGCACGGCCAGAATGGGTTTTCGTTCCTCATGCTTGGGATCTTTTTCGTCGGTGTCCTGTTTGGACTTGAGCGAAAATATTTGGGCACCACCGCAGCGATCATCACGCACGCGACGTTCGACATTGTCGTGGTATTGATCGCAAGCCGCGCCTGACTGGGTTTCGGACTTCAGACTTCGGACGCAGTCAGGCCGGCGATCGAGAACCGGCGAAGGGCCGCGGGCCCGGACTGCATGCTGTGCGAAGGGAGGGCGGCGATGCAGCTCGTCGAAATCCGAGACCTCGATGGACCAAACGTGTTCTTGCTCGAACCGGCGATCAAGATCGAGCTCGTGACGGAGACATCCCTGTCCGTGCTCGGTCCGCTGGCATGCAATTTGGTCGCCGATCTGCATGGCCGCTGCGGAGCACCGGTGCCGACGATTGCGTGGACAGAACTCGAGACGCCGGGGCATCTCGCCGCCGCCTTTGGTTGGAGACACCGCCGGTTCGCCGTGGCGCTGGCGGAAATTGCCGGCCAGATGGCGACCGGTGCTCCGGCCGACCTCGCTGCGAGCGTGGTGCGCTTGCAAGAGATCCTGTCGACAACTGCACCGGACGACCGGCCCCAGCTCGTTCGAGACGGGGATCGCGCGATACCGATCATCGGCATTACCGGCACCAACGGGAAGACGACGACGACGCGCTTGGTCGCGCACATCCTGCGCACCGCCGGGAAGCGGGTGGGATGGTCGTCGTCCTCCGGCGTCTACATCGAGGGCGAGGAGGTCCTGCAAGGCGACTATTCCGGGCCCGCCGGCGCGCGCCGCGTGCTTGAGGAGCCCGGCCTCGACGTCGCCGTGCTCGAAACCGCGCGCGGCGGCATCCTCTTGCGCGGCATCGCCTACGAGAGCAACGACGTCGGCGTCTTCACCAACGTCAGCGCCGACCATCTCGATCTCCAGGGTATCCGCACGACCGAGGGCCTGGCGCGGGTCAAGGCGACGGTGGTACGCATCACGCGCCCCGATGGCTTCGCGGTGCTGAACGCGGACGATCCGCTGGTCCTGGCGGCCTCGGCGGATGTCCGGGCGAACAAGTTGTTAGTCACGCAGGACCCGACACGCGTCGAGGTTGCCGATCATGTCGAGCAAGGCGGTGTCGCCCTCGTCGTTGCCGACGATGATTTCGTCCTTGTCCGAGCCAAGCAGAAGACCAGGCTGATGCCCACGCGTGAGGTCCCCATCACCTACGGCGGGCGAGCGTTGCACATGGTGGAGAACGCGCTCTGCGGCGCGGCTGCCTGCCTCGCCCTTGGGGTCGCGGCGGACGACGTGCGGCGAGGTCTGGCGTCATTCCGCAACTCGCTGGAGCAGAACCTGGGCCGCCTCAACCTGTTCGACGTCGATGGCGTCGCCGTCATCCTCGACTATGCCCACAACGAATCCGGGCTTCAGCACCTGCTGGCCTTCGCCCACAACCTGAAGCGGGACGACGGCCACGTTCTGGCGATCATCGGGACGGCGGGGGACCGCACGGACCAATCGTTGCGCGACATCGGTCGGATCGCGGCCAATGGGAGCGATCGAGTGATCGTGAAGGGAACCCAACGCTACCTGCGCGGACGCACGAACCAGGAGATGATCGACCTGTACCTCGCAGGCGTTCGGCAAGCGGGCGCGACGCCCTGGTCGGTTGAGCCGAGCGAGCTCGACGGCGTTCGCGCCGCGGTAAGACTGGCCCACCCGGGCGACGTCATCGCCTTGATGTGCCAGGAGCAGACGTCGGAGGTCCAGGCGTACCTGCAGACGGTTGGGAGTCCGATCGACGAGCGCTCCTCGCGCTAATACCCCGACGAAGACGGATTAATTGGGTCGTCGGGGCGCTGCCTGCCGCGCCCTGATTGACGGCCAACCCGGCACACGACGATGGTTGGAGATCGAGTCTCCAGCCGATGCCCGGGGTCGTCACACCACCGCATGCAAGCCGGTCAGATCGTTCAGCTCGTCCCAGACGGCGGCCGGCTTGTCGATCATCAGGACGACGAAATCGTCCTTCTCCGACCGCGCGACCGCCGCTCGCACCGCGTCGGCTTCATCCAGGACGATCGTGACGCACGCCGGGTCCATGCCGGCCGCGATGGCCGCTTGCTTCAGAGCCTCGGCGATCTCACCGGTACGACGCCCGCGCCGGTTCGTGTCCTCCCGGATCACGAGCTCATCGAAGGTTTTGGCGGCGAGGCGGCCGAAGGCCGCGATGTCCTGGTCGAGGCGGTCGCCGGGCATCGAGATCACGGCGAGGTTGCGCCTGGCCTCCATGCGGGGGACGAAATCGGCCATCGCCTCGAGACCGGCCACGTTGTGGCAGTAGTCCATGAGGACACGGCGCCCCTTGAACTCGAGCAAGTTGAAGCGGCCGGGCGTTTGGAAAAAGCTGGAGGTGAAAGTCCGCAGCGCCTGCCGGAGGTATTCAAGCTGAACGTCGCCGCCGAGCGCGGCCGCCGCGGCCGCCAGCGCGTTCGCGATGTTTACCCGCAGGCGGCCGTCGAAAGTCGCGGGGATTTGACTGACGAGGAGGAGACTGGTCTCACGCCGGTGCTCGATGATGGTGATCATCTCGCCGTTGCGGGTCGGGCGCAGGACCACGGCCCGGCCGCGGGCCCGGACGTGCTCCCGGATGACCGCGTTGTCCTCCTCCATACTGAAGAAGATGATCTCGCCCCGTGCCTGGCGGGCCATGCCGGCTGTCCACTGGTTGTCGGCGTTGAGGACGGTTTTGCCGTCGCGAAAGACCGAGGCGGGGACGACGGCCTTCACCCGCGCGAGATCGGCCATCGTCTCAATCCCGGCCAGGCCGAGATGATCGGAGGTCACGTTCGTCACGACCGCGATGTCGCAGCGATCGAACCCCAGACCGGACCGCAGAATGCCGCCGCGCGCTGTCTCCAACACCGCGTAGTTGATCGTCGGGTTCTTGAGGACCATCTGCGCGCTGGTCGGTCCGCTCATGTCGCCGGCCATGATCTGGGTGCCATCAATGTAGATGCCGTCAGTCGTCGTCATCCCGACGCGCATGCCGGCGGTCTTCATGATGTGCGAGATCATGCGGACGGTGGTCGTCTTGCCGTTTGTGCCGGTGACGGCGACGATCGGCACCCGCGTCGGGGTGCCGGGGGGAAAGAGCATGTCGACCACGGCGCGCCCGACGTGGCGGGGGTGTCCCTCGGTGGGGTGGGTATGCATCCGGAAGCCGGGACCGGCGTTGACCTCGACGATCGCGCCTCCGGTTTGACGGACCGACTCGGAGATGTCGCTCGTGATGAAGTCGATCCCTGCCACGTCGAGTCCGACGACCATGGCCGCCTGGCGAGCGATTTCGACGTTGTCGGGATGGATGTCGTCGGTGCGATCGATCGACGTGCCGCCCGTGCTCATGTTGCCGGTCTGTTTCAGACGGACGATCTGCCCGTCCACCGGCGCGTCGGAGAGCGTCAGCCCCTGCCGCTCCAGGGTCTCCATGGTCTGGGCGTCGATCGAGATGCGGGTGAGGATCTTTTCGTGCCCGACGCCGCGCCGGGGATCGGCATTGGTGCCGTCGATCAGCTCGGCCACGGTCCGCGTGCCGTCGCCCACGACGTGGGCGGGCACCCGCTCCGCCACAGCGACAACCTGATTGCTCACGACGAGGATGCGGTAGTCCTTGCCGGTCACGTAGCTCTCGACGACGACGGTGCCCGCCCGGCTTTCGGATTCGGCGATCGGGTAGAACTGCCGTACCTCCTCGTCGTCCGGCAGGTTGATGCAGACGCCGCGGCCATGGTTGCCATCGAGCGGTTTGATCACGACGGGGTAGCCGATCCGGCGCGCCTGGCGGACCGCGTCGTCGACATCCCGTACCACGACGCTTCTCGGGACGGGGATGCCGACTTCATGGAGTAGCCGGTTGGTCAGCTCCTTATTGGCGGCGATGTCGACAGAGATGTTCGACGTCGTCGAGGTTACTGTCGCCCAAATGCGCTTCTGATAGCAACCGTGGCCAAGCTGGACAAGGGAGCGGTGGGGAGCGAGCCTGATCACCGGGATGCCGCGGCGCTCGGCCTCGGCGACGATGGCACCGGTCGAAGGACCGTAGGCCAGCCGCTCGGCGACGCGGATCACACCCTCCTCGAGCTCGCGCACAAAGTCGAAGTCGGGTTCCGTGCCGTCGATGAGGTGGTTGAGCAGGCGCACGCCCAGGCGGCCGGCGGCGAGCGCGACGTCCTCTTGCTTGTGTTCGAACATCACGTTATAGACGCCGCGCTCGGAGGTGCCGCGGGTCTTGCCGCGGCCCACCTCGGCGCCGGCCAGGTTCTGCAGCTCGAGCGCCACATGTTCCAGAACGTGCCCCATCCATGTGCCTTCCCGCAGGCGTTGGAGGAATCCGCCCGGTCGCCCACGGGAACAGCCATGGTCGTAGAGAGAGGGGATGAGCTCGGTCAGGTGCTCGTAGAAACCGGGGATCTTGTTGGAGGGACGGTCCTCCAACTCGCCGATGTCGACGACGTAGAGGATGACCGGCATGCGCGCCCACAGGTTTGGACCGCGATAGATGGTGGTACTTCGCACCTCGATCATCGCGCCACCTCGTCAAGCGAATAACCTCGGCGGGTCCGGTGCCGCCCGCAACCGGCTCCGATCACGACCCAGAGCCGATCTCGATGGTCTGCATCCTGGACAGCTTCAACGGTCGACCAAACGGCGTGTCTTGAGGTCGAAGCGACGACCAGGGGTCAGGACGTGCAGCATAGCGCCGCTAACGGTGATGCCGCCGTGCCCCTTCACCTGGAAGATGTCGGAATACATGTTCGTGCCGTCCACGATCGTGATGCTGTTGCGCCCTACGACTTCCAGCACACCATTCGGGCCGATCAGCGCGGCCGTGTCCTCGTCGATGCCAACCCCGAGCAGGCCGGGATTGGACGCCACCAGCGCCAGCAGACGGCCGATCCGATCGCGTTGCCGGAAGTGTTGGTCGATGATCAGCTCCGGGACAAGGCCAAAGCCGGCGACCATCTGGGCCATCCGCTGCTTGGGCGTTTCGCCGCTGGCGCCGAACGCCACCATGTGCGAGGAGAGGATCGAGGCGCCGGCGCTCGTCCCAGCCACGATCGCGCCGGCCTCATGGCGAGCGCGAACGATGGCGGCCGCCTTGGTGCCACCGACGATGGTCGACAGCCGCATCTGGTTGCCGCCCGTCAGAAAGACGCCCGTCGCGTCGGTCAGGATCTCGAGTGGCGCCGCACCGTTCGCGTCGTCGCGATCGCCGATGTAGACGACATCGGCCGACCGGGCGCCGAGACCGAGAAAGATGGCTTTGTAGCGCTCGCCCGCCGACTCGATCGACGAGGCCGTCGGCATGATCGCGATCCTGGCGGCCGAGCCGCCGGCAAGCTGCGTGAAGGTCGAGAGAATGATCTTGTCGTCGAACTTATCCTCGGCGCCGCCGATCGCCATGATCGAGCCGCGGACGCTCGGCGTTCCGGGGGCCATCGTGACTCGGTCGGCAACGGTCATCAGGTCAGGTGTCGGCATCGTGTTCCGTACCAGCGGGCCCTCGGCTCATTGACGAGTCCCAGGGCGGGGCAAACTCCAGGGTCAGGAGCCACGGGAGCCGTGACGCGAGGGCTCACAGTGGGCAATGACCGCGAATGTATCGTGCCCCGGCAACGCGCGTCAAACGAGCAGCCTGGCGGGAGCGGCGAACGGGGAGGCAGATCGGCGCACGTCGGGACGACCTCAAGCCCCGTCTCTCAGTCGCGGGATGACGTCGGTCGCGATCCGTTCCAGCACCGGCAGCCGGTCGTCACCCGGCCCGTCGAGGATGAACTCGTCGATGCCGGCCTCCCGATACTGTCCCACCACCTCCTGAAACGCGTCGACCGACGCCCAGGGGTCGACCGGCAGCAGCGTCGCCCAGCCGTAGAGCGAGCGGACGATGGTGCGCGGGTCGCGGCCGATGTCGGCACAGTGCTCGTCCAGGATCTCGTTCCGCTGTCGCAGCTCGGCGACCGAACCGTGAGAATTCCAGCGGTCGGCGAACTCGGCGACAATGCGAAGCATCTGCGGGCCGTGGGCGCCGAGCGTGAGCGGTGGCCGGGGGCGTTGGACGGGGCCGGGGCGAAACGGCGCGTCCTTCAACTGGTAATAGCGGCCGTGATAGGTGGTGACGTCCTGACGCAGGAGGAGGTCGACGACCTCGACCGCCTCCCGGAAGCGGCCGACGAGCTCGGCCGCGGGAGGGAAGTCGACGCCGAACGCCTCGTGCTCCGGCGCGTACCAGCCGGCGCCGATGCCCAGCTCCAGTCGGCCGCCGCTGATGTGATCGACCGTCACCGCCTCTTTGGCGAGCAACGCCGGGTGTCGAAAGGTGTTGCTCGAGACGAGGACGCCGACCCTGATCCGCGTCGTTTCCGCCGCGAGTGCCGCGAGCAGCGTCCACGCCTCGAGGAACGGCCCCTGGGGCCGGCTCGGCTGCTGGAAGTGGTCGCAGTCCCAAACGCTGTCGAACCCCAGCTCCTCAAACAGCCGCCAGCGCGCGACGAGCGTCGACCAGGGCAGATTCTGGTCCGTGCAGATGCCGAAGCCGAGACCACGCGCGTTGGATGGGGCGGTCATGATCGTCCTCCCGGTTGAACTTGGTACTTGGAACCTGACGTTGAGCAGCCTGCGGCGTATGCTATGCGACAGCAGGCGCGTGTCAACCAGCCACGACCTTCAGGATCGCCCGCGCGTTGCCGCAGACGGTTCTCGCGCCACGACGGAAAGGCCCCGCAACGGATGACTCATCCCTTTCTCGATCGGCTGGCGAAGGGCGTCCTCCTCGGCGACGGTGCGATGGGAACGATGCTTTACGCCGCCGGGGTGGCCCTAGACGACTGTTTCGATGCCCTGAACCTGACCGACCCGCACCTCGTGGCCGCCGTCCACCGCGCCTACCTGGCCGCGGGCGCTGACGTCGTCGAGACGAACACGTTCGGTGCCAATCGGTTTCGGCTCGATCAGTTCGGGCTTGCCGACCGAGTCCGCGAGATCAACATTCGGGGCGTCAAGATCGCCCGCGAGGAGCGCGAGATCAGCGGACGAGCGGCGCTCGTGGCCGGCTCGATCGGTCCGACGACGCGAACCCTGGCCCCTTACGGCACTGCTTCCCCGACCGAGGTCTGTGATGGTTTTCGCGAGCAGGTCGAGGCGCTGTTGGAAGGAGGCGTCGACCTGCTCATCATCGAGACGATCTCGGACCTGGCGGAGATGGTCGAGGCGGTGAGCGCCGCTCGATCCGTCGCGGATCTCCCGGTGGTCGCGATGATGACGTTTGGTGAGGATGGTCGGACGATCGCCGGCAACGAGGTCCGACAGGTGATCAGCACCCTGCACGAGCTCAAGGTCGATGTGATCGGCGCGAACTGCTCGGTAGGCCCCCAACGAATCCTGCCCGTGGTCGAAACGATGACCGCGCTTCTTGACGCGATGGGTGCCGGTGGGACCGCCGTCGCGGGCATGCCGAACGCAGGTTGGCCGTCGCACGTCGGTAACCGGGTGATCTACCCGAGCTCGCCCGAGTACCTGGCCGACTTCGCGCGGCAGGCAGCGGCGGCGGGCGTCAAGCTGATCGGTGGCTGCTGCGGCACGACACCGGAGCACATCCGCGCGATGCGGGCCGCCCTGTCAGCGAGCAACGGCCAGGCGACCGTTGCCGACGTCGCCCGCCCCAGCCGGCTCGCGATCATCGGCCCTGGCGCCGGAGCGGGCGACCTCGTGGCCGCGGAGGGACCGACCGAGCTGGCGCGCAAGCTGGGCAAGAAGTTCCTGGTCAGCGTCGAGATCGACCCGCCGAAGGGACTGAATCCAGCGAAGGCGCTCGACGGGGCGCGTCTGCTCAAAGAGGTCGGCGTCGACGCGATCAACGTCGCCGACTCGCCGATGGCGCGGGTGCGGATGAGCGCGCTGACGATGTGTTACCTGATCCAGCACCAGGTCGGCATCGAGACGATCGTCCACTTCACCACGCGCGACCGGTCGCTGATGGGGCTGCAATCCGAGCTGCTCGGGGCGCACGCGGTCGGCGTTCGCAACATCCTGGCCCTCACCGGCGACCCGCCGAGCCTGGGCGACTATCCCGACTCCTCGGCCGTCTACGACGTCGATTCGATCGGCCTGGTCCGCGTGTTGACGCGGCTCAATCAGGGGACGGATTCGGCCGGTGCCTCGATCGGGCGCCTGGCCAGCTTCACGATCGCCTGCGCTGTCGATCCGACCAGACCTGACCGGCGCGAGGAAGCGCGGCGGCTGCGATCCAAGCTGGAGGCCGGCGCCCATCTCGTTATGACGCAGCCCATCTACGACGTGGCGGTCTGGACCAACTTCCTCAACGTCTACGGCGACGAGATCTCCGTTCCCGTCCTGATTGGGATCCTGCCCCTGCAGAGCTCGAAGCACGCCGAATTTCTGCACAACGAAGTGCCCGGCATCACCCTGACCGACCAGGCGCGCGACCGGATGCGCCGGGCCGGCCCCGCGGGGCGCCGCGAGGGCGTCAAGATGGCGCAGGAATTGTTGGCGGCGCTCCAGCCACACGCGCAAGGCGTCTACATCATGCCCTCATTCGGCCGCTACGAGGTCGCCGCCGAGGTGCTGGAGGCGCTCGGCTGAGGGCCGGCACGCACTCGAACGCGGGGAAGGGGCGTGCTAGAATGCGGCGGGGCCCCGCCATCCGCGGGCTGTGAGTTGTGCCTGATTGCCCGTTCATCGTGGCCGCTTCAGCGACCGGCCCGGCGCAACGGCGGCGTGAGGGGAACGAACGATGGTCGCGCAATTGATTCGCTCGCTCGAGTCGGAGCAGTTCAAGGATGACGTCCCGAGCTTCGGTCCCGGCGACACCGTCCGCGTCCATGCCAAGGTCGTCGAGGGGAATCGCGAGCGGATTCAGATCTTCGAAGGCGTCGTGCTCCGCCGGCGGGCCGGGGGGATCAACGAGAACTTTACGGTGCGCCGCATCGCCTCGCACGGCATCGGCGTCGAGCGCACCTTCCTGCTCCATTCGCCGCGGATCGACCGGATCGAGGTCACGCGCCACGGCCGCGTGCGGCGTGCCAAGCTCTACTACCTGCGCGGGCTGACGGGCAAGGCCGCGCGGATCAAGGAGCGACGACGCCCCCTCGTGGGAGCCGCCAATCGCGTAGCCGTTCCGGAGACCGAGCCGGCCCCGGCCAACGAGACGACCGACCTCACCGACGAAACCGAGTCCTAAGCGTCGCGGGCATCAAGATGAGGTGACGAGGGCGCGGCTCCGCCGCGCCCATTGCGTTTGCCGTGGGGAGGACGCGAACCCGGTGTCGCGATGGCGGTGTCGTCAGGCGGTCCCCGACTTGACGGTCGAGCGCGCATTCTGGGAGTCCGGGCTGTTGCGGGTCGCGGGCGTCGACGAGGTCGGGCGGGGCGCGATGGCCGGGCCGCTCGTCGCCGCCGCGGTCGTCCTGCCGGCGGGTCTTACCCCATCCTCAGCTGAGGCGCTAGCGGGTCTTGCCGACATTCGCGACTCTAAGCTCCTCTCCGACCGCCAGCGCCGCCGGCTGCTCCCGATCATCTGCTCATCAGCGCGAGCGGTCGCCGTCGGCATGGTCGAGGCTGACGAGCTTGATCTGATCGGCGTCGCTTGCGCGAACCGCCTGGCGATGGAGCGGGCCGTCCGCGCCCTCCCCTGCGAACCCGATGCGCTGCTGCTCGACGCGATCGTGCTGGACCTCGAATTGCCGCAGGTCGGAATCATCGATGGCGATGCGCGCTGCCTTTCGATCGCCGCGGCCTCAATCGTCGCTAAGGTCACCCGGGACCGCGTCATGATCGAGGCGCAGGACGCGGACGACCGCTTTGGATTCTCCGCCCATAAGGGATATGGGACGCCGGCGCACCTCGCTGCCCTCCGCCGGCACGGCCCGTGCCCCCTCCACCGGCGATCGTTCGCGCCCGTCGCACAAGCGGCGGGAGGGTGTCGGGCGTGACTCCGACGCCCCGCACCCGGCTCGGTCTGCGCGGCGAGTCGATCGCCCGCGGCTATCTCGAAGCGAGGCACTTCGCCCATCTGGCCTCGAACTGGCGCTGCCCGAGCGGCGAGCTCGACCTCGTCATGCGCCAGGGCGAGGAACTCGTGTTTGTCGAGGTGAAGACCCGGCGCGGCGAGGGAGCGGGCCGGGCGGAGGAAGGAGTCTCACCCCGGCAGGCGAGGCGGATTCTGGCCGCGTGCGCATGGTTCCTCGCCGAACGGCCGGATCTGGCCGAACTCGTCTGGCGCGTCGATCTCGTCGCCCTCACCCTCGACTCGTTCGGGAACGTCGCGCGGATCTCCCACTGGGAGAACGCCCTCACCGCTGAGTAGTCCGATCCGCGGCGACAGCGTGCGGCAGGAGAGGGATGACGCGTGACGTCGGATCCGGCCGCCCGTAGCGTTTGCTCGACAAACGCGAAAGAAATCGGGGCGAATCCAAACGTCCCGTTCGCAATGGACCGGGGTCAATCGCGTAGAATCCGGTTCACTGGCGGTAACGCCACGAGTCGGGTCGATCCCACAGGCGAGAAGGAGGCGGCGGATGTTGGCCAGGTATCTTCGACGGCGACTGATTGGCGGTGCGGCGCTGGTTGCCGGGTTGGCGCTTGCCTCGTTCGGGGCAATGTCGGCGATGGCGCAGGCGACGCCCGGGGCGAGCCCCGTCGCCTCGCCGGTGGCGACGGCCGGTCACCCGGCGCACATCCACAGCGGCACCTGCGACAAACTCGGCGATGTCAAGTTTCCGCTGGCGGACGTGACCATGCCCACGGCTGCGGCAGGCACGTCGGGTCTGGCGGCCGCGATTCCGGTCGCAACCAGTGTGACGGTTGTCAAGGTCACTCTCGATCAGGTCCTCGCGGCGCAGCACGCGATCAACGTCCATGTCAGCACCGCCCAGATCCAGGATTACATCGCCTGCGGCAACATCGGCGGCACCCCGACCGATGGCAACCTGCTCGTCGGGCTCTCCGAGCTCCACAACTCCGGCTACTCCGGGATCGGCTGGCTGCACGCCAACAGCGACGGCACCACGACGGTGTCGATCTTCCTGTCGAAGGGTCTCTCCGCCGCCGGCGCGGCCATGGGGCACGCGACCGGCACACCGACGACGGGGGCCACCCCGGTGGCGACGCCCGCGAGTTGACCCGGTTTTCACCGCTGTTAGGCGCGTCGCGGCCCCTGAGAAGGGCCGCGACGCTTGTTCTGGACGCTCGGCTTGGCGGTGCGCCGGGACATTGACCGGCTCCTCCGTGGAGGACGTGGGCACGATGGACGGGGCGACGACGCTCGATTCGACCAACCCGATGCGGAGAGGCGCCGCTCGGTTCACCGCGCCGATGATCGACTTCGCGCGGCGCTTGATTCAGACGCCGAGCCCGTCGGGCGATGAACGGGCCGCTGCCGAGCTGATGGCGGCCGCGATGACGGTCATTGGCTACGACGACGTCTGGATCGACCGTGCCGGCAACGCGATCGGCGTGCTGAGAGGATCGGGCTCGGGGCCAAGCGTGCAGTTCAACTCGCACCTTGACCATGTCGCCGCCGGCGATCTCTCCCTCTGGCCGGTTCCTCCGTTCGAGGGACGCATCGACGGTGACACCCTGTTCGGGCGAGGCGCCTCGGACGTCAAGGGGGCCTTGGCGACGCAGGTCTACCTCGGGGCGGTCTTGAAGGACGCGGGCCTGCGCCCCGAGGGCGACGTCTACGTTGTCGGCGTTGTCCTGGAGGAGGTCGGCGGGTTCGGCAGCCAGGTGATCGCCACCGAGATGCCGACCGATTACGCGGTGCTCGGCGAGGCGTCGAACAACCAGTTGCGACGCGGCCACCGCGGACGGGTCCTGCTTCAGGTCACGTTTACCGGGCGCTCCGCCCATGCCAGCGCCCCGGAGCGGGCGCGCAACCCGCACTACGCCGCCGCCCGGTTTCTCCTCCGAATTGAGGACCTCGACATGGTATCGGACGCGACGTTCGGCGGCTCGAGCGTCGCACCGACGCTGGTCGGTAGCGACCAGTCGAGCGCGAACGTGACACCCGGAACCGTGACGCTGTACCTGGATTGGCGCAACGTGCCATCGGAATCGACCGCGACGATCCTGGCCCGCCTCGCTCCGCTCCTGCGGGACGTGGAGCGCGCGACCACCGGCATCACCGCATCGATCAACGTCGTCGACCGCCCGGTGCGGAGCTACACGGGGTTGGAGGCCGTCATGCCGCCGACCAGGGGGTTTGAAACACCGGCCGACGATTGGCTCGTCACAGCCGCGCGAACGTCGCTGGCGGCGGCGCTCGACCGACCCGTCGGCGTCGACACATGGATGTTCGCGACCGACGGCGGGCATCTCTCGCACCACGGGATCAAGACGATCGGCTTCGCTCCCGGCGAGGAGCGATTCGCGCACACGATCGAGGATCGGGTGAGTCTGAGCCAGATGGCTGAGGCACTGCTCGGCAACGCCGCGCTCGCCCTGGCGCTGACGGCAAGCGATCACGATGCCCATCGAGCCTAGGGAGCACCCAGCGGCGGGCGGGTCCGTCGCGCAACACCGGGACGCGGCGCCGGCGGTCGTCCGATGTGCCGTGCTGACGGTGAGCGATACCCGCACGCCCGAGACCGACACCAGCGGCGCGTTCATCACGTCGTCGCTGACGGCACGAGGCCACGAGGTGGTCGACTACCGTATCGTGCCGGACGAGCCCGAGGACATCCGCGTCTGCTTGGAGACCTGGACCAGGCGCGATGACGTCGACGCTATTCTGTCGAACGGGGGAACGGGCATTGCTGCCCGAGACACCACCTACGACGTCATCGCGGGTCTGCTGGAACGACGTCTCGACGGATTCGGCGAGCTCTTCCGGATGTTGAGCTACCAGGAGATCGGAGCGGCGGCAATGCTGTCGCGGGCCACGGCCGGTGTCTACCGCGGCCGGCTCCTGGTGGCGTTGCCGGGCTCGCCGAACGCGGTCCGGCTCGGGATGGACCGCTTGATCCTGCCGGAGATCGCGCATATCGTCTATGAGTTGAGAAAGTGACGAGGGAAATCGTTGGCCGAGCAGTCTGACGGCAGATCCAAGAACCGTCGCCCTCAGGTCCTCAAGGGCTTTCGCGACTATTTGCCCCCGCAGATGATCCTGCGCCGCCGGATCATCGAGACGTTTCGCGAGATCTTCGAACGGCACGGTTTCGAGCCGCTGGACACGCCCGCGCTCGAATACCTTGAGGTGTTGACCGGCAAGGCTGGCGAAAACGAGAAGCTGATGTACCAGTTCGCGGACCAGGGCGGGCGCGAGGTCGGGTTGCGCTACGACCTGACGGTGCCGCTCGCCCGCGTCGTCGCGACGCACCAGGACGAGATCGTGCTCCCCTTCAAGCGGTATCACATCGCCCCGGTTTGGCGGGCGGAAAAGCCCCAGCGCGGTCGCTTCCGCGAGTTCTGGCAGTGCGACGCCGACGTGGTCGGCACGACCTCGATGATCGCCGACGCCGAGATCGTGTCGATCATCGCGGAGGCCCTGACAGCCGTCGGTCTGCCGAACTTCGTCGTCAACATCAGCCACCGCCGACTCCTGGAAGGTTTGGCGCGGGCGGCCGGCGTCCCGGCCGCAGGAGCGGGGACGATCTATCGGGCGGTCGACAAGCTCGCGAAGCTCGGACGCGACGGTGTGCTGCGCGAACTGACCGAGGCCGGCGTCGAGCGGGACGCCGCGGTGCGCGTCCTGGAAGCTGTGACCGCAACCGGCAGCGCGAACGAGCTGCTGGCGAATCTCAGGCGGCAGCTTGCCGGAGTGCCGGGAGCCGAGGAGGCCATTGACGCGCTGCAGCAGCTCTTCGACCTCTTGCCGGCGTTCGGGGTTCCCGCCGCGTCGTATCGCCTCGATCTGAGCCTGGCGCGAGGTCTCGACTACTACACCGGCCCGGTCTACGAGGCGGCTGTCGCGGAACCGAAGGTCGGCTCGGTCTGCGGCGCCGGTCGGTACGACGGGCTGATCGGCACGTTTCTCGGACGTCCGGTTCCGGCGACCGGGATGTCTCTCGGGTTGGAACGGATCGTCGAGGTGGTCGAGGAGTTCGGTCTGCTGCCGCTGACGACCTCCGTGGCCCAGGTCCTGGTCACGGTCTTTCCCGATACGGTCGCGCCGGCGGCCGGAATCGCCCGTCAATTACGGGCGCGCGGTTTGCGCGTCGATTTCTCGCTGCAACCGAACCGGAGCCTCGGCGACCAACTGAAATACGCGAGCCGCAAGGGGATCGCGGTCGCGGTGATCGCCGGAACCGACGAGCTGGCCCGCGGGGTCGCCGCGATCAAGGACCTGGGGACCGGCGAACAGCGGACCATTCCCTTGGAGCAACTGGCAGCGGAGACAACAGCGCTCCTGCGGCGCCGCACCGAGGCGGGTTGACGCTCGGCGGCGGCCAGTCAACCTGCACAACCTGCAACCTGCAACCTGCGAGCGCCGCTTCGCCCCCCTGGTTCGGCCTGAGCGTCGCTGGTCGCGACGGATTCATCAAGCGTCTGCTCGCCGGTTGCCAGTTTTCGGCGTAGCATTCACCGGCATTTGAGAGGTGGCAGCCGCGTCGGTGTGCCGCCTGATCGCCACACCACCGCCTGCGCGGCGGAGGGGAGCAACGACGTCGTATGTCCGAAACACCGTCCTGGGATGGCTATGATACGTACATGCTGGTCGTCGCGCACCCGGACGACGCGGAATTCTCTTCGGCGGGCACCATCGCCCGGTTGACCAGCGTCGGCAAGCGGGTGGTCATCATTCAGGTCACCTCCGGTGACAAAGGCACCGTCGATTCCGCGGTCGGCCCCGAGCAACTGGCCAGGACGCGCGAGACCGAGGAGCTCGAAGCCGCGCGCCGCCTCGGCGTCGCCGAAACCGTCTTCTTGCGCTGCACGGACGGCGAGCTGACGCCGGATCTGGCGCTGCGGGAAAAGATCGTGCGCATGATCCGAACCTATCGCCCCGATGTCATCATCACCCACGATCCCTTCCGACCCTATGCGCTCCACCCGGATCACCGCGCGGTCGGTTTCGCCGCGATCGATGCGGTCTACCCGACCGCGCGCGATCCGCACTACTTCCCCGAACACCTGCGCGCCGGACTGGAGCCGCACAAAACGGCCGAGATCTGGTTCTTCAACGCGGAACAACCGGATCTGCTCGTCGACATCACCGACACGTTCGATGCCAAGCTGGAGGCACTGCGGGCGCACGTCTCCCAGATCGGCGACGGCGACGACGTCTTTGGCCGCGTGCGCGATCGTTCCCGCGAGCTCGCTCAGGGTCACGATTTCGAGCTGGCCGAGGCCTATAAGGTCGTCCAGATGCGCCGCTGATGGGAGACGGAACTGGGTAGCATGGACCGCCTCGCCGAATTCGACGCCAAGCGCCGGCGCATTGCCGCGTTCCTCGATCGGAACGCGCTTGAGGCCGTGCTCTACCGGACGCGCTCGAACATCTCCTGGCTGGGCTGCGGCCCCGCCGCGGGCGCGCCATTCGAGCGCGTCCAGGGGTCCCGTTCCGAGATCTGGGCGCAAGGCGACACCGGTGTGCTGACGTTGCTCGCCACGCCTGAGCTCGTCGCGCTGATCACCGAGAACATCGAGCTGCCCCGCCTCACGCGCGACGAGTTCGGCGGTCTGCCGCTGACGGTTGTCGCGCAACCGTGGCACGAGAATGGTCTACCTTCGGCGTTAGTCGATCTCATCGGGACGCGCCCGGCCAACGTCGCGACCGATCTCGCCGAGGCGCCTCTCATTGACCAGTGCGCGAGGGCCGGCGTTGTCCTGAGCGACCGGCGCGCGGAGCTGGCGGCGCTGCGGTACGCGCTGCTTCCGCGCGAGATTGAGCGCTATCGGTGGCTCGGTCTGACCGCCGGCACGATCATGAGCGACGTCTGTCGCTCAATCCGGCCGGGGATGATGGAACCGGAGGTGGTCAGCAACGCGCACGGCCGCCTGCAACGACTGGGCATCGCCCAGGAGGTCGACATCGTCTGCTCGGACGTCCGGCTCTGGGAGGATCGCCACGGGCTCTACAGCGACCGCCGGATCGATCGCTACGCGATGGTCGTCTTCTGCGCGCACAAATGGGGGCTGGTTGCCAACCTGACGCGGCTGGTGCATCTCGGACCCGCGCCCGCCGCGCTCCGGGAGCGGCACCGGCGCCTGGCGGCGTTCGACCGCCGGCTGATGGAGGCAACGCGACCGGGCGTCCCGCTGGCCGCTATCTTTCGCGATACGCTGCAACCCGGCTATGCGGCGCTCGGCGAACCCGACGCTTGGCGCGACCACCATCAGGGCGGCTCGACCGGCTACGCGGGGCGAGATCAGCGCGTGATCCCGACGACGGAGGGCGAGGTGCAACTCAACCAGGCGTTCGCCTGGAATCCATCCTTGCCCGGCGTCAAGAGCGAGGACACCTTCCTTGCCACCGCCGCCGGTCCCGACGTCTTGACCGTCGATCCGGCGTGGCCGGTCTATCCCGACAGCGGGCGACCGACGATCCTCGAGTTGGCCTGAGATGGCTGCGGTTTCCGGCCCGGACGCCGTCGCGCGCGCCCTCGTCGCCGGGCGCGCCACCTGGGGCGCCGCCTTCCGGCCGACGTCGATCGCGCGCGCACCTGGGCGGCTCGAGCTCCTGGGCAACCACCTCGACTACAACGGCGGGCCCGTCCTCGCCGCAGCGATCGATCGGGATCTGGTCGCGTTGGTCGGTCCGGGATCGGTCGATCAAGACATCCTCGACGTACTGCTCGCCGATCCCCCCGGCCGGCCGCGGTTGACCACGCCGGCGCTGACGTTGGCCGGATGGGCCAACGCCAGCCCACCGCCGCATCCGCTCGACTACGTGCGCGGAGCGATCGCGGCCGGGCTCGCTCGCGGAACCGCGACGGTGCGACCGACCGCGCGGATCGTTGTGGCGGGGGACGTGCCGATCGGCTTCGGGCTGAGCTCCTCGGCGGCGCTCTGCGTCAGCCTGACCCTTGCGCTCCACGACCGGCGGCCCGACGACCGCGAGCTCGTCCTGCGGGCGCAAGAGGCCGAGCATCGCGCCGGGACCCCGTGCGGCACGATGGATCAGTCCGCATCGGTCGCGGGCGGGGTGATGCGGTTCGATGGCGCCTCGCTCACCGTGGACCGCCTGTCGCCCGACCTGGGCGACCACGTCTTCGCCGTCGCCGATTCCGGCGTCCAGCGGGCGCTCGGCGCTTCCTCCTATCCGAAGCGGGTCGAGGAAGCGCGGCGAGCGCTGGCCATCGCCCGTGGCTACGTCGCTCCAAGCCTGCTGCACTTGGCCGCGCTCGATCGAACCGGGCTCGATCGCCTGTCGTCGCTCGACCGCTCGGTCATGCCGGAGATCCTTGTGCAGCGCGTCCGTCACGTCGTCACCGAGACCGCGCGAGTGAACGAAGGCAGCCTGGCGATGGCACACAGTGACTGGACCGCCTTTGGCCGGCTGATGACGGCCTCCGGACGCTCGTCGGCGACCGATTACGAGATCAGCCATCCGCGAGTGGAAGAGCTCGTCGCCGAGGCACTCGACGTTCCGGGTGTCCTCGGCGCGCGGATGATGGGCGGCGGCGAAGGGGGCACGGCCCTCATCTTGCTGTCGCGCTCCAGCGTGCCGGCGTTGGAAGCGCGGCTGCGCGACAGCTATTTCGCCCGCCATGACATGGAACGGCGCGCGGACCTGATCCACGTCTGCTCGTTTGCCCGGGGCGCCGGCAGCGAGGATCTTGCGGGGAGGTGAGGGGCAGGACGATCAACCCGTCAGTGCGTCTCCCGGTAACAGGCGCTTGGACTTTCGCTTGATGTCCCGGCTGCCCCGCCGGCGGTTGCGATAGGCAGTGGTCAGGTGCTGCCCGGTCGCGGGATCCAGGACCAGGACGGTGCCCTCCAGCCGCCGAAAGCGGTCCGACCGGCGATCGGACAGCGGAATGTCGCGCAACCCGAGGTGGACAAAGAGGGCCTTGCCGGTGTGATGCAGGCGCCCGTACGTGAAAACGTAACGCACGTCGTCATAGGTGAGGTTTCGCTGCGCCAAACGACGTCCCGCATGTTGCGAAACGCTGGCCACCCGCGGCTCTCGCATCGCCGTGCCCCCCGACGCACTCGGACGGAAGGTGTGATTCGACATCCGGTCGTCCGAGTATCCTAGTCCCGCCCCTCCTCGTTTGTTCACGGTGTACGTACATTATCGGCGAAGATCTGGGATGTGTCAATGGCCTAGATCAGACGAAGGTCCTAGATCGACCGGCACCCGGTGGGGATTGCTACAGAACTCATTGGACGTGCCGTCCCCCTCGACCAGATTCAGTATCCGGCGCGCTGGTCGACCAGATTGAGGAGCGGTTCGCCCGCTCGGAACCGCTCAACATTGGTTTCGAGAATCTCGATCGCGCGATCCCAGTAGCGTGGAGTGGCACCGGCGGTGTGCGCCGTGATGATGACGTTCGCCATGTTCCAGAGCGGCGAGTCCGCCGGCAGCGGTTCCGGATCGGTCACGTCGAGGCCGGCGCCGCCCAGGTGGCCGGACTGAAGCGATGCGACGAGCGCTGCCGTGTCGACGATCGGACCGCGACCGATATTGTAGAGATACGCACCCTGCCGCATCGCCGCCAAGGCCGCGGTGTCGAAGAGGCCGCGCGTCTCTGCGGTCAAGGGGAGGCAGATGGCGACCTGGTCGGCGCGGGCGAGGGCGGCGCGCAATTCGTCGATCCCCAGCACTGTGGAGAACCCTGCGGGGACGACCTGGCCGCGCCGGCGTCGGACGCCGAGGACAGCCATGCCGAACGCGCGGGCGCGGAGGGCAACCGCCTGACCGATGTCCCCAACCCCAACGACCAGGAGGGTCTGGCCGGCGAGCTCAAACACGCCGTGCCGGCCATCGTCGTCGCGCCAGACGTGCTGACTCTGCGCCCGGATCAGGAACGGAAGCCGGCGCGCCAGCGCCAGCATCATACCCATCACATGCTCGGCGATGTTGATCGCATGGACACCGCTGTTGTTCGTGAGGAGGATGCCGCGCTCAAGCAGCTCGGGGATGAGGATCGAGTCGACCCCGGCGCCGATCGTCTGAAACCACTTGAGCCTTGGGGCCGCTTCGAGCTCGTCGGCCGTCAGATGCCAGGCCACCAGCGCGTCCGCCTCAGCCAGGTGCTGGTGCAATCCACCGTCTTCAGCGACGACAACGCGCAGATCGGGGAACCGACTTCTGAGCCGCTGGACGTAACGATCGGCCAGCGAGAACCCGACGACGAGCGTCCGTAGCTCACCTGGTTGCCGTCCGCCGATCTCCGCCATTGCCTCGCCTCGTCATGGAGTCGCGCCGCGCAGCCCGAATTTCGGGGCGCCAACGCCGAGTGTACGTCAGGAAGGTACCGGCAGGGGGCCGGCGCCGGAGACAACGTGCAGGGAAGCAATGAGGAGGCTTAGCCGCCGATCTGCGACATGCCGCGGCCGATGTCGCGGTCACCTTCGGCCAGTCCGTGTCCCCACGGCTTCCGCCAGATGCCGAGGCGGATCTGCCGTTCCAGGGCATCGTCGCTCGCTCCGGAGCGCATCAGGTCCCGGAGGTCGACTTCGTCGTTGCGGAGCAGGCAGAGCCTGAGCTTGCCGTCCGCGGTGAGACGGACGCGATTGCAATTGGCGCAAAAGGGAGCCGAGACCGGGGAGATGAAGCCGACGGAGCCGCGGGCGCCCCGGATCCGAAAGACGCGGGCGGGGTCCCCCAGTGGGGTGGCGACCGGTTCCAAGGCGCCGAACCTAGCCTCCAGGCGGGCCTGGGTTGCCGCGGACGTGACGAGGCCCTCGTCATGGACCGCGCCCACGCCCTCCATCGGCATGATCTCAAGGAAGCGGACCTGCCACGGGCGGGCAACCGTCAGCGCGGCCAGATCGCCGACCTCCAGGTCGTTTTGGTCCTTGACGACAACGGCGTTGATCTTGATCGGGGTCAGCCCGACCGCGGCCGCCGCTTCGAGACCGGCCCAGACCAGATCCAGACGACCGCCCCGCGTCATCGCCTTGAACTTGACGGGGTCAAGCGTGTCGAGGCTGACGTTGATCCGATCGAGCCCGGCCGCCTTGAGGTCGACCGCCAATCTGGAAAGGAGCAGCGCGTTCGTGGTCATCGAGATCTCTTCGATGCCCGGCAACCCCTTCATCTCGCGCACCAGATCGACGACGTGGGGCCGAATCGTCGGCTCGCCACCGGTCAAGCGAAGCTTCGTGAAACCGAGTCCGGCGCACCGGGCGACCACCCGCAGCAACTCCTCATCGGTGAGCAGCTCTGCTCGCGGTTGGAACGTCATGCCGAGCGCGGGCATGCAATAGACGCAGCGGAAGTTGCAACGGTCAGTCAGCGAAATCCGTAGATAGGTCATCTGTCGGCCGTACGCATCCTGTGCCGCCAGAGGCCTGAGGACCGTTCGGGTGTCGGAATCGGCCCGTGGCCGCGTCAGTGTGGTGACCATGCGCTCTAACCTTCAGCCGCCAACCCGGCGATCTTGCGCAACCGGGCTATCCAGGGATCGAATAGCCAGTCATTGACACGCTTCAGGGTACCACAGCACCCGCCTCCGATGCGGGCGATGCCGGGCCCTGGGCTGGGACGCCGAACCGGATTCCGGATAACCTTGAGCCGTTGGCACTCATCTGAGACGCCACGGCGTCCCGGCGAGAGGAGGCAGGTTTGACCGATCCACAGCCGCCCGGGTTTCAGACTTGGTCCGCCGATCAGCAGCGCGCCGCACCCGGCGTTTTGAGCCGCGAGCAGATCCGCGAGCGGATCGCGGCGTCGCCGCCGCTGATCGCCAACTGGCTTGACGTCGAGGCCCAACTGCAACCCAACGGTTTCGACCTAACGCTCGCGTCGGTGCATCGCTATCTGGGACCGGGCAATCTGCCGCGCCAAAATGCGGGCCGAGCTCTGCCTCAGTTGGAAGAAGTTGAGCGAGACCGCGATGAGTTCTTTGCCCTCCCACCCGGCCCGTACCACGTCACCTACAACGAGATCGTCTGGCTGCCGAATGATCTGATGGCCCTCGGCCGGCCGCGCTCGAGCCTCAACCGGAGCGGCGTGGCAATCCACACGGCGGTCTGGGACGCGGGCTACCACGGCCGCTCGACCTCACTGCTCGTCGTCTCGAATCCGGCCGGGTTTCGGATTCAGCGGGGAGCCCGCCTGCTCCAGCTTGTCTTCTTCGGGTTGTCTCGTCCGGCCGGCGAAGGGTACCGCGGCGTCTACCAGGCGGAAAACCTGGCCATCAGACCGGGAGCGCCCGCGAACGAACCCGGCTAGCGTTCGCGGCGCGCGAACGCCGGTCGTTCGGGCGTTTCGCCCGGCACCGGAATTTGCGTCTTCACGCGCTTGACCGCGGCCGAATAGTTGCACCCTGCGACCGGGCAAAAATAGATGAGCGTATATTCCTCCTCGGTCTGATCCGAAAAGCGGGTCGGTCTGCCCTGCTTTCCCCGTAGCCGCATCTCCGTTTTGTGATCTGGACAAATCGGTGTCGCGGGTTCGCGGCGAGCCCGCCGGAGCACCACGTCGAGCAGTCGATGCATTGTCAGCTCCTCCGTCGGCGCGATCACACTCAGGTGACCGGCAATTCACCCGCTGGCCGGAACGCCCCTCGCCGAAACACGCGATCTAGCAGAAAAGCGTGATCGGTAGTATATGTGAGCCGGGGTCGTCGTCTCGCGGACTGCGACCCACAACGGGCTGAACTTCCGTTGCACCGGGATGGACGTGGAGCGACGACGCAGTGATGGACGACATCATCGGCCTCCTTCGGCAGCGATACGGCGCCGATTGGGCGCGTGACGAGGAGGCAACGCTCAGGTTTTCGGTCGACGCCGAGCAGGTGCTGCGCGGCATCGCAGGGATGCACTTGATCGGGGATCCTGAGGTAACCGATGGTCAGATCACGTTGACTGTCTGGGTGGACCAGCCGATTTCGGACCTGATGGGGGCCGACCAATTGGCGTACGACATTTTCGGTCGCCTGAGCGAGGAGGTCTTCTACGCGGAGCGGCGCTTCGAGGCGAAGGGGATCCGCTATCCGTTTGTGACGGGATCGGCCCGTCATGGTCACGTCGGCTCGTTGGTCCTGGCGGGCCCGCACGCCGCCGATTTTGCCGGGCGCCACCAGATCAGGACCAGGGGCGGTCTCCGTTTCCAGGCGTGAATGAATACCGGGGCACCGCTGCCGGCGATGGCGCGGGCGGTCGAGCCAGATCCGTCGGACGGGCGACGAACGGACCGGCATCCGTCTGATAGGATCTCCATCCGTCAGGCATCTCGTTGCACGCGAAAGGAAAACACCAGGCCATGCCACGCGTCACGATGGAGGGTATCGGCGAGACCACCTGCTCGGAAGGGAGACGGCTCGTTCTCTGCATCGAGGATTCCGGCGTCGACATCCTCCACCGTTGCGGCGGCAATGCCCGCTGTACGACCTGCCGCGTCGAGGTGCTCTCCGGTGACCCCGGTCCCATGACCGAGGCAGAAACGGAACGCTTGGCACGGGTCGTCGATTTGCCGGCGAATGTGCGCCTCTCGTGCCAGGTGCAGCTCAGAGACGACCTCACGGTCCGCGTTCTGCGCCGGCTGCGTGAAAACCCCGACATGAGCGACCCGGGCCCGCGCCCAATCGAATGGCCCGCCGATCATCCCCTGCCGCCCGAATAGGGGCGTCGCCAAGCCCGGGATCAGCCGGCGCCGTGACTGCGTCAGACGGCTGTCGGATCGTCGCCCGCCGACCGCTGCCAGAGCAGCGTTGCGGTCGCAAGCGGCATAGCGGCGGTGCCCTGGCCGGGCGACGGCACCGGCTGGATGAATCGACCGAGGTCGGTGAAGAGGTCGCGGATCTCCGGTGCCCCCCGGAAGTGGCCCTGATCGGCATGTTTACTCTGCCGCCAGTGCTCATCGCCGGTCAGGTTGATGTGCTCCCAGCCGAGCGGCGCGAGATGGGGCAGCAGGATGTCGTCCACAGTGAGACCTTGCGCCTTGAGTCCCGCCACCGCCTGCTCAAGGTACATCGTATTCCAGAGCACGAGGGCCGCGACCACCAGATTGAGGCCGGAAGCCCAGTCGCGCAGTGCGCCGAGCCGGTTGAAGAATACCGTGCGGGCCAGCGCGTGCTTGGCTTCGCCCTTGTTCAGGTTGCGCAGCACGCGGCGGCGCAGGTCGACGTGTTGCAGCCAGTCGAGGACGAACAGGGTGCGCTCGATCCGGCCCTGTTCGCGTCACGCCACCGCCAGACCGTTCTGGCGCGGGGAGCTGCCCAGTTTGGGCAGCATCAACGAGGCGGTGAGGTCCCTGGCTTGATCGTCGTGGCGAGCTGCAGCACCTCGTCCCAATGGGCGTGGATGTGCGGCACATTGAGGCTGCCGCCGATCAGCCCGGCCAGCGTCGGATAGCATTGGGCGCCACCGGGGAGATACAGGCGCTTGTCGGCGAGGTCGGGGGTGCGGGGGGCGAAGTGGACGCCCAAGAAGTGCCTCAAGGCGAACACGTGGTCGGTGAACCCGGCCGTGTCGGTGGAGTGCTCCACGATGCGCAGGTCCGACTGGTGATGGAGCAGGCTATCCAGGACGTAGGTCGCATCGCGGACCGTGGCGTTGATGACCTGCGTGTGGAACGGCGCGTCCTGGTCAGAGTGTTGGGTTTAGAACAAGACGCCAGGCTCATTGCCATACCGCGCGTTGACCTGACCGGCCTCTTCGCCCCGGCCGCGCGCAGCTGGGCGAAACCCTCGCCGAGGAGCGATAACTGACGTTGTCCGCTGGCGGGTCGATGCGCTGCGGGCGCGACTGCCGGCCGGCGGGCCGGCCACGGGCGAGCGCTCCATTCTCGGCCTGGTGCCCGCAGCAGCGCGGTGCCCGGTCCTGCGAACCCATGACGATGGTCGGCCAGCCGCGATCGATCCCGGACTTCGGGACAGCGGACGAGGAGAGTCCTCCGCGCCACCGTCGCCGCCGCCGTCACGTCGCGTTTCGTTGCGCCGATCGTCGCAATGATCCGTGCCACGGCCTGCTCCGTACCTGTAACGGCGAACACCCCAGCAGCGGCTGGCGCAGGTCGCCGAGCTCTCTCGTGATCGCCTGCTCGACGCGACGCCACAGGCGAAACGCCGAAACGGCGTCTCGTTGGTACGTCACGATAAGAGCGGAGATCGCATATTCGAGCAGGCGCAACGCCTTGATGCTTTCGTTCGCAACCTCCTCGACCGCGACCGCCACTGTCCTCGAAACGTGCAGCGCCTGCTCGCGGCTTGCATGGATTAGGGTTCGGGCAACGTAAGCGCGCTCGATTGCCGCCAACGTTTTTCGAGCGCGTTCCAGGTCGTGGTGCTCGATCCGGTCGGTCAGCTTGAGCATTCGCGCGCCGATGGCTTGCCGCAAGAGGTGATCGCGTGCCCCTTTCAGCTCCTGATGCACGCGGTTTGCGGCGAGGACCGTCCGTGCGGCCAAGCGCAGGTCGCCGTCGGTGGTGGTCTGGCGGGCGCTCACCTTGATTCGCAGTTCGCGATCGAGCCCAGCGGCTTGCGCCTTGTACTGCGCGGCCGATGCTTCGAAATCAGGGGGCTGCTCCGACGCCGATGCGGTACCCCTTTCTGACATCAGGGACGGGACACCCGCACCCACCAGGCCTACCCTGAACCCTGACGACGACGCCCGCGCCCTTTTGACCGTTGAGCGCCAATCGGGGTAGAATCCCGGCGGTCGTGCTAGATGGGGAGCTAGCGGTGCCCTGTACCCGCAACCCGCTGTAGCGGGGTCGAATTCCCCCTCGAGGTCCGGCCCTTTGGGACTGACGGCGCCACGAGGTGTTGAAGGCAGGGTCCTGCGCGGCGGGGAACTGTGAACCCGGTCAGGACCGGAAGGTAGCAGCCGTAAGCGGACCTCCTCGGGTGACGCGGGGGTGCCTTGCTGGAGCCAACGAGCGTCGGAAAGCCGGAGGGATGCGATCGACAGGGGGTGCACGGCCATCACCCCGCACAATCAGACCCGCTCCCTACCGGGAGCGGGTCTTTCGCGTTCCTCATCTGCTCCGGCGTCAGCGCTTGCGGCGCTTGACCGGTCGGGCGCCGGAGACTAACGGGGCACCCGGCCCCGGCTGCCGCGCATCGCCGCCCGGCCCGGCCGCCGCCGGGCGCAGATACTGCTGGCGCCGGCGCTGTTCTTCGTAGGTCCGCATGGCCTTGGGATAGTTGCGGGTCAGATCGTAGGCGACGTACAGCGCCAGACCCAGCAGGGCAAGCCAGGAGAGCCAGAGCCAGAGCCGCATCCCGAAGCCGAGCGGGTTGATCTGAAGCCAGCGGATAATGAAGAAAAAGAGACCAACACCGAAAACGCCCAACGCGAAGGCGGACCAATGCTGGGCCATCCGGCGCATCACCGGGTTCGGAAAAAGTCCCTTGGCGCCGCCACTGTAGATGACGATCGAGACAACCAATCCGACCGCAAAGACGACGAGGAAAACGACGGCGAACGGGCCAAAGACCTCATTCGAGCCTGGTATCGTGGTCAGATAATCCCAGGAGAACGGATTGTCCATCGCTTGACCGCCTCAAAGTTTACTTCACCCGACAAGAACGGCGCGCAGTATAGCACGGTCACCCTAGCGCCGACCCACCGACTCGATCGCGCCCATCCATCCGTGGGCTTCGTTACACGCGCTCAAACAGGAGCGCCCGCTTGACCTCCTCAATCGCACGCGTGATCTCAATCCCGCGGGGACAAGCGTCCGTGCAATTGAAGATCGTTCGGCAGCGCCACACGCCGGAGCGCGCGTCGAGAATGCGCAGCCGCTCGGCCGCCCCTCGATCGCGGCTGTCGAAGATGAAGCGGTGCGCATTGACGATCGCGGCCGGCCCGACGAACTCCTTGTTCGTCCAGGTGATCGGACAGGCGGTCGTGCAGGCCGCGCACAGGATGCACTTGGTGGTGTCGTCGAATCGCTCGCGCTGCTCGGGGCTCTGCAGCCGTTCCCCCGCGCTCGGCGCCTCGTCCGCGATGAGGTAGGGCTTGACCGATTTGTAGCTGTCGAAGAACTGGTCCATGTCGATCACGAGGTCCTTGATGACCGCGAACCCGATCAGCGGCTCGATCGTGATCTTGCGGCCAAGCTCCTTCATCAGGACCTTGCAAGCTAGCCGGTTCCGTCCGTTGATCCGCATCGCATCCGAGCCGCAGATACCGTGGGCGCAGGAGCGCCGGTAGGTCAACGATCCGTCCTGATACCACTTGATCTGATTGAGCGCGTCGAGGACGCGGTCGGTCGGCTCGACGGCGACCGCGTACTCCTTGAAGACCGGCTTGACGTCCGTCTCCGGATTGTAGCGCTTGATGCGGAGCGTGACCTCCACCGGTTTTCCTCCCTCTGGTCGCGGGGCGCGAGGCGAGACGGGTTTCTCGCGTCCCCTGTCTCAGTACTTTCGCTCCGTCGGCTGGAACTCGGTGATCGTGACCGGTTTCTTGCGCATCTGAAGACCCCCGGACGTCTTGTAGACCAGTGTGTGGGCAAGCCAGTTGACGTCGTCCCGTTTCTCGAAATCCGTCCGATAATGGGCGCCCCGGCTCTCCTCACGGGCGATCGCGCCGGCGACGATCGTCTCGGCGCAGTCGAGCATGTAGCCGAGCTCCAGCGCCTCCATGAGGTCCGTGTTGAACCAGGTTCCGTGGTCGTCAATCGCGACGGAGCCGTAGGCACGCCGGAGATCTCGGATGGTCTCGCGAGCCTCGGCGAGCCGCTCACCGTCGCGCACGACCGAGACCTTGTCCATCATGACCTCTTGCATCGTCTTCCTGATCTCAGCGACGCGCTCGCCCCGCGACCGGTCGAGAATGCTCGCCACCTGGGCCCTTGACGTGAATTCCGGGTCCGACGGCAACGGCGTCAGGTCCGCCGTCTTGAGGTAGTCGAGCATGTGCCGGCCCGCCCGGCGGCCGAAAACGACCAGGTCGACCAGCGAGTTGGTGCCAAGCCGATTCGCGCCGTGGACCGAAACACAGGCCGCCTCCCCGGCGGCGTAGAATCCGGGGATCGGCGTCGCCTGCTCGTCCCGGATCACCCGCCCATCGACGTCGGTCGGAAGACCGCCCATCGCGTAGTGGGCGGTCGGCTGGATGGGCACCGGTTCTCGCTTCGGCTCGACTCCGAGGTAGGTCCGCGCAAAGTCGGTGATGTCGGGCAGCTTTTGGTCGATCACCTCGGGCGGCAGGTGCGAGAGGTCGAGATAGACATAGTCTTTGCCGTCAACACCCCGCCCTTCCTTGACCTCCTGGTAAATGAACCGTGAGACCATGTCGCGGGGGGCGAGGTCTTTCAGGGTGGGTGCATACCGCGCGGCGAACGCTTCGCCCTTGCCGTTGCGCAGGACGCCGCCCTCGCCGCGGGCCGCCTCGGACAGGAGGATGCCGAGCTTGTAGAGCCCCGTCGGGTGGAACTGGTAGAACTCCATGTCCATCAGGGGGACGCCGCGCCGGTAGGCGATGGCCACGCCGTCGCCGGTGCCCGCCAGCGCGTTGGACGTGATCTTGAAGACCCGGCCGAAGCCGCCTGTCGCGATCAAGACCGCCTTGGCGTGCAAGGTATGGAACTCGCCCGTCTTCAGGTCCCGCGTCACGCAGCCGCAGCAGGTCCCGTCCTCGGCGAAGAGGAGGTCAAGGAGGTAGTGCTCGTCGAAGAAATTGACGTGGTGCTTGATCCCCTGCTGATACAGCGTCTGGATGATCATGTGGCCCGTGCGGTCGGCCGCGTAGCAGGCGCGCCGGACCGGGCCTTCGCCATAGTTGCGGGTGTGGCCGCCGAACCGGCGTTGGTCGATCTTGCCCTCGGGCGTCCGATTGAACGGCAGGCCCATGTGCTCCAGCTCGAGCACGGCGTCGATCGCCTCGCGCGCCAGGATCTCGGCGGCATCCTGGTCGACCAGGTAGTCCCCCCCCTTGACGGTATCGAACATGTGCCACCGCCAATGGTCCTCTTCGGTGTTGCCCAGCGCGGCGCTGATGCCGCCTTGGGCCGCACCCGTGTGGGAGCGCGGCGGGTAGAGCTTGCTGACCACGGCGATGCCAGCCCTGCCGGCGAGCTGAATCGCCGCCATCAGGCCCGCGCCGCCGGCCCCGACGACGACGGCGTCGAAGCGGTGATAGGCCATTGCCTTCCCTCCCGCCGGTGACCGATTGCGATGGAAGCGGCGGCATCGTGACCCGAACCGACCTCAGGATCGTCGGTTCCCAGACCGGCAACCCTATCGCCGCGCTGGCTGGGTGTCAAGCGGGCAACCGGCTGGACGCCCGCGCCGCGGAGGTCGTCCGGTCCACCTGCCCGGGTCCCCGGGTCCGCGGTCGCGTCGAAGCTGGCCGCGCCTCAGCTATACTGCGAGGAGGTGAAATGCTCGCTCGGCGTCGGGGGCGCCTTTTCTCCCACCCAGAATCGAGGTCTGCATGTCGGCCCGTGAGCATCGGACTGCGCTGCCCGTCGATGACCCCGTGTCCATCGCGATCCGGGAGGCGGCCGCGGAGTTTCGGCCGGCCGTGATCGACCTTGCCGCCACAATTGCCGGGATTCCGGCGCCGACCGGTCACGAATCCGAGCGGACCGGTTTCCTGGCGCGCCACTGGCGTGCCGAGAACACGACGATCATGACCGACGAGATCGGCGACGTCGTGGCGCGGGTTCCCGGCCGTCGGAGCGGACCCGCGCTGCTCGTCGCCGCCCATCTCGATACCGTCTTTCCACTTGAGACACCGCTGACGTTCGCCCGCTCGAACGGCCGCATCGCCGGACCCGGGATCGGCGACAACAGCCTCGGCGTGGCCGCCGTCGTGCTGCTGCCGCGCATCCTGCGCCGGCTCGGCGTGACCCCGGCCGTGGACCTCCTCCTGACGGGCAACGTCGGCGAGGAAGGGCTGGGCAACCTGCGCGGCGTGTGCGCGGTGATGGACCAGTGCCCCGACATCGGCGCCGTGATCGCCGTCGAGGGGCACAACCTTGGGCGGGTCACCCATGTCGCCGTCGGCAGCCGACGGCTCCGCGTCCGCGCGACGGGACCGGGCGGCCACAGCTGGGGCGACTTCGGTAACCCGAGCGCGATCCACGTCGCGGCCGACATCATCCACGAACTCGTGCATATGCCGCTGCCGCTGACGCCGAAGACGACCTTGAACGTCGGCACAGTGAGCGGGGGCATCTCCGTCAACACGATCGCGCCGGAGGCAGCATTCGATCTCGATCTGCGCTCGGTCGATGAGACGGCGCTCCGCCGCCTCGCCGATCGCGTCGAGCGCCTGATCCTCTCGCCGCGAGGTGCGGTCAAGGTTGACGTGGAGGTCATCGGCGTGCGGCCCGCGGGGGTTGTCGCGCCGGAGAGCGACATCGTCCGGCTGGCGACCGAGGTGCTCGATGCACTGGGCATCAGCCCAACCGGGGATGCTTCGAGCACCGACGCGAACATCCCGATCAGCCGCGGGATTCCGGCGATCTGCATCGGTCTCACGACCGGGGGTAACGTCCATCGGGAGGACGAGTACATCGACGTCGCCCCGATCGCCGACGGTCTGAGCCAGCTCGTGACGCTCGTGCTGGCCGTCGCCGCGCAGCTTGCTGCCGGTTCGATCGCCCCACGCGGGACCCTGTAGCTTGCGAATCGTGCCCAGCAATGCCGGGGGTCGTGGCCACATCGCCGTGAGCAGCCAGTTCGCCGCCCTGGACATCGAAGCGACCGGGATGGACCCGACCCGCGATGAGATCATCGAGGTCGCGGTCGTCATCTTCTCGCGCGATGAGGAGATCGAGCGTTTCGACAGCATTGTCCGACCCTTCGGTCGTCTGTCGCTCGACCTGTCGCACCTGACCGGCATCCAGGCCGACCGCCTGAAGGGCGCGCCCGGATTCCGCGAGCTCGGCCCGACGATCCGGCGGCTCCTCGCCGGACGGCCGATCGTCGGTCACTCGGTGGAGCTGGACGCCGCGATGCTCGCAGCGGCCGGCATCTCCTTGAGCAATCCGATCTATGACACGTACCGCCTGGCGACGCTGCTGATCCCGGACCTGCCGGTCTATTCCCTCGCCGCGGTGGCCGCTCATCTTGGGGTGCCGAGCGGCGCCGACCATCGCGCCTTGTCGGATGCCCTCGTCGGCGCCGGTGTGTTTCGGGCCCTGCTCGACCGCATCGAGGCCCTCGACCCCGACACGCTCGACCGTGTCGCCCTCCTCGGTCAGACCGCCGGTTGGCCCTTTGCGGAACTCTTCCGCGCCGCGGCGAATCGACGTCCCTCCGGACCGCTGTTCGATCTGGGCGAGGAAGGGCGACGCGGCCCACACGAGCTGAACTTCCTCGTGCCGCGGGAAAAACCCGAGCCGCTGCGACGGACGAACTCGACGAAGGCGCTTGGGGAGCAGGACGTCGTGAAGTCCCTGGCGCCACACGGATCGATCAGTCGGGTCGTCGAGGGCTACGAGCACCGGCGTTCGCAGGAGCAGATGGCACGCGCCATCGCGCGCACCTTCAACGGCAATGGCCGCCTGCTGGTCGAGGCGGGCACCGGCACGGGCAAGAGCGTCGCCTACCTGTTGCCCGCCGTGCTGCACGCCACCGAACGCGGGGAGACCGTCGTCGTTTCGACGAACACGCTCGCCCTCCAGGACCAGCTCATCCGAAAGGACATCCCGGATTTGCGGCGTGCGCTCCGCGGCACTGATGAAGACGAGCCGTTTGAGGCAGCAGTGCTGAAGGGTCGAGCCAATTACCTCTGCCTTCGCCGCTGGTTCGCATCCCAGCGTCAGCCGGTCGTGTCGTCGGACGAAGCCCAGTTGAGGGCAAAGATTTTGCTCTGGTTGGGGTCAACCGACAGTGGCGACCGCGCCGAGCTGCGGCTGACGCCCGACGAGGAGGCGCAATTCCGCCATCTGTCGGCCGAAGGCGAGGCCTGTGCCGCGTCCCGCTGCGTGTTTCAGCAGCGGAACCAGTGTTTCCTGTTCCGGGCCCGCCGCCAGGCGGAGCATGCCCATCTCGTCGTCGTCAATCACGCGCTGCTGCTGTCCGACACGGTGGAGGGCGGTCGGGTGTTGCCGGAGTATGAGCACCTCATCGTCGACGAGGCGCACCACCTTGAAGAGCAGGCGACGACCCAGTTCGGATTCTCCGCCGGAGAACCGACGATTCTCGACCTGATCGACGGGATCGTGCGTCCCGACGGGGCACTCTTGGTCGGGCAGGCACAGGACGTGCTTACCTATCTCGGGCGGACGGCCACCGACGAGGCGTCGCAGCGACAAGCGGCCGTCGCGCTGGAGCGATCGCGAGCGCTGCTCGGCCGGTCCCTGGCCGCGAAGTCCGCGACCGCCGACTTCTTCGGCCGCCTGCGTGACCTGATCGATCACCGCCGCGACGACTTCGGTGGCTACGATCGCACGCTGCGCATCATTGAGGGAACGCGGCGCGACGCGGTCTGGGTCCAGGTCGAGATCGCCTGGGAGCGCCTGGAGGTCGAGCTGCGAGCGATCGAGCGAGACCTCGAGTGGATGCTTGAGGCGGTCGAGAAAACCTCAGGGACGCGCAACACGCAAGACGACGAGGCGATCCGAGAGGATCTCGCGGTCGAGCTGACCGCTGCACTGCGCGCGAGCGCCGACCTGCGCGCCAATCTTGGTCGCGTGATCGCCAACCCCAGTGCGGATGACGTCTACTGGGTTGAGCGCAGTACCACGTCGGCCCAGATCGTGGTCCACGCCGCGCCACTCCACGTCGGACTCCAGCTCAGGGAACGGCTGTTCGATCCGCTCCGCACAGCGGTCCTGACGTCCGCGACGCTGACAACGGACGGGACGTTCGACTACATGCGCGATCGTCTCGGGCTCGAAGACGCCGATGAGCTGGCGGTGGCGTCGCCGTTTGACTACGAACGGTCGACGCTGCTCTACCTGACGGACGACATCCCGGAGCCGAATCTACCGGGGTATCAGCGTGGCGTCGAGGCCGCTTTGATCGCGCTCGGGGAGGCGATGGGAGGCAGAATCCTGGTCCTCTTCACCTCGCACGCGGCATTGCAGGCAACCTCCAAGGCGATCCGCCGGCCGTTGGAAGACGGTGGCGTCATTGTCCTGGCGCAGCGAACCGACGGCAGCCCCCGGCAACTGATCGAGCGGTTCAAGCGTTCAAGCAACGTCGTCCTGCTCGGGACGTCGACCTTTTGGGAAGGCGTCGACGTCGTCGGACCGGCGCTGAGCGCGCTTGTGATCGCGAAGCTCCCGTTCGCGGTTCCGTCGGATCCGGTGTTCTCGGCCCGCAGTGAGTCGTTTGACGAGCCGTTTGTCGATTATGCGGTGCCGCAGGCCGTCCTCAAATTCAAGCAAGGCTTCGGGCGCCTGATTCGGTCCAGCCACGACCGCGGGGTGTGCGCCGTCTTCGACCGTCGTGTCGTGTCCAAACGCTACGGCGCGTCGTTCATCCAGTCGCTGCCGTCGTGCTCGGTGACCGTCGGCAGCGCGACCGATCTGCCGTTCGCGGCCACGGAGTGGCTGGCACCCAGGCGGTAGGCGCGATCGACGTCGGTAGATTCGTCGGATCGGGGGGGAGGCCGCAGATGAGTACAACGATCGATCGGAACCTTGCCCTGGAGCTGGCCCGCGTCACCGAGGCGGCCGCGCTGATGGCCGCCCGCTGGATGGGACGGGGGAACAAGGAAGCCGCCGACCAGGCGGCGGTCGACGCGATGCGCTTGGTGCTGGGAACCATCGCGATGGACGGCGTCGTCGTGATCGGCGAAGGCGCCAAGGACGAGGCGCCGATGCTCTACGTCGGCGAGCAAGTGGGTGCCGCCGCCGAGCCGCGCGTGGACATCGCCGTCGACCCGATCGACGGGACGCGCCTGCTCTCGCTGGGCATGCCGAATGCGATTGCCGTCGTCGCCGTCGCGGATCGAGGCGCGCTGTTTGCCTCATCCGACATCGCCTACATGGAAAAGATCGCGGTCGGTCCCGAGGCGGCCGGGGTGATCGACCTGGACGATTCGCCCACCGAGAACCTGAAACGGATCGCCAAGGCCAAGCAGCGAGAGGTCGCCGACCTGACGGTCGTGATCCTGGATCGACCCCGTCACCAGGATCTGATTGCCGAGGTCCGGGAGACAGGGGCGCGGATCAAGATGATTACCGACGGCGACGTCGCCGGAGCCGTGATGGCGGCCACGCCCGGCACGGGCATCGACGTGCTGTTTGGGATCGGCGGAGCCCCGGAGGCGGTCGTGGCCGCCTGCGCGATCAAGTGCGTCGGCGGCGACATCCAGTGCCGGCTCTGGCCGCGCAACGACCAGGAACGTCAGATCGCGGCGGAGAAACGGATCGACACCACGCGGATTCACGGCTGTGACGACCTCGTCTCCGGCGACAACGTCTTCTTCGCGGCGACCGGGATCACCGACGGCGAGCTCGTGCAGGGCGTACACTACTTCGGCAACGGGGCGACAACGCAGTCGATCGTGATGCGCTCCCGCTCCGGCACCATCCGCAAGATCGACGCAACGCACCGCCTCAGCAAGCTCCGCCAGTACAGCGCATTTCCATTCGACTAATTTTCGGATCGACCCGCCACCGTTGGCTCGGCGGTCAGACCCGACCAACAGCGCGCTTCATCGCCCAAAACGACCGATTGACGGGTTTTCCATGGAGTGGTAGTATGTGGGCACGCCTCGGTGGGCAATTGTGGCCCCAGCCTGCCGTAGATTCACCTTTTCGTTACCCGGAGCCGACTTGTCGCTGGGTCACCTCCCTCGCCGCGTTCGCCGTGCGCCGGACGCTTGGCCGTCCTCCCGCAGGTCACCGCCTGACTCGCATCCAACGCTGTGCGACGGCGGGCTTCGGTCGGTGCCGATCTTGAACGCCATTCCGAGTTGTCCGTAGGTGATCGTTCTATGCACCTGAGCAGGGCATGCGTTCCGGCCGCGTGAGCGCGCCGGTCTCCGCCGAACATCCTGGAGGGATACGGTTGTCCGACAATCAAGGCGCCGTGGCGTCAAACGACCAGCAGCCTGAACCAACCCCCCGTCCCCGCGCCACCCGGACGCGGAAGAGAACCGAACCGGCCGCGCCACTGGTGGGTGCCGCCGACGCAGCGCCGGTCGTGACGCTCGAAGCCCCTGCCGAGAACGCCGAGGCACGCACGGCCGCGATCCTCGGCGAACCCTTTGCGGTGGTCGCTCCTCTGCCGTCCGATGCACCAGCCGAGCCGACGGCGGTCCCGCCCGCTGAGGAACCGGCAACGCCTTGGTCCGAGGCGCGCCCGACTGGGGATCGCCTGCGCCGAGAGCGACCTGGGCGCGAGCATCGCGCCGACCGCCAGCGTCCCGACCGATCGGAGCGGGAGGTAGCGCCGCCCGTCAACGGGCGGGAGCGGCCCGCGGCCGGTCCCGGCCAACCGACGAGGGTGCGCACAGCCGCCTCGAACGGAGCCGGCGTGCCGGCGCCGTTGAAGAACGGAAGCGCCACGCACCTCAACGTGGCCGAGCTTGAGACCAAACCGATGGAGGAGCTGTTCGAGATCGCGCGCTCGCTGGAGCTCCAGGGCTACAGCCGCATGAAGCGGCCGGATCTGATCAGCAAGCTCTTGCAGGCACGCACGGAGCAGGAAGGGAACATCTTCGGCGACGGAGTGCTGGAAATCATCGAGGACGGCTTCGGTTTCCTCCGCGGGTCGCGCTTCCTGCCCGGTCCGGACGACATCTACGTCTCCCAGTCGCAGATCCGCCGGTTCGGTCTCCGCACCGGCGACCGCGTCTCCGGCCAGGTTCGCCCGCCCAAGGACAACGAAAAGTTCTTCAGCCTGTTGCGCGTCGAGGCCGTCAACGGCGTCGACCCTGAGACCGCCCGCCGGCGCCCATCGTTCGACACGCTGACCCCGATCTTCCCCCTTGAGATGATCGACCTCGAGACCCTCCCAAACATCCTCTCGACGCGCATCCTCAATCTGGTGGCGCCAATCGGGCGTGGGCAGCGCGGATTGATCGTCTCGCCGCCGAAGGCGGGCAAGACGCTCTTGCTCAAAGCCATCGCGAACGGGATCACGACCAACTGTCCGGACATGCACCTCATGGTCTGCCTCATCGGCGAGCGACCGGAAGAGGTGACCGACATGCGGCGGTCGGTCGAGGGTGAGGTAATCTCGTCGACCTTCGACGAGCCCGTCGAAGACCACACCAAGGTCGCCGAGATGGCGCTGGAGCGGGCGAAGCGGTTGGTCGAGGGTGGACGCGACGTGACGATCCTGCTCGACTCTATCACCCGTCTGGCGCGGGCCTACAACCTGGCCGTGCCGCCGAGCGGGCGGACGCTCTCCGGCGGCATCGATCCGGTCGCGCTCTATCCACCGAAGCGGTTCTTCGGCGCGGCGCGCAACATTGAGGGGGGCGGCAGCCTGACGATCGTCGCGACCTGTCTCGTCGACACCGGCAGCCGGATGGACGACGTGATCTACGAGGAGTTCAAGGGCACCGGCAACATGGAGCTGCACTTAGACCGGAAGCTGGCCGAACGCCGCATCTACCCGGCGATCGACATCCAGCGCTCGGGCACCCGGCGCGAGGAGCTCCTGCTCGACGAGAATACGCTGCGCCAGGTTTGGACGATGCGCCGCATGGTCTCGATGCTCGGTGGCACCGAGGGTACCGAACTCCTGCTCGGCCGCCTCGCCAAGACCACCAGCAACGCTGAGTTCCTCATCACGCTGAACAAAGACGTCTAATCCTCCGACCAGGACAACGTGACGGCTCGTCGGGGCGCTGTGATCTGCCCTCCGGTCGAGGGCTGGAACCGGCACCGGTGCGACGGGCCGTCAGCCTGAGCGGGCGTCAAGCTGTCAGCGGGACGTAGCTGCGTTCGATCTCGACATAATCAGTCATCCCCTCACTCATGAAGAGGTAGGTCTCGCCGTCGGTCGTGGCGCCGCCGCCGTGCTGCCCGTTCCGGTCGATCGCGACAATGCTCATCTCACTGGCGTACGGATCGTCGAGCGCGCGCAGGTCGGTCATCGCCGTCCGCAGCGCGTCGTCAAGGCTCATCCCAAAACGCATGAACATGACCACGCTGTGGGCGGTGCAGCAGCGCTGCGCCATCTCGCCGCGACCGGTGCAGGCGGCGGCGCCCCAACGATCATCGGCGTAGTTCCCGGCGCCGATGATCGGAGAGTCGCCGAGCCGGCCGGGGTACTTGCAGGCCAACCCCGAGGTGCTGACGCCGCAGGCGAGACGTCCGTCGCGGTCGCGCGCGATGACGTTGACCGTCCCGTGTGGTGGCCCGGTCCGCTCGGGATCGCGCCTGCGCCCGCCGGCAAGATCCCGCATGCGCGCGTAGTAGGCGGCTTCGGCCGGGATGGCATGCTCGCCGCTTTCGAGAAGCGACCGCCAGATCGACTCCGATTCGGGCGACAGCAGGTCGCGCGGCGCCAATCCCATCTCACGGGCAAGACGCGCGGCGCCTGCGCCCGCGATCAGGACATGCGGTAGCTCATCCATGACCCGTCGGGCGAGCTCGATCGCGTCCTGAAATCCCTGGAGCGCGCCAACTGCGCCGGCTCTCAGACCTCGACCGTCCATGATGCTGGCGTCAAGCTCGACTTCGCCCAGCAGGTTGGGCAGCCCGGAATAGCCGACGCTGTGGTCCGCCGGGTTCGCCTCGACCGGCTTGATCCCGGCGACGACCGCGTCGACCGCGCTCCCGCTCGCTCGTAGGATCTCGACGGCCGGCACGATGCCGATGTCACCGTTGGCACTGGTGACGACGATCCCGTCCACGCGAACTGCCTTTCGAGATGGTCGACCACGTCGCGGCAATCGAATCCCAGGTGGCGGGTCGTTTTAGTGTTTGGCCGACAGCGGTCGCGCAACCTCGTCGCTGTCGAAAGAGGGTAGCTTGGCCGGCCGGCCGTGCCGGATCAGGACCAGGCCCCGTTGCGGTGAGATCAGCTTGCCGATCCAGGCGTGGGGGATCTGCTGCGCAGCACAGACAGCGTCGATCTTCGCCACGGCGGCGGGGTCGATGGCCGCGAGCAAGCTTCCCGATGCCAGCATGCCGAGCGGATCGAGACCATAGACGTCGGCAACGGCCCGCGTCTCGGGCAGGATGGGCACCAACGAGAGGTCGACAACCGCGCCGCACTCGGATGCGTGCGCCAGCTCGCGGACGCCGGTGGCCAGCCCGCCCTCGGTAGGGTCGTGGAGCGCGGTGACACCCTGCGCCTCGGCCAGGAGGCTTGCATGCCGGACGACGGAAATGCCCGGGTCCGTCAGGAGGCGGGCCGCCCGCGCCACTGTCTCTTCGCCGAGCGCCGCCGTCAGCTCGGTCCTTAGCTCGCGAGCGAGGAGCGCTGTGCCCTCGATCGCCAGCGCGTTGGTCAGGAGCAATCGATCGCCGGGACGCGCCTGGCCAGGGCGGATCAGGTGACCACGGTCGGCGATTCCGAGCAATTGACCGACCAGCAGCACGCGGTCCAATCCGGCCGTCACCTCGGTGTGCCCGCCGATCAGGGCGATCCCCCGTTCATCGCAGGCCTGTTGCAGGTCGCGGAACAGCGTCTCGACCATCGCGGCGGTCGTCTGCCCTGCCGGCAAGAGGGCCGTTACCAGCATCCACCGCGGCGTCGCGCCGAGACAGGCGAGATCGTTTGCGGTGACATTGACCAGATAGAGGGGCGCCTCATCGGTGGCGAAGGTGATCGGGTCCGTCTTGACGACCAGCGTTTGGTCGCCGATCTGGATCGCCGCCGCGTCGCGCCCCACACCGGGCCCGACGACCACGGCCGGATCGTCGATGCGATGACGTCCGATCAGTTGGGCCAGCAGGTCGCCCCGCAACTTTCCGACGGGGAGTGCGTCTTGACTCACGGCTCCTATCGCTTCAGTCGGCGGTCGATCTCGGTCTCGTGGTACGACCGCCCCGATCACTGCTCGTCGAAGGTTGCCTGACTCGGAGGGTCAAGCTCAATCTCCAACCGCGAGATGCGGAGCTCGGCCTCGTCGAGCATCTTCGCACAACGCTTGGCCAGTTGCGCACCTAACTCGTAGCACCTGAGCGAGGATGCCAGGGTGAGACCACCGTCCTCCAAACGCCGCACGATCTCCTCGAGCGAGTCGAAGACCTCCTCGAACTCGCCGGCAACCAGCGCGGTTTCCCAGAGCTTCAGCGACGTCTCAAGTCCGTCATCCGACCGCATGCGACACCGCTCCTTGCCGCTCGCCTGCGTGCGCCACCCGCTCGACTCGCGAGATGATGGTGCCGTCTCCCACGCGGGCGGCGAGCGGCGCCGAGGGAGCCACGTCGTCCACGCTCAGGACGGGCCGAAGACCGTCGTCGGTCGTCAGGATGGCATAGCCGCGTCGCAAGACACCCAGTGGCTCCAATGCGTCGAGTCGAGCTGCTCCGAGCGCGACCCGTGCTCGCGAGTCGCTGACCCGCTCGCGCACGGACTCGGCGGCGCGCCCACGTCGACGATCGAGCGTCGAGCGCACCACATCGAAATGGGTTTGGCTCTGCGCGTTGAGCGCGACCGACAGGGCACCGAGACGGTCGCGACGACTCGTCAGCGCGTGGCCCGGACTGGAGCGCTCGAGCGCGCTGCAACGGCGATCGGTTTCCGCCCGGTGGATCGCCAGTGCCTGGCGGACGTGGCGACGGGTATCTCGCCACCGCGATCGAACCTGTGATCGCAACTCGTCGCCGGACGGAGAGCAGAGCTCGGCCGCCGCCGAGGGCGTCGCCGCTCGCAGGTCGGCAACATCGTCGATCAGCGTCCAATCGGTCTCGTGCCCGATCGCGCTGACGACCGGGATGCGGCATGCAAAGACAGCGCGTGCGATCCGCTCGTCGTTGAAGCACCACAGGTCCTCGACCGCGCCACCGCCGCGGGCGATGATAATGACCTCGGCGCGGTCATCGTCTTGAAGGGCCTCCAACGCCGCGACGACGCCGGCCGCTGCCCGCTCACCCTGGACCGGGGCGGCCGCCAAAAGCAGATGAACGAGCGGAAACCGGTGGCGGAGCACCGTCTGGATGTCGTGCCAGACGGCGCCATCGGCCGACGTGACCACGCCGATGCAGCGCGGCGTGACCGGAGTCGGCCGTTTGCGCGCCGGATCGAAGAGGCCCTCGGCCTCGAGCTGTTGGCGGAGTCGTTCGAGCTGGAGCGCGCGGAACCCAATCCCGGCAGGCTGCACGACGTCCACGTAGAGCTGATACGAGCCGTCGCGCTCGTAGAGCGAGACGTGGCCGTGCGCCGCGATCTGGTCGCCCGGCCGCGGCAGACGCTCCTGCCGGATCGCCTGCGCCCGAAACAGCGCGCACTTGAGCTGGCTTTCCACGTCGCGGAGGGTAAAGTAGACGTGGCCGGCCCGCGACACGAACGATTCCGACACCTCGCCTTCGACCCACAGATCCCCGAGCAGCGCGTCGCCGTCGAACAGCTCCCGAATGTACGACGTCAACAGACCGACCGGAACGACGCGAGCCATCATCCGCTCTCGCCCAGGTCCAACCGCAGACGGAGGAGCGGCGAGCCGTATTCGACCGCCTGCCCATTGGCGACGAAGATCTCGGCGACGGTCCCGGCGCGGTCGGCGGGGATCTCGTTCATGATCTTCATCGCCTCGATGATACCGATCACCTGCCCGGCCTCGACCCGATCGCCGAGGTGAAGGTAGGGTGGCTCGCCCGGCGACGAGGAGATGTAGAACGTGCCGATCATCGGGGCCGTGATGACGTGCTCATTGAGGGCGACGTCAGGGGCGACGACCGTCGCCTCGGCGGACAGATCGGCGATCGTGGGCGGCTCTTCTGTGGCGGCCGAGTTCGGCCCGCGCAGATGGATGGAGACGCCGCTCAGGGTCACGTCAAGACGGGTCAGACCGCCCGCTCTCATGAGCGCCGCGAGGTCGCGGACCGCGTCCGTCACCTGCTTCAACGTCGGCTGAGCCGCGCCCTGGTCCCGTTGCGAGCCGTCCACGCTCCGGCGGCCTAGCTCACGCGCTCGAGATATTCGCCGGTCCTGGTGTCGACCTTCAACAGGTCGCCGATATTGACGAAGAGCGGCACGCTGACGACCAAGCCCGTCTCCATCGTCGCCGGCTTCGTCCCACCGGTGGCCGTATCGCCCTTGAACCCGGGATCGGTTTGGACAACCGCCAGGCTGACCGCCGTCGGCAGCTCGATGTCGATCGGCTCACCGCCGTAGGTGAGCAGGTCGACCGAATCGTTTTCCTTCAGGTATTTCATGACCTGGCCGACGGTGCCCTCGTCCAGCGTGATCTGCTCGAAGGTGTCGAGATCCATAAAGTGATAATGCCCGCCGTCGCCGTAGAGGTACTGGACGTGCTGCCGCTCGAGCCGGACAGACGTGAATCGGGCGCCGGCCTGCACGGAGTGTTGGGTGAGCGACCCGGTGCGCAGATCGCGCAGCGTCAAGCGGACCTGCGCCGACCCCCGGCCCTGCTTGTTGTGTGCGAAATCGACGACCTTGACGAGTCGGCCGTCGTAGTCCATCGTCAACCCTTTGCGCAGATCCCCGGTATCGATCATCAGTCGCGATCCCCCTGATCGATCAGACGGCCGCCGATTTCGGTGCCGCCGTCAGAACCCGACAGCCATCGTCTTCGATCACGACGACGTCCTCGATGCGGACCCCACCCCAGCCCGGGATGTAGACGCCCGGTTCGACGGTGATCACTTCCCCCGCCCGTAAGATGTCGGTCGAGATCGGGGAAGCGCTCGGTCCCTCGTGGACGCGGACGCCCAGACCGTGACCGAGGCCATGCAGACAGAAGTCGCCGAGACCGGCGTCTTCGATCACGCGCCGGGCGGCGGCATCGGCGTCTTTGCCGCGTAGGCCGGCCCGCATCAGCGCGAGGGCGGCGGCCTGCGCCCGGTAGACGACATTGTATACGTCTCTCAGTCGCTCATCCGGGGCGCCCACCCAAACGGTCCGGGTCAGATCGCCGTTGTACCCGTCCACGTGCGCCCCCAGGTCGATCACGACCGGCTCACCGGCTTGAATCGACCGCTCGGTCACCGAATGGTGCGGCCGAGCGGCGTTGGGACCGGAGGCGACGATCGTCGGAAACGCGGGCCGATCCGCGCCGCGGTCCCGCAGCAACCGCTCGACGCGCCACGCCAGCGCACGCTCGGTGGTGCCCGCCGCGAGATCGTCAACCGCCGCGTGGAAGACCTCGTCGGTGAGCGCGATCGCGCGTTCCATTGCCCGGAGCTCGTCGGTGTCCTTGACGAGACGCAGCCGGTCGACGGCGGCGCCAAACGGGACCAGCTCCGCCTGGGCGCCGACCGCCGCTCGCAGATCGCGATGGGTCGAAAATAGGATGGCATCGTCCTCGAACCCGATCCGATGCCAGCCGAACGCACCGATCCGCTCCGCGACGCTCTGAACCCACGGTCGCTGCCACGTGGCGGCTTCAAACAGCGGCGCCTCGGCCTGTGCCCACTCGACGTTGTTGGGGCTCGCCAGGAGCACCGCCTGGCCGGGTCCGACGAGGAGCACCCCGGCCGACTCGTTCGGCGGATCGTCCGCGCCGGTGTACCCACTGAGGTAGAACCGGTTCGACGGGTGGGTGATCAGCGCGCCGTCGAGGCCATCGTCACCCAGCAGCGCCCGCAAGCGGTCGAGTCGTGCGCTCATCGGGCGAACGCCCCAGCACCGTCGAGGCGGGTGAGAAGGAAGCGCAGCGCAAGCAGATAGCCGTCGGCGCCGAGCCCCGCGATCTGCCCGACGACGACCGGAGCGACGACGGAGCGGTGCCGAAATTCCTCCCGCGCGTGGATGTTGGTCAGGTGAACCTCGACGACCGGCCGGCCGCAGGCGGCGAGCGCATCACGCAGGGCAATGCTGTAGTGTGTCAGCGCTCCCGGATTGACAACGATCCCGAAGGCCGTCCGCCCCGAGTCTTGGATCCGATCGACGAGCGCACCCTCATGATTCGACTGAAACGTCTCGATCGCGACGGGCGGCGCGGCCGCCTCTCCGAGATCGCGCAGCGCCCGTTCGATCTCTGCCAGCGTGGTCCGACCATACAGATCCGGTTCTCGCGTCCCCAGCAGGTTGAGATTCGGCCCGTGGAGCACCAAGATCCGGCGGTCGAGCATCAGGCGGAGCCCCGTCCCGGCGTCAGTCCGACCGGCGCCCCGCTGTTGGCCAGCGCCGCGACGTACGCATTGACCTCGTACGTCTTGTCCTTGCCCTCGGGACGGACGCGACCGCGGAACACGTAGATTGGCTCAAGGTATTGGAGACCGCCGGGCGGGCCCGCCGTCGAGTACGCCAGGCTGATGCTGGTGTAGCTGACAGCGCCCTTGATTTCGATCCCCGGCGGGAAATCTTGCGCCGGCAGATTCACCTCGAGGTACGCCTGTCCGCTTTCGACCTGTTTCCAGGCTTCCTTCGCTGGGCGCAGCTGATAGAGGTCGGATCGCTGTATCTTGGCCCAACGCAGGGACGCTTCGAGGATCGTGCCGGACGGTCCCAACGTCACAGTGATGCTCGGGTAGGCAGCCAGCACGCTCGGCGGCTCGACCGGGCCGAAGAGGACGACGACGCGCCCGGAATCCACCGTCCGATTCGCGACTCGTCCGGCGCCCAGGTCCGGCGGTAAGGTCCCGGTCAACCGCAGCCACTCGCGGGCATAGGCAATCCCCTCTTCGTCGGTCGGCAAGCGTCCCTGGCTCGCGGTCGCCAGCGAGAAGTATTGGATCAAGTCCGTCGAGACAAAGAGCTGGCCGTTGCCGGAGACCGCGAAACCGTTGTCGCCCTGCGGCTGGACCTGCGCCCCGATCCTGAGGCGGTCGGCCAACTGCTGAGCGTCACTCTGTGTGGGCTTGCTGCGGACCAGCTTGTAGACCGGCGCCTGCTTCGGCACGCTCTGAAGGTCGGCCCGAAGCGACGCCTTCAACGCGAACGTGTAGCCCTGTTGGTTGCTCGCCGGCAGGTCAGGCGGCGGCAGCTCCGGCGCAATCTCGGAAGTCGCGCCGGTCTTGCCGCCCGTCGCCGTCGCGGTCGGCGTGGCATCCTGGCCGAGCGCGCTTGAGGGATAGGCGGCGAACACCATTGCCAGCACCATGAGCACCGCCGGGCTCGCGCGAACTCGTCGCCGTCGTCGCTTCTGATACCACATCAATGGGGCGACTCCTTCCCTCGGGCGAAAACGCCCCCGTCGTTTCCTAACGACTGACCGGATCGACCTCGATGATCCGGCGTAGCTCGACGATCTGGTCACGCAGCAGCGCCGCCTTCTCAAATTCGAGATCCCGGGCGGCCGCTTTCATCTGCGACTCCAGATCCTTGATCATGCGTGCCAGCTCGTCGCGCGGGATCTCTGCAATGATCCCGGAACCTGCCGTCCTGCTTGCTCGGTAGTCGCCTTGCTCCTCGGCGACCGCGCGGACGCGGTCGGTCAGATCCTTGATCTCCTTGATGATGCCCCGCGGCTGGATGCCGTGGGCCTCGTTGTGGGCGATCTGGATCGCCCGGCGGCGGTACGTCTCGTCGATCGCCGCCTTCATCGACCGCGTCATGATGTCGGCGTACATGATGACCTGGCCGTCGACGTGGCGGGCGGCGCGGCCGATCGTCTGGACGAGCGACCCTGCCGATCGGAGATAGCCCTCCTTGTCGGCATCCAGGATCGCGACCAGCGAGACCTCGGGGAGGTCGAGCCCTTCGCGGAGCAGGTTGATACCGACGACCACGTCGTAGATCCCGAGCCGGAGGTCGCGCAAGATCTCGATCCGCTCCAGTGTCTCGATCTCGCTGTGCAGATAGTGGGTGCGGACGCCCATCTCCTTCAGGTAGTCGGCCAGGTCTTCGGCCATCCGTTTCGTCAGGGTGGTCACCAGTGCCCGTTCGCCGCGCCCGACACGCTTGTTGATCTCGCCCAGGAGGTCGTCGATCTGACCCTTCGTCGGCCGCACCGCAATCGCGGGATCGATGAGCCCGGTCGGCCGAATCACCTGCTCGACGATCTGTTCGCTATGCTCGTGCTCGTACGGTCCCGGCGTCGCGGAGACGAAGATCGCCTGGTCAAGCATCCGCTCGAACTCGGCGAACGTCAGTGGCCGGTTCTCGCGCGCCGAGGGCAGGCGGAAACCGTGCTCGACGAGCACGTCCTTCCGCGAGCGGTCGCCGGCGAACATGCCGCGCACCTGGGGCAAGGAAATGTGCGACTCGTCGACGAACATCAGGAAGTCTTCGGGGAAGTAGTCCATCAGGGTCGACGGTTGCTCGCCCGGTCGCCGCCGGGAGAGGTGCATCGAGTAGTTCTCGATGCCCGAGCAGTAGCCCGCCTCCTGCATCATCTCCAGGTCGTACATCGTCCGCTGCTTGAGCCGCGCCGCTTCGAGCACTTTGCCCTGCGACTCCAGATCCTGCAGCCGGTCGCTCAGCTCGGCCTCGATGTCCGTGATCGCCACCGCGAGCTTTTCCGCGGTGGTGACGAAGTGCTTGGCGGGGAAGATCTCGATCTCGAGCCGCTCGACCAGGAGCTCGCCGGTCAGCGGATCGACCTCGACGATCCGCTCAATTTCGTCACCGAAGAATTCGACGCGAACGGCGATCTCCTCGTAGGCCGGGAAGATCTCCAGCGTGTCGCCGCGGACGCGAAACGTTCCACGGAGCAGGGACATGTCGTTCCGGTCGTATTGGATGTCGATCAGGTGGCGCACAACCTTGTCGCGGCGCGTCGTCTCTCCGCGGCGCAGGGGAACGACCGTGTTGAGGTATTCCTCCGGGGAGCCCAGCCCATAGATGCAGGAGACGGAGGCGACGATCAGCGTGTCCCGCCGCGTCAGCAGCGCGCGCGTCGCCGCGTGACGAAGCTTGTCGATCTCCTCGTTGATGTCGGCGTCCTTTTCGATGAACGTATCCGTGCGGGCGACGTAGGCCTCCGGCTGATAGTAGTCGTAGTACGACACAAAGTATTCGACCGCGTTGTTGGGGAAGAACTCTTTGAATTCGGAGTAGAGCTGGGCGGCCAGCGTCTTGTTGTGGGCCAGCACCAGCGTTGGGCGGTTGACCCACTCGACGACATTGGCCATTGTGAAGGTCTTGCCCGAGCCGGTGACCCCAAGCAGGGTCTGCCGCTTCATCCCGCCGGTCAGCCCGGCGACGAGCTCCTCGATGGCCTTGGGTTGATCGCCCGTGGGACGCAGGTCGGACACGATCTGAAAGTCTGGCATGGGTCCTCGCAGAGTAGGCACCGCCCGCTGAATTGAAGGCGCCTGACCGACCAATTATAACCGCTGCCCGCGCGGCACGCCGGAGCGGGGAGGGCGGCTTTCCGCCCGCGTTCAACGGATGGAGTAATACTGCGCTTCGGGACCGCCGAACCCGATGACGTCGTCGATGTGGCGGATCGCCCAGCGCTGACCGGCGAACATGAGCCGGGCTGTCGCCTCGTCGCGCTCGCACCAGGCGCTATCGGCGTGCTCCTCGTCCAGGGTAATCCGAACACCGACGGGCACCGTGAAGGCGAACACGGGCGCGAGGATGATCGTGTCGGTCTCGCTGTCGTAGAACTGATTGATGTAATCCGCGGAATAGGCATCGACGACTGGCAGCCCGGTGCGGGAGTGGACAGTCCGCTTGGCGGCCGCCAGCGCCGTTTCGCCCGGCTCGACCTTGCCGTGGATACTCTGCCAGGTCCCGCCGAGCGACAGGTCGTGCCGACGCTGAAGGAGCAGGAACTGCGTCCGGCCGTTGAGACGGCGGAAGACGTAGGCGTCGACGATGTCGGCAGCGATGTTCGGCACGAGGACCTCCCGCGGCGTTCGATGATCCGAACACGACGGCGCTTGCCGCTTCGCCCGAACGCTGAGCGCCCGTTCGGGTACGCGCATGTCTACCACGTCGAGTCAACGAAGAAGCGGATCTGCGCGGTGCGATCGGCGACGGGGTGGCCCTCAACGCAGTGGACCTCCGCCAGGTTCGCCTGGACATCGCACAGGCCATGACGCGGGCGACTCCCTCAGCGCACGGGCTTCACCATCACCGACTACGCGGTCACGGAGCGCGTCTACGCCGGCACGACGATGGGCTTCGTCCAGGGCGTCATGGGCTCGCGTCTCGACCTCGTCGCCGAAGGTGTAAACTCCTTTGACAAAGCGCGTGAGCTTCTGACCAATTAACCGAGGCCTGGTCATAAATCCTACGCCGCTTGGAGGAAGGGTTTGAGCCCGGTGCGCAGGTCAAGGCCGAGGTGGTGGCGGTACAGCAGCGTCAGTTGGTAGACGAGCACCGCGCCGAGCACCCAGCGGGTCGTCGCGACCAGTCCGCGCGTGGGGACGGGACCGCCGACGTCGAAGATCGCCTTGAATTGGCCATTGAAGTTCTCGATCGCCACGCTGCGCTCTTTGTGGAGGATGCGACGGACCTCGACCCCGTCATCGGTGTGCGGGTAGCCTCCCGGCCGGGTGGCCACCAAGAAGCGCTCGTCGGCGGCGACCAGTTTGTGGAGGGTGGTGTCTTGGTAATGGCGATCGCCGAGGATGAAGCGGACCGTCGCCGGCAGTCCGGGCAGCAGGGCGGCGGCCTGCTCGTTGTCGGCGGTATTGGCGGGGGTCAGCGCCGCACGCAAGGGGATCCAGACGCCGGCCACGGTGATCACGAGGTGCAGTTTCCAGCCGTAGACCCAGCCGTGCCAGCCCGACTTGGTCCAGTGGGCCTCGGTGTCGATCGAGGTGTGGGGCACCACGCCCGCCTCCCGGTCCTTTTTGTGCCAGACGCCGCCGCGGGCAGAGAGCGCCGTGCGGTCGATGGCCACCGCCCGGCCGCGCTCGCGCCACGGGTCGAGGAGGCCGACCAAGTGGTCGCCCAGGCAGGCAATCTGCGCCGGGAGCCGTGTGGGGATGGTGGCCAAACGCCGCTCCCAGGTCCGCCGCGACGGGCAGCGGCCGCCCTCGGTCAGCAACTGGCGTAACCGGCGCATCTCCGGGGTCGGGTGGTCGCGGACGGCGAGCAGGGCGTGGACGGTCGGCAGGCGCGTGCGGACCATGACGACCAGCGCCGTGCGGACCAACCGCTCCGGGTAGATCGTGGGGCAGCCGCGGCGCGGGGCAGCCGCGGGCGTCGGGATGCGGTCGATGAGCGTGACGAGCAGCACGACGAGGGAGTCGTCCAGTACCATGGCGGAGCCTCCTACGACGGGCGGATCAAGCACCCCTATCGTAGAAGGCCGCCGCGCCGGAGGGCATCCGGCGCGGCTTCCGATTTATGACCAGGCCTCAATTAACCCGCCTCTATAGGTGGTTCGCACCTCGCAAGTCTCCCATCGTGGTTCGGCCTCTAGAGTCCGAGCAGAAGCTCCTTGAGCAGCCCCACACTTGAAGCAGAATGCGGCGCTGGGCGGGAGCTGTATCCCGCACTTCACGCAGTACATGGCCACCTCCCAAGGCGTCCAGAGCCGCTCGGTAGGAAGAATTCTACCGAGCGCGACGCGTGCGTCATGTGCCATGTCTTGCGGACAACCGGCGTTGTCCGCAATGAACGCCGACCGCGCCTGCCTCGCAGGTGAGAGACAACTCGTCATAACGCTTGCGGCCGGGCCGAGGGTGCAAGCAGTCCGGAGCCGGTGCCGGCGAGGTCGTGACGCGCAATCTACGGCGGGACTGGGAGCCTCGCTATACTTGGCGGGCCGATCGGTCGCGGCGCCTGCCCAGTGATGCGAGCATCGATGTCGGACACGTCGCTCGAGTCCCGCCCAACCGGGGCCGCAGCGGTCGCACCGGTCACGGTCGCGCTGGCTTCGTCGATCCAGCACGCCCGACCTCGAACCCGTCTGCTGGGACCGACGGTGTTCGTGGGCGGCATGTGTAGCATCGGCATCGAGCTGGCCGCGTCCCGCCTCCTGGCACCGTACTTCGGCAACTCGACCTTCATCTGGGCCAATTTGATCGGTCTCACCTTGACATATCTTGCGACCGGCTATTACCTCGGCGGCCGCCTGGCCGACCGTTTTCCGCGCCCCGAGCCGCTCTATCTCACAACGGCGGTCGCCGCCGTGTTCACCGGACTGATCCCCGTGATCTCTCGTCCCATCCTCTCGGTTTCCCTAAGCGCGTTCGACCGCCTCGCCGTCGGGGCGTTTTACGGATCGCTGGTGGGCGTCATTCTGCTCTTCGCGGTGCCGGTCACGCTGCTCGGATTCATCACGCCGTTCGCGATCCGCCTGCGACTGGCCGACGTCGCGACGGCCGGCAACACCGCCGGTCGCATCTACGCGCTCTCGACGGTCGGCTCGATCGCGGGCAGTTTCCTACCGGTTCTTGTCCTGATCCCGCTCCTCGGCACGTCGCGGACCTTTCTCTGCCTGAGTCTCGTCCTGCTCGGATTGGCGCTCGCCGGGTTGGCCGAGTCGCGGGCGTGCACCTCAGTTTGCGTCGTCGCGATCTTATTGGCGCTGACCATCGGCGCGACCGTGGCCGCCGGGTCGCCGGGGATCAAGCCCCCGTACCGCGGCACGCTCGTCGAAGAAGCGGAGTCCGAGTACAACTACATCCAGGTGCTCAAGGAGGGAGATAGCTACCTGCTCGCGCTGAACGAGGGCCATGCGATCCACTCGATTTACAATCCGCACCAGCTCCTAACCGGTGGCCCGTGGGATTACTTCATGGTGGGACCTCTGTTCAACGTCCAGGCCGGGACCGACCGCGTCCACGACGCGTTGCTGATCGGACTCGCCGGCGGGACCGCCGCGCGCCAGTTGATCGCCGCCTACGACGACGTTCGCGTCGATGGCGTCGAGATCGACCCGGAGGTCGTGCGCCTCGGGCGCACCTACTTCGCTCTGGCCGACCCGCGCCTCAACGTCATCGTCGACGACGGACGGCACTTCCTGCGGCGAGCGGATCGCACCTACGACCTCGTCGGCGTCGACGCCTATCGTCAGCCGTATATCCCGTTTCAGTTGACGACGAAAGAGTTTTTCCAGGAAGTCGCCGATCATCTGCGACCCGATGGCTCGGTGGTCGTCAATGTCGGGCGAACGGAGACGGACTTTCGGCTGGTCGACGTGATCGCCTCGACGATGCGGGCGGTGTTCCCCAGCGTCTACGTCATCGACGTCAATCGCTACAGCAACAGCATGGTGGTTGGGACCAAGACCGCAACGAACGTCGCCGCCTTTCAGCGTAACGCCGCGCGGCTACCGGCGGGGKCGGTCTTGCGCACCGTCGCCGACCTCAGTGTGCAGAGCGGAAAGATCCGTGCCGTCGCTCCCGGCGGCCGCGTGTTCACGGACGATCGGGCCCCGGTCGAGCAGGTCATCGATCAGATCATTATCGACGCGGCCCGTGACGGTGGGAACAGATGACGACGGCTCGGGTGGTCGGTGCGGCGGAAGATCGCGACGCATGGCGACAAGGCGCTGTCGTCGTGACCGGTTCCGCGTTGATCGCGACCCGCAGCGCCCGGCTCGCCGCACTCGGGATTGCCCATGGTCTCACCCGGCGCGTGCCGGGTCTTGGGCTGGCGGAGGGCAACGTCGGGTTCGGCGCCCCGCGGGACCCGGTCGATGCCTGGCAGATGCGTCAGTCCTGGTGCGCGGCGGTCGGCGTCGACCCCGATTCGCTCGTCGCGGTTCGGCAGACGCACGGCGCCGGCGTTGTGTGCGCGACCCGCGCCGACGCCGGTCGCGGCGCGCGACCGGGTTCCGAGCCGCTCGCGGCCGCCGATGCGATCATTACCGCCGAGAGCGGTCTCACGCTGATCACGCTCCACGCCGATTGCCTGCCGATCCTGCTCTGCGACCCCGACACCCCGGCCGTGGCCGCCGTTCACGCCGGTTGGCGCGGCACGGTCGGCGACGTCGCCGGGGCGACCGTCCGGGCGATGGAACGGGAGTTCGACAGCCGACCGGCATCCTTGATCGCGTATGTCGGACCGGGGATTGGCGCCTGTTGCTATGAGGTAGGGCCGGACGTGATCGAGGGATGGCGGAACGCTGCCGGCCCGGCGGCGGCTATCGCCCTGAGGCAGGTCGGGCCAGCCTGGCACTTCGACGGGCGACGCGCGAACCGCTGGCTCTTGGAGCGCGCGGGAGTGGCGCGCGCAAACATCGAGGTGAGCGACGTTTGCACCCGATGCCACGGCCAGGCTTGGTTTTCCCATCGGGGCCAGGGAGCCGCGACCGGCCGCTTCGCGGCGATGATTTCGCTTGGAGCGATGTAAGGGATGACTCCGACGTCGGTTGAGCTGTCGCTTCGGGACCGCGTGTTTCGTGTTCGCGAGGCAGTGGCCCTGGCCGCCGAGCGGGCGAGCCGGCGCCCAGAGGACGTGGTCATCGTCGCCGTCTCCAAGACGGTGGACCGCGCGACGGTCGACGTCGCCTACGCCCTCGGACTGCGGCACTTCGGCGAAAACCGCGTGCAGGACGCGGCAGCGAAGTTCGCTGAGCCGCTGCCCGCCGATGCCGCCCTGCATATGATCGGTCAGTTGCAGACGAATAAGGCCGCCGTCGCCGCCCGGCTGTTCGGGATGCTCGAATCGGTGGATCGTCCTTCGCTGATCGCGGAGCTCGACCGCCAGGGCGCGAAGCTCGGCCGGATTGTGCCGGTGCTGCTCCAGGTCAACGTCGCGGGTGAGGCACAGAAAGCGGGCTGCGATCCGGCGGCGGCCGCTGGCCTTGCGTCCCGGATCGAGCAGTCTCCGTACCTCCGATTGCACGGCCTGATGACGATCGCTCCGCTCGTCGCCGATCCCGACCTGACGCGCCCCATCTTTCGCGGTCTGCGCGAGCTGCGCGATCGCCTGAGCGAGGAACGACCGGGGCGCCGGCTCTCCATCCTGTCGATGGGCATGTCCGACGACTATCAGATCGCTATCGAAGAGGGCGCGACGCAGATCAGAATCGGTCGCGCGATCTTTGGTCCCTGACCGCCGGTCGCGTGGGGTTGGTCAGGGCGTGGGCGTCGCACTTGGAGACACCGTCGGGCCCGGCGAGGCGGCGGGAGTGGCACCGGGAGCAGACGGCGCATTCCCGGTCAGATCGGCGAGCTGCTTGAGCAACGCCGCCAGCCGATCTTGCTCCTTGCCGAAGGTCGTCCAATCGCCCTTCGCCACCGCGGCCTGACCTGTTTGAAAGGCGTCGAGCGCCTGGCGAGTGAGACGCTCGACGGTCGGGTTGCCGGTCGCGGCAGGATTCGTTGCAGGTTGGCCGCCCTGGTTTGCTTGCCCCGGTGGTGAGGCACCGCCTGCCTGGGCGCCGGTCAGTGCCGCGAGCGCATCGGACAGCGTCGCCCGCATGACGACTTTCTCGCTGGACGCGACGATGACGCGCTTGAGCTCGGGCAGCGCACCCTGCGAGTTGGTCGCCTGCAAGTAGAGGGGCTGCACGTAGAGCACGCTCTCGCCGATCGGGATCACCAGCAGATTCCCCCGAATCACCTTCGAGCCCGACTGGTTCCAGAGCGTTATCTGGGCGGAGATGTCCGGTTCCTGGTCGATCCGGGCCTCGACCTGGCTCGGTCCGAACACGGTCTCCTGCCGGGGGAAATGGAACAGTGCCAGCGCCGAGCGGCCGGTCGCGTCCGCGCGTCCGGCCAGCCAGGCCGTCATGTTCTGACGATTGGTGTTGCCGCCGGGCGTGAAGGGCCGGATCAGGGCGAAGTCCGGATTGGAAGCCCCGGGCAGGGTCATCGTGACGTAGTACGGCTCCATGCGCGCCGGTGTCCCATTGACCTGTTCCAGCGGCACCGCCCAGCGATCCTCGCCGTTGTAGTACGCGGTGGGATCGGCGACGTGGAAGGAGGCATAGATGTCCGATTGGACGTCAAACAGCAGCTCCGGATAGCGAAACTGCGCCGTGATGCCTGGCGGCGCCGCCGAGACCGGCTGGAACAGATGGTCGTAAGCCGCGCCCCAGGCATCGGCAATCGGGTCGGGTTCGGCCGTGCGGTAGAACGTGGTGGTTCCGTCGTAGGCGTCGATCACGACCTTGACGCTGTTGCGCAGGTAGTTCACCCCCCGCGTCCGCGGAGCGTCGGGATAGCGATCGGTATGGGTGTAGGCGTCGATGATCCAGTACAGGCGGCCGTCGGCGATGACCAGGTATGGATCCGGATCGAGCTTGAGAAACGGCGCGATCGTTTGCGTACGGTCGACGATGTTGCGACGCAGCAAGATGCGGGAGTCACCGGTCAACGAACCGCTGAAGAGGATGTTGCGGTCCCCGAGATTGGCCGCCGTCATGAGCTTTGTCAGGAAGTTGTTCAGCTTGATTGAGCCCCTGGCCTGGCCCTGGTACTGCCCTCCCCCACTCCCGGCGCCGGATCCTGGCAACCCCGAGAATTCGGGCTGGTTGGTGTGGACCGCGATCCAACCGGAGCCGGCCTCCCCGAAATAGATCTCCGGTCGCGTGATCTGGAAAACACCGGTGCCCGAGGGGGGAATCTGCCCGACGCGGAAGATTGGCAGACCCTGGGCCGACACCTCGCCGACCGGGCTGACGACGACCCCGGTGCCGTGCGTGTAGACCAGATGCTGGTTGGTCCAGGTCTGCGCCGTCGCCGGTAGTCCCCCCGAGTCGAGCTCGCGCGCGGACAAGACCACCTGCTGGATGCCGCCGTTGACCGCGTAGCGCTCGACGTCGACGTCGCGGAACAGGTAGTACGGAACGAACGACTGCAGCTGCTGGTAGGTCGTCCGGATGATCCGGTAATCCCAGAGTCGGACGTTGGCGAGCGTGGTCGGATATTTCGCGAGATCGGCGGCGGCCAGGGGCGCCTGGCCTGACAGCTCCTTCGTCTCGACGGAGCCGAGCCCGTAGGCCGTCCTCGTCATCGCCAGGTTGTCGCTGATGTACGGCCGCTCCCGCGCCAGCTCGCTGGGGACGACCACGACGCGCTGGACGGCGGCGGGAATCACCAAACCGAGCAGGACGCTGAGCACCGCCCAGGCGACGGCCGCCGCGACCAACCATCGGAAGCGACGCACAAACACGTTGAGGACGAGTAGCCCGGCGATCGCCACCGTCAGCGCGGCCAGGACCCAGTTCGCGATCCGTTGGGCGTGGACGTCGGTGTAGCTCGTGCCAAAGACGACGCCCCGCTCGGAATAGACGAGCAGGTAGTTGTCGAGCACGTTGCGGGCGGCGACGAGGGCGAGCAGCACGCCGATCAGCGAGACGAGGTGGATGCGCATCACTGCGGGGATCCCGCGGAAATCCCGCAGATTGACGCCGAGCCGGAGGGCGTAGACGACGGCAACGGCGATCGTCGTCAACAACAAGAGGGTAAATCCCCCCGATTGCACCGATTGCAAGGCGGGCAGCACGAAAACGTAGAACCCGGCGTCGCGGTGGAAGACGGGATCGGACGTGCCGAAGTCGCGGCCATGGAGCCAGAGCAGCCACTCCTGCCACCGTGCGGAGGCGGCGAGGCCGAAGACCACGCCGACGACCACCGTCGCCGCCCCGGCCACGATCAGGAGCAACCGGTCCGCGGCGGCGACGATCCGCCCGGAGCCAACGCTGGCGCGGCTGCGACGCAGCGCGTAGACAATGTTGCCGCCGATCACGGCGACCGCGACCGCGGCTCCGCCAAGAAACGAGACGACCTCGGCCTGATACCGCGCGGTGAGCACGCCCCGATAACCGATGCTGCCGAACCACCACCAGTTGATCCAGAACGCCGCGGTGCCGTAGACGAGGAAGACCACGACCGCCAACACGGTCGCGGCGATCAGCATCCGCTTCGTGGACGCGGAGATCGCGAAGCCGCGACGCGGCGACGGGACACGGCGTCGCATCGATTCGGGCCTCATGCCCCGCTGGATCCTGGTGAACACGTCGTCTCTCCGTCTCCGCGCGCGGGCCGCCGGTCGTCAGTCCGGCATCTCTCCGGCAGTGGAGCGCCGGTGGACGCGCCGGAGGACGTGATCGTACCACCTGGCGAAGCTGGCAAACCATCGCCGGGGGTGCCACCATTCGTCCCGGTCGCGGAGCAGGTGATTATGGGGGTCCAAAGCGTGATCGTCCGGACCTTGGGCAGCGGCAGCTCGGGCAATGCCATAGTGATTCAGGCCAACGGCTCGTCGATTCTCGTCGACTGCGGTCTTGGGGTGCGGGAGCTCGTTGCCGGGCTGAGCGCGTGCGGGCTCCGACTGCGCGATCTCGATGCCGTGCTGCTGACCCACGAGCACGCCGATCACGTTCGCAGCCTGCCTTTGGTGGTGAAGGCCGGCGTTCAGGTCCTGACGACGACCGGCACCGCCCGGTCGTTGGGCCTCCCCTCCGACACCTGCCGGACGATTGAGCCGTCGTCAGAAACGATCGCGGGTGGTCTGCGCGTGACTGCCGTGCCGGTCTCGCACGATGCCGCCGAGCCCTGCGGCTTCACGATCGAGAGCGGCGTCACGCGCGCTACGCTGATGACCGACCTCGGTTGCGCCGACGACTCCCTGCTTGGTGTCCTCGCCGCGTCCGATCTCATCGTACTCGAGGCGAATCACGACCTGGGCATGCTCCGACGCGGTCCCTATCCGCAGCGCCTCAAGGCCAGGATCCGGTCAAGCACCGGCCACCTATCGAACGCCGATTGCGGGCGCTTGCTGCGAGCGGCCTTGCTCGATGTCGATCGAACGCGCACGATCTGGCTCGCCCATCTGTCGGCGACGAACAACCTGCCCTCCGTCGCGGTCCAGACCGTCGCGGCCGCGCTTGACGGCTTGCCCTCGCGGCACGTTCTCGTCGCCCTCCCCGCGGCGGCCCACCCGTCCGCTGGCAGCCCGGGATGGCCACGCCAGTGATCAGCGTGACCCGTCAATTGGCACTCCCATCGATCTGACGAAGCGTGCGGCAATGCAGGGCGACCCGGGGGCACTCGTGCCGCCGCTATACTCAGACGTGCTGGGACAGCCCAGGCGGTTCCCGAGCCGGATCGCTGGACCGCGGGGGACGGTTGAGAGGAGGCGTTTCTGTCGACGCTGCTGCTGCTCCATGACCGTCTGGCCACGACGGTTCTGCTTTTCATGGGTGCCGTTGGGATCTGGGGACTGTGGAGCTTTTGGCGAGGCCGAGTGCTCTCGGGCAGCATCTCCGGTGCCCTCTTGATCGGCCAAGGGTTGATCGTCGTGCAAGGACTCGCCGGGTTGGCGTTGTACGTCGATGGGGCCCGACCGGCAACGTCGGTTCACCTGCTCTACGGTCTCACGGCCGCCGTCGTCATGCCGTTCGTCTGGTCCTACGTTAAGGATCGTCAGCCGCGGCAAGCGTTGCTGTTGTACAGTCTGGTCGCCCTCTTCATCGCCGGCCTCGCGATTCGCGGGATGACGACCGGTCGCTAACCGCAAAGAGCCCGTTGTGGTGAGACTGCCACTGATATCTGGCTGGATCGGTGAGACGATGTCTGGGCCCGATCGGGATTCGAGCGCTCCCTGCACTACCTGAAGAATTCCTGTTCGGTGCCACATGCGTCCGCGAGCGACGCATTTACGTACACCATCATTGACGGTCGATGGCGGTTCTCAGGCCGGAACCTTCGGCGCGTCTAGGCCAATGGTGTGGTTGCGGTCAATACCTTCGTGAATTTGTTGACAAGTCCGCCGAGTGAGCGTACAATCCGACCGTACAGTCCGGTACGTACGCTGTCAGTGGCTTGGATCGGTTCAGCAAAGGAGACATCGTGGAGACCGAGCCCCGGGACTACCAGGATGTGATCGATCAAGCGCTGCAACTGGTCTACAGCCACCATCATCGCCTGGTCTCCCAAGTCTATCCTTCGGCGTTCCAACCCCTAACGCTCGAGCAGCTCCGCGGCGGACCCCTCGGTCAGGACTTGCGGCGGCTTGGAATGCTCGCCCGTGGTCAAACTCGCGATGCGAAGGACGAGGTACTGACGGCGATCGAATCAATCGTGCAGTTGCTGTTCTGGCCGGCCGCCGCGGACGATTACACCGTTCCTCGCTCCTTCTGGGATACCGAGTTGGGGCGCATGATGGCCCTCGCCAAATTCCGCGCGTTCGAGCCGAACGAGCTGGTCAGCATCGGCAACGCCGCCCAGCAGTTGAACGTCACCCGCCCCACCATCTACCGGTGGATGGATGACCGCACGCTCAGCTACGTTCGCGACGACATGAGCGGCCGGACCTTTGTGGTCCGCCGCGACATCGACAACCTGAAGCGCGTGGCGCTGGAGTTGAGCCCGCAGGACTAGCCGCTCCGTCTTGAGCGCAACCGGCGCTGGCTTGGTCGGCCGCCGTCAGGAAATCCTGACGGCGGCCGCGTTTTCCAGCTCCGCGTCAATCCCGCGCAGACCGCCCAGATCCTCGATCGCCACGATGTCCCCACCTCGGACATGGTACCGCGGGAGGCGTGGCGCGACCGCGGTAGCGAGCTCGTACTGGATCGTGCCAGCCAGTTTCGCGAGTTGCTCGAGTCCCGGCGCGCCGCGTGCCGGGTCCCCGCAGACAACCACCTCGCCGTCGACCCCCGCCGCAACCCCGGCGGGCAGCTCGACGACGGTTTGATCCATGCAGACCCGCCCGCGAACGGACGCACGCACCCCCTCGATGGCCATCCAGCCACGGTTGGACAGGCGACGGTGGTAGCCGTCGCCGTACCCGATCGGGACTAGCGCCACCCGCTCCGGACCGTCCGCCCGATACGTCCCGCCGTAGCTGACGCGATCCCCGGGCCGCAGCGGGATCACGCGCTTGATCCGACTCCGTATCTCCAACGCCGGACGCATCCCGTCCCAAAGCGGGACCTCGCCCGACGGCGGCAGTCCGTACATCGCGATGCCGAGCCGCACCATGTCGTAGTCGTACCTGCGGGAACGGAGCGTGGCGGCGCTGTTGGCCGCGTGGACAAGCCCCGGGTCGATCCCGGCGGATCGGATCTCGTCCAGGCAGCGCTCAAACAGCGCCGCCTGCCGGCGCGTGGGTGCTGCATCCGCTTCGTCCGCGCAGGCGAAGTGCGTGCAGACACCGGCCAGCTTGAGCCCGGCGGCTGATGCCACAAACGCGGCGACGGCGGTCGCTGCGTCCGGCATCGCCCCGTACCGCCGCATACCTGTATCGATCTTGAGGTGAACGAACGCCGGACCGGTGAAGGACCGGCCATGCGCCGCTTCGGCGATCTGGTGGGCTAGGGTCAGATCGGAGACGGTCACGCTGAGCCGATGGTCGAGGGCGAATCGGATCTCGGACGGATCGATCGGACCGAGAACCAGGACCGGTTCGGCGATCCCTGCCAGCCGGAGCTGCATCCCTTCCTGGACGGTCGCCACTGCCAGGTGATCGACCCCCGCCGCGACCGCCGCGCGACCGACCATGACGGCGCCGTGCCCATAGCCGTTCGCCTTGACAACGGCGAGAAGTCGAGACCGCGGCGACACGCCCGCCCGGACGACGCGGAGGTTTCCCCCAATGGCATCGAGGTCGACGACGGCTCGGGTCGGACGGCCCGGCAGCCGCCAGACGCGGTCCCAGGTCCTCCGATCCGCCTCGGACTGAGAAACCATCGCCGCTCAGCCGTTGGGCACCAGAATGTCGTCCGGCCGCGGCGTATCGAGCCCCTGTTCGAGACGGGCGATCACCCGGACGAGATCGGCTCGGGAGACGATGCCGACCAATCGCATCGCCTGGTCGACGACCGGGACCGGATTCACGTTCTCGTCGATCATGAGCGTCGCCACCTGGGTCAGGGTCGCCGTGTCGAGGATGTTGTAGACCGGTGAGGTCATCAAGTCGGCCGCGGTCACGGCCAGAACGCGGCGCAGCTCCTCGTCGAAGTCCCGGCCGCCATCCAGCACGAAGATCGCGTCGAGAAACGGGACCGGGGTCGGGACCTCGACGTCGGCCTTCCTCGCGATCAGGTCTTTCTCCGTCACGATCCCGATCACCTCACCGTGCTCCAAAACGGGGATGCCGGGCAGACCGGAGCTCGCCAGCAGACGTGCGACCGTCGCCACCGTATCGCCCGGCGCCACCGTCGGCACGGCCGTCCGCATCAGATCCCTGACCGTCGCTTCAGGCATGGTCAGTTCCTCGTTTCGTTTCCAACGCGGCGAGCTCCTCCGCGATTGCCGTGGGGAGATCGCTCGCCACGAGCCCGAGGGTGCCCACACGGCGCTCGATCCGACGTGCGGCGCGGCATCCCACGTACAAGGCAAGACCGGCGGCGTCGATCGGTGAAAGCCCCTGCGCGAGGAACGCGCCGATCGTCCCGGCCAGCACGTCGCCCGCGCCGGCGGTCGCGAGCGAGGTCGGCGCGTCGTCGGCGACGAGCGTGTGACTGCCGTCGGTCGCAATGCTGTGACCGTACTTCAGCACCACCACCTGGTGCCACCGCTTCGCCGCGTCCCGTGCCGCCCCGATCGGATCATCCACAACGTCCTCCGGCTGGCAGCCCAACAGGCGGGCCATCTCGCCGACGTGCGGAGTCAGGACCAGCGATCCGGTCGCCGGCGACGACCACCACTCCGCCTGCTTGGACAGCCAGTTCAGCGCGTCGGCATCGACCACCGCCGGTTTCTCGCCGCCGACGAGCGACCGATCGGTGTCCCCGGCGGGCGTGCCCTCCGACCTCGACTGGAAGCCCAGCGCCTGCGACCGGCCACCACGGCGCAGTCCGAAGAGCCGCGCCAGCAGCGTCGCTGCGTACTCGTCCTCGCCCAGACCCGGCCCCACGACGATCGCCTTCGACTTCTCCAGCTTGGTCCGAATAAGGTCCAGCACCCGTCGCACGGCGACGTCGGCATCGCCGTCCGGCAGCGGGATGAACGCCGCTTCGGGCACCATCGTCGTGATCGTGCCCATCGCCGCCCGTGGCACGGCCAGATTCATGATGCCGGCGCCGGACCGGCCGGCCGCCATCGCGCACAGTGCCGCCGCCCCGATAAAACCGGGGCCGCCGGCGACGATGACCAGCCCACCGACTCCCCACTTGTGCGCGCCGAACGGGCGGCGCGGCAGCGCCGACAGGGCAAACGACTCGTCGACGTAGCGGGCATCGGGCGGCAACTGCGGCAGCGAGCCCCTGGCAGAAGCGATCACACGGAACTCCCAGCATGGACATGGTCCGATTCGGCGGCCTCGACCAGGCCCAGGTCGGGGTTGGCGACCGCTGACCGGCTCCCCTGCACCGCGACGACGAACGCCATGGCGTCGCCACGAGAATGCGTCAGCGAGACGCTGAAATCGGTCAATCCCAGCCGATGAGCGCGCTCGGCGGCGCTGCCGTGCAGGATCAGCACCGGTTTTCCGCGTCGGTTTGGAAGGACCTCCATCTCGCGCCATCGGATGCCCCTGATGCCGGTGCCGAGCGCCTTCGAGGTAGCCTCCTTCGCCGCGAAGCGGGCCGCCAGCTCCGAGACTCGATGGCGGTACCGCTCGCGCTCGCGTTCGGTGTAGACGCGGCGCAAGAATCGCTCGCCGAAGTCGTCGAGCACGCGCTGGATCCGCGCGATCTCGACGATGTCGACCCCGACCGCGACGCGCCCGGACCGTTCCGGATCGAACTCGGGAACGTACAATCCCGCCACCTCGGAGCGCCGGCTCGCTGATCGGCGCCATGCGATCGACGGCGGACGCATTGCCGCCCGCCGGATTGTAGTGGCCCCGAGCATCGTCGCCAATCCCGACCGCTCAGGCAACCGGCCGCGTCGGTCGGTAGGTCGCTTGGAAATCCCGATGCGCCGCCGCGAAGGTGCCCGACTCAATCGACCCGCGGATGGCGTCCATCTGCCGGGCCAGGAACCGCAGGTTATGCACAGAGGCGAGCCGCAATCCAAGGATCTCGCCGGCGCGGAAGAGATGGTGGAGGTACGCCGCCGTAAACACCCGGCAGGCAGCGCAGTCGCACGTCGGATCGACCGGAGCGTGGTGATCGCGAAAGCGGCGCGCTCGAATGTCGACGCGGCCCTCCGGCGTGAACAGCGCGGCATTACGGGCCAAGCGCGTCGGCAGCACGCAGTCGAAGAGGTCGATGCCTCGCGCGACTCCTGACCAGAGGTCCTCCGGCGCGCCGACGCCCATCAGGTACCGCGGCTTGTGCTTGGGCAGGAGCGGCGCGGTCACTTCGAGGATCGCCGCCATGGCCTCTTTGGGCTCGCCCACGCTCAAGCCGCCAACCGCGCAGCCCGCGACGTCGGCCGCGGCGACATGAGCGGCGCTTTCGCGCCGAAGGTCGGGCTCGACGCCGCCCTGACAGATGCCGAACAGCGCCGCTCCCTGTTCGTTGCCGCCGCGACGCCGGTGCTCCGCGATGCAGCGGTCGAGCCATCGCCCCGTCCGCGTCATCGCCTCGGCCACCCGCTCCGGTGGCGATGGCAGACCGACAAGATGGTCGAGCGGCATCAGGATGTCGGACCCGAACCGAAGCTGGAGCTCGATCACGCGCTCCGGCGTCAGCAGGTGCTTGCCGCCGTCGATGTGGGACCTAAACGAAACTCCCTCTTCGGTCACGAGAGCCTGACGGGCGAGACTAAAGATCTGGAACCCGCCGCTGTCCGTCAGGATCAGCCGGTGCCATTGCATGAACCCGTGGAGACCGCCGGCCGCCTCGATGACCTCGACGCCCGGACGAAGCATCAGGTGGTACGTATTCGCTAGGATGACCTCGGCGCCGGTCCGCTCGACTTCGTCGGGATGGAGCGTCTTGACTGTCGCCTGGGTTCCGACCGGCATGAAGGCCGGTGTCTCGATCGGGCCGCGCGGCGTGACGACGCGCCCTCGCCGCGCCATCGAGGTTGAATCGTGGGCAAGAAGATCAAAGCTGAGCGATCGCGCCCTGGAGTCGACGGTGAGGACCCCCATCTCAGAACGACCTCATTCCCACGATCGAGACTGGGCCACCCGTGCCAGAGCGACGCTCCTGGGCAAGACCTTTGCCCTCCTCTACGGACCGGCCGCCCGATGGTACGACACGCTGACGGACGTCGTCTTTATGGGGGAGTGGCAACGCTGGCAGCAAACGGCGCTGCCGTACCTGCCGGCCCACGGTCTGATTGTCGAGCTCGGTTCCGGCACCGGCCGTCTCGCCTCGGTCGGCGCAACGGCGGACCGCTCGTGGCTCGGGATCGACCGGTCGGCGGCCATGCTCGACCGTGCCAGGCGACGAATGAGCGCGGGCGGCCCCGGGTTCATCAAGGCGGAGGCGACCGCGCTGCCGCTCCGCGTCGGCGCCGCATCGGCCGTCGTCGCGACGTTTCCCGCGCGGTACATCGTCGACCCTCGCACCGCGCGCGAGGCGGCGCGAGTGCTCGCCCCACATGGCACGCTCGTCGTCGTGCTGTCGGGAACGATCACGGCGCGCGGTCTGCGCCGCCGTCTTTTGGTTGCGGCGCTGGGATTCGTCTACGGGAGCAATCGACTCGATTCGGCCGGCGACTTCGCGCTCAACGGGTTTGACGGCACGGTGTCGCGTGTCACGACCCGCTTCGGAAGCGCCGTCGTCTACGTGGGCCGGCCCGGCCAGGCTCTCAAGCAGACCGACGATTGTACCCCGCCGCCTGGCGGCGCTGACGAGCGCGGGAGATAGCGTCGGCACCGTCCGCGCCACCGTTGCCCCCAGTCGTGGACTCCGGTCGAGCGCCCAGGCTTGCCCCGTTCAAACCGTTGCCGTCTGATCTGTCCGGGCGGACACTGGACACGGACGCCCCGCCTGCGTCTTCAAAGGCAGAGACGTCGGCGAGCGGATCGCGCTTGGAGGCTTTGGGCGCCGTCGCGGCGTTGGAGCCCGTCCCACCGGTCGGCGACGGGGTGCTCGCGGCGGGCGACGCCGCCGTCACGGTCGTGCTTGGAGAGTTGGTGGCGGACGTGTACGGCGAGGACGCCGGACTGACCGTCGACGTCACTCCGGCGAGGTCCTGCTTGATACCTTCCGTCGCCGCGTTAATCTGGGTTTTGACGCCGGTCAGCTCGCTTTGGACGGCGCGCTTGATATCTTGAACACCGGTGGTCTTCTCAAACTCGCCGGTGAGCTCCGCGGTGATCCGCCGAAAGTCCCGCACGGCCTTGCCGAGCTGGCCGGCGACCTCCGGAAGCTTACCCGGTCCGAAAATGATCAGGGCGACGACCAAAATCACCCCAATCTCCATCGTGCCCATGCCGAAGAAATTCATCGATCGTGTCCTCAGCGACGTGGCGCGGACGGCCGCCTGTCCGACGTGCCAGAATCAGTTCCGGAGTATAGCACCCGGCCGCCGCTCATCTGTTCGAGCGGTCGCCGCGCCGCATGGCGGCGTGTCGCGTCAATTACCCGAAGTGAGCACGCATTGAAGATCGTCGTCGGTCTCGGCAATCCCGGTCGCGAGTACACGGCGACCCGCCACAACATCGGATTCATGGTCGTTTCCCTCCTTTCCCGGCGGCTCGGCGCGCCGCCACCGAAGCGTCGCTTTCGCTCCGATCTGACCGAAGGCCTGCTCGACGGCGAGAAGATCGTGCTTGCGGCGCCCCAGACCTACATGAACCTCAGCGGTCACGCCGTCCGCGAGGTCGTGAACTGGTATCACCAGCCACTCGGCGAGGTCCTTGTCGTCGGCGACGACCTCGATCTTCCCTTCGGCACGCTGCGCCTGCGCGGCCACGGTTCGGCTGGCGGCCACAACGGTCTCGCCTCGATCGTCGAGCAGCTCGGGAGTCAGCAGTTCGCCCGGCTGCGGATCGGCATCGGCCGCGGACCGGGCAACGCCGCGGCGCGGGTCCTGTCCCGGTTCTCGGCCGAGGAGGAGCAACTGCTTCCCCAGGTTGTTGGGCAGGCCGCCGACGCCGTAACGTTGTGGGCAAAACAGGGCATCATCGCGGCGATGAACGCCGTCAATCGTCGTCCGGGGTCCTGAGCAACGCCAGCGGAGGAACGATGTCACCCCCTGCCCACGTGGAATCCCCCGCCGAGGCGGATCACCTGGCAACGGAACCTGGACCGGGGACCCCGGACATCACGGCGGTCGCCGTGATCGGGGGCGGCACCATGGGCTCGGGGATCGCCCAGACGATCGCGCAGGCCGACGTTCCCGTGAGACTGATCGAGCGGGCGGAGGTCGAGCTTCAGCGTGCGATGCGGTTGATCTCAGAACGTCTGGATCGTGCGGTCGATACGGCGCGACTGTCTCGGACCGAGGCCGACGGCGTGAGGGCAAAGATCACGACCGCGACCGACTACGCCGCGGTTGCGGGAGTCGATCTCGTCGTCGAGGCCGTGTTCGAGGATCGGTCGCTCAAGATGGACATTTTCCGAGCCATCGCGCCGCTGCTGGGCCCGCGAGCCATCCTCGCCACGAACACGTCCTCGATCTCGGTCACGGCCCTCGGCGCGGCCACGCCCCATCCCGAGCGGGTCGTGGGGATGCACTTCTTCAACCCGGTGCCGGTTGTGCCGTTGGTCGAGATCGTCCTCGGCCTCGAGACCTCTGACGAGACGGTCGCCCGCGTCAGCGCCTTCGCGACGCGGATCGGGAAAACACCGGTTGTGGTCAACGACGCTCCAGGATTCGTTGCCAATCGCGTGCTCATGCCGATGCTCAACGAAGCGATCTTTTGCCTCGCCGAGGGGGTGGCTACTAGGGACGCGATCGACCAGATCATGAAGCTGGGCATGGCCCACCCCATGGGGCCGCTCGCGCTCGCCGACCTGATCGGCCTCGACGTCTGTCTGGCGATCCTCGACGTGCTGCATCACGACATCGGCGACGACAAGTTCCGGCCCTCGCCTCTCCTGCGCAAGATGGTTGCCGCCGGTAAGCTGGGCAGGAAGACGGGCGAGGGGTTTTATGTCTATCAGTCAGAGCGTCGTCACGTCAAGCGCCCGAACGCACTCACCCAGGAGCCGGACAATGAGCCAGGCCCCAGTCTCCGACAGCAGACCGCCGATCCGCATCCTGGTCGCGAAGCCGGGACTTGATGGGCACGATCGCGGAGCCAAGGTGATGGTCAGAGCCCTCCGCGATGCCGGTTTCGAAGTCGTCTACACCGGTCTGTTTCAGACGCCGGAGATGATCGCGACAGCCGCCCTGCAGGAGGACGTCGACGTGGTCGGTCTGAGCATCCTGTCGGGTGCGCACCTTGCGCTGTTCCCGCGCATCATGGCTGCGCTGAGCGAAAAAGGGGTCGACGATGTCCTCGTCGTCGCCGGCGGCACGATTCCAGAGGAGGATGTCGACGCGGTGAAGCGGCTCGGGGTGGCGACCGTGTTTGGACCCGGCACTCCCCTCCGGGAGGCCATCGACTACATCCGCGACCACGCTCCGCGCCGGACCGACGTCGCCTGAGATGGGTCTGTCCGACGAGGTCTTGGCGGGAAGTCAACGCGCGCTGGCGAGGCTTGCGACCTACGTCGAGAATGACGACGAGATCGGCCGCGCCGGTCTGGCCAGGCTCTATCCGAGCACTGGGTGCGCTCACATCGTCGGTGTGACGGGCCCGCCCGGCGCGGGTAAGAGCACCCTGGTCAACGGTCTCATCGGCGAGATCCGGCGGTCCGGCCGTCGGGTCGGCGTGATCGCCATCGACCCGACGAGCCCCCTTAGCGGCGGGGCCGCGCTGGGCGACCGCATTCGCATGTTGGAGCGCTACGCGGACGACGGGGTCTTCATCAGGAGCATGGCCTCCCGCGGCCGGCGCGGTGGCCTGGCCCCCGCGACCGCGGGCCTTGTCCACATCCTCGACGCCGCGGGCTATGAGGTGATCTTCGTCGAAACAGTCGGAGTCGGCCAGGAGGACATCGACGTAGCCAGGTACGTCCAGACGCTCCTCTTAGTCCAGGTGCCAGGCAGCGGCGACGGCGTCCAACTCCTGAAGGCAGGCGTCCTCGAGTGCGCCGACCTCTTCGTGGTCAACAAGGCGGACAGACCCGGCGCGAACGACCTGATCCGGGAGCTGCGAGCGATGGTCGGTTTCGCCGACCGTGGCCGGAGCCGGCCGTGGCGACCCCCGATTCTGCGCACGGTGGCGACCAGTGCCGAAGGAGTCGTCGAGGTCGTCGCGGCGCTGGACCATCATGCGCGATTCTTGCGCCAAACCGGCGCGCTGCGGGACCGAGCGCGTGCGATGGCGAGCGCCGAGATCGGGGCCTACGTCGACGCCACGATTGCCCGCCGCCTGAGCAACCCGGTGGCCGGCGCAGACGCTGCCCTGGTCGATGAGGTCGCGACACGGCGGCGTACCCCGTGCGACGCGGCGGACGAGCTGCTCCGCGGATGGTCGAATCAGTGACCGATCTGATCTTGCGCGGCGCGCTCCTCCGGCCTTCGTGCTGCCGCCCGGTTTGCGATCAAGGCGGCCGCCGCGCCCGCTCCGACGCCGTTGTCGATGTTGACGACAACCAAACCCGGTACGCAGGTTTGGAGCATCGCCATCAGGGCCCCGACCCCCCCTCCGCCGTAGCCGTAGCCGGTCGAGGTCGGCAGACCGATGACCGGGACGTCGACCAGCCCCGCGACGACCGACGGCAACGCTCCGTCCATGCCGGCGACGACGACCAGCACGTCGACCCCGTCGGCAATCAACTCCTCAAGCGGCCCGACGAGTCGATGGAGCCCCGCCACCCCCACATCGCGGACCTGGGACACCTTACCCCCCATCTCGGTTGCGACGATGGCGGCCTCCGCGGCAATCGGTCCATCCGACGAACCCGCGGTCAGGATCCCGACCCTGCCTCCCAGGACCGGCACGAGCGCATCGCGCCGCGACACGACGACTATACGCGCCTCACCGTCGACTATGACGTCAAACCGGCCGCCAAGGGTCTCGCGAACCAGTGCAGCCGTTTCGTCTGAGCAGCGACTGGCGATCGCCCGCCCATTGGCCTCGACAAGCGCCGCCAGACTGGAAGCGACCTCGCTCGGCAGCTTCCCCGCCCCGAGGACGATCTCGGGAACTCCGGTTCGCTGCTGTCGTCTGAGGTCGAGTCGTACTCGGCTTTGGTTGATCTTTGGGGATATGTCGTTTAACTCGCCCCGCACGGCGTCGAACGGACGGCCCCGGTCCCTCATCGCGCCACCGTCTGGTCAACTAGCTCCGCGACGTTGCAGGCACTGCCGACCGCCTCCGTCGCTCGACGGAGGCAGGCAAGGAATTCGATGTTGCCGGCCGGACCGGTCAGTGGCGATTTCGTCAGGCCCTCGACGAGGAACCCGATCTCCTGCGCGTGCTCCAGCACCTCAATCAGCACCCGGCGATGCACGTTCGCGTCGCGCACGACGCCTCCTTTCTTGACGTCTGACCGGCCAGCTTCGAACTGCGGCTTCACCAGCGGCACGCAGCGACCGTCCGCGGCCAGCAGCCGCGCCGCCACCGGGAGGATAAGACGGAGCGAAATAAACGAGACGTCGATCGCGACCAGCGACACCGACTCCGGCAGCCCCTCCAGGTAGCGAGCGTTCGTGCGCTCGATGGTCACGACCCGCGGATCGTCGCGGAGCTTGAGGTCAAGCTGGCCATATCCGACGTCGATCGCATAGACACGGGTTGCACCTGCCTGCACGAGACAATCGGTGAAGCCACCCGTGCTCGCGCCGATGTCCGCGCAGACGCGGCCGGTCATCTCCAGTCCAAAGGTCACCAGCGCGTGCGCCAGCTTGTCGCCCGCGCGGCTGACGAACCGCGGTTTCGACCGCAGCTCCACCGCATCGGTCTCACGCACCGACGCTCCCGCTCGGAACACGATTTCCCCATTCACCATGACGTCGCCCGCCATCACGAGCGCCCCCGCACGCGAGCGCGTCGCGACGAGTCCCCGCGCCACGAGCGCCTGGTCGAGGCGCTGCCGTGTGCCCAGCAACGGCGTCAGATCCACGAGGGGGGGACGTTGGTCTTATTGTGGAACGCCGAACGCTGCGCGTGGCACAGCGCGATCGCGAGGGCGTCGGCCGCGTCGTCGGGGTGCGGGAGGTGGTCGAGACGCAGGATGAGGCGTACCATCTGCTGCATCTGCGTCTTGTCCGCCTTGCCGTAGCCGACCACGGCGTGTTTGACCTCGGATGGGCTGTATTCCACGACGGGTACCGCCCCGCGTGCCGCGGCCAGCAGCACCACGCCCCTGGCTTGGCCGACCGCGATCGCGGTGGTCACGTTCCGCGCAAAGAAGAGCTGCTCGATCGCCACGACGTCGGGGCGGTGCCGCTCGATCAAGGCGGACACGGCGTCGAAGAGCTCGGACAAGCGGTTCGGCATCGCCAGACCCGGGGACGTCTGGACGGCACCGTATTCGACGAGGGTCGGCTCCTCGTCCGACTCGACCAGTCCAAAGCCAAGGAGCGCCGTTCCCGGATCAATCCCCAGCGTCATCACAGGTGTCGCCCCGAGCCGGGCTAGCCGACCTGCGCCAGGACTTCATCGGTGACGTCGAGGTTGGAAAAGACGATCTGCACGTCGTCGAGGTCTTCCAGTCTTTCCATCAGGCGGATCGCCTTAACGGCGAGGTCGGCATCCGGCGCGATCGTCGCCTTCGGTCGCATCACGAGTTCGGCGGACTTGATCTCGACATTGGCGGCGGCGAGCGCCTCTTGCACTTTGTGCAGGTCCTGCGTTTCCGTGTAGAGCTCGACCCCGTCGCCCTCGGTCAGGACGTCGATCGCGCCGGCGTCGATCGCGATCAGGGCGATCTCGTCCGCATCGAGCCGACCGGGCGCAACGTCGATCTGACCGACGTGATCGAACATCCAGGAGACGCTGCCCGTCTCGCCCAGAGAGCCGCCGGCGCGGGTCAGGATCGCCCGCACCTCGCCGACCGTGCGGTTGCGGTTGTCGGTCATCGCCTGGATCACCAGGGCGATGCCGCCGGGCCCGAAACCCTCATACTCGATCTCATCGTACATTTCGCCGCCCGCGCCACCGACCGCCCGCTCGATCGCGCGGTCGATGTTCTCCTTCGGCATGCTTTCCGCGCGGGCCTTCTGAATCGCGATGCGCAGCCGCGGGTTTGACTCGGGGTCGGGCAGCCCGGAGCGCGCCGCGACCGTGATCTCCCGGGCCAGCTTGGTGAAAAGTTGACCGCGCTTCGCGTCGTTGGCTCCCTTTTGTCGCTTAATCGTTGACCATTTCGAATGTCCGGACATGGCCTTCAACTCCTACCGTGCCGCCACACAAGCGTTCGCAAAGTATACCATCGGCAGCGCGTGGGCCCACTTTACACTGCTGGTGAAAGCGTCTCACGGTGACCTTGAAATGTGAGCAAAGCTTCGCTAGAATGATGGTGCGTCATCAAGAGCAGGCAGAGCAAACGAGGGGGTTATGACGTCCCGCGGTCTCCGCATCCCGCCGAACTGAGCTTTCACGTCTCGGCTTCCCCACGGCCCGCAGCGTGGGGTTTTTGTTTGCCGCGCAACGCCCGCTGTCTTCTTGCCTGCGGCTGCGCTATCGCTCAGGTGGTGTAGCGTTCCATGGTGACGAGCCTCCTCTCCAAGGGTAAGGATCAGGGCTACCTCCTCTCCGACGAGATCATCGCGCTCTTCCCGAACGCCGAGGAGCAGGTCGAGAACCTCGACGACCTCTACTCCTGGCTGCTCGCCGAGGGGATCGAAGTCCTCGATCAGGCTCCGCTCAAGGCCCCACCCAAGCCGAAGGACGTTCCCACTCCCGAGCGGGCGGAACCGGCCGACCCGACGTCGTCCGGCGTCGGCGACTCCGTTCGGCTCTATCTTCAGGAGATCGGCGAGACCGATTTGCTGACGATGCAAGAGGAGGTCTGGCTCGCCAAGCGGATGGAGCGTGGCAAGCTGGCCGAGACCCGGCTGCGTGATCTCAACCTGACCGCCGAGGACCGCGCGGAGCTGGAAGCGGACAAGCTCGACGGCGACCGGGCACGCGCCCACCTGATCCAGGCCAACCTCCGCCTCGTCGTCTCCGTCGCCAAGAAGTACGTAGGACGCGGGCTCTCCTTCCTGGACCTGATTCAGGAAGGGAACATCGGCCTCATGAAAGCGACCGACAAGTTCGACTACACCCGCGGCTATAAATTCAGTACCTACGCGACCTGGTGGATCCGGCAGGCGATCACCCGTGCGATCTCCGACCAGAGCCGGACGATCCGGCTGCCGGTCCACGTCGGCGAGACGATCAATCGCGTCAAGAAGACCGGCCACCGCCTCCAGCAGATCCTCGAACGGGAGCCGACTCAGGAGGAGATCGCGCGGGCGATGGACGTCTCGGATGAGAAGGTCCGCCAGGTCCTCAACGCCGCGCGGCATCCGATCTCGCTCGAAGCGCCGGTGGGGCAAGATGGCGACGCGTTCTTGGGCGACTTCATCGAGGACGAATCGCTGCCGCAGCCGCTTGAGCTCGCCTCCCACCAGCTCCTGAAATCGCAGATCTGCGACGCGCTCAACAAGCTGACCGAGCGCGAGCGCAAGATCCTCGTGCTCCGCTTCGGGCTGGAAGACGGACGGTTCCGCACGCTGGAGGAGGTCGGACGCGAGTTTGGGATCACCCGCGAGCGGATCCGGCAGATCGAGGCAAAGGCGCTGCGCAAGCTACGTCACCCTAGCTACAGCCGGAAGCTGCGCGGCTACCTCGAATAGCCGTGGCCAGGTTCGATTGACTTGCCGCTCCTCGGCCTCAGTCCTCGATCGCCGAAAAGATCAAGGCGACGTTGTGGCCGCCGAAGCCCATCGAGTTGCTGAGCACATGGCGCAGGCGTGACGCGCGCGCCACATTCGGGACGTAGTCGAGGTCGCAATCGGGGTCGGGTGTCTGGTAGTTGATCGTCGGCGGAATGCACCCATGCGCGATCGCGGCGAGGCAGATCGCGGCCTCGAGTGCCCCGGTGGCGCCGAGGAGATGGCCGGTCATCGACTTCGTCGAGCTGATCGGCACCTTGCGGGCGCCTTCGCCGAAGACGGTCTTGATGGCCTGCGTTTCCAGCTTTTCATTGAGCTGGGTCGATGTCCCGTGCGCATTCACGTAATCGACCTCGGCGGGCGTCAGACCGGCGTCGCGGAGCGCGAGCGACATCGCGCGCGCCGCCCCTTCCCCGCCGGGTCCGGGCTGGACGATGTGGTTCGCGTCGTCGGTCGTTCCGTAGCCGGCAACCTCGCCGAGCGGCGTCGCCCCGCGGGCGACGGCGTGATCCCAGGCCTCGAGGACCAGGACCGCGCCGCCCTCGGCCAGGACGAAGCCGTCCCGATCCGCGTCGAACGGCCGGCTGGCCGCGGCGGGATCGTCGTTGCGCGTTGAGAGCGCGCCCATCGCATTGAAGCCCGCGATGCCGAGGCGGGTGACTGGGGCCTCCCCGCCGCCGGCGAACATGATTTCGGCCCGACCGTCCCGAATCATCCGCGTCGCTTCGCCGATCGCGTGCCCGGCGCTGGCACAGGCGGAGATCGTCGCGAAGGTCGGCCCCTGGGCACCGACCGCGATCGCGGTCATGCCGGCCGCCATATTCGGGAGCACCATCGGCGCAAAGAACGGACCGATGCGACTTGGGCCGTGGCGGAACAGCGTTTCCGCTCCCCGTTCCAGTGTCTCCATCGCCCCCATGCCGGTGCCGATCAGTGCCCCCGCCCGCGTCGCATCGAACGAATCGGGCGTCAGCCCCGCCTGGGCCGCCGCCTGCAGAGCGGCCGCGACCGCGAACTGGGTGTAGCGATCCATCCGGCGGGCGTCCTTTTTGCCGACGGCCGCGGCGGGGTCGAACCCGCGGACCTCACCGGCAAAGATCGTCGCGAAGCCGTCCGGATCGAAGCGGGTGATGCGATCAATCCCCGACCGGCCCGCAACGACGTTCGTCCACACGTCCTCGACGGTCGAGCCGAGCGGGCAGATGATTCCCAGGCCGGTGACGACAATCCGCCGATCGCTGCGTGCGTGCTTCATCGTGGTCCTCGGCAACGTGATCCGCCGGTCCAATCTCGCTTGAGGGGATGCTACGATGCACCCTCCGCTTTTGCCAGGAACGCGCCCGGCACCACTTCGCACAGCCTCGCCAGCCGAGTGGGCTCCGCGGCGTCGATGGTTCGAATTCGCCGCCGGTTGTTCGCGTGTGGGTCGCGTGTTACCCTGAGTCGCGGGGGATCCTGCGGTGTTCGTGATGATCGACGTGGTCTTGAGCCAACAGAAAATGAGTCGGGAGCTGCTCACCGCCGGGCGCAGTCCGTTGCGGCGCGGCACCCACCTGCGAGAGCAGGTTCAAGCCTCCGTTGCACACGGCACAGGCGGGGTCATCCCCCTTCCCCGACCAAATGTGCCGCCCGGCTGCTCCGCCGCGGGCGGGTGAGATGATCGCGCTCATCTGCGGGCCAGACGCCGCCACCGCTCGATCTGAGGTCGAAAAGCTCCTGAGCGCTCACGATCCAGCCGGGCTGAACACCACGCGACTCGACGGCAAAACCCTGTCGCTCGATCAGGCGATCGGCGCGGTGCGGACGCCCTCCTTCTTTGGCGGTGGCCGTGTCGTCGTGATCGACGGTCTGATGGCACGGATCGGGAAGAGTGGCAAAGCCGACGACTCCCGCGCAGACGATGGCGACGACCCCACCTTGTCGGGTCGCATGCTTGACCTGAGCGGGCTGCTGAGCGCGGTTCCCCCGGAGAACATCCTGATCTTGGTCGATTCCGGATTGGCGAGCGTGCCGGCGGCCGTCAGGAAGCAGGCCCCCTCGGACGCCGTGATTATCAGCGCCGAGCCGCCCCGGGCTGCCGCGCTCGTAGAGTGGATTCAAGCGACCGCGCGTGCGGCCGGCAGCGAGATCGGGACTCGGGTTGCCCGCTCGCTCGCCGAACGTCTATTCCCGCAGACATGGGCCGCCAAACCGTCCAATCCCGCCTACGACCGTCCACCCGACCTCGACCAGCTCCGCAACGAGATCGACAAGCTCGCCCTCGCCGCGCATCCGGGACCGATCGAGCAAGCACACCTCGCGGCCATGGTCGCCGGACACGACGAGGATCTGTTGTTTCCGTTGCTCGAGGGGCTGCTGGCGTCCAACCTCGGTCAAGCGGTGACCGCGCTCGAAACCCTACAGTCATCCGGAGAGGACATCGCCCGGGCGACGGCCCAGGCCTACCAGCAGGTTGAGCTGGCGACGGTGCTGGCCGGGCGAGGACCGGCGGTCGATCCGGTCGCGGTCGGCAAGGAGGTGGGGCTGGCCAATCCCAACCGCATGATCGGCGTCTCGAAGGCGTTGCAGCGCGGTCGCCTGCCCCCCGACGAGATTCTGCAGCGTACGGTTGCCATCGACCGTGCGCAAAAGCGCGGCGAACTCAGGCAACCGCAGGACGCCATCTACGCGCTCCTGACGGTGTCCGCCCCGGCTGAGAGAACGGCGCCGACACCACGACGGAGCGGCAATTGATCCCGCCCCACCTTAGCTCGCCCGCTGGCCGCGACGCTGCCTATGCGGCGACAGGCGCCGCTGTCATCCGGTTGTATTTGGCCATCAGCCTGGACTTGCGGCGGGCGGCGTTGTTGCGATGGATGACGCCCTTGCCCGCGACCCGGTCGAGCATGCTGATCGCGTCACCGACGGCCGTTGCGGCGGCCACCTGGTCGCCGGTCCGGATTGCAGCCTCCGCCTTTTTCACAAACGTGCGCGCCGCGGTGCGGTACGGGCGGTTGCGCTGCCGCCGCCGCTCGGCGACCCGGATGCGCTTCTCCGCCGATTTGTTGTTTGCCAACGCTGATCACCTCGTCGATACCGATCCCAACCGAGCGGGCACGCGGGACCTCGGCCCACCTGCCGCGACCCCTCGATGGTACCAAACCCCTCCTTCCTGCACAAGCGACGGCGCGCTGGTTGCGGGACATCCCCGGTGACCGCCCCGATTCGCGCCCCGACGGCGACGACGCCGCGGAGCGCGCCGGGGCCGACGGGATCGGCGCCACCGTCGCCGGTCAGCCGGCCGGCGGCGGTGGCCCGCCGGTCCCTGGGTCGCAGCGCCTCGATCGTTGGGCTCGCCTTCATCGTGAGCCGGATCTTGGGGTTGGGACGAGAGGTCGTCCTCGCGCACCTGTTCGGCACCGCCCACGAGTCCGACGCCTACGTCAGCGCGTTTCGCATTCCAGACTTGCTGTTTCTCGTCGCGATGTCCGGTGCCTTTGGCGCGGCGTTCATCCCGATCTTCGGCGGGTATCTCGAACGGGGAGAGCGAGACCGGGCGTGGCGCCTCGCCTCCGCGGTCATCACCATCACCGGCATCATCACCGTCGCGCTCGGTCTCGTGGTCTTCGTTTTGGCCCGGCCGATCATGGAGCATCTGGTCGCGCCAAGCCTGCCCGCCGATTACCAGGACATCGCCACCCGCACCATGCGGATCTTGCTGGTATCGAACATTCTGCTCGGTTTCGGCATCGCGGCGAAAGGGATCCTCGAAGCGCAGGATCTCTTCACCTTGCCCGCTGTGGCGCCGCTGCTCTATAGCGCGGCGACGATTGCGGGGGCTTTGACCCTCGGACGTCGGATCGGCGTGCCGGGCGTCGCAATCGGTGTCGTGGTCGGCGCCGCGCTGCACGTCGGCGTCCAGATCCCCGGCCTCATCAGATCGGGCATGCGCTTTACTCCGACGTGGTCGCGCAACGTCGCGGGGCTGAGCGAGGTCGGCCGGCTCCTCCTGCCCCGCGTCATCGGCCAGGCGGCGTTCCAGATCAACTTCGTGGTCGTCAACTACCTGGCCAACAACCAGGGCACCGGCAAGGCGACGGCACTCAATTATTCCTGGCAGCTGATGATGCTGCCCCACGGCGTCCTCGCGCTGAGCATCTCGACCGTCGCGTTCCCGGCCATGGCCCGCCAGTTCGAGAGCGGCCGCCTCGACGAGGTCCAGGCGACCTTCATGCGAGCACTCGCGCCGCTCCTCTTTCTCGTCCTGCCCGCCTCCATTGGTCTGTTTGAGTTTCGGACGGCGATCATCCAGACGGTGTTTCAATCGGGGGCATTCACCGCGCGCTCGACTGAGCTCGTTTCGCCGCCCCTCGCCTTCTTAGCGCTCGGTCTCGTGTTCTACGCCCTCGTCGAGGTGCTGGCGCGCATCTACTACGCGATGCGGGACACGTTGACGCCGGTTGCGGCCGGGGTCGCGATCATCGTCGTCAACATCATACTGGGCAGGGTTCTCGTCGGCCGGATCGGCTACGTCGGACTCGCGCTCAGCCTCAGCGTCTCGACGGGGATCGAAGCGGCCATCCTCCTCGTCTTCATCCGCCGCCGCATCGGCACGCTGGATCCGGCGTTCGGAGCTTGGTTCGCCCGCGTTGCCTTGGCGGCGGCGGCGATGGGACTGGTGGCCGAGGTCGTTCGAGGACCGCTCGAACAAGCCACCGCGGCCGGCGTCGCGCCGCGGTTGGTCCAGCTGTCGCTGCTCGGCTTCACGATGGGGACGGTTGCCTTCGCGTATTTCCTCGCCGCGTACTACCTGCGCGTGCCCGAAGTCGGTCAGGTCGTCGAGAAAGTCTCGGCCCGCATCCCGACTCGGGTCCGCGGACCGCATGTGGGTCGCTGAGCGTGTTCGGTCCTCCGCTATACTTGGGAGCATGGCTATCGCGACCGATGACATCACCAAGACACGCCTGACCAACGCGGTTCCGCTTGAGAAGATTCGGAACTTCAGCATCATCGCCCATATCGACCACGGCAAATCGACCCTCGCCGACCGCCTGCTCGAGCGGACCGGCACCGTCGACCGCCGGGCGATGGTCGAACAGGTGCTGGATTCGATGGACCTCGAACGGGAGAAGGGGATCACGATCAAGGCCCGCGCCGTCCGCATGCGCTACGTCGCGCAGGACGGCGAGTCGTACGAGCTCAACCTGATCGACACCCCCGGCCACGTCGACTTCTCGTACGAGGTCAGCCGCAGCCTCGCCGCCTGCGAGGGTGCGCTGCTCGTCGTCGACGCCGCCCAGGGCATCGAAGCCCAAACGATGGCCAACGTCTACCTTGCCCTCGACCAAGATCTCGCCATCGTCGCCGTCATCAACAAGATCGACCTGCCCAGTGCCGAGCCGAAACGCGTCGCCGAGGAGGTCGGCAAGTTCATCGGTCTCCTCGACGACGAGATCGTCTTCGCCTCCGCCAAAGACGGTACCGGTATCGAGGAGATCCTGGAGGCCGTCGTCCGCAAGGTCCCAGCCCCGACCGGCCAGGAAGCCGCGCCCACCCGCGCCCTGATCTTCGATTCCCATTACGACCCCTACAAAGGCGTCATCGCCTACGTGAAAGTGGTCGACGGCTCGATCGCGTCGGGCGACCGCATCCGGCTGATGTCGACGGGCAAAGAGACGGAGACCCTGGAGCTCGGCTTCTTCGCGCCCGGGATGAACGAGATCGGCAGACTCGGCACCGGCGAAGTCGGCTACGTCGCGACCGGGTTGAAGATCGTCAAGGACCTGCAGGTCGGCGACACGATCACCCTGGCCTCCCGTCCCGCCGACGAGCCGCTGCCGGGTTACCGCCCGGCCAAGCC
>JRHI01000098.1_pt1 | contig 88849 bp, 74 predicted proteins | sample 215371 | NCBI WGS metagenome assembly JRHI01 (sample SAMN02929681, study PRJNA255918) | sediment metagenome | biome: cave system; feature: Ice Cave; material: Sediment; isolation source: sediment from deep within a dark volcanic ice cave with no known source of... ... | reverse complement strand
GAGCCGGTCGCTGCCGAGGAGCCTCAAGCGATCGTGGCCGGTGAAGCCGGTGAGGGTGGGGCGGCCGAGTCCCAGCCGGCCGAGAGTGAGCCCCAGTCAGCCCCGAAGACCGAAACGCCCGAGGACCCGCCGGTCTGACGGCTCCGTTTGTCGGTTTGACCGGCGGGATCGGCGCCGGGAAATCGACGGCGCTGAGCGCTCTCGAGCGGCTCGGGGCAGCGGTCCTGTCCACCGACAGGGTCGTGCACGAGCTCTACGACAGCGCCGAGGTACGCGAAGCGGTGACGGACCGGTTCGGCTCGGAGGTCGCCCCCGACGGGGTCGTTGACCGCGCCGCCGTGGCTCGGGCGGCGTTCGCCACCACCGAGGACCGTCACTGGCTCGAGGCACTGCTGTGGCCACGCGTAGGGGCGCGGATGGTGCAGTGGCGCCAGGAGCTCGAGGCACGGACCCCGCCGCCGCGGGCGATCGTCGTCGAGGTTCCGCTGCTGTTCGAGTCCGGCATGGACGGTGCCTTCGACGCGACCATCGCCGTGAGCGCACCCGAGGAGCTGCGTGCCGAACGAGCGGCCTCGCGCGGCCAGGAGGCCGTCGGCGAGCGTACCTCACGCCAGCTCACCCAGCGTGACAAAGCGGAGCGGGCGACCTATGCCGTCGAGAACGATCGGGGGATCGAAGAACTGGAGTTCAAGCTGTCGGCCATTCTTGACATGCTGCAACCGTGAGTCCGCCAACGGCTACCGTGGCCAGTCGCAGAGACGCCGCCCGGCGGGCCGCACAGCGCCGCACGGCCGTGCGCAGGCGCCGCGGGATGCTGGCCGCCTCGGCCGTGTTGATCGGCGTGATGGCGGTCGTGCTGGTGACGCCTCTGTTTCATAAGGCGGTGACGGATCTGACGCTCCCGCTGACCCACGACGACATCATCCGCCAGCAGGCTCGCGCCAAGCATCTGCCCCCGGAGTTGATCGCCGCCGTGATCTATGCGGAGACGAAGTTCGATCCGCGTACTTCGCCCGCTGGAGCCGAAGGGCTGATGCAGATCCTCCCGCAAACGGCGGAGTTCCTGGCTCGGCGCTCCGGCGCCACGAACTTCACCACCGCCGACCTGGCCACGCCGCAGGTGAACATTGCCTACGGCAGCTACTACCTGCGATATCTGATCGACCACTACGGCGGCAACACCGTGCTCGGGCTCGCCGCGTACAACGGCGGGGAGGCGAACGTCAACCACTGGCTGGCTGAGGCCCGTGCCGATCACGGCCGCTTCTTCATCGCCGACATTTCGTTCCCCGAGACGAGGGCATACGTGCGAAGAGTCCTGCAGGCCGAGAAGGACTACCGCAGCTCCTACGCATCGCGGCTGGGTTACTGAACCCCGGCTCGCCAGAGATGCGACCAACGCGTTCCTCCCGGGGGAGGCGAGGTTGTCGCCGCCCGCGAACAAGGAACCAACCTCCCGGGCCGGGGACCGTCTTGATTCGGTGTTCGGCCTGAGCCCGAACTTAGAACCACGATCCGTCTCGCAGTCTCGGTTTGGGTTCGTTCTTCGGGCCCGGTGCAAACCAGAGCCGCGAGCTCTGAACCTCCCGAGCGATCCACACGGGGTCTCCACAGCGGCTCAATACATCCGCCGGGACCGGCCGGCACCCTCCGCGGCGGCGATCACATCAGCTAAGGCCACGGCCTCGTCGTCGTGCAGGTTCGAGGTCGTGATCCTGAGCCCCGGCGGGGTCTCGACGCGGAAGCGCTCGCCCGCCAGGACGATCCACCCGGCCTCGTACAGGGCCCGGATCACCGGAGCCTCCTCGCGTACCGGGACCCAGACGTTCAGACCCGAGCGCCCGTGTCCGGTCAGGCCGTGTTTCGCCAGCGCCTCGACCAGGGCCCGGCGCCGAGCCGTGTAGACGTCGCGTGCCCGGGTCGTCGTGGTGGGGAAGCCAGGGTCCTTCAGCAGCTCGACCACGGTGGCCTGGAGGATGTGGCTCACCCAGCGCGGGCCGAGCGTCTGACGGCCCCCGATCCGGGCCACCGTCAGCTGATCGCCGGCCATCAGCGCCAGCCGCAGGTCGGGATGCAGAAACTTGGACACCGATCGGACCACCGCCCACCGCCGGCGGCCCGGCGAGGTCAGGGTGGTGCACGGAACCCCGGAGATGGCACCGGTGTGATCGTCTTCGACGAGCAGGAGGTCGGGGTGAGGCTCGAGCTCTCGGCGCAGCGCCATCGCCCGCTGAGAGTCCATCGCCGCGCCGTAGGGGTTCTGGGCCCGCGGCACGATCACCAGGGCCTGGGGGCCTTGGGCCAGAGCGGCCCGCAACCGCTCCGGGAGCAGCCCGTACTCGTCGATTTCCACCGGGACCGCAAGCAGCCCAAGTGCCAGCAGCAGGTCTCGGATCGAGGTGTAGGCCGGATCCTCGATAATCACACGATCGCCGGGGCGCAGATGGGCCTGGAGCACACGTTCAAGGCCGTCGAACGCACCGGAGACCACGGCCAGCGCGTCGGCCGGGATGCCGTCAGCCTGAAACCCGGCCGCCGCCAGTTCGAGCAGCTCAGGGTCGTTGTCGTCCAACCCGGCCAGTCTCACCGTGCGCTCGATGTCGACCCGGCGCAGCGCCGCCCCGAGGTCGGGCAGCAGTGCGGGATCGGGCAGGCCGATCGCCAGATCGCGCAGGCCCGAAGATGGCTGTTCGGCGTAGTCCGGCGCCCGCGCCGCATCGAGTGCCCGCAGCGGTGGACGCGGGGCGACCCGGGTGCCGCGCCGACCCTCGGCCACGGTCAGTCCTCGGTGACGGAGAATGCGATAGGCGGCGTTGACCGTCGCCGGGCTCGTCTTGAGCGCGCCGGCCAGCGCGCGCACCGTGGGGAGCGGATCGCCGCTGTCTAGCAGGCCCTCGCGGATCGCGGCTTCGGCGCTTCCGGCGATCGCCCTCGCAGTCGAGCCGCGGATTTGATATTGTTCTAGATCAAGCATGAATTTGTACTATAACAAACCTGAGACGAGTTGATGGCCACCACCAAAGCGCGCCCGGTTTCCGCGCGGATCAAGGTCCGGCGCCGGGCCGGACGGGCACAGTACGCCCGCCGGCAGATCGACCAGATCCTCGACGCGGGCCTGGTCGGCCACGTCGCGTTCGTCGCCGAGGATCAGCCGTACGCGATTCCGATGCTGTACGCCCGCCTAGAGGATCAGCTCTATCTCCACGGGTCTCCGCTCAGCCGGTTGCTGAAGCGCACCGTGGCCGGCACCGAGCTGTGCTTCACCGTCACGTTGCTCGACGGGCTGGTCCTGGCTCGTTCGGCTTTTCACCACTCGCTCAACTACCGCTCGGTAGTGGTCTTGGGGGCCGCCCGGGCTGTGCGCGACCCCGCCGAGAAGTTGGCCTCACTCTGTGCGCTGGTCGACCACGTCATGCCCGGCCGCTCGGCCGATGCTCGGGGTCCCGACGCACAAGAGCTGAAGGCCACCGAGGTGGTCGCGCTGCGGCTGGAGGAGGCCTCGGCCAAGGTCCGGACCGGACCGCCGGTCGACGCCCCCGAGGATTACGCCCTGTCGGTCTGGGCCGGAGAGATCCCGCTCCGGCTCGCCGCGGGCGAGCCGCGGCCGGATGCGCGCTGCACCGCGCCGCTGCCGGACTACCTTCGCCGAGAGCATCGTCGTGATGCTTGACCCCCGGCTGCAGCGGATGCTGGCGCACTCACGCGCCGAGGAGCTCCGCGGCGCCGCGGCCGCTCGGCCGCGCCCACCGCTGCCCGCGCCAACCAGCTCGATCGGCCTGGCCATCACCCTGCGCTTCGGCTTCCCCGACGATGCCGAGGCGATCGCGCGGTTGTCGACGCTCGACGGCTCCGAGCTGCCACGCCAGCCGATCTTGCTCGCCGAGGTGGCGGGTGAGCTTCGTGCAGCGCTCTCGCTGGCGGACGGCCGGACCGTCGGGCATCCGTTCTACGCGACCGCGATGCTCGTGGATCTGTTGCGCACGCGGGCCGAGCAGCTGCAGCGCGTGGACGCCTCCGGCGGCCAGGCGCGGTCCCGGTGGTGGGACAGGCTCAGGCTTCTGGCCTGGCGCTGACCCGCGCCGTCCCGGGCGGCCGCTACGCTCGAAGGTCCTGAAATGCCGAAGTTCGAGTTAGACGCCGCCTACAGTCCAGCCGCCGATCAGCCGGCCGCGATCGGCTCGCTGGCCGAAGGGATCAACGACGGCGAGCGATATCTGACGCTGCTGGGCGCCACCGGCACGGGCAAGACGATGACCATGGCTGCGACGATTGAAGCCGTCCAGAAGCCGGCGCTGATCATCGCCCACAACAAGACCCTCGCCGCCCAGTTGTGCAACGAGTTCCGGAGCTACTTCCCTCGTAACGCGGTGGAGTACTTCGTCTCCTACTACGACTACTACCAGCCCGAGGCCTACGTCCCGAGCAAGGACCTGTACATCGAGAAGGACTCGGCGATCAACCAGGAGATCGACCGGCTGCGCCACTCGGCCACGGCCGCCCTGTTCGCCCGGCGGGACGTGCTGATCGTGGCCAGCGTGTCATGCATCTACGGCCTCGGCTCGCCCGAGACCTACGACGAGAACCTGCAAACGCTGCGCAAAGGTGAATTCGTCGACCGGGACAAGCTGCTGCGCAAGCTCGTCTCGATCCAGTACAACCGCAACGACGTGGCGCTGGCGCGCGGTACCTTCCGCGTCCGCGGGGACACGCTGGAGATCTTTCCCGCCTACGCCGAGACGGCGTTCAGAATCGTCCTGTTCGGCGACGAGGTCGAGCACCTGCAGCATTTCGATCCGGTCACCGGGGAAGTGATCGAAGACGACCTTGAGCACGTCGGCATCTGGCCGGCCAGCCACTACAACGTCCGTGAGGGAATGATCGAGGACGCGGTGGCCGAGATCGGCCGTGAGCTGGGTGCGCGCTGTACGGAGCTCGAGGCCGAGGGCAAGCTGCTCGAATCCCACCGGCTGCGCCAGCGTACCCAGTACGACATGGAGATGCTGCGGGAGATGGGGTTCTGCTCCGGCATCGAGAACTACTCGCGGATCCTCGACGGACGCAATCCCGGCGATCGGCCGTACTGCCTGCTGGATTACTTTCCGGAGGACTTCATCTGCTTCGTCGACGAGTCCCACCAGACGATCCCACAGATCGGAGGCATGCACGAGGGTGACCGCTCACGCAAGCAGACGCTCGTGGAGTACGGATTCCGGCTCCCCAGCGCACTCGACAACCGGCCCCAGACATTCCAGGAGTTCCTCTCGATCACGCCACAGCTCGTGTTCGTCTCCGCCACGCCCGGCCAGTACGAGCGCAGCCATTCGGGGCGGATCGTCGAGCAGATCGTGCGCCCCACCGGCATCGTCGACCCCGACGTGGAGGTGCGCGAGACGCGCAACCAGATTGACGATCTGATGAACGAGATCCGCACGGTGGTCGACCGCAACGAGCGGACGCTGGTCACGACCCTGACCAAGAAGATGGCCGAGGACCTGACCGACTACCTGCTCGAGATGGGGTTCCGGGTGCGCTATCTGCATTCCGAGGTCGATACCCTGGAGCGCATCCAGATCATCCGGGAGCTTCGCCTGGGAGATTTCGACGTGCTGGTGGGCGTCAACCTCCTGCGGGAGGGACTCGATCTGCCCGAGGTGTCGCTGGTGGCGATCCTCGACGCCGACAAGGAGGGCTTCCTGCGCGGAGAAACCTCGCTGATCCAGACGATCGGGCGCGCCGCACGCAACATCGAGGGCAAGGTCCTGATGTACGCCGACAAGGAAACGGCGGCGATGCGCGCGGCGATCGGGGAAACCGATCGCCGGAGGGCGATCCAGCGCGCGTACAACGAGGAGCACGGGATCACGCCCGAGACGATCGTCAAGGGCATTTCCGACATCGCCGAGTTCCTCCAGTCGGACTCCAAGGTTCCCCGGTCCCGCCGCCGGCGCCAGCGCGCGGCCAACTCCGTTCCCCCGGCCGAGCTCGAGAAGACGATCGTCGAGCTCGAGGAGGAGATGCTCGTGGCCGCCGAGGACCTGCGCTTCGAATACGCAGCCAAGCTGCGAGACGAGATTCGGGATCTCAAGCGCGAGCTGGATGTGGCGATCGAGGATGGACGGGCCGGAGTCCGCTGAGCCGTCCTCGGGCACGGACTGCCGGAAGCAGCCGGGTCCGATACGCTGCGCCTCCTTCCCCAGATACCGTGAACTTGAGAGGTTGGTTGGCGTGGCCCTCGAACGACAGACCATCGAAAAGAAGGACTTTCCTATCGGGCGGCGGGGGTATGACCCTGAAGCGGTCGACACCCACCTGCAGTCGCTGGCCGACGAGATCGAGGAGCTCAAGCGCAGTGCGCGGCGGCGGACCGAAACGCTCGCGTCGTCCGCCAGCGAGCAGGTCCGCTCAATCGTAGAGGCGGCGGAGACCAGCGCCGCGGACATTCAGCGCCAGGCCGAGGACGAGGCTCGCGAGATCCGGACCGAGGCCGGCGAGGAAGCCCGCGCCACGCGGGAGCAGGCCGCCTCGCAGGCCCGCGAGTACGTGAGCAGGGTGTCCGAGTCCACCGCCGTGATGCTGCAGCGGCTCGACGCGATGGACAGCGAGCTCGGGGCGCTGGTCGAGGCGCTTCGCACTGGGGGCAATCGGCTAAACGCCGATCTTCAGCTGCTCGAGGGTAATCTCACCGAGGTCAGTGATGCGGTCGCGCCGCGGCCCCGGTTCGAGCCCGAGCCCATCGCTCCGGCGATCCCCACCAGGCTGCCGGCGCGTGAGCGCCCTGCGGTTCCAGAGCCCGACCTGGTGGAAGAGCCGGCGGTGCCCGCGCTCGCGGACAAGCCCTATGACGAACCCGCGTTCGAGCCGGCCGGATCGCAAGCTGCCCCGGGCGCGGAGGACGACGAGGGCGCGCGTCTGATCGCGCTCAACATGGCGCTCAACGGCACTCCCCGTGAGGAGACCGACCGCTACCTGGCGGAGAACTTTGCGCTGAGCAACCGGGCCCGGCTACTCGACGAGGTCTACGCGAGCGTCGAGGGCTGAACGATCAAGCACCGGCGGCGCCGGCACGTGGCACACCGCCGACGTGGACGGCAGGAACAAGCTGCTCAGCCTGTCCTGCGCCAACGCGAGCCTCTGCGATGCGACCCGAACGTCTGTTCGGTCCACTAGACTGATTATGTGGACCAACTCGTCGTCTCAGGAGCCCGCGAGCACAACCTGAAGGACATCACCGTCGCCATCCCCAGGGGGTCGCTGACGGTGATCACCGGGCTATCAGGGTCGGGCAAGTCCTCGCTCGCGTTCGACACGATCTATGCCGAAGGTCAGCGGCGCTACGTCGAATCGCTGTCGGCCTACGCCCGCCAGTTCCTCGGGCAGATGGACAAGCCGGATGTCGACTCGATCGAGGGTCTGTCACCGGCGATCTCGATCGATCAGAAGACGACCTCGCGCAATCCCCGATCCACCGTCGGCACCGTCACGGAGATCTATGACTATCTGCGGCTGCTGTGGGCGCGGATCGGACACCCTCACTGCCACGTCTGCGGGCGACCGATCAGCGGCCAGTCGGCGGAGCAGATCATCGACCAGGTGATGGAGCTGCCGGAGAGCACGCGGTTCATGGTCCTCGCGCCGATTGTCCGGGGACGCAAGGGCGAGTACGGCAAGCAGCTGGAGGAGCTCCGGGCCGAGGGCTTCAGCCGGGTCAAGGTCGACGGCGAGCTTCGCCGCCTCGACGAGGCGATCGTGCTCGATAAGAAGTACAAGCACGACATCGCGGTAGTGGTCGACCGGCTGGTGATGAAGGGCGAGCTGCGCAAGCGGCTGGCGGACTCGATCGAGACCGCAGTCGCGCTCGCGGACGGCCTGGTCGAAATCGAGCTGGTGGATGCCGGCCCGACCCCTCAGGTGCAGACCTACTCGGAGAAATTCGCCTGTTCGGTGCACGGGCCGAGCCTGGTGGAGCTCGAGCCGAGGATCTTCTCCTTCAATTCACCGCACGGTGCATGCCAGCGCTGCACGGGTCTCGGATCGCAGATGGAGATCGATCCGGAGCTCGTGGTGCCGGATCCGACGCTCTCGATCGGTGAGGGTGCGATTGCGCCGTGGGCGGTCAGCGCGTCCGACTACTACGACCAACTGGCCCAGGCGATCGCCGAGCGCTACAAGGTCGACCTGGAGACGGCGTGGCAGGACCTTTCGGCTGAGCAACGTGACTTTTTTCTCCACGGCACCAACGGGGCGCGGGTCCAGGTGTCCTACCGCAACCGGTTCGGTCGCCGGCGCTCCTACGCGACGCAGTTCGAGGGGATCGTGCCCAACCTGGAGCGCCGCTACCGGGAAACCGAATCGGACTTCTCACGCGAGAAGATCGAGGAGTACATGACGCTTCGGCCCTGCCCGGACTGCAGGGGGGCGCGGCTGCGACCGGAGTCCCGGGCCGTACACGTAGGCGGGACCCCGATCCACGAGTTCACCGCGCTGTCGGCCCGCAGCGCACTGGCGTGGATCCGGGAGCTTCAGCTGGGCGAGCAGGAGCGCCGGATCGCGCGGTTGGTGCTCAGAGAGATCGAGGAACGACTGCTGTTCCTGGAGAACGTGGGCGTCGGCTACCTGTCGTTGGAGCGCGCGGCCGCCACGCTGTCCGGGGGTGAGGCGCAGCGGATCCGTCTGGCGACTCAGATCGGATCCTCGCTCGTCGGCGTTCTGTACATCCTCGACGAGCCGTCGATCGGCCTGCACCAGCGTGACAACGAGAAGCTGATCGCCACCCTTGAGCGCCTGCGCGCGCTCGGCAACACTGTCCTCGTGGTCGAGCACGACGAGGGGACGATGCGGGCTGCGGACCACCTGGTGGACATGGGACCCGGGGCCGGCGAGCACGGGGGACATGTCGTCGCCGAGGGCACTCCGGCGGAGGTCGAGGCGGTTCCGGAGTCACTGACCGGCCAGTTCCTCGCCGGCACCCGCACGATCGAGACCCCCAAGCGGCGGCGTAAGCCGGCCGGCTACATCGGCATCGAGGGAGCCTCGCAGCACAACCTGAAGGGCATCGACGTGAAGATCCCCCTCGGCGTCATGTGCTGCGTCACCGGCGTGTCCGGATCGGGCAAGTCGACGCTGGTCAACGAGGTACTGCTGAAGGCGGTCTCCAACCGGCTGCATCGCAGCAAGCAGCGCCCTGGCGTCCACCGGCGGATCACCGGCCTCGAGCAGCTGGACAAGATCATCTCGGTCGACCAGTCGCCGATCGGGCGCACGCCGCGGTCGAATCCGGCCACCTACATCGGGCTGTTCGACCAGATCCGCGAATTGTTCTCAAAGACTCAGGAGGCGCGGGCGCGTGGGTACAAGCCCGGCCGGTTCTCGTTCAACGTCAAGGGCGGGCGATGCGAGGTCTGCCGCGGCGACGGCCAGATCAAGATCGAGATGCACTTCCTCCCGGACGTCTACGTGCCGTGCGAGCAGTGTCACGGCAAGCGCTACAACAAGGAGACGCTCGAGGTTCGCTTCAAGGGTAAGACGATCGCCGACGTGCTCGAAATGCCGATCGAGGAGGCACACGAGTTCTTCGCCCATATCCCCAAGATCCGCCGCCGGGTCGAGGCGCTGAACGACGTCGGGCTCGGATACATGCGGCTGGGACAACCGGCCACGACGCTGTCCGGCGGTGAGGCGCAGCGGGTCAAGCTCGCGGCCGAGCTCTCCAAGGTGGCGACCGGCAGGACGATCTACATCCTGGACGAGCCGACCACCGGTCTGCACTTTGCCGACATTCAGCGGCTGCTGGAGGTCCTCAACCGGTTGGTGGTGGCCGGAAACACGATCGTGGTGATCGAACACAACCTCGACGTGATCAAGGTCGCTGACCGGATCGTCGACCTCGGACCCGAAGGCGGGGATGAGGGCGGCCGGGTGATCGCCACCGGCACACCTGAACAAGTGGCCAGGGTGGCGGAATCCCATACCGGCCAGTTCCTCGCCACCATGCTTCCGGCGGCCAAGAGCGACCAGGCACCGGCTCGACGCCGCGCCTCGCGCCCGACCGCGGCGGCCGGCGCCGGGCGCTGACCGGGTCGCGTATGGCAGATCTCCCAACCGTGGCCGAGCTCAAGCTCTGGGCGCAGAAGTGGCGCTGGTACGAGCGCAATTCGCTGCCGTGGAACCGGGCTCGGATCCATTGGGAGTTGATGCGACGAGGCGCATTTGCCCGCTGGCCGCTCCACGGCAACGTCCTCGAGTCACTGCGCGAAGGGCGTCTTGAGATCGGCGAGCAGACGCTGTTCGAGCCCGGCGTGTGGATCACCGCTCCCGGCGCCGCGCGGGTGCGCATTGGGGGTGGGACGTTCCTCAACCAGGGCGTGATGGTAGCCGCGGCCGAGCTCGTCGAGATCGGCGAGCACTGCATGTTCGCCAACGGTTGCTTCATCAGCGACGCGGCGCACCGCTTCGACGATCCTGCCCGGCCGGTGAGCTGGCAGGGGTTCACCAGCAAGGGGCCCACGCGGGTCGGCGACAACGTCTGGTGCGGCGCTCACGTCGTGATCACCAGCGGCGTCACCATCGGCGAGCGCTGCGTGATCGGTGCCAACTCGGTTGTGACCCGGGACCTTCCCCCGTTCTCGGTCGCCGCGGGGTCCCCAGCCAAGGTGCTAAGGACGATCGCATACGGCGGCGCCGGCGAGCGGCTCAGCTGACGCCACGTCCGCGCCAGCGCGCCAGCACGCCGAAACCGGCCGCCGCGGCCAGATTGAACGCGCCGGCCAGACGCAGGCCGAGCTTGGCCCCCGGGCGCGACACCGCCGGCGAGCGCGCCCACACCACATCGGTGGCCACCTCGGTGCCGCGCAGCCAGGCCAGAGCCCACCAGTCCTCGGGACGATCCCGGACCGCGGCCGCCGCATGAGCGGCGGCGAAGGTCAGCCAGATCGGTCCACAGCGCTGGAACAGGTGCCGGGCGTCGGTCGAGGGCGGGGCGTGGCCGAGCACCCGCAGCGTGCCCGCCGGCGCGAGTAGCGCGCCGGACCCCAGCGCGAGGTCGAAGGCGACCATTCCGCGGTTGAGTCGGCGCAGGTGTGCCGCCAGCGCGGGGTTCATCAGCGTGTCCAGAGCCGGGCTCATGAGTTTTTGATCACGATTCCCTCAAGGATGTTGGCCACATGCTCCGTGGCGTCGATCGCCGCTTCCAGGCGCTCGAACAGGTCCTTCCAGCGGATCACCACCATCGGGTCGATCCCACCGTCGAACAGCGAGGCCACCGCCTCACGGGTGATCCGGTCACCCTCGTTCTCGAGCCGGTTGATCTCGACCGTGTACGAAGAGATGTCCCGGAAGCCCCGCAGCCGGGGAACCGCCTCGGCGATCTGCCGGCATCCGGCCTTCAGCACCGCGGCGAGCTTGATCGCCTGGTCCATCGGTGCCTCGATCTTGTACAGGCCCAGATAGTCGGCGACCTCCTCGACGTAGTCGACGATGTCGTCAAGCGCCGAGGCCAGGGCAAGGATGTCCTCGCGGTCGATCGGGGTGACGAACGTGTGGTTGAGGCGATGGATGATGTCGTGAGTGATCCGGTCGCCCTCGTGCTCACAGTCGAGGATCTCCCGCGCCAGATCCTTGCCGTCGGGAAAGTTGGACAGCAGCCGGTCCAGCAGGTCCGCGGCCTGCAGCACGTTCGCCCCCGCCTCTTCGAACAGCTCGAAGTAGATCCGGTCTCGGGGAGCGAACACGTGCGCGAGGCGCGGCATCTGGCCGCATGCTAGTGGTCCGGAGGGACCCTCCGACGCCCGGGTGACCCCTACGGACGTTTAAGCGCGTGATCAGCCGGCGGCCAGCCCCTCGCGGAAGCGCTCGAGCTCGTCCTCGTCGATCGAGTAGACATGCTCGGGGCCGGGAAACGCGCCGCTGCGCACCTCCTCGGCGTACTGCGCCACTCCGGCCACCATCTGCGCCTTGACCTCGGCATAGCGCTTGGCGAACCGCGGCGCGTGTCCGTCGTAGATGCCGAGCAGGTCGTGGAAGACCAGCACCTGGCCGTCGGTCTCGGCCCCCGCGCCGATCCCGATCACCGGGATCTCCAACCGCTCCATCACGGCGCTGGCCACGGCAGCCGGGATCGCCTCGAACACGATCGAGAAACAGCCGGCCTCCTGCAGGGCGATGGCCGATTCGGCAACTTCCAACGCTCGATTGGCCGTGCGCCCCTGGGCTCGATAGCCACCGAGCGCGGTGGCGGTCTGAGGCGTCAGGCCGACGTGACCCATCACGGGAATTCCGGCGTCGATGATCGCACGTGCGCGCTGCACACTGGTGACGCCACGCTCCAGCTTGACCGCGTCACAGCCAGCCTCCTTGATGAATCGCTGGGCCGTGGCGATCGCCTGCTGATCGGAGCCCTCGTAGGAACCGAACGGCAGATCGCCGACCAACAGCGGCGTGCGCAGGCCTCGGCGCACCGCACAGGCGAGCATCAGCATCTCGTCGGTGGAGACCGGCACGGTTGACGGATAGCCGAGAACGGTCATCGCGCCCGAGTCGCCGACCAGCACGACGTCAACGCCTGCGGCCTCGGCCACCTGCGCCGACGGGTAGTCGTATGCGGTGACCATCACGATTGGCTCGGCCAGCCGTTTCTTCTCAGCCAGCCGCGGAAGTGTCATCGGCATCGGCGCGTCGAGGCTGCTGGGGACTGGTGAATGGGGGGTTGCAGACATTCCGTCGTCTCCTTTATGCGACCGGCTCGCCAAGCAGCGTGGCCACTTCGCGGTCGATCTGAAGAATCTCGTTGTGCGCGTCGACGTGGACCACGCGCGGGTCATAGTGCTCGAGCTCGTCGGGGTCGTAGCCGGCGTAGGAGATCACGATCACCGTGTCCCCGCGGTGCACGAGCCGGGCGGCCGCGCCGTTGACCCTCAGGTCTCCGGAACCGCGCTCGCCCGCGATCGTGTAGGTCTCAAAGCGGGCTCCGTTGTCGACGTCGACCACGGCGACCTGCTCGAACTCCCTGATGTCGGCAGCTTCGAGCAGGTCGGGGTCGATCGTGATCGACCCCACATAGTGCAGGTCACAGTCGGTCACGGTCGCCCGGTGGATCTTCGACTTCAGCATCGTGCGCCGCATGTCATGTTCTCCCGTTGCGGTTGGCGTTCGCGGCCCGCGGAGCCGTGAACGGGTGGCTGTCGATAAGTCGGGTCTCGCCGACCCGCGCGGCCACGACGGCGAGCAGTTCGCCTTCGATCCGCCGGACGGGCTCCAGGTTGCTCGCCGAGACGAGGGCCAGGTACTCAGGCTCGATTTCGGCCGACCGGAGCTCGGCCAGCGCGTGGCCCCTGACGGCGCCAGGATCGTCATCTCCGGCCGCCACCGCCTGTTCTGCGGCCAGCAGCGCGCGGCGCAGCGCCGCGGCCCGTGTGCGCTCCCGTGCGGACAGGTGGACGTTGCGGCTTGACATCGCCAGCCCGTCGGGCTCACGCACGGTCGGGCAGACCGTGACTCGCACCGGCATGTTCAGATCGTCGACCAGGCGTTTGATCACCAGCGCCTGCTGGGCGTCCTTCTGGCCGAAGTAGGCGATGTCAGGCGCAACCATGTTGAACAGCTTCGTCACCACGGTGGCGACCCCGTCGAAGTGGCCCGGGCCTCGGTGCTCGCCCTCGAGCGTCTCGGTGACTCCGGCTACGGTCACGGTGGTCGCGAACGCGGGGGGGTAGACCTCCTCCACCGGGGGGGCGAACAGGAAGTCCACCTCGAGTTCGGCCGCTTGCTCGGCGTCGCTGCCCTCGTCGCGAGGGTAGGCATCGAGATCGCCACGGTCGTCGAACTGGGTGGGGTTGATGAACACGGAGACCACCACGACGTCGCATTCGGCGCGGGCGTGGCGGATCAGCGACAGATGTCCCTCGTGAAACGCGCCCATCGTCGGCACCAGGCCGATCTGGAGCCCGGAATGGCGCGGCGCCATGAGCACCGCGCGTAGCTCCGCCACGGTCCGAACGATTCTCATGCCGCCTGCCTCTGGCGGGCGCCGGCCTCCGGCGTGCCCTCCGGTGGCCCCGCGGGGTCGTGCCGCCCCGCTGCGTCGAGCGACAGTCGGTGGGTCTCGCTCACCAGCGCTTCGAACAACGACAGCAGCTGCGGCTCACGCTCGCCGATCGCGGTCCGCTGGGCCTGCACGGTGACCACATCGCCCCTGGCCACCGGTCCGGTCAGGGCTTGCCCGGCACCGACGCTGGCCCAATTTTCGACCGTGGCCCGCACGAGTGGCACGAGCAGTGCCCGCTCAACGCCGGCGCGGCCCATCAGCCGTTCGGCAGCCGCCTCCACGGCGACGAGGAAGTTGGATGCCATCGAGGCAGCCGCGTGGTAGAGCGCGCGATCCTCCTCGGCAACCTGGACGGCCCGCATCCCGAGTCGGTTGGCGAGCTCGCCGGCGAACCCGAGCGCCTGGGGCGTGGTACCGGCGATCGCGGCGCCGGCGCCGCTGAAGTTCGCCCCCTCCCGCGTGACCGTCATCAGCGGGTGCAGCGAGAACGCCTCGTGGGGGGCAAGAACCTCGAGACGCGAGGCGCCGGAGCAGTGACCGACCAGGCGTCCGGGCGAGATCCGACCCGCCGCGCGGGCGATCTCGGCGTCCGGGACACACAGCAGCACCACGTCGGCGTCCGCGCCGTCAGCGCCGCGACCCAGCGGTCCGGCAACCTCGATGCCCGCAGCTTCCAGCGCCCTTGTGAGCGCCGTGCCGAGGCGACCTTGGCCAACCAGCGCCAGGCGCGTACAAGCAGGGATGTCGGAAGAAGATTCCCGTTCCAGTTCCCGCATCGGAGATACCGGTCGGACAACAAGGCAACTGATCCAGCTCGAGGTCCATCCCAAAGATGACGGCCTCGTCATGGATGATACCCCGTCCGGTGAGGTTCGATACGTCAGGTTTACGACCGGCTTTCTCGCAGCTTGCGCGATCTTCTGTTCCGGTGAGCCCGGGACCCCTCCAGCCGTCAGGGGCGACGTCTACCATCGTCGCCGTGAGAAGCGCCAGTGAGCGCCGCGAGCTGCTCAAGCACGTCTACGAGGAGGCCCGAGACTGCGTCCGGTGCCCGCTGCATGTCACGCGGACCACCGTCGTGTTCGGTTCCGGCAACGCGGATGCTGATCTGATGTTCGTCGGTGAGGCTCCCGGGGCCAACGAGGATCGGCAAGGGCTTCCGTTCGTCGGCCAGGCAGGCAAGTTGCTGGACAAGCTGCTCTCCGAGATCGGCCTCGAGCGCAAGCACGTGTTCATCGCCAATACGCTCAAGTGCCGACCACCGGACAATCGCGACCCGCATCCCAACGAGATCGACTCCTGTCGGGACTACCTCCAGCGCCAGGTCGCCCTGATCGAGCCGAGCGTGATCTGCACGCTGGGAAACTTTTCGACCAAGCTGCTGCGGGCTGACAGCACCGGCATCTCACGGGTGCGCGGACAGGACGAAGTGAAGGTGATCGGAACGCGAGCGGTGCGGTTGTACCCGCTGTACCACCCGGCGGCGGCGCTTTACACGCCTTCGACGCTCGAGACGTTGCGCGCCGACTTCCAGCGCATCCCCGCACTGCTGGCGATGGGCGCTCCGCAGCAGCCCTCGTTGCCAGATCCGGTTGACCTGGTCGAGCCGGTAGAGCCAGTCGAGCCGGAAGCGATGCCGGTCGAGTCCTGGGCACCGCCGGCCCCGGAGCTAGCTCCCGCGCCTGACCGCGCAGCGCCTGAGGCTGTGCCCGAACCCGTGGCTCAGCTCGGTCTGTTCTGAGATTCTTCTCCCAGGCGCGCTGCCCCGCCGCGATACTCGATGCACGGACATCGAGGCGGAGGAGGGGCTTTCTTCACGATCGGCTCAGTGCGTAGGCGCGCGTTATGCCCACGTCATCGTCTGCTGGGGCCGGCGGCGGGTCCGCGCGCCACAGGGCGAGGGCGAAGGCAAGGACCGCGGCGACGGCCTGGACGGCGAGTACCACGGCCGCGAAGGCCGCCGGGTGCTTCGGGCCCTGGGTGAGGATGAACGGCTCGGCGACCGCAACGATGCCGAGCGGGACCAGGAACCAGGTGCGCTTCAGCGCCAGCATGTACTGGATCGCCAGGTACGTGGCCGCCAGAACGGTGAACGCCGCCCCCAGCACCAGCAGCGAGTTCGAGGCGGTGGCGCGCTTGGTCCCGAAGGCGACGCTCAGCAGCTGGTGGGGGACAGCGGCGAAGATCAACAGGCACGGGACCGCGCACACCCCGATGATCGTCAGCGCGCGGGCCAGCACAGGACGCGTGTCCTCTCCCGCCGCGCGACGGCGCGAGACCTCCGGGACGAGGTAGAACCCGGCTCCGATCGCCACCCAGATCACCACCTTGGCCGCAACCGCGGTGGCGGCGTACGCGCTGGCGGTGTCCTTCGTGAACTGGTGCTTGGCGGCGATCAGGTCGATGTTCTGGAGTACTGCGATCACGCTAAGACCCGCTATTGGCGCCCAGGCTCGCTTGACGTGGGTCCAGAGGTCCAGCACGCCCGGGCGTCGCGGCGCCGAGGCGTGGCCGACGACATTGCGGCGCAGCTCCCGCCAGCAGTACCCGCACATCGCCACGTAGGAGAGCAGTGAGCCGAGAAACGCTCCGGTGACCCCGAGCCAGGCGGCGGCCAGCGCCGCTCCGGTGACGAGCCGCACCGCCTGCTCGGCCACCAGGCTGACGCCAACCGATTTGTAGTCACCGAGCCCCTGGAGGACACCGCGCAGCAGAGACAGCTGCAGCCAGATGCATCCAGCCGGGATTCCGGCGGCCGCCGCCCAGTTGTACTTCTTGACCCCCACAGCGGCGGCGATCGGATCTTGCAGGGCGATCGAGACCACCGTCAGCCCGGCCGTGATGACGAGCAGCGCCCGCGTCCAGCTCTTCACCGTCGCCAGCAGGTCCTCGCCCTCGCCGAGGTGACCGAGCACGCCCTCGCGGGCCGTCGCCACCTGCAGCGCCTGCCCGACGACGGCCAGAATCAGCAGGTAGCTGACCAGGGCGCCGAGCGAGCCGTAGTCATCGAGCAGCCGCGCGAACACGAACGTCGAGCCCAGGGCGACGACGTTGTTGGCGATCATCGCCACAGCCAGCCCCGCTGCCTTGGCCGTGTCGGAATTGCGCAGTCCGGCCAACGCCGGCTCGAGGCGCTGCTTCAGCGCCACCTGCGACCGCCTGCGGTGTCGATTGGACGACCCGTCATAGAGCAGGTGACGGTACCGAACTGACCGCTGGCCAGGGCCCGCGCAACAGTCCTCCTGCGCGCCGATAGGTTCTCTACAGTGTCGTCCATCAATGTCTGTTCCTCGCTCAGCCGCGACCCTGCTTGCCGTCCTCGTGCTGTTCGGCCCCGCCGGACCCGCGGCCGCGGCGAGTCCCCGGCTGACCCCGGTTCCCCCGGCCGGGTTCTCGCCGGCAGCGTTTCCCACGGCACCAGGCTCCAGCGCCTCGCAATCGTCGCCCGCCCGCTCCGACCTCCCACACACCGGCGCCGACATCCCGCGTGAGCTGCTGCTCGCAGGACTGCTGCTCGGCGCCGGGGGCATGCTCAGGCGTCGCCGGACGCCCGACCGGGACTGAGGTGCCGGCCGGCGTGGGGCGCCGCGGCGAATCCTCAAGTGCGGCGCAGACCGAGGCCCTCGGAGCGGAGCTGGCGGCCTTGCTGAAACCAGGCGACCTCGTGCTCGTGGAAGGGGAGATGGGGGCGGGGAAGACCACCTTCGTGCGCGGGGCCTGCCGGGCCCTGGGCGTGAGCGCTGTGGTGAGCAGCCCCACGTTCACGATTGGGCAGCGCTATCCGGGCCCGGTACCGGTCTCCCACATCGACCTGTTCCGCGTGGCCGACCTCGGGGCCGAAGACCCGGATCTCCTGGCGGACTACCTGCGGTCGGACGCGATCGCCTTCGTCGAGTGGCCTCAAGGCGCCGAGCCGGCGCTCGAGGCTCTGGCTCGGGTGGCCTGGCGGGTTCGGCTCGAGCACGGCGGCGGAGACCGCCGGACGGTTGAGATCCGATGAGGATCCTCGCCTTCGACACCGCTACCCGCGCCACCTCCGTGGCCTTATGCGACACACGCCCCGGGGCTGACTGGCACGAAGCCCGCGACGACCCGCCGAGCGGTCAGCGACCTCGTCACATGACGCGTCTGATGCCACAGATCGTCGGACTGCTCGACGAGGCGGTGTGGTGTTGGTCCGAGATTGACCGGATCGCCGTGGGCCGCGGACCGGGAACATTCACCGGGCTGCGGATCGGGGTCTCGACCGCACGTGCTTTGGCCGGATCGCTCTCGTGTCCACTCGTCGGTGTCTCGACCTTGGAGTCACTGGCGCTGAACTTCGATCAGGCCGGCTTCGACGGCCCCCCCGACGCCGTGGTGGCCGTGCTCGACGCCCGCCGGCGCGAGGCGTTCGCCGCCGCGTGGAGCGTCGAGGGGACGGCTCTGCCGTCCGAGCAGACCAGGCTTGGGCGTCAGTTGCTTACCCCGCGGGCACTAGCCCCAGACGACCTCGCGGCGATCGTCCCCGCGCTGGCAAAAAGGCCTCTGATGCTCGGAGAAGGCGCGATAGAATTCAGAGAAATTCTCGAGCGTGCGGGAGCCTTGATCCCGGGTGATGCGTCGGATGCGCACCGAGTCACCGCGGTCAATCACTGCCGTTTGGCCTCCGGGGTCTCCGGGGCGGCTCCGGATCATGTACATCCGGAGTACCTCCGGCTCCCAGATGCCGAGATCGCGCACCGAGCAGCCGGCCCACGATGACCACCGAGACACTGACGATCCGACCCCTCGCCTACGCGGACCTTCCGCAGGTGATCGCGGTTGAGCGGCGCGCCTTCGCCACCCCTTGGTCGCTGGCCATGTTCGTGCTCGAGCTCTCCAAACCGTCGAGCATCTGCCTCGCGGCGCTCTCGGAGAAGCGGATTGCCGGATACCTCGTGTGCTCGCGCTACGCCGACGGGTGGCACCTGATGAACATCGCCGTCGACCCGGTCGCCCGTCGCTGTGGGATCGCTCAGGCCCTGCTCGAGGGGCTGCTGCATCGAGCGGGGCGCGAGGAGGCGTACACGCTCGAGGTTCGGCCGTCGAACACACCCGCGATCGCGCTATACGAGCAGTTCGGCTTCCGCACCGCGGGCATTCGGCCGCGCTACTACCAGGACACCGGTGAGGACGCGATGATTATGTGGCGGAACCCCGAGCTGTCCTCGGCGCACGGCGCCACCGGGTAGCCGGAGCAGGAGCCGGAGCACATGATCCTCGCCCTGGAAACGAGTTGCGACGACACCTGCGCGGCGATCGTCGGCTTCGATGGGGAGATCCGCGCGAACGTGATCTCCTCGCAGGGGATCCACGATCGCTATGGGGGGGTCGTGCCGGAGATCGCCTCCCGTCATCACCTTGAGCTGATCGACGCCGTGATGCGGGACGCGCTGACCACGGCCGGGCTGACGATGGACGGCGTCGAGCTCGTTGCCGTGACCCGCGGCCCGGGTCTCGTCGCCGCGCTGATGATCGGCTACTGCACCGCCAAGGCAATCGCCGCGTCGTGTGCGCTTCCGCTCGCCGCAGTCGATCACCTCCATGGTCACATCGCGGCCAGCTTTTTGGGACCACGCCCGTTCGCGCCGCCGTTTCTGAGTCTCGTGGCCAGCGGCGGCCACACGCTGCTGGCCAGGGTCAGCGAGCGGGGTCCCGATTACGAGATCCTCGGGCAGACCCTCGATGACGCGGCCGGTGAGGCGTTCGACAAGGGGGCCCGGCTGCTCGGACTCGGATATCCGGGCGGTGCCGCGCTCGAGCAATTGGCCCGGGAGGGAGATCCGCATGCGTTCACGTTTCCGACCGCGGCGCGCGTGCCGGGACTGAACTTCTCGTTCGCCGGGATCAAGACAGCGCTGCTCTACTGCGTGCGCGACCTCGGTCCAGAGGAGACTGGGCGCCGCCGCGGGGACCTCGCCGCGTCCTATCAGCGAGCGATCGTCGAGTCGCTGGCCATCCGGGTGGAGCGCGCCCTCGAGTTGACGGGGATGGATCGTCTGGCCGTCGGCGGTGGCGTGGCCGCCAACGGCCCGCTGCGTGAGCGGCTGGGAAGCCTAGGTGTGGATCTCGACATCCCCCCGCGTGAGCTGTGCACCGACAACGCTGCGATGATCGCCAGCGCGGCCCGGTTCGTCGACGCGCTGGCCTACCCCGACTACCTCGACAGCGACGTCTACGCCACCGGCGAGTCGTCGCTTGCCGCCTGATGGCCGAAGTCGTCCTCTACGGCCGCTCGGGCTGCTGCCTGTGCGAGGAGGCGCTCGAGGTGCTGCTCCGCGTTCGCTCGCGGTTGCCGTTCGCCCTGCACGAGCAGGACATCGAGGAGGACGAAGCGCTTCTGCGACGCTATCTCGAGCGGATCCCAGTGGTCACCATCGACGGCGTCGAGACGTTCGAGCTGTTCGTCGAGGAAGCCGAGTTCGCCCGGCAGCTGTCCCTGGCCCTGACCGCCGGGTCGCCGCTAGTAGAGTGAGGCGTGGATGAGCTACACGGTCGGCCGCGGTACCGAGGTTGCTCAGCCGGACGGCGACGTGCCGGGCGAGAAGCTCTCGCTCGGAGTCGCGGCCAGGCTGTCCCGCTACCTGCAGGTGCTCACACAGGCCCGGAAAATGGGCAAGGAGACGATCTCCTCGCAGGAGCTCGCGGACTACACGCACGTCAACTCAACCCAGATCAGGCGTGACCTTTCCGGGTTCGGCAAATTCGGCAAGCGGGGTGTCGGTTACAACGTTGAATCGCTGGTCAGCCAGATCCGCAAGATCCTGCGCACAGCGGGACAGCACAACATCGCGCTGTTCGGGGCGGGACACCTGGGCACCGCGATCGCCACCTCGGACATCTTCGCCGACCACGGCTTCCGGGTGGTCGCTGTGTTCGACGTCGACCGGGGAAAGGTCGGGTCTCAGATCGGCACGCTGACCGTTCGCCACAACTCGGAGCTGCGCAATGTCGTGGAGGACGAGGACATCGTGGTGGCGGTGCTGGCCGTTCCGACCGCGGCAGCTCAGGCTCTGGCCGACGACTTGGCCGACGTCGGCGTCAAGATCATCTTCAATTACTCCGAGGCGCTGCTCCAGGTTCCCCCCGAGGTCACCGTGCACACCTCGAGCCCCGCGGTCGATCTGCTCTACGCGCTGTACTTCTATCTGACCTGACCCGAGCGACGCTCCCGACGTGGACCTCGACCTGGATACCGCGCGCGCGGCCTTCGAGCACTCGACCGACTTCACCGTCGGGATCGAGGAGGAGTTCGCGCTCCTGGACGGCACCGATCTGGGCCTGGTCGGCCGGTACGAGGAGCTCAGGAACGCCGCCGAGGCCGATCCCGTCCTGGCCCAATCGGTCGCCGGTGAGCTGATCTCCTCGGAGATCGAGATTCGCTCCGGACGGGGCGCGGATCTCGCCGCGGCGACAGCGGCTCAGCGTGAGCGCCGCCGCCGCCTGTTCGCTCTTGCCGCCGAGCGCGGGCTCGCCCTCGGGTCGACCGGAACCCACCCGTGGTCCGACTATCGTGAGCAGCACATCATCGACACCGATCACTATCACCGCGTTCAGGAGGGGCTGCAGTACGTCGCCTGGCGCAACAACGCCTTCTCGCTTCACGTGCACGTGGGCATCCATGGCGCCGACCGAGCCGTGCTGGTCTGCGACCGCCTGCGGCCGGTGCTTCCGTCGCTGCTGGCGATATCCGCCAACTCGCCGTTCCTCGATGGGCGCGACTCTGGTCTGCACAGCGCGCGCTCGCAAATCTTCACCCGCAGCTTTCCGCGCTGCGGCGTGCCGGACATCTTCGGCAGCTGGGACGCGTTTTCCCAGTACATCGATTTCCTGGTCCGCACCAACTCGATCGTCGAGTACACGCAGGTGTGGTGGTCGGTGCGCCCGCATTTCGCCTTCGGGACCGTCGAGGTGCGGATCTGTGACGCGCAGGCGACCGCGCCTGAAGCGGACGGCCTCGCGGCGCTGATTGTGGCCTGCGTGGCTCAGGCCGCGCGCGACGTCGACGCCGGTCTCCCCGCCATCGACCTCCCAGGTCGGCTGATCGAGGAAAACCTGTGGCGGGCCATCCGGCACGGGCTGGAGGGTGAGATGCTGGACCTCGAGCGCAGGGAACCGTATCCGGCCGCGGAAACCTTGGACCGGCTCCTGAGCTGGACCGCCCCGGCTCGCTCCGAGCTTGGCATCGACGTTGCGCTGCCACCGCTCAACGGCGCCCAGCGACAACGTCGGATGATCGAGGCCGGGGTTGACATGCGGGAGATCTTCGGGTCCGTGGTGGCCCAGACCCGGGAGACGTATGCTGGAGCGCTCGGAAGCACAGCGGAGGTCATCGGATGAGCACGTCAGAGCCGTTCAGCGGTGAGCAGCCGACCGAAGAAGAGCTGCGGGCCGCGTACGAGGAGGAGATCAAGAAGATCCGCGTCGAGCAGGTGCTGCTCGAGCACGTCGTCACCCTGATCAACCTTGGGATGCGGCGCACCGGGCTGGCCCCCGGCACCGAAGCCGAACGCGATCAAACACAGGTCCAGCTGGCGATCGAGGCGACTCGAGCGATGTTGCCCCTGATCGAGCAGATCGCGCCGCAGCAGGTCAAGCCGATCCGGGACGCCTTGTCCCAGCTCCAGCTCGCCTTCGTACGGATCGGCGGCCAGCCCGAGGCGCCGGACGCATCGGATCAGAGCCCTCCGCCGCAGCCCTCGTCGCCCGAGGCGGCGGGATCTCAGGTACCGCCGGCCAGCGGTGAGCCCGCGCCCGGGGAGGAAGGCGCCGGACCGGCTCAGCGCAGCGGACGACTCTGGATTCCGGGTCAGTAGCCGCTTCGACGCTCCGAACGGTACACTCCCGCGCCGTCTACTTCACGGGGCCCCGCTCGACGTCTGGGTGGCGGCCCTTTTGCGGTTGTTGGCCGCGCCTACCGGCGCGCCTCACTCCAAATTGAGAGCTTCCCCGGAGGATCTTCTTGTCTAGCTTCTTGACGCATCACGGCGTCTTGGTCGCGCTTGTTTGTGCTGCCGCCGCCGTTCTCTACGGTGCCCTGACCTCGCGCTCCCTGCTCGCCCTATCGCCGGGCAACGAGCGCATGCGCACGATCTCAGCCGCCGTCCAGGAGGGCGCGTCGGCCTACCTGAACCGCCAGTACACGACGATCGCCGGGGTCGGCATCGTCCTGTTCATCGTGCTCATACCGCTGCAGAACATCCGGGTGGCGATCGGGTTCCTGATCGGCGGTCTGTTCTCCGCCGCGGCGGGCTACATCGGCATGAACGTCTCCGTGCGCTCCAACGCCCGCGTGGCCGAGGCCGCGCGGGGCGGTGTCTCGGGTGCTCTCGACGTCGCCTTCCGTGGTGGCGCGGTGACCGGCATGCTGGTCGTCGGGCTCGCGCTGGTCGGCGTGGCGGGGTACTACGGAGTACTCACCTGGATCGCCGGCGAGAGCCCGCGCCATGCGGTTGACGCCCTGATCGGACTTGGCTTCGGCGGCTCGCTGATCTCCGTGTTCGCCCGGTTGGGCGGCGGGATCTTCACCAAGGGTGCCGACGTCGGCGCCGACCTCGTCGGCAAGATCGAGGCCGGTATCCCCGAGGACGATCCCCGCAACCCGGCCGTGATCGCTGACAACGTGGGCGACAACGTCGGTGACTGCGCGGGCATGGCGGCCGACCTGTTCGAGACCTACGCTGTGACCGCAGTGGCCGTGATGCTGCTCGGTGTGCTGCTGTTCAGCCAGCAGTCAGCCGTGGTCATGTACCCGCTGATCCTCGGCGCCGTCTCGATCATCGCGTCGATCATCGGGACGTTCGCCGTCAAGTCCAACGCCGGCAACGTCGAGCGGGCGCTGTATCAGGGCCTTGTTGTTTCCGGTGTGCTGGCCGCGCTGGCGTTCCTCCCCGTGACCTATTGGCTGATGCGGAAGGTGACCTTCATCTCCGGGGCGGCCGCTCCGCACTGGTGGAAGTTCTACCTCTGCGCGCTGATCGGGATCGGCGTCACCGCGCTGCTGTTCGTGATCACCGACTACTACACCTCGACCCGCTTCTCCCCGGTCAAGAAGACCGCCAGCGCGTCGCAGACCGGGCACGCCACGAACATCATCGCCGGACTGGCGTCCGGCTATCAATCGACCGCCCTGCCGGCGATCGTCATCGCGCTGGGCATCTTCGGCGCATGGAAGCTGGCTGGGGGCGCCGGCCAGGGTATCTACGGCATCGGAGTGGCGGTGATGGCTCAGCTCTCGCTCACCGGCCTGATCGTCGCGCTCGACGCGTTCGGCCCGATCACCGACAACGCTGGCGGCATCGCCGAGATGGCGGAACTGCCCGACGAGGTGCGCAACATCACCGACAAACTCGACGCCGTGGGCAACACGACCAAGGCGGTGACCAAGGGCTACGCCATCGGCTCCGCGGCCCTCGCCGCCCTGGTGCTGTTCAACGCGTTCGAGAAGGAGCTCTCCGACAAGCACCAGGCCGCGAACTTCGCGATTGGCAACCCACCCGTGCTGATCGGGCTGCTGATCGGCGGGCTGATGGTCTACCTGTTCGCCGCCTTGTCGATGGAGGCCGTCGGCCGCGCCGGCGGCGCCGTCGTCGAGGAGGTCCGCCGCCAGTTCCGGGAGAAACCGGGGATCATGCAGGGCACCGAGCTGCCTGAGTACGGCACCTGCGTCGACATCGTGACCAAGTCCGCTCAGCGCGAGATGATCCTCCCGGCGCTGATCCCGATCGTCCTTACCCTGGTCGTCGGTCTGATCAGCGTCGAGGCGCTCGGTGGACTGTTGATCGGCGTGATCGTCGTCGGCATATTCGTGGCCATCTCGATGACCGCGGGCGGCGGGGCGTGGGACAACGCCAAGAAGCTGATTGAGGACGGCGCGTTCGGCGGCAAGGGCTCAGAGGCTCATGCCGCCGCGGTGACGGGGGATACGGTGGGTGACCCATTCAAGGACACCGCCGGGCCGGCGATCAACCCGATGATCAAGGTCGCCAACATCGTGGCTTTGCTCATCATCCCGATCATTACCTGAGGCGTTCGGTGCGCGTCCCGTTTCCTGGGGACGGGCAGGTCCGATCAGGAGCGAAAGCTCCGGTCACGGTCGCGCGAGTCCCCTGGACGGGACGCGCACCTTCGCTGCTTGTCGCTGATCGGCCTGATGATCCTGATCGGTTGTGGCGCGACCCAACTTCGGCCGCCTCGCTTTGGGGTGCCAGCACGATCCGTGTGGTTCCCTCGGCGGCTGCTGTACTCGCGGGCGGTACCGGAAGCTCAGTTTCGATGCGGGGGTGGCTACCGGACCAATCCGAGCTGATCACGGCCGACGCACGCCGGCTGATCTCGGTCACGGTGACCGGCAAGGGTGCCGACCACGCTCGTCCCGCTCTGGCACGAGCGCTGCCGCGCCTGTACCTCGCCCCCTGAGGGTCTGGATCGCCCCCTGAGGGTCTGGAGCCGCGCGACCGCGCTACGCTGCCGCGAGCATGTCGGTGTCAGTCGATCTCGGCCTCGTGCTGGCGATGCTCACGGCTTTTGGATCGGTGGCCGGCTTCCTCTTCAAGTTCCGCGGCGCCCGGACGGCGGCTCCGGTTGAGATGCGCCGGCCTCTGGCCAGCTCGGTGACCCTGTTCCGCTCGCCGCTCTACTCGCTGGGCATCGTCATCGCGATGGTGTCCTGGGGCTTTCACGTCGGTGCGCTTTCACTGGCTCCGATTTCGCTCGTGCAGTCGGTGATCGCAGGGGGACTGGTCCTGCTGACCGTCGTCGCCGACCGGCTGTTCGGGATCGAGGTGACGCGCCGGGAATGGATCGGGGTCGGGCTGACCGCGGCGGGTCTCGCGTTCCTGGCGGCGACGCTCGGCAACCAGAGCCGCGGGGCGCAGTCGCACTACGGCGCCGCGACGCTGGCGGTGTACGTCGGCGCGCTGGCGGCAATCGGCCTGGCTCTGGCCACGCGTTCGCGCCGCGCCAGCGCCCTTGCGGTGGCGGCCGGGTTGCTGTGGGCGGCCTCGGACACTTCGATCAAGGCACTCAGCGGCCACCTCGGCAAGCTCGGCGCCGGAGTGCTTGTGCATCCGCTGGCTCCGGTGATCATGGTCGCCTCGTTGCTCGGGCTGCTGATCTCCGCCCGGAGCCTGCAGCTGGGGGAGGCTGTACCGGTGATAGCGCGCACCAGCGCGGCGGCGAACCTGACCACGATTGCGGCCGGGCCGATCGTGTTCTCGGAGCCGCTTCCGGCCGGCCGGCTGGAGCTCGTCCTCAGAGTTCTCGCCTTCGGACTGGTGATCGTCGCGGCGGCGCTGACGCCGCCGCCGATCCGCGCCTGGAGGCTGGAGGCGCCGCCGGCCAAAGCGCCAAGAGCTGAGTCAGGCGCGCACGTCCGCACGCACTGACCCCGGCGTCAGGTTGGTCTCACCCGGCCGGCGCGACCCACTAGAGTCCAACTCGTGTTCATTCTGATCGTCGGATGCGGGCGAGTCGGGTCCGCCGTGGCCAAGCGCGCGCTAGCCGCTGGACAGGAGGTCTCGGTCATGGACAGCGACCCACTGTCTCATGAGCGTTTGGACAAGGACCAGATGACGACGTGGGAGGACTCGGGGGGCCGTTTCACGGTGGGAACAGCGCTCGAGATCGACGGGCTGATCGAGGCCGGGATCTCTGAAGCCGACGTCTTTCTCGCCGCAACCCGGGGCGACAACACCAACCTGGTGATCGCCCAGATCGCCCAGCGCCGCTTCAAGGTGCCTCGCGTGGTCGTCCGCGTCGCCGATCCGGGGCGCGCGGCCTGGTATGCAGAGCAGGGGCTGCTGACGATCTGTCCCACCCAGCAGGCGATCGACCAGGCTGAGCGCCTCGTCCTGGCCTAGGAGGAGCAAGGCTGATGTACGTGATCATCGCGGGAGCGGGGAAGGTCGGCTGGAACCTTGCCCGGGAGCTGATCGCCAAGGATCGTGAGGTCACGTTGATCGAGTGCGACCACAACCGCTACCGCGTGGTCGAAGAGGAACTCGAGCATGCGGTTCAGTACGGCGACGCCACCGAGCTATGGGTGCTCGAACGGGCCGGGATCCAGCGGGCCGACCTGGTCATCGCGGTCACCGGAGACGACGAGGACAACATCCTGATCTGCCAAGTGGCCAAGGAGAAGTACGGCTGCCAGCGAATCGTCGCCCGCGTCAACAACCCGCGCAACCTCCAGCATTTCAAGCTGCTCGGCATTCAGCCGGCCGTTTCCGCCACCGATCTGATCCTCCGCCTGATCGAGCACGAAGTCCCCGAATACGGGCTCGTCCAGCTGCTCGCCCTCGAAGAGGAGCATCTGGAGATCATCGAGCTCGAGGTCGGCAGCGGATCTTCTGCCGCCGGACGCAAGGTGCAGGACGTACCGCTGCCGGACGGCTCGCTGATCATCTCGGTCCTGCGCGGCGGCGCCGGGTTCGTCCCCAAGGTTGACTCGGTGATCGAGGCCGGCGATCAGGTCCTGCTGATTCTCGACCCGGGTCTAGAGGGCGACATCACGCCGCAGTTCGCGCCCAACGGGACCGGGAACTGAGCTGAGCATGGCCGGCCGGCAGGTCGACTACCTGCTGATCGGGGGAGGGATCGCCTCGGCGAACTGCGCCCGCTGGCTGCGAGAGTCCGGAGCCGACGGTTCGATTCTGCTGGTGGGCCGCGAGACCGACCTGCCGTACGACCGGCCGCCGTGCTCAAAGGGCTATCTCCAGGGTAAGGAGGCCCGCGCCGACGCGCTGTTCCGTCCGGCTGATTGGTACGAGGAGCAGGGGATCGAGGCGCTGACGCGCGTTTCCGTTATGAAGCTGGACCTCGAAGCCCGCACGGCCAAGCTCTCGAACAAGCAGGAGGTCGGATTCGGGCAGGCCCTGGTGGCCAGTGGCGCCAACGTCCGCCGCCTGAACCTACCGGGATCTGAGCTCGACGGCATCCACTATCTGCGAGCGTTCGGGAACAGCGACACGATTCGCCGGGACGCTGCCGGCAAACGCGTCACCCTGATCGGGGGCTCGTATATCGCCTGCGAGGTCGCGGCTTCGCTGACCACGCTCGGCAGCACGTGCACGTTGGTGATGCTCGAACCCGTCACGCTCAGCCGAGGGTTCGGTCAGGGCGCCGGCCGGTTCTTCCAGGACCGGCTGGAGGAACACGGCGTAACCGTTCACGGCGAACAGGATCTCGACCGCTTCGAGGGCGCCGGTGGGAGGGTGACGCGTGTCGTCACCAAGGCCGGGCTCGAGATTGAGACCGACGCGGTGGTGATGGGAACCGGAGCCGTCCCCGACGTGATGCTCGCCCGGGCCGCGGGGCTCGGGCTGGGGCGAAGTGGGGGAGTACAGGTCGACACTCGCCTGCAGACCGAGGTCGACGGCGTGTACGCCGCCGGGGACGTGGCCGAGTACCACAGCGTCATTCACGACGGACGGCCGCTGCGGATCGAGCACTGGGACGTGGCACTGAACCAGGGCAAGGTTGCGGCGCTCAACATGCTTGGCCGCGATCAGCCCTACGACGTGGTTCCGTACTTCTTCTCCGACCTCGCCGACTGGGCCTCGCTGGAGTACGTCGGGCCGGCTCACGACTGGGATCGGGAAGTCGTGCGCGGCAGCTTCGACGCCGGTGATTTCAGCGTCTGGTACCTGAGCGAAGGGCGGGTGGCGGCGGCTCTGTCGGTCGGCCGCTCAGATGACCTCGAGCACGCGCGCCGACTGATCTCCACCGGGACTGTGCTCGCCGAGCGGGCTGCCGCGCTGGGCGAGCCTTCGACCGACCTGGCTTCGCTTTAGGAGACCGGCCCCGGGCCCGGAGGGCCTGGGCGTTCCGGGCCCTCCGGGCCGGGTGCCTGTTTCGCAAGACCACGGCGTGGTCCGGGCTCGGTGGGCCGCACCGGACCAACCGGCCGCGGCACAACTCGCCGCCGTGCGGTGCCGCCGCCGGGCAGCCGGTCCACCAGCCTGCCGAAGCGGTCGATCGCGCCTTCCAGCGGAGTGGTCATCTGAATCGCCCGTTCCAGCGCCGGCAACACGCTGATCAGCTCCCCGCCGGTCTCGGCGACCCGCCTGGCGCTGTCGACGATCTCGCCACCGCGGTCGTCGATCCGGTTCCCGAGTTCGACGATCTCGCTGCCCCGAAAGTCGATCCGATCTCCCAACTCCCTCATCTCGCCGCCGAGCGTCAGGAGATCGTTAGCGCGCCCGTCGAGCCGCTCCCCGAGCAGCATCACCGCCTCGGCGCGTCGATCCAGCCGCTCGGCCACCTCGAGTACCGCCCGGCCGATCGAAGCCATCTCCGCGCCCAGCTCCAGCACCCGGTCTAACTGAGCGGGCGCGGCCCGGGCGGCCCGGGCAACCGCACCCAGATCCGAGAGGACGCGGCTGACGATCGCCTGCGGGGGCTCGATCGGGAGGCCGAGGAGGCGCACTCGGCTCACCTTAGGGCACCGCCGAGGAACCTCGAAGTCACGGCGGCGCGGCGACGACCACGGGTCAAAGGCTGCGGGGCAAGGACTCGAACCTTGAATTCCAGGGCCAGAACCTGGCGAGTTGCCATTACTCCACCCCGCAGTAAATCGATGCACCGGTAAGTAGAGCTGGGCCCTCGATCCGACTGCAACGGACGGCGAGTATAGCCGCGGGGGTATAGGTGCAGAGATCCCTTGAACACGAGAGGTCAGCTCCCGGTTGAACCGCCGCGCCGACCGGCAGGGACCGTCAGCTCGGGTCGCCGAACTCGGCCGGCTGCTTGGTGAAGCCCGCGGTGACGGCGGCGAGCTGGTTGGAGGACCCGATCAGCCCGAGTTGCAGGGAGGCCTCGAGCGCGAGCGTCTCCGGCGCGGACCCGGTCCACCCCTCGTCGAACAGCCGCTTGGCGCCCCGTATCGCGTCGGGGGAGCGGCTCGCAACCTCGGCGGCGAGCTCCCGGGCAGCCGTGAGCGGGTCGTCGACGACGTGGGTGACGATCCCCAGCTCGGCCGCCTCGGTACCGCTGAACACGCGCGCGGTGTAGGTCAGCTCCTTGGCGACGTCGATGCCAACGAGGCGCGGCAGCGTGCGGGTGATCGACATGTCCGGGATCAGTCCCCACTTGACCTCCATGACCGACAACCGCGCGTCGGCCGTGGCGAAGCGGATGTCGGCTCCGAGGGCGATCTGCAGCCCGCCGCCGAGGCAGTTCCCGTGGATCGCCGCGATCACCGGGACGGGGACACGGATCCAGTCGTAGGCTGGGCGCTGAAAGCGGTTGGGCACCTCTTCCTGAAGCGGGTCGGTCAATCCGGACGTGCCCTCAGAGGCGCCCATCACGCTCATCACGTCGAGTCCGGAGCAGAAGCTCGGACCCTCGCCGTGAAGCACGACGGCGCGTACCCCGGGCTCGGTCATCAGCCGCTCGGCGGCCGCGACGATGCCCTCGAACATCGGCAGATCGAGCGCGTTGTGCTTGTCCGGCCGTGCCAGAGTGACCACGGCGACGTGATCGGCCACCTCGACTCGGACACGCTCGCTCATCGTGCCCGGAAGTCTGCCAGAGCGAGTTGATCTCCGACCCCGACCTCTCCGCCCCGAACCACGCTTCCGTAGATCCCGAACGGCAACGCCTCGGTGCCGTTCTCAGCGCCTCGATACGCCCGGAGAATGTCCAGGGTCGGAAGATCGACCTCCCCGGACTCTGGGTCACGGCTGGTGATCAGGCACCGGCCGACGTGACCTCTGACCTCGATCAGGGCGTCCCCCACCCTCACGCGCCGACCCGTCCACGCGTCCTCGGCGTGTGCGGGGACGCCATCGAACTCGATCAGCATGCGGAAGCGCCGTGGGTCGACCGCAGGCTCGCCGGCCACCTCGGCCAGCCGCGCCAGCGAGGCATTGGAGATCAGCGATGCGACGCCCGCCGAGCCCCGGTCGACGGCCCCGCCGGGCTCGACCGCCTCGACGAGCCGCAACGGCTCGCCGACAAACTCACTCACCGCGGCTGAGAAACCCCCGCCGACGATCCGCCCGCCCGCGCGGTGCGAGTAGAACTTCGTCTGCACGAGATCGCCGACCGTGATCGGTTCATCCACCACGCGGCCATCCGGGAAGCGCAGCGCCAGCCGCCGCGCCGCGTCGTCGTAGTCGGAGACGATCGTCGTCAGCGCACCGAGGCGCTTGCCGTTGGCCAGCCGGTCGCTCGCGTCGATCAGGTAGAAGCGCCGATTTTCCCGAACGCCGGCAGGGTCCAACCGGACGCGGTTCGCCGACCGCAGCCTCGTGCCCTTGACCGGCGTCAACGACAGCGCGGTGATGACCATCTCCACGTGACTAAGCCGCGGCCTGCTCGGCCCAGTCGCGGTAGAGCTCCCAGTAGCGGCCACCCGCCGCCACCAGCTCGTCGTGTGTGCCCTGCTCGACGATCATGCCGTGCTCGAGCACGATGATCCGCCCGGAGTGCTGGATCGTGGAGAGACGGTGGGCGATGACGATCGCCGTCCGTCCGGCTACCAGCCGCCTCAGCCCCTGCTCGATCAGGCTCTCGGTGTGCACATCGACATTGGAGGTCGCCTCGTCGAGCACCAGAATCCGCGGGTCGGCGACCAGCGCGCGGGCGAACGCCAGCAGCTGGCGCTGGCCGGCCGAGAGCTGGACTCCGCGCTCGCCGACCTGCGTGTCATAACCGTGCTCGAGCGCTTCGATGAACCCGTCGGCGCCGACGGCCGCAGCGGCGGAAACGATCTCGGAATCGGTCGCGCCCGGGCGCCCGAAGGCGATGTTCTCCCGCACAGAGCCGCTGAACAGGAACCCCTCCTGCGGCACGATCCCCATCTGCGAGCGCAACGACCTGGCCTCGACCGAACGCAGGTCGTGACCGTCGACCAGCACGCTACCGAGCGTCGGGTCGTAGAAGCGTGAGACGAGCTTGGCGAAGGTCGACTTTCCTGCGCCGGTCGATCCGACCAGCGCCACCGTCTGTCCGGCGGGGATCACCAGATCGATGTCGCGCAAGGCCCAGGCTCCGTTGTCGTCGATCCCGTAGCGGAACGAGACCTCGTCGAAGCGCAGCTCGCCGCGGATCTGCGGCATGGTCAGTGCGCCCGGAGAGTCCGAGAGCTCCGGCTGCTCGTCGAGCAGCTCGAAGATCTTGTCCAGTGCCGCCATGCCCGACTGATAGGTGGTGTAGAGCTGCGAAAGCTGCTGGATCGGGTCGAAGAAGTTGTTCAGCGCCGCGATGAATGCGAATACGACACCGGTGGACGTGTGACCGTTGATGGCCTCGATGCCCCCGATGACCAGGATCTGCACGGTGACGAGGGACGAGAGCAGCTCGACCGCGGGGAAATAGGCCGCGTTCAGGTACACCGTCCTCATGTTCGCGTCGCGGTTGTCATCATTCAGTTTGCCGAACCGCTTGATGTGACGCGGCTCCTGGCCGAACGCCCGGACGACCCGGATCCCGGACAGGCTCTCCTGCAGATATCCGGTGATCCAGGCGATCTTCTCCCGCGTCAATCGGTACGCGTCGGCCGAGGCGATCCTGAACGCGAGGCCTCCGGCCGCGATGATCGGGAGGGCGAGGAAGGTCAGCAGGGCCAGGTGGGAATCGAGAACGAACAGGATCACCACGACTCCGATCAGGGTCAGGCCCGACTGGAACAGCGTCGCCAGCCCGTCCTCGACCAGCTGGTCGAGCGCCTCGACGTCGTTGGTCAGCCGGGAGATGATCACGCCGGCCCGGTTGCGTGAGTAGAACCCGATCGACAGCGACTGGAGATGGGCGAACAAACGGACCCGGAGATCCTGGAGCGCGCGTTGGCCCACCCAGCCGACGAGATACGTCTGCGCGTAGGAGGCGATCGCGTACAGCACGGCGGAGAGCAGGAAGCCGGCCACCACCAGGTCAAGCGCCCCAGTGTCGTGGCGGCGGATGCCGTCATCGATGGCCAGCTTGGCCAGCGGTGCGGGCGCCAGCGCGGTGGCAGTCGCCACCAGCAGCGCGAACAACATGGCGCCGACCCGCCAGCGATAGGGGGCCAGGAGCTCGATCAGACCACGCAGCTTGCGCCCGCGGCCACCCGTCTGGCGCAGGCGCCGGCGGACCTCCTCCGAACGCGTGCCAGAACGCATCCCCGAGCTCACAGGCCCGCCACCTCCGCCTCGAGCGGCTTGCGGGTCATGAACACCTGGTCGGGCATGCCCTTCTCCACGATCTCGCGGTAAAGCTCGGATTCGGTGAGCAGCTCCGCGTGAGAACCGCGGGCGGCGACGTGACCATCCTCGAGTACGACGATCTCGTCGGCCAGCGCGATCGTGGACAGCCGGTGGGCGATCACGATCGTCGTCCGGTCGGCCATCACCTCGCCCAGCGCCTGCTTGATCGACTGCTCCGTCGTGGCGTCAACCGAGGACGTGGCGTCGTCGAGGATCAGAATCCGCGGATCGGCGAGGATCGCACGGGCGATGGCGACCCGCTGGCGCTGGCCGCCGGACAGGGTCATGCCGCGCTCGCCCACGAGGGTGTCGTATCCCTCCGGCAACCTGCTAATGAACGCATCGGCCTGCGCGGCCGTAGCGGCCGCGACGACCTCCTGCCGCGTGACGTCCGGACGGGCGTAGGCGATGTTGTCGTGGATCGATGCCGAGAACAGGAACGGGTCGTCATTGACCACCGCGATCGCTCGGCGAAGGCTGACGAGATCGACCGCGCGCACGTCGGCGCCGTCGATGCTCACCGAACCCGTGGTCACGTCGTAGAGGCGGGGAAGCAGCGAGACGAGGACCGACTTGCCCGACCCCATCGCCCCGACCAGCGCGACGGTCCGGCCGGCGGCGATCTCGAGGTCGACGTCGCGCAGCGCCGCTCGCGGAGAGCCGGCAAAGGTGAGGCCGACCCCGGCAAGGGAGACGCGCCCGGGCCCGGCCGGTAGCTCAGGGGCCTGCGGCGGGCTCGTGATCTCCGATTCGCGGTCGAGGATCTGGAAGATCCGCGCGCCCGAGGCCGTCGCGCGCTGCGCCGCGCTGAGCATGTAGCCGAGCGTGCGCATCGGCGAGATCAGCATCAGCAGATAGGCGTAGAACGCCGTGAACTCACCGACCGTCAATGACCCGTTGATGACCTCGCGCCCGCCGACGAGCAGGATCGCTGCAAGTCCGAGATTGGGCAGAAAGCTGATCAGCGGCCCGAACACAGCCTGAATCCGGATGGCGAGGATCTGCTGGTCGAAGACCCGCTGGACAGAATGGCGGAAACGATCGAGCTGGCGCTCCTCCTGCGCGAACGCCTTGACCACGCGCACGCCGGAGACGTTCTCCTCGGCGTCGGCAGTGAGCTCGGCGATCCGCTGCTGCGCCTCCTGCAGCGCGGGCCGGGAGCGCTTTCCGTAACGGAATGCGACCAGCACCACGAACGGCACCGAGGCCAGCGAAAGCGCAGCCAGCTCCGGGCGCAGGAGGAACATCGCCACTCCCGCCAGCAAGATCGTCAGCAGCGACTGCGCGATGAAGATCAAGCCGTAACCGAGGAAAAATCGCACCGCTTGCAGATCGACGGTCGCCCGTGACATAAGCTGGCCGGTCTGCTGACGATCGAAGAACGCCAGCTCCAAGCGCTGAAGGTGGCCATAGAGGCGGTTGCGAAGATCGACCTCGACGCCGAGCGAGACCCGTCCGGCAACAACTCGGCGGGTGACGCTGAGGGCCAGCCGCAGGACGCCGGCCACGGCGATCGCGATTACCCACGTGGTCAGCGCGTGACGATGGTGGGTCCTGATCGCGTCGATCGCCCGGCCCGTGAGGTACGGGATCAGCACCGTCATGACCATCGCGCCGGCGGCGAGCAGGAAAGCCCACGTCACTGGCCTTCGATAAGGCTTCAGAAAGGCGAGGAGACGCGTGAACACGGACATACTTCATAAAGTATAGTGGCGGCTGCCCAAGCGCGCACCGCCGCCCCACCGCAATTACCCGGCGGTCTCGGCCGGGCAACATCATCACCTGCGTCGGGCCGCGCGATGTAACGGTCGTGTAGGAATCGTCGGGTTGCGTGTTGCGAGTGCCACGAGCTTGCGCATATGATCTCGCCCGGCGGTCCGGGCGAAGCAGGCGGAGAGGAGGAGCGGCCGAACAGATGGATGTAGTCCTGAGGTTCGCCTACGAGCCGCTCCGCGGGTTCATCGAGACGATCGGGGCGATGATCCTACTGTTCCGTCGAACGATCCTCGCGTCGCTGACTCCGCCGTACAACTACGGCCCTGAGCTGGTCGATCAGTTCCTGTTCGCCTTGAGGCTCGGGTGGTTCCCGATGATCCTCGCTTCGCTGGCCTTCACCTACGGCCCAGCTGGCATCGAGGTCGGGAACTTCCTCAACCTGCTGGGCGCCCTCGATCGGCTCGGCGGCCTGTTCGTGATCATCGTGATGAGGGAATTTGCTCCGCTGGTCTGTGCGATCGTAATGGCCGGGGTGGCGGGTACGGCGATGACCGCCGACCTCGGTGCACGCAAGATCCGCGAGGAGCTCGACGCGCTGATGGTGCTGGGGGTCGACCCGATCAGGAGCCTCGTCGTCCCCCGGTTTCTCTCGCTGATGATGCTGACGCCGCTGTTCTCGATCTACGCGCTGCTGTTCGGCACGCTCGGCGGGGTCCTGGTGACCGTCTCCAACGGAGCCCAGATCGGCCCGTTCTTCTCCACCTTCTTCGCGCAGGCGACGACCTCCGAGTTCCTGGCCATGCTGGTGAAGTCATCGATCTTCGGGGCGATGATCGCCATCGTCTGCTGCTACAAGGGCTTGACCGCGTCGGGTGGGGCCGAGGGGGTCGGGCGAGCGGTCAATCAGGCGGTGGTCATCGCCTTCCTCGGCATTGGGGCGATCGACTACACGTTCACGCAGACGCTGCTGGCCACTCATCCTGCCCTCAACACGCCGCGATGAACATCCTCAGCAGACCGATCGCCGGCCTGACCTCGTTTGGCGAGGCGAGCCGCTTCTGCGGCAAGATCGTAATCAAGGTCTTCAACGGACGGGTCCTGAAGTTCATCGGCGAGACGCTGCGTCAGGCGGGCATCCTGATCACCGGCTCGGCGGTGATCGTGCTCGGGCTGGTGTTCATCCTCGGCTTGCAATGCGGGATCGAGGGCGCGTACGCGGCCAAGTCGGTGGGAGCGACCTCGGCCACCGGTGCGATCGCGGCGTTGTGCGACCTGCGTGAGGTCATCCCCTACGCGTTCGGGTACATGATGGCCGCCAAGGTCGGCACCGGGTTCGTCGCCGAGATCGGATCGATGCGGATCTCCGATGAGATCGACGCGCTCGAGGTGATGGGCTTCGACGCAGTCCTGTATCTCGGTTCGACGCGGCTGCTGGGCACTTGGCTGGTGCTGCCGTTCCTGTACATGATCGCCGTGGCGGTGGGCTTTGCGGCGTCATATCTGGCCGACGTGGTCCAGCTCGGGCAGGTCTCAAAAGGCGGCTATCTGCAACTGTTCTGGCAGTTCCAATCCCCGCAGGACTTCTTCTTCTCCGGGCTGAAATGCATGGCGATGGCCACGTTCATCGTGCTCGTCTGCATCTATTACGGCTACCACGTCAGCGGCGGACCGGTGGGAGTCGGCAAGGCCACCGCGCAGTCGATGGTCGCCAACATTCTCGGTATTCACGTAATCGGGATGGTGGGGACGCAGCTGTTCTGGGGCGGTAACGCGCGCGCGCCGATCGGGGGCTGAGTGGCCCCCACCGGAGAACACTGAACCGTGCGGCGCACCCAGCTCGCCCGGCTCACGGCGCTGGCAGCACTGGCGATCGCCGTAGGCGCACTCGTGGTGGTCCTGGTAAGCAGTGGCTCGACCTACGTCCTCCACGCCCAGTTCAGCGACGCCGGTCAGCTGGTCCGCGGCGACCTCGTCACCGTGGCCGGCCATCAGGTCGGCTCGGTGGGTGCGATAAAGCTGGCCGACAACGGCCTGGCCGACATCGAGCTCGACATCAGCGACCCCGGCGTCACTCCGGTCCATGCCGGGGCGCTGGCGAGGATCGGACAGCTCAGCCTGACCGGGGTCGCCAACCGATTTGTCGGGCTGACGCTGAACGGTGGCGGTCGGGCGATCCGCAGCGGTGGGACCCTGCCCTCGACGCAGACCCGAGGAATCGTCGATCTCGACGTGTTCCTGAACGCGCTCACCCCGCGCGTACGGGCGTCGTTGCAGCAGATCCTCAAGACCGGGGCGCACTTCGTCCACCAGCCGACCGCGTCGCAGCTGAACCAGGCTTCCGCGTACCTGAACCCCGCTTTCAGTCAGACCAGCCAGCTGGCCGGGGAGGTCGTCGCTGAGCGCTTCGCACTCCAGCGGCTGGTTTCCTCGGCGGCGACGCTCACTTCCGGGCTGGCTGCGCGCAGCTCCGACCTCGCCGGCGCAGTCACCAACACGGCCACGACGCTGCGCGAAGTGGCCAGCCAGCGCGCGGCGCTCCAGGACGTGGTGTCCCGGGCCCCCGCGGTGCTCTCGCAGGGCCGCGGCGTTCTGGCCGACGTCAGCTACACGTTGCACGCGCTCGATCCCGTGCTCACCGATCTCCAGCCGGTGGCCCCACGACTCGCGACGCTGCTGCGGAAGATCCTGCCCGCGGCGGCAGGCGCCGGACCCACGATCGCCGGGATCCAGGCGCTGGTCGAACCCGCCAAGGCAGCGCTGCTGGCCCTCGTGCCGGCAGAGCGCCAGGGAACTCCCGCGCTCAACTCGCTGACCGCCGCCCTGCGGGGAATCACGCCGATCCTGGCGGGACTGCGCCCCTACGGACCGGATCTCGTGGCCGGGTTCTTCAACGGCGTTGGCGGGTCCACGGGGGGTTCCTACGACGCCAACGGGCACTATCTGAAGGCGATGCTGACCGTGCAGTCGGGGGGCGCGTCCCCGACCGGCCTGCTCAGTCTGCTCGGACCGTTGACCGGAGCGCTCGGGCCGTTCAACGGCGGCCGCGTGGGGCGGCTTGCGCCGTGCCCGGGAGGCGGCAATCCGCCGGCCGCGGACAGCTCGAACCCGTGGAGTACGCCCGACGTTTTCCCCGGCACCAATGTCTGCAACCCAGCGGACAACCAACCGCGATGAGGCGGCTGCTGGCGATCCTGCTGGCGCTGACCGCCGCCGCAGGAGTGCTGGCGGGGCTGGGTTGGGGCTCCAGCGCGCAGGGCAGCGCGACCGCCCGCTTTGACGTGATCTTCGACGACGCGCGCGGCCTCGTCGGCGGTCAGCTGATCAAGGTCGCCGGTGCCAAGGCGGGGGTGATCGACGACGTCGTCGTCACCCCAGACTTCAAGGCGCGGATCGAGGGAACGATCGAGAGCCGCTTCATGCCCTTCCGCACCAACGCGACTTGCACGATCCGCCCGGAAGGGCTGATCGCCGAGAACTACGTCGACTGTGACCCCGGCACGCTTGGAAGCCCACCGCTGCGGGCCTCCGGGACCCACCCGCCGACCGTGCCGGTCGCCAACACGACCGAGCCCGTCAGCCTGCTCGACCTGTTCAACATCTTCAACCTGCCGACCCGTCAGCGCTTCACCGCGATAGTCAATGAGCTGGGCTTAGGCACCGCTGGCCGGGGCAATGACTTCAACGCGATTCTGCTCCGCGCAAACCCGGCTCTGGCGCGGGCGCGGCAGGTCATCTCGATTCTCGCGCGACAGCGCGCGCAGCTCGCGTCGGCCGTCGACGCCACGGGCACGATCGCGGCGCAGGCGGCGACCCACACTACGGCGGTCCAGGGCTTTCTGGACCATGCCGCGGCACTCACCACCCTGACCGCGGCGCACCGGGACAAGCTCTCGCTGGCCGTCCGCCGCCTGCCGGCGCTGCTGGCCGCAGCCCAGCCGTCGCTAGCCCAACTGGACACTGTCGCCGTGGCGGGGACGCCGCTGGTGGCTCAGCTCCACGCGTCGGCGCCATCGCTGCTCAAGGTGCAGAAGGACCTGGGTCCCTTCACCGCGACCGCCCGGCCCGGATTGGCGTTGCTCACCCGCGTGTTGCGACGGGCGATCCCGGCACTGCTTCACACGACGCCGCTGGTGCGCACGCTGGCCGGCTACACCGCCCGCTCGCTGCCGGGAACGAAGCTGTTCGCCCGGCTCGCCTCCAACCTGCAACGGCACGGCTTCGCCGAGAGCTTCCTCGGCGTCCTCTACTACGTCGGGACGGCCCTGGCCCGGTTTGACGGGACCTCTCACATGCTGTCGATCCTGCTCGTCGGCCCGCAGAACGGGCTGTGCGGTGGCTACGCCACCACCCCGGTCGCCGGCTGCTCGGCTCACTTCGGCCGCCAGCCCGCGTACCAGCCCACTGCAGCGGGCCCGTTGGGGGCGGCCCGCCCCCCGCGTCGGTCTTCGCAGCCCGGGTCGGCTCCCGCCGTTCGGCCCGGCGCGGCGGTCCCCGGGACGCAGCAGCCCGCGACCAACCCCGGGGGCGGATCCGCGTCGGCCCAGTCGCCGGCGCCCGCTCCGGCCGCCCCGCTGCAGCAAACCGCGGCCACCCTCCAGAACCTCGTCAACTACCTGCTCAAATGAGAGGACGCAAAGCCCTCAGCACGATCTTCGACAGCCCGATCCTGATCGGGACGATCACGATCCTCGTCGTGATCGTGGCCGTATATCTCTCCTACGTTGCCGAGAACGGCCTGCCGTTCATCCCCACCTACAACGTCAACGTCGATGTCGCCAACGCCTCGGAGCTGGTCAAGAACGCCGACGTCCGCGTGGGCGGGGCCCGCGTCGGTCAAGTCCTGACGATCACCCCGGAGCCGGCTACGCGCGGCTACCCGCATCCGTTCGCACGGCTCGGACTGGCGCTGCAGCGCGGTCTCGAGCCGCTCGCCCCTGACACCCGGTACGAGGTCCGGCTGGCCTCGGTCCTCGGCGGCAAGTACGTCGAGATCATTCCCGGGCAGGTTCGCAGCGGTGGTCTGCCCGACGGCGGAACATTCACGCTGAGCACCGATCCACGCCGCAACCACAACATCCCGTTCGTCGACCTCGACACGGCGTTTGCCACCTTCGGACCGAAGACCCAGCAGGGCCTGCGCCGGGTCCTGGCCGACTTCGGTGACGCGGTGGCCGGCCGTGGGGTCCAGTTCAACGACACGATCTACAACACCCGCAAGCTGATCGGGCCGCTGGAGAATCTGCTGACGCTGTTGGCCTCGCGCGACACGCACCTCTCGCAGCTGATCAGCGGACTGGCCACGACCACCGGCGCGCTGGCCCCGGTGGCCCCGACGATCAGCTCGCTGCTGTCCGACGGCGCCGCCACTTTCGCGGCGCTCGAGCGCTCGCAGCTCGGCTCCGTGATCGACCAGACACCGGCGACCGAATCGCTGGCCACAACGGTTCTGACCAACGCCCGGCCCGTGCTCACCGACGCCGCCGGGATCGTGCAGGCGCTGAAGCCCGGTGCCGCGCTGCTCCCGCTCGCCTCCCAGCGGCTGGACCGGATCGTGACCCTGGCCACGCCTGTATTCAGGCAGGTGCCCCCGGTCGCCGGGAAGCTGCAGACAGCGCTGCTGTCCGTCGATGCGCTGGCGCGGGATCCCGCCGCCACCGCCACGTTCAGGCTGCTCGGCGCCAATGACCTGGCTACCTTCGGTGCCTCGGCGTTCGTCGGGCTCGGTGCGATCCTGCGGACTGTCGCCTCCGAGCAGTTCTCCTGCAACGTCACGGCGCTGTGGCTGCGCAACTTCGCCGGGGCGTTGAGCGAGGGCGACGCCACCGCGCCGTGGCTCAGGTTCGCGCCGATCATCGACCTCAACCAGACCTTCCAGGCCGCCACGCCGGCCTCAGACCTGCACATCAACTACTACCCCAAGGAGGGCTCCGGCGGGTGCCAAGCCGGTAACGAGGTGTATCGCGGCGCCCAGCGGATCGGTGACCCGGGGCCGACATCGACCGTCGTCGACAACAGCGCACCGCCGGCGGGCGTGCTGGCCCGCGGACAGAAGGTTGGGCTGGTCCCGTGAGCCCAGCCGTCCATCGCTCAGTCAGGCCGGCCAAGCCCGGCAAGCCCGGCCGGCGCGGCAGGCGCCGGCTGCACCCGGTCGCAATCTCGCTGATCCTGATCCTCATCACCGGGTTCGTGTTCTTCTACGCGTTCAATCAGGGACTTCCGTTCGTGCACCGGTTCACGGTCAACGCAATCGTGGGCAACAGCGTCAATGTTCGCGCCGATTCGCCGGTGCGGATCGCCGGCATCGACGTCGGCGTCGTCCGGGGTGTTTCGCCCGCCGGATCCGCGTCGAAGATCACGTTCACGCTGGGCGACGCCGGGCTCCCGATCCACACCGACGCGACGCTGCGGATCCGTGACCGGTTGTTCCTGGAGGGTGGCTACTACCTGGAGCTGGATCCAGGCAGCCCGAGTGCACCGATCGCCGACGACGGGTTCACGATCCCACCGGCGCAGACCACGACGCCGGTGCAGTTCTACAACGTGCTCTCGACCTTCAACACGGCCGCCCGCTCAAGCCTCAAGCATCTGCTGGACACGCTCAACCAGGGATTCAGCCCCGGCCCCGGCCAGGCCCAGTCGGCAAGTGGCGCTGCAGGCCTGAAGCTGGCGATACCTGAGCTGACTCCGGTCCTCAAGGACGTTGCCTGGGTGACGCGCGGCCTGCGCGGCACGACGCCCGGCGACATCGGTGTGCTACTCGCCTCCGCCGCCAACGTGACCGGCACGCTGTCGGCTAACGAAGGGCAGCTGACGCAGTTGGTGCGGGACCTAAACCTGACCTCAGGCGCACTGGCGGCGACCGACGGCTCGCTGGCGCGCACGATCTCAGGCCTTGACCAGACGCTCCGAGTTGCGCCGGCGTCGCTGAGCGCGATCGACCGCGCTTTGCCGTCCCTCGCGCGGTTCGCCGGCGTGCTGGATCCGTCGCTGAAGGTGGCGCCGCCGATCATCGTGACGGTCACCAAGGCCGTGGAGCAGCTCGCGCAGGTGGTCACGCCGTTCGAGCGGGCCCGGCTGCTGCGCTCGTTGAACACGACTTTCGTGCAGGTTCCCTCGATCCTCCGGCTGCTGGCGGGCGCGTTCCCCATCACCAAGCAGGTCACCGATTGCCTGCGCACTCACATCACCCCGATCCTCAACCGCCAGGTGCCGGACGGACCGCTCTCGACCGGTCGTCCGCTGTGGCAGGATTTCGTCCACTTTCTGCCTGGCCTCAGCGGAGCCAGCGGGGGCTTCGACGCCAACGGACCGTACGTCCGGGTGCTGGCGGGCGCCGGTACGAACTCGCTCAGCGGCGGGATCCTCGGGAGCGTGCCGCTGCTCGGACAGATCGTCGGCTCCGCCCCGCCCGGAGGCGGGTCGCTGCTCGGCGTGCGGCCGTCTTGGGTGGGAACGCTCACCTCCGCCGCCTACCGGCCCGACGTGCCGTGCGCCACCCAGTCGGTCCCAAGCCTCGCCTCGCCAACCGCCGCTTCGGACCTGGCGCCCCGCACCACGCCGGCGGCGAACGTCCTGACCCGAAAGGCACTGCGAGCGCTGGCGACCCGAGCCCAGACCGCGGTCGCGTCCGGAGCTCGGCGATGAAAGGTCGCTTCGCCCTGCAGGTCAGGCGCTACGGACGCTCCGTGGCGATCCTGCTCGCGCTCGCCGTGGTCGGCAGCGCGGCGGGGTCCTACATCCTGCTCCAGCAACGCCTGCCGAATCCGTTCCAGACCTTCTACCACGTGGACGGCGCGTTCTCGACCGCCGCGGCCGTGGTGCCGGGTCTCGGCGAGCCGGTCAACGTCGCCGGCGTGCACGTCGGCGAGATAGTCGGGACCTCGCTGAAGAACGGCCTCGGCGTGATCCACATGGAGCTCGACCCGAACAAGATGCCGCAGCTCTACCGCAACGCCCACGCCGATCTCGTGCCGAACACGCCACTGAAGGACATGCAGGTCAACATCACGCCGGGTGATCCCCGCCGCGGGGGACTGCCGCACGGCGCGAGCATCCCCGTGGGTCAGACCACCACGCCGACCGACGCCGACGAGCTGCTGAGCGCGCTGGACGGTGACACGCGCGCATGGTTCGCCAGCCTGATCACCGAGCTCGACAACGGGACCCGCGGACGTGGACAGGACATCCGCTCGTTGCTGCGCACGATCGGGCCGACCTCGGTGCAGCTGCGGCAGGTCGGCGATCTGCTGGCGGCGCGGCGGCACGAGTTGGAGCTGCTCGTTCACAACCTCGGGGTGCTGAGTCGGGCGACGAGCGTCAAAGACGGCCAGCTGGCCACCGTCGTGCAGGCCGGGCAACAGACGATCGGAGCGCTGGCCAGCCAGGACGTTGCGCTGCGCCAGGCCATCACCCGCCTGCCGGGAACGCTGGCGACGACGCGCAGAACCCTCGTCGACCTCGCCTCGCTCTCCGACCAGCTCGGCCCCGCGGCCACGGCGCTGACTCCAGTGGCCCGCGGGCTGCCGACGATGCTGCGCGACTTGCCCACGCTGTTCAACAGCGCGGCCGTCGTGCCGCTCAGCCAAATCCGGCCGTTCGTGAACGCGGTGGTCCCGCTCGCCGGCCAGCTGCCGGGCCTCACGAGCAATCTCCGGCAGGCCGTTCCGCCGCTGATCGCGTCGTTCAAGGTCCTGGCCTACGTGACCAACGAGATCGCCTACAACCCGGGCGGGCGGAACCCTGGGTTCCTCTACTGGCTGTCCTGGTTCGCCCACAACGCCGACTCGTTCATCTCCAATTCCGACGCCAACGGCCCGGCCTGGCGGACAGTGGTGCTGGCGACCTGCCCTGCCCTGAAGTCGTTCTCCTTTGGACCGTTGATCGAAACGCTGCTTGGCACCACGTTCGGGTGCGCATGATCCGCGGAGGCGATCGCTAAATGGTCACCCAGGCCCCGAAACGCAGCGCGGTCTTTGCTGCGCTCGCGTTCGCGCTGTCGTGCGTGGGGCTGATCGTATTCGTCTGGACGCAGTTCGGAGGCACGATTCCGTTCGGAGCGCAGGGGTATCGGGTCCACGCGCTGTTCAGAGAGAGCGGCCAGTTGGTGCCAAACGCCGACGTGCGGATCTCCGGCGTGACGGTGGGCAAGGTTTCCGCGGTGCAGGCACGCGGCGTCAGCTCCCTCGTGACCATGGAGGTCCGACCTCAGTTCTCCCCGATTCCGTTCGACACGCAGGCGGTGCTGCGCCAGAAGACCCTGCTGGGCGAGGCATACGTCGCGCTCTCTACCGGCAATGGCGCGGGACGGAAGCTTCCCGACGGCGGCACGATCCCGCCTGCTCATGTGCAGGACACGCAGGCGCTCGACCAGGTGCTCGGCTCTTTCGATCGTCCCACCCAGCGCAACCTGCAAGCGCTGCTGACGGGCACCGGCGAGGCGCTCGCCGGCCGCGGGCAGACGCTCAACGACGCGATCGGGAACCTCGATCCGACCGTCACTGAGCTGACGGCGATGGTAGGGGTCCTCAATCAGCAGCAAGGCGACCTGCAGCGGCTGATCAACGGCAGCGCGACCGTGCTGGGCACCCTCGGCAGCCGGGCCTCCGATCTGCAAAGCCTCGTCCGCGCGGGCGACAGCGTCTTGTCGGCGACCGCCGCCCGCGATGTGCAGCTGACCGCCACCGTCGACGCCCTGCCACCGTTCCTCTCGCAGCTACGAACAACCCTGACCACGCTGAACACGACGCTGGGGATCGCGCGGCCCTCGCTTGCGGCGCTGCGCCCGGTTGCGCCGCTGCTGCCGCCGACGCTGGCGGCAGTGATCCGGCTGTCGGGTCCCGCCAGCCGCCTGCTTCGCGCGGCCCCGTCGCTGCTGCGGGCGGCGGGTACCGCGCTGCCCTCGATCACTCGCTTCGCCAGCGCGTTCCGGCCGGCCGTCGATGTGATCCTGCCTGCCGCGCGAGAAGTCTCGCCGATCATCGACTTCGTCGCGCTCTATCGGCAGGAGCTGGTAGCGGCAATGGCCAACCTCGGAGCGGACTTGGAAGCCAGTGCGCCGGCCGCCACGCCGTCCGGCAGCGCGCCTTACCTGCGGGCGATTTCCGCCATGGGCCGCGAGTCGATCTACGGACAGACGGTGCGAGAACCGACAGTCCGGGACAACGCCTACTTTGCGCCCAATGAGCTGTCCAACCTCAACCACGGCGGTCTGCTGGCGGCGAACTGCAACAACACCGGCAACGTGTCGCAGGTCCCGCTGCGGTTTGGCAACGTCCCATGCCGGGAGCAGCCGCCGTTTGCCTGGGGCAACGGCGTGCTCTCGGCGTATTACCCGCACCTGCGGCGGGCGGCGTTACCGAAGTAGCGAGACACTACGCACGAGACACGTGGGCCGGCCGAGCCGCGCCGCGATATACGCATCGAGCAAAGGATCGAGAGATGACAACGCAAAGTGACGACATCACCCGCCGGCGGTTCGTCGCCGGAACGCTGGCCGCGGGAGCCACGGCGGCGATACCGATCGATGCCGAGGCGGCCGCTCGCCACCGGCGCCGGCACCGGCGTCCTCCGCGCGCGCCGAAGGCTGACGTGGTCGTCGTGGGGGCAGGAATGGCGGGTCTGACCGCGGCGCGAGCGATCCGGGCCGCGGGCAAGTCAGTGATCGTGCTCGAGGCTCGCAACCGCGTCGGGGGCCGGTGCTTCAGCCGTCCGCTCGGGACGGGCGCCACCGACGTGGCGAACATGGGCGCGACGTTCGTCGGTCCCACCCAGCGGCGGATTCTGGCGTTGATGGCGGACCTGGGAATCGGGAAGTTCCCCACCTACGCGACGGGGAAGCTGCTCTGGTACGAGGACGGGAAGGGCACGCCATACACGGGGACGATCCCTCCCAGCGACGACCCGCTGGCCGTCGTCCAGCTCGGGGCGATCACGATCCCGGGAATCGACAGCATGGCCTCGACCGTGCCGCTCGACGCTCCGTACAACGCGCCCCGCGCGCTGGAGTGGGATTCGGTCACCGTTGACACCTGGGCCCAGCAGAACATCCTCAGCGCCAAGGGCAGATCGCTCTTCGCCCTCGCCATTGAGGCCATCCTGTCGGTGGAGCCGCGGGACGTGTCGCTGCTCTACTTCCTCGCCTACGTCCACGCCGCCGGCGGCGTGACCCCGTTGATAGCCAACGCCGGCGCCGGCGGGGCGCAGGACTACCGGGTGTCCGGCGGCACCCAGGGGATCACGATCGCGATGGCCAGGCAACTCGGAAATCGCGTGATGCTCTCCCGGCCGGTGCGTGAGATCCTCCAAGACGCCCGCGGGGCCACTGTGCACGCCGACGGGCTGAGCATCGGCTGCCAGCGGGTGATCGTCGCGGTGCCGCCGAACCTGGCCGGACGGATCGCCTACTCACCCGGCGTTCCGGCCCTGCGGGATCAGCTCACCCAGCGCATGCCGATCGGCTCGCTGATCAAGACGATCGCCGTGTACGACCGGCCGTTCTGGCGCGAGCAGGGGTTGAACGGACAAGCCACCAGTGACCTCGGTCCGGTCAAGGTGACATTCGACGGCTCGCCGGCGGGAGGAACTCCGGGGGTGCTGCTCGGGTTCATCGACGGTGATGATGCTCGTCAGCTGTCCGATCTCTCCGACGCCGAGCGGGCGAGCCGGTCACTGGCCTCCTACGCCCGGTACTTCGGGCCTCAGGCCGCCCGCCCGCGGGCCTACTTCGATCACGTGTGGGACCGCGAGGTGTACACCGGCGGCTGTCCCGTCGGAGTCATGCCGCCCGGCGTGATGACCGAGTACAGCCGGGCGCTGCGCGTGCCGGTCAATCGGATCCACTGGGCCGGGACCGAGACCGCCACGGTGTGGACCGGATACATGGATGGCGCCGTGCAGTCGGGACAGCGTGCCGCCTCCGAGGTGTTGGCAGGCCTGTGAGCGCGGCTGCTCTCGAGCCGTAATAGCGTGTACGCGCCAGAGAGCCAGATTTGAGGAGACAGCCAGCTGATGCCGACCGTTCGTGAAGCGACCTTCGAGCTGTTCCGTGCCCACGGAATGACGACCATCTTCGGCAACCCGGGTTCGACCGAGCTGCCAATGCTGGCCGACTTCCCCGAAGATTTCCGCTACGTGCTCGGCCTCCAGGAGCTGGTGGTAGTGGGGATGGCCGACGGCTACGCCCAGTCCACCGGACGACCGACCCACGTCAACCTGCACACGGCTCCCGGGGTCGGCAATGCCGTCGGAGGGATCTTCAACGCGCAGGCGAACAAGTCGCCGTTGGTGATCACCGCAGGGCAGCAGGTACGCGCCCAGATCACCATCGAGGCGAACCTGACCAACCGTGACGCCACGCTCGGACCGCAGCCGTACGTCAAGTGGAGCCACGAGCCGCCGCGCCCTCAGGATGTTCCGGGAGCGATCGGCCGCGCGATTCACCACGCGATGCTTCCGCCCCGCGGTCCCACCTTCGTCTCGATCCCGATGGACGACTGGAAGGCGGAGGCCGACGCCGACCGGGCCACTAACGCGATCCGGCGGGTGGTCGGCGGCCGCGCTGTGCCGGACCCCGCTTCGCTCTCCCAGCTCGCGGCCTCGCTGCACGGCGCGCGCAACCCGGTGCTCATCGCCGGTCCTGACATCGACGCCAGCGGCGGCTGGGCGGACGCGATCGCTCTGGCCGAGAAGCAGCGGCTGCCGGTGTGGGCCACACCCGCTCCCGGGGGCGGGCGGCTGGGATTTCCAGAACGCCATCCGAACTTCGCCGGCGTGCTACCGCCGGCCATCGGCGCGGTGAGCGAGGCGCTGAAAGAGTACGACCTGATCCTCGTCGTCGGCTCCTCGGTGTTCCCCTACTACCCGTACTTTCCCGGCCCCCTGCTGCCCGAGGGCGCATCGCTGGTGGCGATCACCAGCGATCCGGCCGAGGCGGCGCGGGCGCCGATGGGAGACGCGATCGTCGGCGATGTGGCGCTCGCTCTCAAGGAGCTCGTCGCGCTGCTGGACGATTCCGAGCGGCCGGCCGTAGAACCGCGGCCCGAGCTGGGGGATCCTCCACACGCCGACCCGCTGAGCGGTTCGGAGGCGATGGCGGCACTGGCCGAAGTGTGGCCTGACGACGGGATCGCGGTCCTCGAGGCGCCCTCGTCGACGATGGCACTGCGTAATCGGCTGCGGCTCTCGGAGCCCGGCAGCTACTACTTCGGTGCCAGCGGCGGGCTCGGCTTCGGGATCTCGGCCGCGCTGGGCGTCCAGCTCGGCCAACCGGGGCGGCCGGTAGTCTGCGTGCTGGGCGAAGGTTCGGCCCAGTACGGCATCACGGCACTCTGGACCGCGGTGGCCTACAAGCTCCCGGTCACCTTCCTCGTGCTTCGCAACCAGGAGTACATGATCCTCAAGTGGTTCGCCGCGTTCGAGCAGCTCTCCGATGCACCGGGGCTGGACCTGCCCGGGCTCGATGTGGCGGCGCTTGCGCGCGCCTACGGCATGTCGGCGCGTGAGGTTTCCGGGCGCGAGGAGCTGATCGAGGCGTTGCGTGAGGACATCGCCGTGCAGGACGGCCCGCGGCTCCTGCAGGTGCCGGTGGCCTCCGGAATGTGGCTCGAGTAGCGCCGGTGCCCGCCGCCGTCGACCGCGCGCCGGACTGGGTGGCCGGTGGCACACCCGAGCCGCTGCGCTCGGAGCTCACGCGGGTGCTGGGCACGGGCCGGGTGCTGACCGACGCGCTCGACCTCGTGGCTTACGCCTCGGACGCCAGCCCCTACCGCCTGATTCCCCAGGCGGTGGCCATGCCGCGGGACGTCGACGACATGGTCGCCCTCATCCGATGGGCTCACCGGAGCGCCACGCCTCTGGTCTTCCGGGCCGGCGGCACGTCGCTGAACGGCCAGTCGCAAAGCGCCTCGGTACTGGTCGACGTCCGGCGCCACTGGCAGCGGGCCAAGGTGCTCGACGGCGGGCTGCGCGTGCGGGTGCAGCCCGGAATGGTGCTCGGCCATGTCAACCGGCTGCTGGCCCGCTACGGGCGCAAGCTGGGGCCCGATCCCGCCAGCACCGAGATCGCTTGTGTCGGCGGGGTGATCGCCAACAACTCGGGCGGCATGCGCTGCGGAGTCGTGTCGGACTCCTACCAGACCGTCCGCTCGATGAAGCTCGTACTGGCCTCGGGGGCGGTGATCGACACTGCAGCCGCCGACGCCGAGCGGGAATTCGCGGCAGCGGCACCGGAGCTCGCCGCGGGGATCGAGGCGATCCGCGACGAGCTCCGAGGTGACCCCGTCCTGGCCGAGCGCGTGGCGCGGAAATTCCAGATCAAGAACACGACCGGCTACCGGCTGTGCGCGTTCCTCGACGCCGACACCCCACTCGAGATCTTCCGGCGCCTGGTGATCGGCTCCGAGGGCACGCTCGCTTTCGTCGCCGAGGCCGTCTTCGACACGGTTCCGCTCGGCGCTCACACAACGATCGCCCTGATCATGTTCGAGGATCTCGACGCTGCGGCCGATGCGGTTCCGGAGCTGGTGGCGGCTGGGGCGACAGCCACCGAGCTGATGGTCGCCCCCACGCTGATCGCCGCCGCCTACAACATGCCGGGCACGCCCGCGCGCTGGAAGGAGCTTCCGCCGACCTGCGCTGCTCTGCTGGTGGAGTTTCGGTCTGACGAGGCTGAAGCGCTCGGCGGATCCGAGCAGGCGGCGGCGGTCATCCTCGACGGTCGCCCGTTGGTGGAGACGACTAAGTTCTCTCGGGAACCGGAACAGATCGAGATGCTGTGGCGGGTGCGCGAGGGGATGCAGGGACTGCTCGCGGCGATGCGCCCGCCGGGCGTCTCGCTGATCATCGAGGACGTTTGCGTCCCGCCGGCGCGGGTGGCGCAGGCGGCCAAGGATCTCCAGGCGCTGCTCGGCCACCACGGCTTCCTGCAGGCACTCGCCGGGCACGCCTCCGCCGGCAACCTCCACTTCCTGCTCACGCTGAACTTCGGTGAGCCGGCCGACCTCGAGCGCTACGAGGCGTTCATGCACGAGCTGGTTGACCTGATCGTTGACAAGTACGACGGTTCGCTGAAGGCCGAGCACGGCACCGGGATCAACATGGCGCCGTTCGTCGAGCGCGAGTGGGGGACTCAGGCCACCGAGATGATGTGGCAGCTCAAACGGCTGGCTGATCCAGACGGAGTGCTCGCTCCGGGGGTCGTGCTCAACCGCGACCCGTTGGTGCACCTGCGCAACCTCAAGTCGACGCCGGAGATCGAGGAGGTGGCGACGAAGTGCATCGAGTGCGGATTCTGCGAACCCGTGTGTCCGTCGCGCAACGTCACCACCACGCCCCGCCAGCGGATCGTCGTGCGGCGTGAGATGGCTCGTCAGCCCGCGGGTTCGCCGGTTTTGAAGGCCCTGCGTGCGCAGTACGAGTACGCAGCGATCGACACCTGTGCCGTCGACGGATCGTGCAAGCACGCCTGTCCGGTGGGGATCGACACCGGTCAGCTGGTCAAGCAGCTCCGCCACGAGGCACACTCTTCGCGGGCGGAGCGCGCAGGGGCCGAAGCGGCCCGGCGCTACGCGCCGCTCGAGCGCCTGGCTCGCGGCGGCCTGCGCGCGGGGGCCATTCCGGCCCGAGCTCTGAAGCGAGAGCTCCCGCCGCCTGCCCCGTTGGCGCTGCCGCGCACGGTACGGGCGGGCGCGGCAGCGATCTACATGCCGGCCTGTATCAACCGGATCTTTGGGAATCCGCCGGAAGCGGCGAGTCACCCGACGTTGCCGGAGGCGCTGGTCGCGATCTCCGCCCGGGCCGGGCTGCCGGTGTGGATTCCACCGGACGTCGCCGGGCACTGCTGCGGAACGCCATGGAGCTCGAAGGGCTACGCCGATGGGCATGCGCTGATGTCAGAACGGGTCGCCGGCGCCCTGGCGCGCTGGACCGAGGGCGGTGCGCTGCCGGTGGTCATTGACGCGACGTCGTGCACCCACGGCCTCCTCGGTGCGCTCGGCGAGACTCGGGTGGAGGTGCTCGACTCGATCGCCTGGGTGCACGACCACCTGCTGGAACGGCTCACAATTCAGCGCCGGCTTGGCACGGTGGCGGTGCATCCCACCTGCGCCTCCGAGCACCTCGGGCTGTCCCGCAAGCTCGCCGCCGTCGCGGCGCAGATTGCCGACGAGGTGCTCGTGCCGGCCGCGTCGGGCTGTTGCGGGATGGCCGGCGATCGCGGGCTCATGCGTCCCGAGCTCCCCGCCTCGGCACTGCGGGATCTGGCGCGTGAGCTTGAAGGGAAGACCCTCGATGCCTGCGTGTCGAGCAACCGCACCTGTGAGGTAGCGCTACGTCAGGTCACCGGTCGGCAGTACTCTTCTTTTGTGATCGCCCTGGAGGAGCTGACGCGGGAATGACCCGATGGCGCCTGTCCGCGGCGATTCTGGTGGCCGCGACCGTGGTTGCCGTCGGTCTGTTCGCCGGCTCCGCCCCCGCGGGCAATCGGCCGGCTCAAGCCCTGGCCGCCGCACCCCTTGACCGTTATTCCCTCGTCAACGGCTGCTACGCACTGCGGGCGACGCCGGGATCTGGCGGGGTGCTTCCCGCCGGGCCCTTCCGGATGCAGGCCGCATCGCTCGGGCAATACCTGCTCTACGGCTCCGCGCGGAACTTCCTCGCCGCGGGGGCGACGCCGGCGATGGTCGCGTCTCCCAGCGGGGCGACGGTCTGGCAGGTGGATGGGGACGCCACTAGCGGTTTCACCATCGCCAACGCGCAGACTGGTACCAAACGAGCGGTGAGCTTCAGGCCTGCGGCGGGCTGCGCTACCTACCCCGAGGCCAGCGTCGACGCGACCGGAGTGCCGTTCTCGGGTCCGAGCCCGCAGGCGCAGGTGAGCGGAACGATCGACGCCCACGTGCATGTGACCGGGTTCGAGCTGTTTGGCGGCGAGTGGCATTGCGGCCGACCGTGGGACCAGTTCGGCGCTCCATTTGCCTTGCCTGACTGCAAGACGGTCCAGCAGGGCACCAACGGCCTGGTCGAGAGCTTTCTCGATTATGGGGCGCCCGGCCATCGCCATGACACGGTCGGCTGGCCGACCTTTCACGACTGGCCGAGCCCAACTGACCTCGCCGAGGAGGGTACGTATTACACGGGCATGAAGCGCGCGTGGATGGCGGGTTTGCGGGTGATGGTGACCCAGCTCGTTGAGAACGAGGGTTTGTGCACGGTGATGAGCCAACGTCGCAACCCGTGCAATGACATGGCCAGTGTGCGTGTGCAAGCCGCCGATCTGCGCCGACTCCAGGATTACATCGACGCCCAGTCGGGCGGCCCTGGCCAGGGCTTCTTCCGGATTGTCACCAACCCGTTCCAGGCGCGCCAGGTGATCAATCAGGGCAAGCTGGCGGTGGTCGAGGGGGTCGAGGTCTCGCATGTTCTCGACTGTGGCGAGTACCTGGGCACGCCGGACTGCAGCCAGGCCAAGATCGACAGCGGACTCCAGGAACTACACCGCCTCGGCGTGAGCACGTTTTTCCCGGTCCACAAGTTCGACAACGCGTTCGGTGGCACGAAGATGGACGGCGGCACGACCGGCGTGATCGTCAACCACGGTAACCATCTTGAGACTGGACATTACTGGAGCATCCAGACCTGCAAGGGAGCCGCGCGCGATTCGCAGCAGAGTACGGTGCTTCCCTCGGGAGCAGCGGCGCAGCTGATCAACGGACCGGTGGCGGACGCGCTCGGGGGGGGTCCGGTTCCGTTGTATCCCCCCGCGCCGCATTGCAACACGCGCGGGTTGACCGCGCTTGGGACCTATCTGCTGGACAAGATGATGCAGCAGCACTTCATCGTTGAGCTCGATCACATGGACGTGAAGACCGCCGACCAGACGCTCTCACTTCTGGAGGCCCATCGCTACTCGGGGGTCATCTCGGCCCACAGCTGGGATTCGCCAGAGGAGAACCCGCGGATCTACAACCTCGGTGGTTTCGTCACCCCGATCGCGGGCTCCTCACCGGCTGAGTTCATCGATTATTGGCGCGGCACTCGGACGATTCGCAACCCGCGGTTCTTCTCCGGAACCGGGTTCGGGTACGGCGCTGACATGAACGGCTTGGCGGAGCAGAGCCAACCTGCGGGCACGGGCGGAGGCCACCCGATCAGCTACCCGTTCACCGCCTTCGAAGGCGGTGTCAGCTTTGGCCACGAGATCTGGGGGCAGCGCGTGTTCGACCTGAACAAGGATGGTGTCGCCAACTACGGCATGTATCCCGACTGGCTGCAAGAGCTGAACCTCATGGCCGGTCCCGCCTTGATGAGCGACATGTTCCACGGCGCCGAGGCATATCTGCAGATGTGGGAGCGCGCCTATGGCGTGCCCGCCCCGGGCTGCTTCCCGGGCACCGCCTCGTTTGGTGCTCGTGGCCTCGGGCCGCTTCGGCTCGGCCTCGGTACCCAGGCGATCCTCTACGGTGCCGGCCAGCCGTCCTCGCGTCCCGGCCGCGCCTACCGCTATTGCGTGACGAGCAGCGGCGGTCAGATCGCGGCGGTGTTCGGTAGCGGCGGGCGGCTGTCGTTCGTCACCGGCACCCCGCGTTCGTATCGCGTCGGCGGCCTCGCTCCGGGTTCCCGAGTGGCCGGTAAGCGCGAGCTCCGGCGCCTGCGCCGGTCCGCCCGGTCCCTCGGCCACGGCGTTTGGCTCGGACGGCAGTGGCTGCGCGGCGGATCACGGTACGTGTTCGTGATCCGGCGCGGTGTCGTGCGCTCGGTCGGCGTGGTGGCCCGAGGCGACGCCCGGAGCGCACGAGCCGTGCGGGCCGACGTCCGCTTCGCCGGCGTTGCCTGAGTGCGGCGAGTCTGGGCGCGGGACTCCTGACGCGGGTCTATGCAACAGCTGTCGTCATCAGCAGCTGGTGCGGACGACCCGCGCCTCGGTGTTCTCCCTCTGCCAGCGCTCACGGGATGAGCCCGAGCGCTTCCCGCGCTACCCGCGCCTGCCGGTCGCGAGCTGTAACGGCTGGGGGGCGCGTGACGTCGTGTGAGCGCGAGATTTGCTGTCTGCCGGGGAGAGGGTCAAGCGGACACCCCACAGCAGCCGGGCCCTCCGTCGAAGCGCAGTTCCTCCCGTCGACGGCCTACGCCGGTCTACGACGGCGGCAGCGGATCGAGCACGATCAGATTGCTGCCGTCCTGAGCCTGGACGAGATGTTCGGCGAACATCCCCCGTGCGGTGATCTGCTCGACCAGCGCCGCCTCGGACGTCTGCCGCCACAGTCCGAGTTCGGGCACCGTGGGGGGAAACTGCAACGGGAGGGCCGTGGCGAGGGGCTGGTCAAGCCAGGGCTTCAACTCGTCGCGCAGGAACAGCAGGGCCTCGTCGAGCGGCTTGGTCGCCGGCTTGACGGCGGAGGCCGGGGGGGTCGGACTCAGGGTGCTGGTCTTCTGCGCGGACGGCAGCGTGTGGCCGGGTGGCAGGATCGCCACGACGTTCTGGGTGCCGGCGATGTACTTGAACGTGTACAGGGCGAGCTCCAGGGCCTCGCGCCGAAGCAGCAGCAGGCGGTCGGCGCTGGGCGTACCGGGCCCGATGGCGCAGTTCGTCGTACCGATCCCGCACAGGTTGTAGGCCACCGTATGGCCACCGATCAACGACACGGCACTCGACGCTGGGTTGGCGCGGACGGCCACCTGTAGTCCGCCGCTCGAACCGGCGGCCGAGGACGAGGACGTGCTCGCGGAGGTGGAGCTATTGACATTGGCCACCGTGATCACGTCGAGCTGGTCGACCGCGGAGATCCGGTAGAACGGCGCGAGGTGATCGGCGATCTCCCGCGCGCCCTGGAGCCCACCGTCGGTCGGCGCCCAGGAAGACCATTTCGCGCTCGGGCCCCCGGTGGGCCCGGTGGCGAGAACGACGAGCGCGATGGCGATCGCTCCGATGGCGATCCCGACCAGGGTCGCGGTCACAGCCCGGAACCTCTGGCGGTGCGGAGTGCTCGCCTCGCTCAGACCGTCGGCCATGTGTGATCGTCGGTGAGGTTGATCTCCGGGCGCCGCAAGCCCACGCTGTTCAACAAGTCGGTCACTTCATCGCCGTGCATCTCCTTGCGCTCGACGAGGGTGTCGGCGATCCGTTCGATCTGCGGGCGGTTGGAGACCATCAGCGAATACGCGGTGACGTAGGCCTGGCCAAGTATCTGGGCGGCGGCCGCACGCTTGTTCCGGTCTCCGAGCACCGCCCCGATCGGGTCGGCCATGAACGGCCCTCCGCTGCCGGCGCGGTTCATGATCGTCAGGCCGATGCGCTCGAGGCGCGCCAAGACGTCCTTGGCGTCTTCCGCGACGTCGAGGCTCCCGTCGAGATGGACGGCATCGGGCCCCATCGCCCACATGCCGACCATCGCGGCGGCGGTGGCCGTGGCCGAGATCACGTCGCCGCTCACGCCCTGGGAGTTCTCTCCGTAGAACGCCTGCTCGGCCGCCATGGCTCCGAGCGTCATGATCAGGCTTCCCATGATCCTGCTGCGGAACTGGGAGAAACGCTCGTCCTTCTCCATCCCCTGATAGTGGCCGAGCGAGCTGCCGCGCTTGCGGATCGAGAGGCGGGTGGAGACGACGTCCTTCTCCAGGTACACGTGCCCCGCAGCCGCGTGTCCGGCCTCGTGGATCGCCACCGCCCGCGTCTCCTCAGGCACGTACTCGATGTTCTGGGCGGTGCCGGCCTCCACCGTGGTCATCGCCTCAACGATGTCGCCCCATCCGAACCGCCGGCGGCCCTCGGAATGGGCGATGGTCAGAGCCATCGAGCAGCATTGCTCGATCATCGATGGCGAGTACCCGTTGGTGATCCGCGCCAGCTCGTCGCGGCGCCGACCGGTATCGAGGTCGGCTTCGTGATCGACCTTGTTCAGATACAGGTCGAAGATATCGACGCGGTCGTCCTTGGTCGGGGTCCGGAACCAGATGTGACGTCCCATCCGCCCGGCCCGGGTCAGTGCCGGATCGAGCACGTCGATCGGAACGTTGCAGGCGCCGATGAAGTAGATCTGCTCGGGGCGCGGGCGCGGGGGGGCGACCCGCAGTCGCACTCGTCCGATCTTGCCCGGGACGACGAACATCGCGTCGAGGAACGTGTTGAGGCGATTGGTCAGCACCTTGCGCATGGCTGGTGGCTCGTCGATTCCGTCCATCACCACGAGCAGCTGATTGAGCGCCTGGCCGCCACCCATTCCTCCCCCCATCCCGAAGCCCGGGTAGATGCGCTGGATGCGTTCGCTGGCGCGGTGGACGAACGTCGCGTAGCCGCTCGTGCGCGACTCCCCGCGCTGATCGAACAGTCGCTCGCGCCAGGCGCGAGACTCGATCACCAGGTCTCCGGTCGGGGTGAGGGAGCCGTTAGGGCCGTAGAAGCAGAGGTCATGGATTGAGTTCGGAACCGCCGCGGACGCGCTGGCCGGTGTACCGCCGAGCGCTTGGCGGCGCATGCCCACCGCGTCGATCTCATCGATGAAGACGATGCACTGGCCGCCCCATTTCTTGGCCAGCTTGCGCGCTTTGCGGGCCAGGAACTGCACGGTGATCGCGTCCATGCCGATGAACATCCCGGCAAAACCCGAGCCGGGGATGGTCACGAACGGGCAGTTGAAGTTGGTGGCGATGGCCTTCGAGATCATCGTCTTGCCGGTGCCCGGCGCGCCCAGGAACAGCAGGCCGCGCTCGCGCTTGCCTCCGGCTTTCTCGAACTCCTCGCCTGATTGCCACAGGCTGATCACGCGCGTTATCTCCTCCTTGGCCTCGGCCTGCCCGCGCACATCCTCGATCTTCACGCCCCAGCTGGCGTCCCCAGGCTCATAGCCCCGAATCTGACGGACGGCGAAGAACAGAAACGGGCCGAAGAAAATCGCGAAGTTGACGAAAAACAGCAGCGGCAGCTGAACGAACACGAGGCCGAGCTGGGGGAGGGTGTCGGGCGGGAAGATCGACCGCAGCCCGGTGAACGGATGAAAGAACGGCGCACTGACCCCGGCGAACGCGAAGAACGCCTGACACAGACCGAGCAGCGCGAACACGATCAGCACGTAAGCCGGGAGCCGGCGCAACTTCGTGCGCCAGTACCAGTAGCGCCGGCGGGCGACGATGTCATCGCGTTTGACCGCCTCATCAGCCCCGTACAGCGCGGGCGTCGGCAGCAGCTTGCGGACCACAACCTCGACCAAGCCCCGGAACGCGATCACCGCCACCACCGCTAGCAGCAGCGACGCCAGCAACCCGATGTGATCGGACTGGTAAAGCAACAGGAAGAACACCGGGCTGGTGAGCAGGGCGACGCCTGTCGCCACCCGCGTCAGGCGTCGCCACTCATCGGCGAGCGCGGACGCGTGTTGGTTGATCGGTCCCCGCACCCCAGGCGGGCTCTGCTCGGCGTAGGCCATGCGCTGAACTTGAGGGTACATGGGAGGCCCCGATTGATGCGAGACTAAGGCGGTGCCCGTCCATCTCTCCCGCCGCGTCGCGCGATTCAACCGGGCGGTCAACAATCCGATCCAGTTGACCTACGCCTGGCTCGTGCCGCCGTGGGTGGTGATCTGCCACCGGGGCAGGCGCTCCGGCCGGCTATACCGAACGCCGGTCAATGCCTACAAGCGTGGCCAGACCCTGGCCGTGGTCATCCTCTACGGCGAGCGCTCTGACTGGGTCCAGAACGTGCTGGCCGGCGGCGCTAGGGTCGTGCGGGCCGGAAGGACGTACCCGCTGCTCGACGCCCGGGTGGTGGAGCCGGGGGACACGACGGAGGTGTCTGCGCTCGCGCGCGCACTGGGCCGCGCGTCGGGAAAGCTGTTGGTGGCCAGGCTCGGCCAGCCCGCAGCGCGCCTCGGGAAAGGACCCGCGGTCGCCGCATCGCCTCGTGAGCCCTCGTGAGCGGTCCCCGGCGCCGTGAGGCGCAGCGGTGCTGGTCGGCGCGGTTGCGTTCGGGCTGGCGATCGCCGCCATCGAAGTGATCACGGAAGACCGGATCATCACGAACTTCTCCCTCGCCCCGCCGCCGGATCTCGCGACGTAGAGAGCCACGTCGACGACACCGCGATGCAGCCCGACAATCGTGGACGACGGCGGGGCGACCGTCGCCCTCGCGAGGTGGTTGCGTACGACGCCGCGCCGCCCGCGCGACAAATTCCGTAGCCAGCCTACGGCGAATACCATCAGGGCTGATGCCTTTGTACGACTTTCGTTGCCGCACCTGCGACGAGCGGTTCGAAGCGCTCGTCGCACCCTCGGATGCGCCCCCCTGCACCGCCTGCGGCGGAGGTGACGTGGAGCGTCTGTTCACGCCGTTCGCGGGGCCGTTCAGAGTCGGGCTGCGCGGTGCCGCTGCGCGGCGCTCGAATGCTGTGCGCGGCGAGCGTGAGCAGCAGCGCGAAGAGCGGCGAGCAGCCAGGCGGGCCAAGCCGGAAGGTGGCTAGTATGCGCGGCGCTGACCCTCACCGCACCGGCGCCCTTACCGACCAACGGCGGCCGCGTCGCGCGGTCGGCCGCGCTCTGCCTGCTCAGCCTGCTCGAGTTCGTCGCCGCGTTTGATCAGGAACGCGCCGAGCGAGCCGGCCAGGCCGGCAACGACGGAGATCGCATAGATCTCCATCGCTACGTCGAGAACCCGACCCGCGGTGCTCACCGGATTCGTGATGTTCGATGACACGGTCAGGAGCTGCGTCGAGGTCCAGAAGATGGCGCTGCCGAAGCTGGACACCTGGCTCTGTTTGCCGCCTTGTTCGACCAGCAGCGCCAGGACGGCACAAACCAGGTCGACCCCCACCGTCATCAGCAGCAGTGCGGCCAGGCGGTCTCGCAGACGGCTGTGCGTGGGGGTGCCGCCGCGTGCGATCTGCCGGAACTCGCCACCGGCACTGCGTATCACTTTGACCAGGTACATCGCCCCTGATTCGCCGCGGATTCCAAACGTCCTTGGGCGCGTCAGTCGATTCGCGGCCCCCGGCGGCGGCGGCAATCGACCGGTCACGCATCGAGCCCGTGCTGCCGGTACCCCTTGATGCTGCCACTCCGCCGATCAGGGCGCCGGGCCGGCGGCCGCCATGGTCGCCGTCTGCGACGAGTCTCGGGGCGGCCTGGTGCCGCACAGGGCGATACGGACAGCTAGGTTGGCCACCGCCAACGCGAGTCGTGGGTCGCCGATCACGGGATTGCGGGGTCGGCTACCCGGTGCCCGTGCGGCCGATCCTGTAGATGACATGGTCGCGTGGGTCTGCGGGGTTGTCCGGCTCCATCTCGCCCTCGGCGATCCGCTGAAAGCCGGCCCGCTCCAGCGCCCGCCAGGATGCGGGGTTCCCGGCGCACACCGGGACGATGATGTCGCGCGCTTGCGGGTGGGCGGCCCAACTCTGCGCAACGAAGGCGCTGATCAGGTTCGCCCCGTGGCCGTGATGGCGTGCTGATGGCTCGCCGATCAGATAGTCAATGCTTAGCGCCCCGGCCGGTAGCGGGCAGATCGACGCGAACTCCTCGACGTACTCCGGGTAGGCGGCGATCGGGTAGCGCTGGACTAACCCAATGGGTCGGCTGGCGAGCGCGACGCGGAACAGCTCGGTGACGTCGGCGCCGTCGATGCTCGGGCCGAAGTCGCGTTCTAGCGCTTCGGGGGACGTCTCGTGGTGCCACCATCGCGCGACGAGCGGCTCAGCCAGCCAGCGTGCGAGCAGCGGGAAGTCCTCGCGGGTCAACGGCTGGAAAGTGATCATCACTGGTGGCACGCCGGCAGACTAGCCGGAGTGACCGCCACGTCTCGACGTGTTGTCCGTCGGCGGCCGACACTGCCGAGAGGTGGCGGTTCAGATCGGCGTCCACCTGGCCCGCTCAGTCGCCCTGCAGCTAGATCCCCTGTGAGACGCCGCTTCGCCGCCTCGTTCCGAGGCCCGCGTCAACGGCAAAGCGGGTGCCGCAGCGCGTCGACGCAAGGCTCTCGCGAGTCGCCAAACCGCGCATCGCCGCTTGCACCGTCACTACAAACGGTCAGGTCAATGCAGGAGTCTCAGCCGAAGCTCTCCTGGCTGCCGCTATCACGCACAGGCAGAACTCTCAGCCACTCCGGGCACGGCGTTGGAGACCTCTCCTCTCGGCCTGGATCCAGCAGTCCTGAGACGCGACCCCCGCAACTGACGGCGCCCTCATTTGCGCGGCAAGTGGGTCGCGCAGTTCTCTGCCGCGCCGCTCGGGACCGCGGCAATGGCAGTGGCTGATTGCTCGGCTTGCGGCTAAGAAAAGCTGTTGTCGATGACTCGCGTGGTTCCGCCGCGGACTCGCTTGATTGTCTTCGGTATTGCTCGCTGATGCGGCTCGAAGCGCGTGCGCCACCCGCGCCACTGGGAGGCGCTTCGGGCGGCCGGGGCGGGCTCCGCGCAGTACGGCCCCCCTTCCTCAACCTGCCGGCGATGCTGCTGTGGTTTCGCAACTGAACATCACGAGTTTGGTGCCCTGTGCCGATGCTCGCCTCGCTGTAGATCTTGTGAGGCCCCGGCGGCAGCTCATACGCCCCGTAGCGGGCCTGGAGCTCGGCCGCGCACGCCCAGGTGACCCTCACGTCGGTGTCCAGGTACTCCAGATATGCGGGGTGATCGCCTGGCCATGCTCACCGGTGTGCTTCTGATGCTTAGTGTCCAACACCTGGCAAGCCATGTAAGTGACGGACGCCCACCGAACAGCGCCCCGCCAAGGGTCGCGGTGTCCAGGAAGTAGCCGTGATGGTTTTTCGACCGGCCTCCGCGGTCTCGATTACGAAGCTCGGGACTTACCGCAGCGGGGATCGTGAGATGAATGAACGCCCCGCCGGCGCAGCGTTTGTCTGTCTCGCACGCGCACGCTCGCCGGCCCAGACGCTGTACTTCACCCGAGCCGATCCGACTAGCAGTCCCCGTCGCCGCTGAAGCACCGCGATGGTGGCGGTGCCGTCGGTGCTGTTGGCGTGGCGGTTGCCTGGTTGGAGTCGGTGGGGCTCTCACCGCCCGTGTTGGTGGCGCTGACGACGTAGTAGTAGGTCGTCCCGTTGGTCAACCCGGTGTCGGTGTAGCTGGTCGTCGTGACTCCGGTGGCGAGGGCCGTGTACGGGCCTCCCGTCACGGTCGAGCGCTTGACGGTGTAGCTCGTCGCGCCCGCCGAAGCATTCCAGGCCAGGCTCACCTGGGTGTCGCCCGCGGTCGCACTCAGCCCCGTCGGCGCAGCGGGTGCCGTCGCCCCCAGCATCGTGGCCACGTTGGAGCGGATGATCGGCAGTGTGGCGTAGAACGTCCCGCCCGGGCATTTGGTCGCCGTGACGTCGCGGTGGCCGGCGATGTTGGGGAACGTCGCCTGCGTGCCGCTAACTGGGTTGGTGTAAAGCGACGCGCCCTGCGGGTCGATGCCGTGGTGGTCGGACTCCCAGGCGAGCAGGCGCTTGAGCGCGCTGCGCGCGGACGGGGTCGCGTCTTGGCTTGTGAGCGTGCCCAGCAGCGCGATCCCAACCGTCCCGGAGTTGTACCCCTGCGCGTGCGCGGCGGTGACCCCGTAGCCGAGCGAGTTCTCCTCCGTCGGCGAGCTTCCCGAGGGGTAGTTGAGCGTGTGCCGGCCCTCGTAGACGTTGCCCGCCTCGTCGATCAGGAAGTTGTAGCCGATGTCGCCCCACCCCTGGGTGACCGCGTGGTAGTAGTAGATCGAACGGACAGTCGCGGCAGGATCGGGGTCATTGTTCTGCGTCGCCGTGTGGTGGACAATCAGCTTCTGGACGGGAAAAAAGGCAGACGGCCAACTCTCCTGCCCACTCGAGTTGAACCGGTAAGCCTCGTTAGCGCCCCAGTCGATCCGCGGAATCACCTTTGGCTGCGCGAAGCCGATCGACGCCGACCGCGCCACCGGCCGCGCGCGGCGGCCACGGTCGTCAAGCCACAGGACCGTGAGGCGACGCACCGGGCGGTCGGTGAGGACGCGCACCGCGCGGACGCCGCGAGCAACAAACACCGAGCCGTAGGTCTCGCTTCCCGGGTGAGCCTCGAAGACGTCGTCGAGCTCGACCGGCACCGAGCGCGCAAAGTGACGCCCGTCATGGCTCAGCGCCACGCGGACCCGCGCGCCGCGCGCGCCGCGCCAGTGAACCGCCAGGTGCGTGACGGGCCCAGGCGCGCTGAATGTCCGGATACTCAAGATCGACGCCGAGGCCGAGTGGGCGAGCGTCGGACTGCGTCCCGCAGCCTGCGTGGGCACCGCGGTCGCCAGGAGCACCACGGCCAGCGCCCTGCGCGCGAGCCTGTAACGGAAACGCATGAACGCATCCTAGCCCTCCGCCTGGCGGCGCTGGGCGTCCAACCGGGTTTCGCGACGGCAACGGAAACATGCTCGGTGTCGCCACCCGATCACCGAACGGCTCACCAGGAGTCCAATGACGCCCGCTCACAGGCGACGCGAACACCGCACGCCGCCTTCAGACGGTATGGAGGACCCGCTGCCGGGAGATCGAAGGTAGTCGGCACCTCCGGGTAGCGGATCTGTTCGCGTCGAAGATTGCAGCTTCGGCGCGGGCCACATCTACGAGGAGTGCCGGACTGGATGCGCGCGCGAATCGACCCTAGCGATCTTCGACCAGGTTTCGGACGACGTGACCACGAAGCGGGTGGTGGGCCGCCCGCACGAGCTTTTGCCGTGGCTACGTGGTGTGGAGCGGCCGGCACGGATGGTCTATGAGGCCCGACCGTTACGGGCTCGCGAGCATCGTGTAGGCGGATCAATCCTGCCACGCTCTTATCGCTATTGCGCTATAGCTCTCCCGCCCATAGCCGTGTCCCGGTTCGTGGCGCTCCCTTACTTCGCGACCCCACCCTCCGGGGCATTACCCGCAGACAGCAAGAAAGCTTCTGCCGAAGTCCGTGTGTGGTCGGCCAGGACTAGTTCTAGACGGTTGAGCGCGCAATGTCTCCGGGTTCGTGGCGCTCCCTTACTCCCAGCTACAGGTTCACGGCCACGTACTTCGTTTCCAGGTATTCCTCGATCCCTTCGGGGCCTCCCTCGCGGCCGAAGCCGGACTGCTTGATCCCGCCGAACGGAGCCGCGGCGTTGGAGACCATCCCCTGGTTGAGCCCGACCATGCCGGTCTCGAGTCGTTCGACGACGCGCAGCGCCCGCTTCAGATCGCTGGTGTAGACGTACGCGACGAGGCCGAACTCGGTGTCGTTGGCGGCGGCAATGGCTTCGTCCTCGTCCGCAAATCCCTTGACCGGCGCGACCGGGCCGAAAATCTCCTCGCGCAGCAGCCGGGCGTCGTCCGGCACGTCGGAGAGAACCGTGGGGTCGTAGAAGTAGCCCGCCCCGTCACGGACGTGGCCCCCGACGAGCGCCTTGGCGCCGCGGCCGACGGCATCTTCGACCAGCTCAGCCACCTTTCCGCGCTGGTCTGCGTCGATCAGCGGGCCGACTTCGATGCCGTCCTCGGTGCCGCGGCCAACTTTCATGGCGCCAAGCTTCGCCGCGAGCTTCTCCGCAAACTGGTTGGCGACCTCGCCGGCGACATGGAAGCGGTTGGCTGCGGTGCAGGCCTCGCCGATGTTGCGCATCTTGGCGATCACCGCGCCCTGGACGGCAGCGTCGATGTCGGCATCCTCGAAGACGATGAACGGGGCGTTGCCGCCTAGCTCCATCGACAGCCGCAGGAGGTTCTCGGAGGCCTGCTCCATCAACTTGCGTCCGACCTCGGTCGAGCCCGTGAATGACAGCTTGCGCAGGCGGGGATCGGAGATCAACGGGCTCATTGTCTCCCCGGACGAGGAGGCGGTGAGAAGGTTCAGAACCCCCTTCGGCAGCCCGGCCTCCTCGAGGATCTTGGCCAGCATCAGCATCGAGAGTGGTGTCTGCTGCGCGGGCTTGACCACGACCGTACAGCCGGCGGCAAGGGCCGGACCGATCTTGCGGGTGCCCATGGCCAGCGGGAAGTTCCACGGGGTGATGAGCAGACACGGGCCGAGGGGCTGCTTCATCGTCAGCAATCTGCCCTGACCGTTGGGCGCCACCGCGTAGCGGCCGTCGATTCTCACGGACTGCTCGGAGAACCAGCGAAGGAATTCGGCCCCGTAGGTGACCTCGGCCTTCGACTCAGCGAGCGGCTTGCCCATCTCCAGAGTCATCAGCAGCGCGAGCTCGTCGGCGCGAGCGATCAAGGTGTCAAAGGCCCGGCGGAGGATCTCGCCTCGCTCCCGGGGAGGGTGCTGGCTCCACTCGCCCCCAACCTCGACGGCGGCGTCGAGGGCGGCGCGAGCGTCATCGGTGGAAGCGTCGGCAACCTCGCACAGGGACTCGCCGGTTGAGGGGTCTTCGACGGACAGGGTTCCCTTGGCGCCGTCCCGCCATTCCCCGCCGATGAACAGCTGCTTGGGGACCTGGTCGAGGACGCGCTGCTCTTCTGAGGCAGTGGTCGTGGTCATGGGGTCCAACCTACCCCACCGGCGGGTTCGGCCAACGCGGCGCCGACGAAATTCAACGAATCCGAAACCTCGGTCGGGTGCGAATAGGCTGGCGTGCATGCGATTCCTGGGGACTCGGCGTGGCGGCCGCGTTCGCCCCGGGGACACTGGCGAGGGGTGGAGGGTCGCCACAACGGTGGCGGTGTCGGCTCGGTGGCGCTCGAGCGGCACGGCCGCTGCGACCAGCAGCACTAACACAGTGACTCAGACGTTTCAGACCAGTCAGACGAGCGCCGCTGTGGGCGGCACCGGGGCCGGTACGCAGCACAGCCGGTCGGACCCCGCGGAGGCCGACCGGCTGTCTGTCAGCTGCGTGGGACTACGCGGCCAGGTGCACGGGGGCCGGCTCCAGCGCGGCCTCCAGCACCTCGTCGATCGTCATCGCGAAGTGGAAGTTCATCGCTTCACGGACGTCTTCGGGCACGTCGTCCAGGTCACCGCGGTTGCGCTCGGGCACGACCACGTCGGTCAGTCCGGCGGCGTGTGCGGCCAGGACCTTCTGCTTCAGGCCGCCGATCGGCAGCACACGACCCTGGAGGGTCACTTCGCCGGTCATACCGACGGTGTGCCGCACCGGGCGTCCGCTGAGCAACGAGCTCAGGGCCGTGACCATCGTGACGCCGGCGCTGGGCCCGTCCTTCGGAATCGCGCCAGCCGGGACGTGCACGTGGAACGAGCGATCCTCGAATGCGTGCGTGTCGATTCCGAGATCGTCCGCATGCCCACGGACGTAGGAGAGGGCGATCTGCGCCGACTCCTTCATCACGTCCCCGAGCTGGCCGGTGAGAGTCAGGCCGGGCTTGCCCTGCATCGCTGTGGCTTCGACGAACAGCACGTCGCCGCCCGCCCCGGTCACTGCGAGTCCGGTGGCCACACCGGGCACGGCCGTCCTGATCGCTGACTCCTGGAAGTGCCGCTGACGTCCGAGCGCGTCCCGGACTGCGTCCACGTCGATCGTGACAGGAGCGGTTGCCTTGCCGGAGGCGATCTGGGTCGCCGTCTTGCGCAGCAGGGTTCCCAGGTCGCGCTCCAGCTGGCGGACGCCGGCCTCACGCGTGTATTCGATTGTGATCGTTTCCATTACCTGATCGGAGATCTCGACCTCCTCCTGGCGTAGACCGTTGCGCTCGAGCTGGCGAGGCCAGAGGTAACCACGGGCGATCGCCGCCTTCTCCGAGGTGGTGTAGCCGTCGAAGCGGATCACCTCCATCCGGTCAAGCAGCGGTCCGGGGATCGTGTCAGCGACGTTCCCCGTGGCGATGAACAACACGTTGCTCAGATCGAGCTCAACGTCGAGGTAGTGATCCCGGAAGCTGTGGTTCTGCGCCGGGTCCAGCACCTCGAGCAACGCCGAGCTGGGGTCTCCGCGCCAATCGGCGCCAACCTTGTCGACCTCATCGAGCATGATCACCGGATTCATCGTCTCGGCGTCCCGGAGCGCTCTCACGAGCCGGCCCGGGAGGGCCCCGATGTACGTCCGCCGATGGCCGCGGATCTCAGCCTCGTCACGGACGCCGCCCAGCGACATCCGGACGAACTCACGTCCCGTCGCCCGGGCGATTGACTCGCCGATGGAGGTCTTGCCGGTGCCGGGCGGTCCGATCAGGGTGAGGATCGCGCCGGAGCGCTTGTCCTCGGTTATGCCACGCTCCTGGCGCAGCTTCTTGACCGCGATGTACTCGACGATCCGGTCCTTGACGTCATCCAGTCCGGCGTGGTCTGAATCGAGGACCTCACGGGCGTGCTGGGGATCCAGGCGCTCGTCGGAGCGCCTGCTCCACGGCACCGCGATCAGCCAGTCCAGGTAGGTGCGGATCACGCTTGACTCAGCGCTCTGTTCGCCGACCTTCTCGAAGCGTCCGAGCTCCTTCTCAGCCACCTCGCGTACCGGATCTGGCATCCCCGCCTCTTCAATCTTGGTCCGGTACTCCTCCACCACGGAGGCGTCGTCATCGCCAAGCTCCTTGCGGATTGACTCCATCTGCTTGCGCAGGAAGTAGTCGCGCTGCTGCTTCTCTGCTCCGGACTCGACGTCGTCGCGGATCCGCTTGCGGACCTGCATCTCAGCCAAGCGTTCGCGCTGGTAAGCGACGGCCAGCTCCAGCCGCTCGGTCACGTCGACCGTCTGCAGCAGCTTGATCTTCTGTTCGTAGTTGAGATCGGGCGAGTAGCCCGAGGTGTCGGCCAGCGAGCCGGGCTCGGTGATGCTGCGGACAAACGCGGAGATGCGGCCGTCGTCCCCGCGGAGCTCGAGGAGCTCCTCGACCACGGCGCGGTACTCGCGCTCGAGGTTGCGGGTGCGTCCGTCGACCGGGACTTCATTGGGCCGCTCTTCGACGTCGACGAACAGCCGTCCGTCGGGCATGGTGTGCGCGGCACCGGCGATGCCACGATGCAGTCCGGTGAGCGCGACGGCGCGCGCGCCGCCCGGCAATCTGACCTGTTCAGAGACCTCGGCGACCGTGCCGACACCGGCGAATTCCTGCTCATGGCGCGGGACGAGCAGCACCCGTTCCTCCTCGGCCACGTCTACGGCGAGCGTAAGCGTCATGCCCGGGAAGACGACTGCGTCGTCCAGTGGTACTAGAAGAAGACGAGACATCCACGGTTCACTTTCACTAGTTGCTTACGAGAGATAAGTAGAGCTTAGCACCGAGCCCTAAGGATCGTGAATTCGGATCTCAGTGGACACGGCTGAGATTATCGCACGCTCGAATGCGCCCCCGGCCGACCCGGCTGGCCGCTCGGGGCGGCGCCTCGGCCGATCGGCTGCCACGCCGGCAGCGCCTCTGGCCGAGTCAGGACTCGGCGTCTGGGATGATCTGTCGCGATGGCCGAGCGAGAGATCACCCCAGACGCCGCCCACGACATTCTCGCCGCCGAGGCGTTCGCGATGCCCGCCCCGGATCCGGACCTCCATCACCAAGGTCCGCTCCAGCTGCCCGAGGACCCCGCGGGGACCGCCGAGCCGCACGACATCCTGGCCGCCGAGGAGTTCCCAATGCCCGCGGCGCACGCGGCGGCCGGGACGGCGCTGGCCGAGCGCCGCGGCGGGCTGCCGCGGCTTGCGGTCGAGCTCGCAGCCGGAATGGCCGTGCTCGCGCTGTTGCGGCGCCTGCTCCGCCGCCGCTAGTGAATGCCTCGCTCTGATCAGACGAGGCGTTCGAGCGCGACCGGCGCGAGGACACCCTACGGCTGGCCCACATCGGCGTACTCAGACCGACCCAGCGACCCTACGACAATGCTGAGCGAGCCCGCTTCGGCATCAGATCGGTGATCGAGCCCTCGGCCAGTTCAGCCGCGAAACCGACGGTCTCCGAAAGCGTGGGATGAGGGTGGATCGTCTTTGCGATGTCCTCCGCGTTTGCCCCCAACTCAAAAGCGAGCACCGTCTCGGCGATCACGTCACCGGCGTTGACCCCGACGATCCCGGCGCCCAGCACATGTCGCGTCCCGGGCTCCATCAGAAGCTTCGTGAACCCGTCCTCGCGTCCGAGTCCGAGCGCGCGGCCTGAGGCGGCCCAGGGAAAGACCGCCTTCTCATACTCCACCCCCTGCTCGCCGGCGGCGATCTCGGTCAGCCCCATCCAGGCCACCTCGGGATCCGTGTAGGCGACGGAGGGGACTGTCCGCGCGTCGCACGAGGCGCCCGGAACTCCGGCGATCACCTCGGCAGCAGTCACGCCCTCATGCGTGGCCTTGTGGGCCAGCATCGGGCCGCCGGAGACGTCCCCGATCGCGTAGATCCAGGGCACGTTGGTACGCATCTGCCGATCGACGTTGATGAACCCGTTGGATTCCACGGTGACGCCGGCGGCGCCGGCGTCAATCGCACCGCCGTTCGGCCTGCGGCCCACCGCGACCAGCACCTGGTCGAACAGCTCGCTCTCGGCGCCGGATAGCGTCACCGCCAAGCCATCCTCGCGCGCCTCCACCGAGTTCACCTCAACTCCGACGTGAACCGCCTCGTAGCGACCGGTGATGCGCTTCTGCAGTGGCTTCACAAGATCCGGATCGCAGCCGGGGATCAGTTGCTGCAGCAGCTCCACCACCGTCACGCGCGCGCCGAGCGCGTCATACACCGTGGCCATCTCGAGGCCGATGATCCCGCCGCCGATGACCAGCAGGCGCGCGGGGATCTCCGACGGCGACAGGGCAGCCGTCGAGTCCACCACACGCCGGTCCTCGGGCAAAAACGGCAGCGACGCGGCTTGCGAGCCGACCGCGATGATGCAGTTCTTAAAGCGGATCTCGCGCTCGCCGGCCTGAAGTGAATGGGGGCCGGAGAACCGGGCGAGGCCGTGGACGACCTCGACCTTGCGCTGGCGGGCCAGTCCGACGAGGCCGCCGGTCAGCTTGTCGACCACGGATTGCTTCCAGGACAGCAGGGCGGGCAGGTCGATCTTCGGCTCGCCGAAGCGCAAGCCGTGTTCGGCCATCTCCTGGACCTCGGCCAGGACGCGGGCAGCGTGCAACAACGCCTTGGAGGGAATGCAGCCCACGTTCAGGCACACCCCGCCCAGACTCTCGTGGCGCTCGACGAGGATCACCCGCAAGCCGAGGTCGGCGGCGCGGAATGCGGCCGCGTAGCCGCCCGGGCCGGAGCCGATGACCACGACGTCGCAGTCACGCATCCCGCCCTCTTCCGAAGACAAGGAGGATGGGGGCCGCGCGGGCTCCCGGGACAGTGCGTCCGATGGCGCTTGAGCCTCGGCCGACCCGTTCTCGTGCTGCTCGAGCACCAGCAGCACGCTGCCCTCCGACACCCGGTCGCCGACGCTGACGCGAACCTGCGCCACCTCGCCGGCAAACGGGGCCGGCACGTCCATCGTCGCCTTCTCGGACTCCAGCGTGACCAGCGGGTCCTCGGCGGCAACCTCGTCCCCAGGCGAGACGTGAACTTCGATCACCGGGACGTCGCTGAAGTCGCCGATGTCCGGGACCGGAACCTCGACCGTGCTCACAGCAGGGCCCGGCGCAGGTCCGAGAGCACGCGCACCAGATGGACGACGAATCGGGCCGCCGCCGCGCCGTCGAGGACGCGGTGGTCGTAGGACAGGGACAGAGGCAACATCAGCCGAGGCGCGAACTCGCTGCCGTTCCAGACCGGCTTGATCGCGGCTCGGGTCGCGCCCAGGATCGCCACCTCGGGCGCATTGACGATGGGGGTGAAGGACGTGCCGCCGATCCCGCCCAGCGAGGAGATCGAGAACGTGCCTCCATTCATATCCCCGGGCGCGAGCTTGCCCTCGCGGGCCTTAGCCGACAGTCGCCTCAGCTCGGCGGCCAGCGACAGCAGGCTGAGACGATCGGCGTGGTGGATCACCGGCACCACCAGACCGGACGGAGTGTCGGCCGCGAAACCGATGTTGTAGTAGCGCTTCACTACCAGCTGCTCGCCGTCGAGCGACGAGTTGAACTCCGGAAACTCCTTCAGCGTCGCGACACTCGCCGCGACCAGAAACGAGAGCATCGTCACCTTCACATCCTGCTCGGCGTTCAGCAGCTTGCGCCAAGCCTCGAGCTCGGTGATGTCGGCCTCGTCGTTGTGGGTGACGTGCGGGATCATCACCCAGTTGCGAGCCAGATTAGGGGCCGAGATCTTCTGGATCCGCGTGCGCGGGACGCGCTCCACCGGGCCGAACTTCTCGAAGTTGACCGACGGCCAGGGCGCCAGCTGCAGACCCAACCCGGGGCCGGCCGCCGCAGGCGAGCCCGGCCCATTTTCGCCAGAACCTTCGACGTCGTCGCGGGTGATCCGGCCTCCTCGTCCCGAACCGGTCACGCCCGAGAGGTCGAGTCCTTGCTCGCGGGCCAGGCGCCGGGCCGAGGGGCTGGCGTAAATGGGTTCCGAACTCTCGGTGGCCGGTGGGGGAGGCGGCGAAACCTCCGGCGGCTCCGCTGCCAGCGCTCCGCCGACCGCATCCGGCGCCGCGGCCTCGGTGGGCGCCCCGTCGGAGGCGACCGCCGAGGCCTTGGCGCTCGAGGACGTTCCGTCGGCGGGGACCATGGTCAGCAGCAGCATGCCCTGGGAGACTCGGTCGCCCACCTTCACTGCTACTTCCTGAACGACTCCGCTGAACGGCGCCGGCACGTCCATCGTCGCCTTGTCGGACTCGAGTGTCAGCAGCGGGTCGTCGAGTGCGACCGTGTCGCCGGGCCCGACCAGGATCTCGATTACCGGGACCTCGTCAAAGTCGCCGATGTCCGGCACCTCGACGGAGACCACTTCAGATGTGGCGCTCATACGCTGGTTGGCATCGGGGCGTCGGGGTTGATGTCAAAACGCTTGATCGCGTCCGCGACCACACCACCTTCGATCGTTCCCGCCGCGGCCAGCTGCGCAAGAGAGGCCACCACCACGTGGTCGCGATCAACCTCGAAGAACCGTCGCAGCGCCTGGCGATAATCGCTACGGCCAAAGCCGTCGGTGCCCAACACGTGGTAGGACCCCGGCACCCACTGGCGGATTTGGTCGGCGTAGGCGCGGATGTAATCGGTCGCGGCGACGGTCGGGGCATCGCCGAGAGAGGACGATACGTACGCGCCCCGCGGCTCGGTGGCGGTCGGATTGAGCATGTTCCAGCGTTCGACCTCGATCCCGTCCCGTCGCAGCTCCGTGAACGACGTGACGCTCCACACGTCGGCCGCAACGCCGAACTCCGACTGCAGCAGCTCGGCGGCTGCCATCACCTCGCGCAGGATCGTCCCGGAACCGAGCAGCTGGACCCGCGGACCCGAGCCGGACCCGGACCGCAGCTGGTACATCCCGCGCAGAATCCCCTCCTCTGCACCGGCCGGCATCGCGGGATGCTGGTAGTTCTCGTTCATCAGTGTGAGGTAGTAGAAGACGTCCTCCTGCTCACCGACCATCCGGCGCAGGCCGTCCTGGACGATCACCGCCACCTCGTAGCCGAACGCCGGGTCGTAGGCACGGCAGTTGGGCACCACCGAGAAGAGCACGTGGCTGTGGCCGTCCTCGTGCTGAAGGCCCTCCCCGTTCAGCGTCGTGCGTCCGGCGGTGCCGCCGAGCATGAACCCGCGCGTGCGGCTGTCGGCGGCCGCCCAGACGAGATCGCCCACTCGCTGGTAGCCGAACATCGAGTAGTAGATGTAGAACGGCACCGTTTGCAGGGCGTGGGCGCTGTAGGAGGTGCCAGCGGCGATGAAGGACGAGATCGAGCCGGCTTCGGTGATCCCCTCCTCCAGGATCTGCCCGTGCTCATCCTCCTTGTAGAACATCAGCTGCTCTGAGTCCTGGGGTTGGTAGCGCTGTCCGAACGGCGAGTAGATCCCGACCTGGCGAAACAGGCCTTCCATCCCGAAGGTGCGGGACTCGTCGGGAACGATTGGGATGATGCGGGAGCCGATCTGCTTGTCGCGCAGCAGCGCCGACAGGACGCGCACGAAGGCCATCGTGGTCGAGTTCTCGCGCTCGCCGCTGCCCTCGAGCTGCGAGGCGAACCGCTTCAGGTCAGGCACCGGCAATGGCTCAGCGGTCCGCCGGCGCGCCGGAAGCGATCCGCCCAGGGCGGCGCGACGCTCCCGCAGGTAACGCATCTCCGGCGAGTCGGACGGGGGCTTGATGTATTCGGCCGCGCGGACCTGGTCGTCGGTCAGCGGCAGCTCGAAGCGATCGCGGAAGGTCAACAGCGCTGCCTCGGTCATCTTCTTGGCCTGGTGGGTGATCATCTGGCCTTCGCCGGAGACGCCCATCCCGTAGCCCTTGATCGTCTTGGCGAGAATCACCGTCGGCTGTCCTGTGTGGGCCGCCGCTTCGTGGTAGGCGGCGTAGACCTTCTGCTGGTCATGCCCGCCGCGGTTGAGCAGCCAGATGTCGTCGTCGGACATGTGCTCGTAGCGTTTGAGCAGGACTGGATCGCGTCCGAAGAAGTGCTCACGGACGTAGGCGCCGTCGCGTGACTTGAACGTCTGATAATCGCCGTCCACGCAATCCTCCATGACCCGGACGAGGCGGCCGTCGCCGTCGGCGTCGAGCAGCGGATCCCAGCGTGATCCCCAGATCACCTTGATCACGTTCCAGCCGGCGCCGCGGAAGTCGGCCTCCAGCTCCTGGATGATCTTTCCGTTCCCGCGGACGGGCCCATCGAGGCGCTGGAGGTTGCAGTTGACGACCCAGATCAGGTTGTCGAGAGCTTCGCGGCCGGCCAGGCCGATCGCGCCCATCGACTCGGGCTCGTCCATCTCCCCGTCGCCGAGGAACGCCCACACCTTGCGTCCGTCGGTTGAGGCCAGCGCGCGGGCCTCGAGGTACTTCATGAACCGGGCCTGGTAGATCGAGGTGATCCCGCCGATGCCCAGCGACACGGTGGGGAACTGCCAGAAGTCGGGCATCAGCCACGGATGGGGGTAGGACGAGAGCCCGTCGCGACTGACCTCCTGTCGGAAGCCGTCGAGCTGCTCGGGGGTGAGTCGGCCCTCGAGGAAGGCGCGGGCATAGTTCCCGGGCGAGGAGTGGCCCTGGAAGTAGACGAGGTCGCCCAGGAACTCCTCGGAAGGGGCGCGCCAGAAGTGATTGAAGCCGACCTCGTAGAGGGTGGCCAGAGACTGGTAGCTGGCGATGTGCCCGCCGAGCTCGGACGATTCCTTGTTGGCGCGGATCACCATCGCCATGGCGTTCCAGCGGATGATCGAACGCAACCGTCGCTCGACCGCGGGGTCGCCCGGAAGCTGCGCCTCGCGCTGCACCGGAATCGTGTTGACGTACGGGGTGTTGAGCGTGGCAATCGGACCCGTGCCCGCGTGCTGCGCGCGCTCGACGGCGCGAGTGAGGATCTGCCGCGCGCGCTCGGGCCCGTCGTGGGCGACGACGGCGTCAACGGCCTCGAGCCACTCGCTCGTCTCGACCGCGTCGATGTCAGCTCCGGTGCCGTTGGAGCTCGGGGTCTGGACTTGATCCGTCATGCCCTGTGTGCGGTGGATTTCCTGGTCAACGGTCGCCTGGCCACTATACCTCCGGCCCCATCCCCTGACCGGGGGGTTTCATGCACGGAAGGGTCCGGTACGGTGCGCGGCATGAGCCTGCGTGAGGTCAGCGGGGTGCCCGGACCGCCGTGGAAACGTGAACTGCACGGCCAGCTCGACGAGCTGGTGGTCGAGTCAGAGCTGCTGACCGGCAATCCACTCGGCGACCCGGCCCGCCGCCCGCTGTACATCTATCGGTCCCCCGGGGTAGCGGGGGACGACAGCCATCGCCAGGTCCCAACGATCTATGTGATCCAAGCCTTCACCGGGCAGGCGGACATGTGGATCGGCCGAGCCGCGTTCGAGCCGACGATAGTCGAGCGCCTCGACGCGATGTTCGCCGAAGGTGGCTGCCCGGACGCGGTTGTGGTGTTCGTCGACGCCTGGACCAGACGCGGGGGATCGCAGTTCTTGAACTCCGCCGGCACGGGTCCTTATCTGGACTACCTGTGCGACGAGATCGTCCCGTTCATTGACGGGCGCTACCCGACGCTGGACGACCGCGAGCACCGAGGGCTGACCGGGAAGTCCTCCGGTGGTTACGGCGCGATGACCGTGCCGATGTTGCGCCCGGACGTGTTCGGCGCGCTCGCGTCGCACGCGGGGGACGCGTTGTTCGAGTGCTGTTACCAACCGGACTTCCCGGCCGTAGCCCGTCAGCTCCGTGAGCACTTCGAGGGCTCGTACGAGGTCTTTCACGAGCGCCTCGCCGAGGCGGACCACTTCGACTACGGCCGGTTCGGCAAGCCGTGGGAAATCTACGGTTACGCGTGCGCGTACTCGCCTGATCCCGCTCGCCCCGGCGAGGCATTGCTCCCGTTCGATGCCGAGACAGGCCGCCTAAACGACGAGGTCTGGGCAAGGTGGCTCGAGCTGGACCCGGTGCGGATGGCGCCCGTGCACGCCGACAGTTTGCACAGCATGCGCCGCATCTATCTCGATGCGGGCAAAGGCGATGAATACTTCCTGGACCTGGGCGCGCAGGCGTTCGCCACGGAGCTCGACAAGCTCGGCGTTCAGCATTCGCTCGAGCTCTTCGACGGCCGCCACGGGGGCATCAGCTACCGTTACCCCGGCGCGATCCGCGAGTTGATCCTGGCCCTGGCGCCATAGCCGTTGCGCACCGGCCGAGCGGGGCTGCGAAGCTACGCCGATGGCGGTGAGTACCGAAGGGGACGTGATCTTTGCCGGCCCGGTCGCGCTGGCCCAGCGCGTTCGCGCTGGAGAGCTACACCCGCGTGAGCTGGTGGAGCTGTGCCTGCGGCGAATCGAGGCACTCAATCCGAGGCTGAATGCGTTTCGGGTGACGATGGCCGACGAGGCGCTGGCCGCGGCCGAAACGGTCTCGGATGGGCCGCTGGCGGGCGTGCCAGTCGCGATCAAAGATGAGATGCGCGTCGCCGGACAGCCCCTGAATCACGGATGCCGCGCGGAGGAAGCGCTGCCCACCGCCGACAGCGAAGTGGTTCGCCGGCTCCGAGCGGCGGGCGCGATTCCGATCGGGATCACCAACGTTCCGGAGCTCACGATCTGGCCGTGGACGGCGAGCGTTGCCCAGGGCATCACCCGCAATCCGTGGGATCTCTCGCGCACCCCGGGGGGATCCTCGGGCGGCTCCGCGGCCGCGGTTGCCTCCGGCGTGGTGCCTGCCGCCACGGCAGCCGACGGCGGCGGTTCGATCCGCATCCCGGCGGCGTGCTGCGGACTCGTGGGGATGAAGCCGACGCGCGGGCGGGTGTCGCTGATGCCGCTGCCCGACGATTGGCTGGCGCTCGGGGTGTACGGCGCCCTGGCCCGAACCGTGCGCGACAGCGCGGCGCTGCTCGACGTGATGCACGGTCACGTCGACGGCGACCGAGACCGCGCGCCCGGGTTCACCGGCAGCTATGTGGACGCGGCCGCCCAGCCGCCACGTCGGCTCCGGATCGCGATGTCGCGCAAGATCCCTCCGGGGCTGCTCGGCAAGGTGTCGCCGGATCAGCGCGCGGCGTGGGAGCGGACAGGTCGAGCTCTGGAGGGCTTGGGTCACGACGTGACCGAGCGCGATCCCGCGTACGGCCTCGCCCAACTCGATTTCGTCCAGATGTGGTTCCGTGGGGTCTACGAAACCTCGTTGCGCTTCGCCGATCGGAGCCAATTCGAGCCGTCGACACGCCAGATGGCCGGCGCGGGCCACCACCTCGTCCCGCCGCGACGACGCCGGGCGCTGCTGGCCAAGCGAGAGCAGACGACGGCTCGCATCCTCGGGCTCTGGGACGAGTTCGATGTCCTGCTCACACCCGGATTGGCCAAGACCGCGATTGCCGCCGAGGGCGGCTTCGGGAAGCCGATGCCCCTGGCGGTTGACATCGCCGGGCGCTTCACGCCGTTCACCCCGCTCTTCAACCTGACAGGCCAGCCGGCGGTGTCACTGCCGGCTGGGATCGGCTCCGACGGCCTGCCCCTCAGCGTCCAAATCGTCGGGCGCCACGGAGCCGAGGATCTTCTGTACTCGCTTGCGGGCCAGATCGAGACGGCCCAGCCCTGGGCGACGCGGCGGCCTCCGGCGTACTGAGCTCTCCGGCGGAAAAGGCTGGAACCGGCGTTTTGAGCTGACCCGGGCTGAGTGCCTGTTCACGTTCGAGGACCAGCGCCGGGTGTCGTACCGGTCGGGCCATTCCGTCGGATCCGGCTCGCCAACCGGGTTGTTCAGGGCATGGTGGGGATCGTGTGAACGATCGTTCGGATCCCGACCAGGGAGCTCGGGGGAGCCCGTGGCCGGCAGCTGGGGCGGGGCCGGCTGGTTCGCAGTCTCGTCAGGTTCCTCGGCCTCGACGTCCTTGCTTTGGTCTCGGCTTGCTCTGTCCCCCGGCCTGCCCCGCCGATTGACCGCGCAAGCGGGCCGGCGGCTATGGATCGTGGCCGGGATCGATCGCTTTCGCCCGGTGAAAGGTGAGCGGTGACTCGCTGCGCGCGGCCTCACCGGCTATCGGCTCCAAAAGAAATCCGCAATGGTCTCCGAGGTCCAGCCGGCGCGCAACGGAACCAGCAAACCAGTTCTCGAGCGCCGTAAGGATCGGCGCGCCGCCGGGACCTTCGCGCCAGGCGACGTCGGCGAACTTGTCGACTTCGTCCCCGGTCTGGCCGCCGAAGAGCTCGGCCAGCCCGGTTGCCTCCTCGGGGACGAAGTGCACGACCAGAACCGCTGCCCGTGTGGCTATCCGGTAGGTCCGGTTCTTGACCGAAAGGCAGGCGAGGAACCGCGGCGGTGTGATCGATACCTGCGAGGCGAACCCGATCAGGCAGCCACCTCGTTCGCCGTCGGCGGCAGTGGTGACGATGAACATCGCATAGTCGAGCTGGCGGGCCAGCTCGTTGAAGGTCCGCGCATCCGGCATCCGGCGGCTCAGCGCCGACGCGTACCGGGCCGGGTCAGGCTGCCGCCTCGCGAGCGCCTGATCAGGTAGAGGATCAAGCTGGAGCAGGCGACCGACAGGACCACGCCTGGAACCCCCCGCCGCCAGATCGCCAACACGATCAATCCGGCCCCGAGGTTCCCGGCCAGCCCGAGCAGGATCGTCCGTGAGATCGACATCGGATCGGGTCCCGGCAGTGAAAGCCGTGCCAGTGCGCCCACGAACAGGCCGGATATGGCGAGCACGATCAGATAGAGGAGAAGACTCATGTCTGCGCTCGGTTTTACCCTCTTCGGGACGAGCGCACGCAACACGAGCCAAGGACCGAAGAGGAGGTGGCTTCATGCACGCTGTCGCGCGGTACGCGAAGGCGACCGCAAAGCCGGGCCAGGGCGACGCGCTGGCCCGCGTCATGCTCGAGGTCGCCGAAGGTCTCCGAGGGATTCCGGGATGCGAGCTGTACGTGATCAACCGCGCGGTCGCCGAACCCGACGTGATCTGGGTGACAGAACTCTGGCACAGCCAGGAGCAGCTCGATGGCGCCCTTGAGAGCGAGGGCGCCCGCGCCCGGATCCCGGAGGTTCTGGCGCTGGTGGCCGAGGGAGGCTTCGAGCGGATCGACCTCGAGCCGCTCGGGGGTCCGGGCTTTCCCGGCACCGACTCCTGATGCCTATAAGAGTGATGGCGGGGCGATCACCCGAACCGAGCTCCGTTAGTCCGCGGGCCGGTCGAGGAGCTCGGCTGCAGCCCGGTTGATTAGTGGCTTCATCGCCATCCAGCGCCGGTCAACAGCGGTGTGTCCTGAGATTGGGATCGCCATCACCAGACCGCGGATCAGCGAGACCGCGGCATCGATCACGGCGGGGAAGTCGGCGCTCCCGGATTGGTCTGGGAAGAGGGTGGAGGCGGTCGCCATCAGGACGGAGGTGATCCGGTTCTCAAGGTCGTCGAGCGCGGCCGCGAGCTCAGGCTCGGCCCAGGCGGCGATCCACAGCTGCGCGGCGGCGAGCGCCTGCGGCGATGTGAACTCGCGCCAGGCTTCGTCGAGGACCGCATCGCGGTGCTCGGGGCTGCGTAGGGCGGCCAGGTCGACTCTGTCCAGCGCCCGTTCGGCGAGGCGGTGGGCGAGCCGCGTCACCGCTTCGATCAGCAAAGTCTCGCGGGTCTCGAAGTGGTGCATCAGCGTGCTCTGGGCGATTCCGGCACGCTCGGCAATCCGACGCGTCGTGAGCGCGGCGTACCCGTCAGCGACCAGGCACTCCACCGTCGCGTCCAGAATCGCCAGTCTTGTCGCGGCGCGTTGCTGAGCCCGCGTCGGCGGTCGGCTCTCGGACAAAGCAGCTGCCGAAGTTTCATCGATCACACGATCAATGATGCTACATTCCGCCCGTCGATCAAGCGATCGGTGAAACGCGATGCGAAAGAGGCTGACGTGAGCGACGACCAGATCCGCGGATCAAGGGTTCGACGAGCCGCCCGGCTCACCGGGACCGCTGCCGGAGTCGCGGCTCGCGAAGCAACGGCCAGGGCGATCAACGCGACCGGCTCCTCGGACGGCCGTCGCGCAGCCGCATCGCGTCGACAGCTGAAGTCAGCTCAGTCCTTGGTCAAGCTGTTCAGCGGGATGCGAGGGGCCGCGATGAAAGTCGGGCAGACGCTCTCGGCGGTCGATCTGGGAATGGTGCCTGAAGAGATCCGCCCAGAGTTTCAGGAGATCCTCGCGACGCTGCAGCAGCATGCCGAGCCGGTGTCGTTCCGAGCGATCCGCAAAGTGGTCGAGGAGGATCTCGGCGAAAAGCTGTCCGCCGCGTTCGCGGACTTCTCCCAGGAGCCAATCGCCGCCGCATCGATCGGACAGGTCCACCGAGCGACGCTGCATGACGGTCGCGATGTCGCGGTCAAGGTGCAGTACCCCGGGATCGCGGAAGCGATCCACGCCGACATGCAGAACCTGCGGCTCGGGCTGAAGCTCCTCAGCGTGATCGCGCCCGGAATCGATACCGGCGCGATCGCCGGAGAGATTCGCTCACGCATCACCGAGGAGCTCGACTACGAGCTGGAGGCGTCCAACCATCACGAAATGGCGCGTGTCTACCGTGGACACCCGTTCATCGTCGTCCCGCGAGTCATGACGTCGCTGTCGCGGGAGCGGACGCTGGTGACCGAGTACGTGGACGGTCAACGGTTCCTCGCCGTTCGCGACAAGCCACCCGCGGAGCGGGATCGGCTCGGGGAGATTCTGGTGCGATTCTACATAAACGGTCCGTTGCGTCACCGGCTGCTCAACGGTGACCCGCATCCGGGCAACAGCCTGTTCCTGGACGACGGACGGGTCGCATTCATCGACTTCGGGTTCTTCAAGCACCTGACCGACGCCGATGTGGGTCAGCTGCTCGCCTCCACCCGCGCGACGCACGCGGGCGACGCGCAGGCGCTGCTGCAGGTCGTCGCGAGTCTCGGCGCCCTGCCGCCCGATCCCACGCTCGCCGAGCCGTTCCTGGAGAACTACGACGCGATCTTCGGCTGGCTGATGGTCGATCAGCCGCTGAAGGCGGACCCGACGAAAACGGCAGACATGATGCGGCGGTACTCGCAGATGCGCAGCGCCGACGGCTTCGATGGACTCGTGCTGCCGGCCGAGCATTTCGTGCTGATGCGCTCGGTGTTCCTGCTGATCGGCCTGCTCGGCCAGCTCGGTTCGACGAACACCTGGCTGGACATCGCCCGCGAATGGCTGTTCGGCGACGAGCCGGTCACCGAGCTGGGACGGGCTGAGGCGGAGTTCTTCGGCGATCGATTCGAGTACACGACGGAGGTGACGGCATGACCACGGCGACAGCGCCGGCAAGGACCCCGACGCTCAACGGGCTGCGGGTCGCGCATGAGACGTTCTGGCATGGGCTGCAGGCCGACGGTCTGATGTCCCGTGGCATCGAGGGTTCGGACATCGCGAAGTTCACCTTCAACCGGCGCACCGCGTTCATCCTCAAACACCCCGACTACATCGATCACGTTCTTCACGAAGGGGTCGACCACTACCACAAGTCGATCGAGTACGTGATCTTGGGTACAGCGGTCGGCCTCAGCTTGTTCACCGACGAAGACGAGTCCTGGCGGCGGCATCGGATGATGCTCAACCCCGTCCTGACAAAACGGCACCTAACCGGTCTATTCGACTTGATGGTCGATCCGATCGAGGCGTTTCTGGACGGCATGGACGACGGCGAGGATCGCATTGCGATCGAGATGAGCCAGGCGATGACCGCGCTGACGCTCGACGTCGTTGGATCGGCTTTGTTTGGCCGCGGGATGGCCGATCTGGCGGTGCAGATGGCCCCGATGGTCACCGACGGTCTACAGGCCGCGGAGTTTGCGATGCGGTTGGTGCTGGTGCTGAACCCGCCCGTCTGGCTCGCCCGCGCGACGGCGGCCGTGATCGGACACGCGCCGTTGCTACCGCCGCCGCTGGACGGCATCCAGTCGATCCTTCGCAGCATCGATCGCACGGTGTGGAATGTGATCCACGAACGTCAGGCACACCCAAGCGATACCGAGGATCTGCTCGGGCTGCTGCTCACGATCCGCGATGAGAATGGCCAGGTGCTGCCGTTGCGCCGCGTTCGCGACGAGGCTGCGACGTTCATGCTCGCTGGGCACGAGACCACCGCCAATGCGCTGAACTGGATGTGGTATCTGCTGGCGCTGAACGCTGACGCCCGGGATCGGATGCTCGCCGAGGTCGACGAGGTGCTGGAGGGCCGGCGTCCGACGGTCGCTGATCTCAAGCGCTTACCGTGGACCGCGGCCTGCGGAATGGAGGCAATGCGCATGTTCTCTCCGTTGTGGATGCTTCCCCGTAAGTGTGTGAAGGACGACGTGATCGACGGGCACCGCATTCCGAGAGGCTCGACCGTCCTGATGCCGATCGATGCGCTGCATCACGATGAGCGGTTCTGGGATCAGCCGGAGGTGTTCCACCCCGCGCGCTTTCTGCGCGAGAACGCGCGCGGACATCACCGCTCGGCGTACCTGCCGTTCGGCGGGGGGCGGCGGGTGTGCGCGGGCCAGAGCTTCGCGGTGATGGAGATGACGCTGGTCACCGCGATGCTCTCTCAGCGGTTCGTCTACGACCTCGTGCCAGGGCATCCGGTTCAACGGGACGCGTCGTTCACGCTGCGTCCTCGATATGGGCTGAAGATGATCGCTCGCCGGCGGGTAGGCACATTCGAGCGATCGGTGGCGGCGTGAGCCGCGTCAAGATCAAGGAGTCCCGGGTCGTGATCACTGGCGCTGGCAGCGGGATCGGTGCGGCGACGGCGCTGAGGTGCGCCCGTCTCGGTGCCGAGGTGCTGTGTGTTGACATCAACGAGGACACGGTCGCGGCCACCGCGGAGGCGTGTCGGGCGCTCGGAGCGAACGCCACCGCACGAGGATGCGACGTCGCGGACGCTGCCGCGCTGGAGTCGCTTGCGGATTGGGTTGAAGCCGAGCACGGACCGGTTGACATGCTCGTCAACAATGCTGGGGTTGGGATCGGCGGTCCGTTCCTGGACGCGAGCGTTCACGACTGGGACTGGCTGATGAGCATCAACCTCGACGGCGTCGCGTACGGATGCCGCGCGTTCGGGGCACGAATGGTGAACCGCGGTCATGGTCACGTCGTCAACGTCGCCTCGGGCGCCGCCTACATCACCAGTCGTGACATGGCCGCCTACTGCGCGTCCAAAGCCGCGGTCGTGGCGCTCACGAAGTGCCTGCGGGCCGACTGGGCCGGAGACGGTGTCGGCGTCAGTGCGATCTGTCCCGGCGTGATCAACACGCCAATCGCGAGCCGGACCCGGATGGTCGGTGATCTTGCCGCCCGGCAGGAACGCGTCTCCCGGGCGTTCCGCTTCGGACACTCCCCGGACCTCGTTGCCAAGGCGATCGTCCGGGCCGCGGAGCGCAACCACGCGATCGTGCCGGTTGGCCTGGAGTCAGAGCTCGCCTACCGGCTGCTGCCGTTCGTTCCAGGTGCGATTTCCGGACTGATCGCCCGAACTCCACTCAGCCAGGTCATCTGATCACCGCTCCAACCCACAAGGAGACTCCGATGCCCACCGCCCAGTCGACGAGGTCACCCGAGCATCATCGGGTGATCGTGATCGGCGCCGGGTTAGCGGGCGTCGGTCTCGGCGTCAAGCTCCGCCAGCACGGAATCAATGACTTCGTCATCTGTGAACGCAACGAGTCCGTCGGCGGAACCTGGTTCGAGCACACCTATCCCGGCTGCGGGTGCGACATCCCGACCCACCTGTACTCCTACTCTTTCGCGCGTAATCCGTCCTGGTCCCGGCTGTTCCCGCGCCAGGACGAGATCCTCGCCTACGTCCGCCGGATCGCCGACGAGCACGACGTCTCCCCGCACATCCGCTTTGGATGCGAGATGGAGCGCTGCGCATGGGATGAACCGACCGGCTGCTGGACGGTGAGAACCTCTCTGGGAGAGCTGAGCTGCGATCTGCTCGTTTCAGCGATCGGTGCGACCGCCGAGCCCGACGAGCCCGAGATCCCAGGCCTCGAGGATTTCCGCGGCCATCGGTTTCACTCCGCGCGCTGGGACTGGGATCACGACCTGCACGGCGAGCGCGTCGCTGTGATCGGCACCGGCCCGGCGGCCGCCCAGTTTGTGCCCAAGATCCAACCCCAGGTCGAGCGCCTGACCGTGTTCCAGCGCACCCCGGCGTGGGTCATCCCGCACTTCGACCGACCTGTTCCCGCCCTTGAACGAATGCTGTACCGCCTCCTTCCCCTAGCGCAGGACGTGCAGCGCAACCTGTTCTTCGCGATGTACGAGGCGACCGGCGTGGGCTTCCGCGGACGAACCGAGCTGATCGCGCCGATCGAGGCGCTCGGCCGCGCCCATCTCCGCCGTCAGGTTCACGACCCGGAACTCCGCCGGAAGCTGATGCCGCGCTACCGCTTCGGCTGCAAACGCCCAATCCTCTCCAACAACTACTACCCGGCCCTAACGCAGCCCAACGCCGAGGTCGTCATTGACCCGATCGCCCAAGTCGACGTCAACGCGATCGTGACCAGCGATGGCGCCCGGCATGAGGTCGACACGATCATCACCGCGATCGGCTATCGCTACAGCAGGTCGCTGCTCGCCCACCGGCTCATCGGCGTAAGTGGACGGACGCTCGGAGAAGCGTGGGAGCAGTCGCCCCGTGCCTACCTGGGCACGACGGTCCCAGACTTTCCGAACATGTTCATCCTGCTCGGTCCGAACTCGATCGGAATCAACTCGGTGATCTTCTCGCTCGAGTCACAGATCGCCTATGTGATCGACGCGATGCGCACGATGGAGAAGCGCCGGATCACCCGCATCGAGCTGCAGCCCGATGTGCTCGCCGGCTACATCACCGAATGCGATCGTCGCAGCGTCGGGAGCGTTTGGACAGAAGGCGGCTGCAAGGCGTACTACACCGACGCGCACGGGCGCAACTACGCGATCTATCCAGGGTTCGCGTCCGGGTACCGGTGGCGGACCCGGCACTTCGATCCCGCTCCCTACGATCTCGAGCACGCAGCTGTGCTCGCCGAGAGCGCAGCGTGAACCTCAGCCGACGCCGGATCCCGCGTGGCTGACCGAGAGGCCCTCCCGAGTGCGTCAGATCTACGCTGCGGCAGACCGCGATCTCGGCCGGCCAGGATGGAGCACGGCAGCGGCTCGTGCAGGGAGCGCCGTCGCGATGAGCGACTCCGCGACCAGGAGGAGGGCGCGAGTTAATGCATGTCTCGCCCGCCGGAGACGACGGGCGATCAGCAAGTGCCCGCCGGCGGCGAGGAGAGCGCCGACGCGGTGTCGAGACCACCGCCGACGGCGACGGTCCTGGCTAGGCCCGGGCCGCCGGCGCGTCCCCACCAGTTGTGCTCGAAGGCTGCGTGGTAGTGCACCGCTTCGGCGTCGAGCAGCCCGCCGCCGTAGATGCAGTTGTGGCCGACGCTGCCGAGCGCGCCGCCACCGAAGTCGAGCGTGGCGTTGGTGGTGGTTCCGGAAAGCTGGTCGAACGCGACGTCGATCTGCTTCGCGCCGCTGAGGTCGGTGTTCTGCACCTTTCCGGACAGGGTCGTCAGCCCGGTCTCGGTCATGACGCGGAGGTTGTCGCCGTGGTTGGCGGTGATCTCGCTGCGGTCGATCTCGAAGCTCAGGCTCTTCGCCGGCCCACGGCTGCCGTTGGAGACGCCACTTGCCACGGTGAGGCCGTTGTTCATGCAGTCGGTGAACCGGGAGTCGCGCATCCGCAAAGCGGTCGAGTCGCCGGCGCCCGATTCGCCGATCACGAGACAGTCGCCGTTGTTTCCCGGGATCACGTACGTGTTGCCCAACCCGGTCGAGTGAGTAGCGACGACGTGATCGAGCGCCAGCGTCATCGACGCATCCGTGCCGAAGTTGATCTCCTCGAGTAGATCGCCGGGGCCGTCGGCGAAGCTGCTGTTGGCGACCCGCATGCTCGCGGTCGGGTTGCCGCTGGTGATCACCATCTCCATCCCGTTGACCGAGAATCCGCCGATCCCGTGCGCGAACGTGTTGTGGTCGACGTTCGCGGTGAGGTGCGAGGATCCGGCGAGGTTCGCGAACACCCCTTCGGCATCCGCCCCGATTCCCGGTACGCCCGAGCCGGCGGGGTTCTGGCTGCCGAGGATGCTCCCGACCTCCGTTTGCGTGTTGCGGTCGAGGTCGGCAACGAGCGTTGAGTGGCCCTGGGTTTGCATCCCGATCGAGAGCAGCGACAGGAACTGCTGTCCCTGTTTCAGCCGCGTGACGAGGTTGCCCACGATCCGCGCGTGGATGCTCGCGGTGCCGGTCAGGCGAACGTCGATCCCGTCGCCGCAGGCGGCGTCGTGGACAACGTTGCGACCGATCGCGACGTTGCCGGCGACTCTGCTCTCGTCGACCATGATCCCCGCCCAGCCGTTGGAAAGCCCGCTGCTGAGCGGCACGCCCACGCCGGGGAGGATCGTCGGCAGGACGAACGGCAGCACTACAAATCCGGCCCTGCACGAAGTGTTCTGGCGCGACACATCGTTACCGATGATCCTGGTCCCTGTCACTTCCGAGCCGTAGATGCCGCCGCGGTAGGAAGGGCCGATCACGAGGTTCTTGACCAGGGCGCCGTTGGCGAGGATTACCGCATCGCCGGAATGCCGCGAGCCGTCGGTGTTCTCAATCCGCGGCGCTGCCGACCGCGCGCTGCCGATGACCGGTGTGCCGGCGCCGAGCAACGTCTGACGGGGCTTGAGCGCGATGCCGCCGTCGAGCGGCGGTGCGCTGAGCGGGGAAGGCAGGATCACGATCGTGTCGCCGGCGCTCGAGCTCCGCTCAGCAGCAGCGAGCGCGTTGAACGGCTCGCGGCGCGACCCAGTGCCCCCAGCACGAGCGGTCGCGCTGACATACCAGCACCGCCCACGTCGACGATGCTGGCGCCGCGCCGGTCTGCGACCGTGCACGCGTGCGTGATGCGTGCCCTTGGTTGCGCCGGGCATCGCAACGCTCGCCGTGAGCGGTCGGGCGGCTGCTGGCGCGGTTCCCGTCAGCGCTGAGGCGATCAGCGCGAGCAGCGCGGCGAGCGCCCCGATGGGCGGTCGGCGCACGGTTGTCGCGCAGCGACCGCCCATTGCTCGGCCTGGCTTCACGGCAGCGGGTTCGCCTGGTAGAACGCCCACATCCGATCGCGCTGATCCTGACCCTGCGCGCCGGAAGGCCAGGGATGCGAGGTGTTGCTCACCACGCGGGTGAGCACCCGGGTGCCGTTGGCACAGCTGTAGGTGCTGCTCGACCCGTAGGAGTCGGTCTCCTGCGCCGGTGTCGAGGAGCACGTGTCGACGCCCTGCCACAGGGTCGCGTCCTGCGCCAGGCCGGCGAAGGTGAAGTCGTACTGACCGACGATCAGGCCGACGGAGATCGGACGGCTTGGCTTGCATGGTGCCGCCGTGCCGGATGTCGTTGGGTCGCCGCCGCCGTAGGAGGTCGCGGCGGCGAACAGGTCGGCGGCGTCGCAGGCGGCGCGCTGGCTCATGACGGCGCCGTTCGACCACCCGTCGACATACACGCGGTGCGAGGAGATGCACCAATTGGTCGAGATGTCGCTGACGACCTGCCGCAGAAATGTTACGTCGGGCGAGCCCGCGGTGTAGGGATCCCAGACGCCCGAGCCCGGTCCTGCCGCGTCGGGGTAGGCGACGATGAAGTTGTGGGCGTCGGCGTACCGGCTCCAGCCGGTGAATGACTCGTCCTGGTAGCCCTGGCTGCCGGCGCCGTGCAGACTCAACAGCAGCGGCACCTCCGTGCCGCTGAGCCCGGCGGGCACGTGCAGCTCGTACGTACGCGCACCGAGTACGCGCGTGAGCGTCCCGCCGATCGAGCCGGGCGCGTTCGTCGGCGTGAACGAGCAGCCGGGCGACGCCGCGGAAGCACCCGGCGCTGCTGCGGCCAGTGCGGTCGCGGCGAGGATCGCCGGTGCGGCCAGCCGCGCGGCACGGATGCGGGTCCTGTGGTGATGCATGCTTCTCCTCTCGTATGGGTGATCAGCGGGTGGAGGCTGGGTCTGCCGGGCGACTCATCCCGGCGGCCCGGGCGTGGTCATACATCGCGTCGATCTCCTGCGCGTAGCGCTCATCGATCGCGCGGCGCTTGGGCTTCAGGGTCGGTGTGAGCTGCTCGCCGCCCGGAGTCCAGTCGTGGTCGAGGACCGTGAACCGCTTGATCTGCTCGACCCGCGACAGGCGCTTGTTGGCCTGTTCGGCAACAGCGGCGATCTCCGCCAGCAGCCGCTCGTCGCGGGCGAGCTCGCGTTGGGTGCTGCGCTGCAGGCCGCGGCGCTGGGCCCAGTGCGCGAGCGTGTCGGGGTCGAGCACGATCAGGGCGGTGTTGTAGGGCCGGCGGTCGCCGATCGCGATGGCGTGCGCGATCAGCGGCGACGCCGCCTTGATCTGCGCCTCGATGTTCTGGGGCGACATGTTCTTGCCGGCGGCGCTGATGATCAGCTCCTTCTTGCGATCGACGATCGCCAGGTAGCCGTCCTGATCGAAGCGTCCGATGTCTCCGGTGTGAAGCCATCCGTCGGGGTCGATCGCCTCCGCCGTCTGGGTCGGGTCGTGGCGGTAGCCGACCATCACGCCTGGTCCGCGCAGCAGCACCTCCCCGTCGTCTGTCAGCTCGACCTCGACCCCGGGCAGCGGCTCGCCGACGCTGCCGAATCGCTGTCGGCCGGGCAGGTTGAGCGTCGCCACCGCGGTGCTCTCGGTCATCCCGTAGCCCTCGCAGATCTCGATCCCGAGCGAGGCGAAGAACCCGAGCACGTCCGGGTTGATCGGCGCGGCACCCGAGACCAGCAGGTCGGCATCGGCGAGACCGAGCGTCTCGCGCACTGCGCCGCGGTCGAGCCCGGACTCGATTCCCGCCTCGATCGCATCCTTGAGCTTCTCCCAGATCCGCGGGACCGCGATGAACAGGGTCGGGCGAATCGAGGAGAGCTGCGCCACCGCGGCTCGTGGGTCCGCGGCGCAGGTGATCTCCGAGCCGGCGAAGATCGCCGGGTAATGGGAGAACATCCGGTGGGCGAGGTGCGCCGCGGGGAGGTAGGAGACGTATCGCCCGCGATTGGCGAGCGCGGGGACCGCGGCGACCGACGACTCCCAGGCGGCGAGCAGGTTGGCATGCGAGAGCATCACCCCCTTCGGCGGGCCGGTCGTGCCCGAGGTGTAGATGATGGTCGCGATCTGCCCTGGCATCACAGTCCGCCAGCACCGCTCGAAGTCGAGCGCTCGATCCCCCGCGGACTCCACGTCCTGGAGTGTCGACACGCCCGGCCGGCCCGCGCCGTCGAGTACGACGACGTCCGGCGGCGCGGGCAGTGGGTGGCACGCGCGCATGACCTGTTCGAGGAAGTGCTGCTCGCACACGAGCAGGCGGCAGTCCGCGTTGGCGAGCACATGCTCGATCTGCTCGGCGCTGGAGGTGTTGTAGATCGAGAACGGGATTGCGCCGAGGTGCACGGCGGCGAGGTCGAGGATGTGAAACTCGGGCCGGTTGGTCAGCATCAGGCCGACCGTGTCCCCCGGACCCACACCGAGCGCCGCCAGCCCGCGTGCGGCCCGCTCGACACCCGTGCGGTATGCGCTCCAGTCCAGCACGGGCGCACCGTCCGCGGTTCGGAGCGCCGGCTCGCCCGCGTGCGTCCGGGCGGTCTGCTGGAACAGCTCGCAGATCGTCCGACCGCCCTCGTGGCCGCCGCTGTCGGACCCGGTCGAGGTGGGGGCGCTGAGCGATCCGCCGGTCATCCCAGGCTTCCTTGCCCGGCCAGCGGCAGCTCGAGGCGGGACGCGAAGCTTGGGTTGCGCTCGATCCGGTAGACGCCACCGGTTAGGCTCTGAAGCTGCGCCGGGGTGGCCAGCAGGTGGGGGATGTCGGAGGTGGTGAGCGTCAGCCGCAGCCGATGGCCCGGGGCTAGCACCGCGACGGTCGGGAACACTTCGATGTCGTAGCGGACCGGCTGGCCGACCGGGACCGGGCTGACCGACGCGCGCGCGTACGGGTGGTAGGGGAGCAGCAGCCTGCCGCCGCGATACCAGCTGAGCGACGGATCGACGGCACGGAATGACCCGAGTAGCGCGCCGTTCGTGAGCGGCACCGCCTGGCCATCCGGGAGGACGTCCTCGATCGTCGCGACTAGCTCGACCTGTGGGCGGGTCGAGGTGGCGTAGATCGTCGCGGCAATCGGACCGGCCAGCACCGTCGGGCCGCGGAACGGCGCCGTCGTGTAGGTGAGGGCGCCTGGGCTCGATTCGAACAGGCGGTCGTCGGTCGTGCACGGGTCGGGCGGGAGATGGCCCGTCTGGAGCGCGAGCGCTCCGAGCCCGGCAGCCCACTGCTCGAGCGAACGGCCGCACGGGTTGCTGACAGCACTGAAGAACGTGCCGTCTGACGCGCCCCCCGTCGCCGGCTGCGGTGTTTCTGAGTTCGTGATAGAGCGGCCGACTTTTCTAACCCAA
>JRHI01000067.1_pt1 | contig 88849 bp, 89 predicted proteins | sample 215371 | NCBI WGS metagenome assembly JRHI01 (sample SAMN02929681, study PRJNA255918) | sediment metagenome | biome: cave system; feature: Ice Cave; material: Sediment; isolation source: sediment from deep within a dark volcanic ice cave with no known source of... ... | reverse complement strand
GASMSATNWYMGSAYTMGCSCNGAGTTCATTCTTCCAGACGAATACAGCTCAGGCGGAAAAGATGGTGCAGATGGTGGTGAAGGGATTGGGAGATGCGCGCACAGTGGTAGACGCGTACTGTGGGGTGGGCACGTTCGCATTAGTGCTGGCAAAGCATGTCGAGAAAGTGATCGCTATCGAGGAGTCGGCCAGCGCCATCAAGGATGCCCAGTGGAATCTACGCGAGGTACACAATGTGGAAATCCTTAAAGGCAAGGTAGAAGATATCCTGCCGCCGCTGGCCGAGCAGATCGATGGGCTGGTGATAGACCCTCCGCGTGCTGGATGCCAGCAAGTCGTGCTGGATGCCCTGGTGCGAAATCCAGTATCAAGGGTGGTGTACGTTTCGTGCGAACCGGCAACATTGGCGCGCGACCTGCATATACTCTGCCACCTCCACCCTGCCTACTATTTACAATCGGTGCAACCACTCGATATGTTTCCACAGACGGCACATATCGAAAGCGTCGCCATTTTGGAGCGCAATTAACGTATGATGACAACCTTACCCTTGTTATTAGCCTCTGCCTCGCCAAGACGCAGGCAGTTACTCTCCCTCCTTGGTTTACCTTACACGATGAGTGTCTCGCCCATCGATGAAGAGGCAGTGCAAGAACGCTATAATGGACCGATCACAGGACTAGCGCAGTGGCTCGCTAAACACAAAGCGTTGGGGGCCTTGACCTTAGCGGAAGCAAATAACCACCTCGTGATCACGGCTGATACGACAGTGCTCCTCGATGATGAAGTGCTGGGCAAGCCGCGTGACAAAGCCCATGCGCGTGCATTGTTGCTCGCGCTGCGGGGCCGCTGGCACCACGTCGTGACGGGAGTCGCAGTGAGTAGATCAAGTGACGGAAAGCCGGAAATCTCCAGTGCGAGTTGCACCACACCTGTGCTGATGCGCCCCTATAGCGAAGAGGAGATTGCGGCCTATATTGCCACTGGAGACCCGCTGGACAAGGCGGGAGCATATGGCATCCAGCATCCGGAGTTTCAACTGACCGAGCGCATCAACGGTTGCTATCTCAATGTAGTCGGCCTGCCCCTGTGTACGCTGGTGAATCTACTGGCCAGGTTTGAGATACAGCCTGCAGGAGAAGGGCGCAAAGGGGCAGGCTGTCGCTGGTCCACAAGATGTAAGGTACAAGAGGGGGAGGTAGAGTAACGTTATGTTTGGGTCAGAGAACATCACCCTTCTCATATTGATCGCACTGTGTGCGGTAGCCATTAGCCTGATACTGCGGCATTTCCTGGTACTTCGTCTTAGAAGGACAATCCTTGATAAGTGGCTTGTACAGCTGCTGGGCGCGATCGTGTTCGTGCTGCCACTCATAGCTGCCGTTTCTTCGCTGCCTTTGCTTTTGAGTAGTAGTCTGGTGGACAATCTCATAATCGTATTGCTGGCATCCTTACCATTCTCGCTACCGGAGATTAAGAGATTTGCCTGGGAAGCTTTCTTAACACTATTCGCTATTATCCTGGGTGTGGGCGTAGGGCGTACGATGATGAGAGTTATCATCCACGCCTTGAATAACAACCGCATTGATATCAATCTGCGCGTCTTAATTGGGCGCATCTTCTTTATTATCGTAATGATTATCGATGCATTCTGGGTATTCACCATATGGGGATTAGCGATAGATTTTCCTGTCACGATCATCGGCGCGCTGACGGTGACGTTTACAATCGCTTTCCAGGACATCTTAAAGGACCTGGTGGCAGGTTTCTATATTTTGATGGAGCGCCCCTTCCACATTGGCGATTCGATCACAATCGGCAACGCCGCCTATGCTCCCCTCCATACCGGAGTGGTAGAAAACATCGAGCTGCGCGCTACCAAGCTGCGTATCACCAGTGGCGAACAGGTAACGGTGCCCAACGCACTTGTCTTCGGGGGTATCATCATCAATAACTCGTTTTATAACGAGAGACGCGCTACCATCAGCATTACGCTGCCAATTGCAGAGTTCGTTAAGGAAGAAATATTCACCCGGATCACCAAGACGCTTGAAGAGTGCGACACGGTTGCAGATAAGCCAGAGCCTACGGTAGTGGTAAGCAGCTATACAGGTCAGCAAGTCATACTTATGGTGCTTTTCTGGATGAGGAGCGAAAAGTTTGCCAGTATTTCAGAGGTAATGTATACTCTGCGTACAGCTCTCCCCGCCGCAGACCTGTCTTTCGTAGAGTCAGCAGGCGAATTTTCATAAGTCAACAGTACCAGCGTGTTCCTGACAGGAGAAAAACTTCGTTGCTAAGCTATAGATCAGAGCAAGACGTACAGCGCGTTGGTTTGATAGGAGGCACGTTTGACCCGGTTCACTATGGTCATCTCGTCATTGCTGAAGAGGTACGGACTGCCCTTGATCTGGTTGAAATGGTTTTCGTGCCTGCCGGTCATCCGCCACACAAAATTGGGGGAATAGTCACAGAAGCACGGCATCGACTCGCTATGTTGGAGCTGGCGATAGCTTCGAATCCACACTTCACGATCTCTACAATCGATGTCGAACGGCCGGGGCCATCGTATACAGTGGATACACTCAGGCTTTTTCGCGAACAACGGGGAGAACAGACAGCGATCTACTTTGTCATAGGGTGGGACAGCCTGGAAGAATTGCCGACATGGTATAATCCAGAAGAGATACTGGAACAGGTCACCCATCTTGTCGCTGTCCATCGTCCAGGATATAAAGAGGTACGCGGGTATCGCGACCGGATGGAAGAACAACTGCCAGAACTTAAGCAACGCCTGCTGACGATGCCAGCGCCACAACTGGAGATATCAGCAACAGACTTACGCCAACGTGTCGCGCAGGGTAGACCTATTAAATATCAGACGCCGGAGACGGTTGAACACTATATTAGCGAACATCGACTCTATGGACAGAGAGTGGAAGGTAAAACGGCAACATGACACCTATGCATCTTGAGATAGGAGATCGATTACGCCTACGCAAACCACACCCATGCGGAAACTATGATTGGGTCGTCGTGCGACTAGGGGCTGATATCGGGTTAAGCTGCGAGAAATGCGGGCGACGCGTGCTCTTACCGCGTTCAGAGGTCGAGCGGCGCACCAAGCAAATGCTGCCGCGCGCGACAAAAACTGAAACGGATGTTGAGTTCGAAATGGATTAAAGCGTTACCCGGCTATTTTCGGTGGCGCAGAGGAGTTTTACATGGCGGTAACCGCTCCACATGACGGATATCTCACCTTACTGAGAAAGCGAAGCTTTCTATACCTGTGGCTGTCACAGTTAATCTCCATGACCTGCTTCTTCGCCTCAAACTATGCTTTGCTCGTATTGATCGAGGAGCTTACTGGCTCGACAACGCTCGTAGGTCTCGCCATTATCTGTTTCAGCCTTCCCGCATTGATTCTGGGGGCACCTGCCGGAGTTTTTGTTGATCGCATGAATAAACGCCGCGTCCTCTGGACTAGTAATTTCTTGCGCGCCATTGCAACTTTTATTTTCGTTATTTCTCTCTTGATCAATCGCCACCAGCTCGTTCCTGTTTACCTGCTGACCCTGCTGATTTCGAGCATCGGCCAATTCTTCACACCAGCGGAGGGAGCATCTATTCCATTGCTCGTGAGTGAGGAGGAATTGGTTCCCGCGCTTTCACTTTTTAATATCACGTTTATGCTCTCACAGGCGTTAGGCTTTATACTCCTGGCGCCAATTATCTTGAGCCTGTTGCCAGCCTTCACGATAACGTCGCTAGTGATCCACCCTGTTGATAGCTTATACATAATCGTCGCGGTACTCTACGGAGTCTGCGCTGGTCTGATTGCAATGATTCCGGCCAAAGACTTTGCCAGGGCTGATCGTAGTACACAAAATCGCAAAGGTACACAAAACCTTGAGATCATGAGCAGTATGTGGACGGAGATGTCCCAGGGCTGGGTCTTCGTGCGGCGCAATAAAAGACTCTTTTTAGCGGTGGTGCAGCTCTCTTTCGCGGGGGTACTCTTGCTGGTGATCGGTGAGCTAGCCACGCCGATTGTGACGAAATTACTGTTGCTGGAGCCGAACAAGATGGCGTTTGTCTTCGCACCAGCAGGAATAGGCCTGGTGGGTGGTTCAATTGTCATGCCGCGCATTATGCCCCGCCTGGGTAAATCACGTGCTGTTTTCATTGGTACGATTGCACTTACCCTGGTTACGCTTCTGCTGCCTCTTATAACCCTGGCGGCAAAGACACTGGATCCGATTGGCTGGAACGCGAACCCTTTCATATTGATTATTGTCGCGTTATTGATGGCCGTCGCGGGAGTTGCCCTTGCTTTAATCAATATTCCCGCCCAAACCGCTATGCAAGAACAAACGCCTGATTGGATTAAAGGGCGCGTCTTTGCCCTACAACTTATGCTGTACAATGCCTTTGCCATCCCCATCATCCTGTTTATCGGTGGTATCGCTGACCTCTTTGGCCTTGATCATGTGTTGTACCTGATGTCAATTTGTGAGATCGCGTTTGGAGCCTGGGGTTTGTACTATGAGAGAAAACATTCGATTACGTATCCTAATGAGCCGCTTGATGAGATAAAAGAGGGAGAAAAGGTGGCAGAGACGGATACGCTTCCGTCAAAACTATAAGATCAAAGTGAGTTAGCCCAAGGAACACTATGGATCCAGCACAAGCAGCACAAATAAAACCATATGCACCGTGGTTGATCATCGCGGGGGTCTTTGTCCTTTTCATCCTACTGCGAGTGACACGGCGGCAATTGCGCTCGCGCGTTGATGAGATTGGGTATCGGCTGATGGGGAACAGGGGATTGTTCATTTGGTTCTGGCTGAACGCGCCGGGAGTGATTATTCACGAGCTGAGCCATGCAATTGTTGTGCTCCTTTTCTGGCCATGGGGTTTCCGCCTCACCAGCGTTACGCTTTTCCGCATTAAACAGGTGCAGCAGCGAGGACGAGATAACCGCGTCATGAGAAGTGCTGGAAGACAGCCGCTCCAATTGGGAGAGGTGCAGTATGCGCGCACTGAAGGCCACATTATGAGTTATGTCGGGGATGGTTTAAGTGGTACCGCTCCCCTCTTTGGCGGCATTGCCATGTTTTCTTTGTTGTACTGGGTTGCTACAGGCTACAACCTGTGGGATTTTCACCTGCAACTTATTCGTCCTGGCTGGCCGTGGTGGACATTACTCTTTGCACCCTACCTCATTTTAACGGTTACCTCCGAGCTCTGGCCCAGCCGCCAGGACTGGCGAGGTGCGCGCTACTTCGTCATTGCCGTCATTTTAGCAACCGCACTGATCATTGCCCTGCTCTGGTTATTCAAATTGCTGGTCTTTAACGACGCTACGCTACAGGCTACCTCCTCTATCGCCACACACATTGACTTCGCTTTGCTGGTATTGCTCGCTATAGACTTTGTTTTCTTTCTCGTGGCAGAGATGCTGGCGCGCCTATTGAGAAGATAATGAGGAGATTTTTACGCATGGAAGCATTTGACCTTGCTCCCCTGGTCGCCAAGTGCGAAAAGGGGAATGATCGCTATCTTGAATTCATCCGCAAGCCTACAATCAGCGTGGGACTGTATATGTTGCCAACAGGGGCGGTCGATGGACAGGCGCCACATAGCGAGGATGAAATCTATTATGTGATCAGTGGTCGTGGCTCTATCTTTGTTGATAATGAGAATCGGGATGTGCAAGCTGGTTCTGTGATATTTGTGGGGGCATACGTCGAACATCGCTTTCACAGCATTGCCGAGGACTTGACGATTCTTGTTGCTTTCGCACCAGCGGAATATACCAATGCACCAGCCACGGAAAAAAGGGAAGGTTAGGATATTACCAGTCGAACTTATCGATGAGAAAGGTACGGCTGTAGTGCAGGAGAATCGGGCTGCCGTGGGGGCAGACAGCTGGGGCAGAGACAGCGGATAACGCTGTCAACAGTGTGCGCTGCTCATCTATCCCCAGTATGCGACCTCGGCGCAGGGCTGAACGGCAGGCCAGGCCAATCAGTAAGTGATCTTCCCAATCAGCACTATCTTCGGAGGCAATCTCCGCCAGTTCAGGCAAATATCCTGCCAATTGTTCCTGTCCAACACCGCTGGGCACAGAACGAATGAGGAAACTGCGCCCACCAAAGCGTTCGCACTCCAGGCCAAGGTCGCGCAGTACCGGCAAGCGTTGCTCAAGTAGCTCCGCCTGTGCGCGCTTCAATTCAACGACGACAGGCTCCAGCAAAAGATGTGAATCGGTCCACTCGTCTTCCGCATCGACCCGTACCCCGACATGTTTGCTGCGCAAGTGCTCATAAATCACGCGTTCATGCGCCCGGTGCTGGTCTACGAGGTACAGGCTGCCATCAGGTGCCTCGGCGAGGATAACCGCCTGCTGCAGTTGAGCAAGCGGACGGAGCGTCGCCAATATTTCAGCCGCTCCTGGAGGAGCAGACTCCGCTTTATAGCCCTCCGCCGAATCGGCGACATGCAATCCACGGCGCCGTGGTCCTGGCAGGCTGCGCTGATAGACGAGTTCGGGGCCTGGAAATGGTGACGAGGACGGCAGGGCAGGGCTGCGTTCTAAAACAGTCTTGATGGCCTGCGCCAGGGCTACAGCTACCTCTGCTTCATGCAGGAGCTTGACCTCGGTTTTGGCGGGATGGATATTCACGTCGAGATCTCCAGGTGGTAGGTCGAGGTAAAAGACGAGGAGAGGGTGTTTTCCCTTCGGCAAGAGTCCACGATAACCAGTCTCCAGGGCGTCCTGCAATGGGCGCGATTGGACCCAGCGACCATTGATAAAGAGCATTATGTGCTGACGGCTGCTCTGTGCCAACGCCCTGTTGCCAACGTAGCCGTGAAGAGTATAGTGTTCAGAGAAGGCTGAGACGGGATGTAACATCTCCGCCAGGGGGAGCTGGTAAAGCTCAGCGAGGGTAGTGGCGAGGTCGCCAGCGCCACCAGTTTGCAGAGCGACGGCCTCCTCAATGGTTAGATTAAAACGGATAGCTGGATAGCCGACGGCATAGCGGCGCATGAGTTGCAGGATATGATTTGTCTCGGTGCGCGCGCCGCGCATAAACTTCAGGCGAGCGGGAACGTTGTAAAAAAGGTCGCGTATAGTGACTGTTGTACCGTGCAGGCGCGCCCGCCGCGAGTGCTGTGTCACCCCACCACCCCGCAGGGTCAGCAGCGCGGCAGCCGATTCTTCACCGGGATTAGCGGACTCGATAGTGCGGCTCAGCAGCGTCAATTCGGATACGGCAGTGATACTGGCCAGGGCTTCGCCGCGAAACCCAAGGGTATACAAGCAGCTAAGGTCTTCAAGAGTGCTGATCTTGCTGGTAGTATGGCGCGCACAGGCACGCTCCAGCTCATCTTCTGGAATGCCGTAGCCATCATCGGTGACGCGTATTAGGCGTAAGCCACCACCGCGTATCTCCACACGTATCTCGTGTGATCCGGCATCAAGAGCATTCTCCACCAGTTCCTTAACGACCGATACGGGGCGTTCGATGACTTCACCGGCGGCGATACGTTCCGCGACATCCTGGGGTAAGAGATGAATAGGGGTTCGTGTTAGCACTTCAGCCATCAGTTTTTGTTTCTCTTCTTCTGGATCATGAATAACAGGTTGAGCGCATCGAGTGGCGTAATCGCACAGAGATCAATCGCATCGAGGTCCGACTCGCGCCCATTGCTCTGTTCAAGGGCATGGGCCACGAAATGAGCTTCTTCACTTTGCCACGCGTAACGTGAGTGAGTGGTAGCAGTGGGCACAATGAGTTGGGCATTATAGGGAGCATTGTAGGCAGCTTCGAGATTGGGTTGCCCATTTTCTCCTGCTGTGTAATGCCCGTTGCCCTCCGCGACCAATTTTCCTTCGTCATTGCGGAGAGTTAACCCGTACTGCGCGGGTTCAAGTGGCTGTCCATTTTGCGCGAAAACAAGTTGAACTCCCGCGTGATCTTTGCCGGTTTCGAGGAAGCGCAGCACCTCTTCCGCGCGGCGCACAATACTTTGCGGCATGCCTGCCAACTTTGCCACGTGCACGCCGTAACTACGGCCAATGCAGCCGGGCGTCACACGATGCAAGAAAACGATTTCGCCCTGCATATCGTCACTGATCTGCATAGTATAGACTTTTAAATGGGGCAGCTCGTCGGCCATCGAGGCCAACTCGTGGTAGTGAGTGGCAAAGAGCGTACGCGCACCTGTGACATTATGCAGGTGTTCGACCACGGCACGCGCGATGGCAAGGCCATCATAGGTGCTGGTACCCCTGCCGATTTCATCCAGAATGATCAAGCTATGTTGCGTAGCATGGTGGAGGATGGTGGCGGTCTCTTCCATCTCCACCATGAACGTGCTTTTGCCTGAGGCAATGTCATCCTCAGCGCCTACACGGGTAAAAATGCGATCGACCAGCCCTAAGCGGGCAACACGGGCAGGCACAAAACTGCCGATCTGGGCCAGGAGCGTAATCAAGGCCACCTGGCGCAAGTAGGTCGACTTGCCAGCCATGTTTGGGCCGGTCAAGAGCACGATGCGCTCACCCTGCTCGACTTCACCTGCCTGTAAGCGGGTATCGTTGGGAATGAACACATCGCCATCAAGGGTGTATTCGACCACGGGATGACGACCATCAACGATCTCAAGACCCAGACCCTGCTCTAATTTGGGGCGCACGTAGCCCTGGTGAGCAGCCACCTCCGCCAGGCATAATAAGACATCAATCCTGGCAACCGCAGCAGCCGTCACCATCAATTGCGGATAGTAGACGCTTAACTGGCGCAAGACGTCGGCATAAATGCTGCGCTCCATCTCTTCTATGCGTTCGGTCGCGCTAAGGATACGCGCCTCATGCTCCTTCAGTTCGGGGGTAATAAACCGTTCGCCATTGACCAGCGTCTGTTTGCGCATATAGTCGGCGGGAGCTAATTTCAAGTGCGTGTTTCTAATCTCAATATAGTAGCCGAAGACCTTGTTGAAGCCCACCTTAAGCGACTTGATGCCAGTTCTTGCACGCTCAATAGCCTCCAATGAAGCAATCCAACGCCGTGATCCACTAATTGAAGCGATCAGCTCATCGAGTTCGGCATGAAAACCGACACGGATCAGGCGCTCATCGTCATCTGGCTCTCCAGCGGCGCGTGCACGAGCTAATGATTTGCCGATCAATTCAACAACCTGGGGGCAAGGGTCAAGCTCGTTCGCGAGTTGCTCCAGAAGCCCTGCATCACAGCTCTGCAACAGTTCGCGCAGGCGCGGGATAATGACCAAATAGTCGCGCAGGGCAACGACTTCATTGGGGAGGGCGCTGCCCTGACGAGCACGGCCAACGATACGCTCCATATCGCCCAGGCTTTGCAAGCAGATGGCGAAACGGCTGCGCAGCGCGGGGCTTTCGTAGAGCTCTTCCACGCTCTCGAAACGCTCTTCTAACTGGCTCAAGTCGAGGAGCGGCTGCGTGAGCGTGCGACGCAATTGCCGCGCACCCATGGGAGTAATCGTGCGATCAAGGACGCTCAGGAGGCTTCCCTGGGTCGTACCGCTGCGCGAGCCTTGCAACAGGTCAAGGTTGCGCTGTGTATGCGCATCCAGAACCATATAGTTGTTCGTGCGATAAGAGCGCAGGCCCGTTAAGAGCGAGAGAAGGGCCACATTCATCTTCTCCAGATAGGCGATGATGGCTCCCGCGGCGGCAATAGCCTGTGGAGACTGCGCGCAACCATAGGCATCCAGGGACTGCACGCCGAACAATCGGCACAGCCGCACACGCGCTGCCTCGTGTTCAAAAAAATAAGGGGGGCAGGGTGTGACCGTCATGGTCGAGGCCGGGAGCTGATAGCTATTAGGGTGACTTCCCTCGACAACGAGGCATTCGGAGGGAGCAAGGCGCTGCAGTTCGGCTTCTAAGGCCGTGGGCAGTTCAGTAGGAGCAAACCAGGTGACGATAAATTCGCCGATACTGACATCGACGGCGGCCAGTCCGCTCTGCGAGCGGGAGGGAGCGATTGCAACGAGATAGTTGTTCTGACGGGTAGGGAGCAAGTTGGGTTCAGAGAGTGTTCCGGTGGTGAGAATGCGGGTCACCGCACGTTCGACGATGCCCCTGCCGACTTCGCCCACCTGGTCACAGATAGCAACTTTGTAGCCACGATGAACCAGTTTGCCCACATAATTTTCGAGCGCGTGAAGAGGGATACCTGCCAGGGGAACCCTGTCTTCCTCGCCATAGCTGCGGGAAGTAAGGACAATCTGTAGCTCACGGGCAGCGATACGCGCGTCCTCGTCAAAGGTTTCGTAGAAATCCCCCACCTGGTACATGAGGATGGTATCGGGATACTGACTCTTCATGCGCAGATATTGCCTGCGCGCGGGCGTTGACATATGACTTTCTCACTTCCCCACTGACACGTTCTTATATAAGGATTGGAATACCTGTTTTCAATTGAAACACATGTACTTTTATACTCTATTCTGTATGAGTTGTCAAAAAGTGGCAAGAGATTAGGATAGATGACACGTTGACAGCAGAAGAGCAGTACCCTATGCTAGAAAACAATAGGACAGCTTTGAAAATAGCCAAATGATGAAAGTGAGGTAGCAAAGGACTATGGGCGATCCGCGCAATGCAATGGATATTAAACCGGGTTATCGGGGGCGAGCTTTTACCTCTGACCTGACTGGCCAGGAGTTCTGGCTCGTCGTTGATAAGGGGTTCCAGCCAATGGGCCTGGTTATGGGAAACTGTATCTACTCGATGGGTGCTATCAAAAACTGGTTAGTGGGTATCAAGGGTAGTTTCCAGGGCGAGTTGAAGGAGTATTCGCAGCTCATGTACCAGGCACGCGAACTGGCATTGAGCCGTTTGCAGTTTGAGGCTGATCAACTCGGAGCCGATGGGGTAATCGGCGTGGATATTAATGTAGAATACTTGCATAACGGCGAGTGGATGGAGGTGACGGCTATCGGGACGGCTGTACGGTATGTTGGGAGTGGACCGAATATGCCACCAACGGGGATGGGAAGGGTGACTATTCCTGCGGGATGAGTATTGAAGAGGAGAGGCTAGTTGATGGTTGAGCGGATAGGACAACGGTTTGGCGACTATTTACTCGTCCGACTATTGGGGCAGGGAAACTTTGCTAATGTGTACCTGGGAGAAGATGCCCCAAGGCGGCATGTCGCCATCAAAGTACTGCACACTGAGCTGTCCAGGGAAGGCATAGAGCAGTTCCTTACCCAGGCCGAGATTATCTCACGGCTGGATCACCCACGTATTGTGCGCGTGCTGGCATATGGTGTAGAAGGCGATACCCCTTTTCTGGTAATGCAGTATGTGCCACATGGCACCCTGCGGCAACGCCACCCACGAGGTACACGCCTGCCGATCACAACGATTGTATTTTATGTCAACCAGATTGCCGAGGCACTACAATATGTGCACGATCAGGGCTTGATACACCGAGATATAAAGCCACATAATATGCTGCTACGAGCGGATTACGAAGTGATGCTCAGTGATTTTGGCATTGCTGTTGTCGCGCGGAGCATGGGCTACCGCGTTCAGAAGGTACAGGATTTCGAGGGTACGATCCTGTACGCGGCGCCTGAACAGATACGAGGGAGGCCGCGCATAGCTAGCGACCAGTACGCGTTGGGGGTCGTGGTTTACGAGTGGCTCTGTGGCCACTGGCCTTTTGAAGGAACAGTTGAAGAGATAGCGAGCCAGCACACACTGACCCCTCCTTCATCTTTGTGTGAGAGGATGCCAACCATTTCACATGCAATTGAACAGGTCGTATTCAGGGCACTGTCGAAAGAGCCAGATGAGCGTTTCGAGAGCATACAAGAATTCGCGAAGGCTTTGGAACGCGCAAGCCGACAGGAGCAGCCCAATTTTCAGGTAAAACAACCACCACCTCCCGCTCTCTCCCCCCTATCATACCTGCCAACGAAAACAATTTCCACCAATGAGAATACACCACCACAAGCGACGCTGCTTACCTATGCTAGTCACACAGATAGGATAGAGTCACTCGCCTGGTCGCCTGACGGGCGGCGCATTGCTTCAAGCAGCCTGGATGAGACGGTGCACATCTGGGACGCCGCAACAGGTGAGAAAGTTCTTACTTACCAAGGTCAATCGCTGCAGGCGCAAGTTATTGCGTGGTCACCCAATGGCGAATTTATGGCCTCGAGTGGAGGTCTCTCGTCTGAAAGGGTACAGATTTGGGATGCAACGACAGGGCGAAACTCTACAGGACATGCCAGCCATAATAGCCACACAGAGCGAGTGCTGGCAATCGCGTGGTCGCCCGATGGTAAGCTGATCGCATCGGCAAGCGAAGATGCGACGGTACAGGTCTGGAACGTGATGACCGGGCGCACTATTTGCAAGTACAGAGGCCATTCATCGGCGGTGAAAGCAGTGGTTTGGTCGCCTGATGGACAGCATATCGCCTCTGGAAGTGAAGACAAGACTGTCCATGTGTGGGATGCAACCAGGGGAAGCAATATCTTTGTCTACTATGCACACCGCGCTAAGGTGAATGCGTTAGCATGGTCACGTGGAGGAACACATATCGCATCGGCGAGCGATGATGGGACGGTACAGGTGTGGGACGCTGTCATGGGTCGGAAGGCCTATAGTTATAGTGGTCATAATGGCGGTGTGACTGCTGTAAGTTGGTCGCCTGGGGGAACACACCTCGCCTCTGGTAGCTTAGATGAGACAGTACAGGTCTGGAATGCCATTACGGGTAGTACCGTATTCACTTATTCTGGTCACAAGGATTGGGTGAGTAGCGTCGCATGGTCGCCGAATGGAAGGTGCGTGGCTTCAGGATCGTGGGATAAGACGGTGAGGGTGTGGGAAGGGTGAGAATTTTCAGGGAGTGACGGCAGCGATTAGGACGACCGCAATCCCAATACACATCCAGGGGATTTGCTTGGCCAGACCACACCCCACTCTAAGGTTGACCGCAAGGGTCAACCCTACTATACACGGGCCTATGAAGCGGCTTCATAGTATGGATATTTCAAGGAATAACGCGTTATTAGAAGTTCTTCCCTAATTTATAGTCTTGTCAAATTGGTGACAAGGTGACAAGATGATTTATTGACTTGTTGCCTTTATTATGTTCTAATTGAGTTATTAGACAAGAGGGAACGGAACGATATTATGAAGAAAGGACCAGGTGCGGCATGGCTATACGGAAACAAGATTTTGATGATGGCGATGGTGAGCAGGCAAAAAATGCTAAGAAGCGGACGCGTATTGCGATAGACGTTAGCCCCGAAATGCGGCGTAGAATTAAAATGGCAGCACTTGAAAAGGATCTTTCAGTTGGTGAATATCTTGGACGTATACTTGAGGAGCATGTGCCTGACGAAGCAACGAAAACACGGCAGAGGCGTCCTGTGACTCGTAAGATGCTGGAAGAATTGCGCCAAGTACGTGAGGAAATTATGCACGAACGCGAGGGTCGCCCTTTTGAAGATTCTACGGAAATGATCCGGCAGATGCGTGAAGAACGTTCAAGGGAGTTAGAGCAGTTATGAAAACTGTCGTCGTCGATGCAAGTATCGCAATCAAATGGGTGCTCCAAGAGCCTGACTCAGATATAGCTCATGCCCTCCTGGCAGAATGGATTGAGGAAGGAACGGCAATACTTGCACCAGCATTGCTTGCGTATGAAATTACTAATAGCCTCTATCGAAAGTCTCTCCAAGGAGAAATATCATTAGACATGGCTAGACTGGGCATCAGGAAGATACTGTTAACAGGTTTAGAAATCGACTTTACAGAAGATCCAGAATTTAACATAAAGGCAATGGAACTAGCAAATCAATTCAATCTGCTTGCAACATATGACTCGCACTATCTGGCACTCGCCAAACGAGAAGGATGTGAACTTTGGACTGCTGATACGAAAATGGAGAGAGCGGTGAGGGGGAAACTAGCCTGGGTGCGCTGGTTAGAAGACTACCAAAGTGCTTAACACCAACGTATCAATCGATCGTATAGCACGAAACTTAGAGAGTTAAAGAAATTATGACGGAAAAGAACCATGCCTCCAACTGTATTAAAACAGACAGAAACCAGGGGCAAATAAGTCCTCAAGCGCGCAAAAGGTTTGAGCATCTCTTACAATTTCGGGAAAAGCTCATACATGAAACCAACGGACAGCTTTTTGAAGATTCTGTTGAGTTACTCAGGCGAGGGCGGGAAAAGCGTACAGAGCAACTGATGCAGGCTGCAACAGGTCAGTATGGTAAAGACCCTTACGAGGAGGACACACCTGAGGAGCAACCACAGAATGGCATTTGATCTGCAACGAGCCCGCCAAGAAACGCCTGGTTGTGAACATGTACTGCATTTTAATAATGCTGGCTCGTCATTGATGCCTCAGGCGGTTCTTGATGCAACGATTAGCCATTTGCAGCTTGAGGCTCAGATGGGAGGGTACGAGGCGACTGAACAGACGGAGGATGCTATTGAACGGGTGTATGGTGCAGCTGCAACGCTGATTAATTGCTCTCGTGACGAGATCGCTGTGATTGAAAACGCGACGCGTGCGTGGGACATGGCATTCTACTCTATTCCCTTTCAGCCTGGAGACCGCATCCTGACGGCGATGGCAGAGTACGCCAGCAACTACATTGCCTTCCTGCAAATCGCGCGGAAGACGGGTGCGGTGGTGGAGGTCGTCCCGAACGATGCACACGGGCAGCTTTCGCTCGAGGCTCTGCCCAAGATGATTGACGAGCGGGTGAAACTTATCGCGATTACCCATGTGCCAACCAACGGGGGGTTGGTGAATCCCGTGGTCGAAGTGGGCAAGATTGCACGCGCGCATGAGATACTCTACCTGGTGGATGCTTGCCAGTCGGTAGGGCAGATGCCGATCAATGTCGAGCAGGTTGGCTGTGATATGCTCTCTGCGACAGGACGCAAATATTTGCGGGGGCCGCGCGGAACGGGCTTTTTATATGTACGAAAGAGTGTGCTGGAACGTCTGGAACCGCCTTTTCTGGATCTGCACGCGGCTGAATGGGTGGACAAAGATAGATATGTGATGAGTCCCAATGCACGCCGCTTTGAGACGTGGGAGACAAATTATGCCGGGAAAATCGGGCTAGGTGTTGCTATCGATTACGCGCTGGGGTGGGGAATGGATAGCGTGTGGAGGCGCATAAAAAGCCTGTCCTATATGTTGCGGACGAGGCTGAGTCCACTGCCTGGAGTTATTGTACGAGACCGAGGGGTTAATCAGTGCGGTATTGTGACGTTCAGTATTGAGGATAAGAACCCGGAGGAGATCGAGCTAGCGTTGAAGAAGCAGCATATCAATGTTTCGGTGACGAGGCGCGAATCGACTTTGCTGGATATGGATGCGCGTGGGTTGGAGAGCATGGTGCGTGCTTCGCTGCATTATTTCAATAGCGAGGACGAGGTTGAGCGGTTTTGTGGGGCGGTGGAGTTGTTGGTGTAGGGTTCTTCGTTACTTCTTCTATCACACTTGCAACAGGCTTCCTCCCACTCTGTCGAGGAGAGGCCTAAGAGGAACCTTAATAACCCCCGAGCCAACCTGTTGCCGTTGTGCAGTCGTTACCTTGAGTTCGACAACGGCCGACTCTATCCTGGCAATGGCAGCCTCTTGCTGTGTTTCTAACGTCGTGACGCCGGATGTCGTGGCCGGTACTGTGTTTGTAGCCTGCGCCGTTATGCTTGTATTACTCTTGCTACTGCCCGCGAACTCCCACCCAGCAAAAAGTCCCATGCCAAAGATGAGGGCAAGCACGAGGGTAAGGAGCAGTATCGCTCCCACGCGACCAGGCCGCTTGCGTGGCGGCGTTGACGAGACTTGCGGACCCGAAGGATAGCTGGGCGGCTGGAATGCAATGTGCTCTCCTGTAGTTTGCGTGCTTGAAGCATCATCTAAAAAGTCTACTGACGCAGACGATGAGTAGGGCGGCCGAGATGAATACGGTATATAGACTTCATGTTCTTCTTGTAGCATCTTCGTTGTCTCCTGCTATTTTTTAAACACTCTATTGTTTCGCTTTACGAACTTCTGTCATACGTTGCTTACCTGTGCTACATGGCGCTCACATTGTCTTCCCCACCGCCTGCCAGCGCCGCCTGGATGAGTGCATGGGCTGTATCTGATGGGGTGGTCATGAGCATGGCAATCTGCTGATTACGCACCATTTCCCATAGCCCATCGGAGCACAACAGCAGGATGTCACCAGCGGCAAGTGGTATGGCAGAAGCGTCCACTTCCACGCTGGCTCCACTACCCAGGCTGCGATAGATTTGATTACGTTTGGGATGGGTGTAGATGTCGTCAGGCGCGATGATTCCCTCCGCCACGAGCGAGGCCACAATCGAGTGATCGTTGGTGATCTGAACGAGTCTGGTAGGTCCGCGATAGAGGTAGAATCGGCTGTCGCCCACATGCGCTATGTAGGCGGTGGCCTCACTCACCATGACAGCCGTCATCGTCGTGCCCATGATGGTTTGCTGTTGCTGGTTACGCTCATACACGACCCGATTGGCATACTGGACACCCGCTGTGAGCTGAGAAAGCCGATCCTGGGGCGGCCTCTGCAGTGAAGAGAGGGAGCCAGACATATACGCGACCAGGGATCGGGCAGCGAGCTAGCTTGCTTCCTGGCCATGCCCCGGTGTCCTCCCATGCCATCTGCCACCGCGAGGAGGACAAACGGTTCCGGCGAGGCAAAAGGCATGACGCCGTGCGTGATGAGAACCGTATCTTCGTTTGGCCTGTGCTTGCGTCGTATACCTGGGTCCAGGTGCGTCCCGAGGGACAGCCTGGTATGCCCATCTGCACCCGCCAGCGTATGGACATACGCATGAGAAGAGGTGTCAGCATGGTCGTTATCTTGTTGTAGTAGCATCATTATATTTCCTTGTTTCTATCGGGATACACACTTTGAGCAAGATACTGCTCACAATGCTCGTTGACGTTTGATCTGCAAGGATTCGTTTCTTGCGCTAGTTCAATAGTAAAGGGAAATCATGTGAAGCGTATTGGAGGAAAGTGGGAAAATTCTCATGGTATAGGGTGCGCGTGCCTCATCTATTGGGGCTCATGCCTGGACATGCCTTATGGTCGCCAGAATCATTCATCGACATTGCCGTTGCAGGTGTGTCAGATACGTTTGAGTCGAGGTGGCTTACTGTTTCAAGTGTTTCAGGTGTGTCAAATACGTGTGAGTCGAGGCCGCTCACTGTTTCAAGTGTTTCAGGTGTTTCAGGTGTTTCAGGGGGGGTGAAATATTCCACAGGTGGTTTCTTGTTGAGAAGGAATGGGAGAACGTGCCGGGGAGGGAAGGCAAACTGGGGCCTGATGTTGGAAGGAAAGCATGTTTGTTGGATTCTCTGTCTTCTCACTAATTCACACACCCGACACCAACGCTGCCACCAGATGTAATACTGACAACGAAGCCGTATAATTGGCGTAGACAAGACAATTCCTCACCGAGGAACTATTTTCGTGAAAGGAACTGCTTATGCGATTTTGATGAAAGAGGATTCAAGAGCTGACCCCTGGCGGATCCAGAACTGTCCTGAACCCGTCAGGGACCGAGTGCTACAGCCAACAACCACTGATCAGGATGATCTCGTCGCTGGTGATTGCTATGTAGGCCTCCGCCCACTATCAACCGATGTCGATGCTTGTGGCAGTGATGCTTCCATCGCTTTTGTGCGTTCCCATGACGTTAATCCGGGTGCCAACCTTGATAGAGCTCGCGGCGACAGTCTTGCCTGCCTGATTGTAGCTGGTACTCGCTGTCGTGTGGACCGTAACCGAACTGCCACTGGCCGTTTTAGCCACGATCGTAGTGCCATTCACGCTCGACACAATCAGCGCCTCACACTGGCCATGTGCTCCTGGTGTGGCAGCAAACGTCTGCGCGCTATTGGAGCCATCCGCTGCGAAAGTCAGCCTCTGGGAGTTATTGGAGCCTCCTTGGGCGATTGCCAGCGTTGGGGAGCCACTGGTCCCTCCGGACGCAAGGGTCGCAGCCTGGGTCGTACTGGTCGACGAACCCATGATCGCGCCTACGCCCAGGGCAAGCATGAAGGCAAAGGCCAGAGCCATCTGCGCCCGCGCTGATACGGGGCAGGTGGTTGATCCAAACGGGTCGAGGCTATCTCTTCATTTTGCGGGCCAGCTCACATTTGGTCTGGAAGCCAACGGGATCAGGAATGCCCGCCTCCTGGCACCGCTCGTGATCCTCTATCCATCTCGAGGGAAGATACAGTTCACGATCATTGAGGGTATGCCCTCCCTTGCTCACGTAGGGAAGAAAGACGCCGACCTGACAGTTTTCGCCTGCCCTGATCGCATAGTGCGCTTGAGGTAAAACGTCAAACTCGGTGCTAGCTCTCCGGCGTTTCTAGCAATCGCAGTAGTTCCCGGCGTAAAAGCTTCCCTGAAGAAGTACGCGGTAGCTGTTCTGTAAGGTAGATAGCCCGTGGCTGTTTGTAACGGGCCAGTTTTTGTGCTGTATAGTCCAGCAACTCTTCGGCACGAAGCATACTCCCTGCCCTGGGAACGACAAAGGCAACCGGCACATGCCCCCATTGAGAATCCGGTTGTCCACACACACCGGCCTCCTTTACACCGGGATGAGATTGCAGGACGGACTCAATCTCAGCGGGGTAGACATTTTCCCCGCCTGAGATAATCAAATCCGCACGGCGGTCAAGTACAAAAAGATAGCCATCTTTATCGAGATAGCCAATGTCACCTGTAGCGAACCAGCCATCTTGAATTGCCCGGGCTGTTGCTTCCGGTTTGTCAACATAGCCGGGCGTAATCGTCGGCCCTTGTAGAAATATCTCACCTGGCTCATCTGGAGGTGCTTGCCGATTATCCTGCATAATGCGTAGCTGGACAGAAGGGAGAGGACGGCCCGCAGAACCAAGTTTACACACGGCATCCGTCGGTGAAAGTGCTACTGCCTGCGAACTAGCCTCAGTCAAACCATATGTTTGTACCACCGGAATGCCACGCAGCACGCACGCTTCGAGCAGCGGATAGGGGGCAGGACCACCCCCAAGCAGTACACAGCGCAGCGTTGCAGGATAGCGCGCTCCGCCCCAACTTGTGTCGAGATCGGCGAGCATGCGTTGCAGCATTAAAGCAACTACCGAGATAATGGTTATTTTGTCCTCCAATATGCTGCGATTGATAAGCATAGGATCAAATTTTTCGTGAACCATCACGCTAATACCGTAGATAACACTCCGCATCAGGATGGAGAGACCACCTATGTGGTAGAGTGGCAAGCAGACAAGCCAGCGGTCGTCGAGGCTGTGTCCGAGATTGAGCGCTGAGCCAACAGCATTCCACCACTGCATTCCGTATGTGATGAGTGCTCCTTTGGGCTGGCCAGTTGTACCGGAGGTGTACAGAATTGCCTGTGGCTCGCTGAGGTCAATGAGGGTTCGTAGTGGAACATCGTTTTCAGGAAGCTCGCTTAAAACTGTTTCACCCCTTTTCGACTCCTTTGCCAATGTGGCAAGAGGCAATTGCGGCACAGCTAGCCCGATCTTAGTTGCTAGACTCGCATAGTTTTCATCACAGACAAGAAGTGAAGCATGCATATCGTGAACCTGCCAGCAAAGCTCTTCAAGGGTCAAACGCAAGTTAAGAGGCACCAGGACGGCCCCAAGCCGTGTCAGAGAGTGAACTAACGCCACGTAAGGCAATCCATTGGTAGCAAGCATGGCCACACGATTTCCCTGCTGGATGCCTATAGTCGCGAGTTGCCGTGCAAGCCGTGTCGCCTGGCGATCAAGCTCCGTAAAGCTCCATTGTACCTGGTCGCATCGTACCGCCAGGTGTCCTGGCCGGTTCTCTGCGCAACGGGTCAGCCAATCGGGTAGAAAAATGTCAGGTGTATTCAATCGATACCTCTAAAGCTATATCTGTCGAGCGCTTCCCGATCTAGCGCAACTCCTAAGCCAGAACCTGTTGGAACGGCGAGGAGACCACCGCGCACAGGCAGGTCACTCATCACCAGGTCATCAACCAGCAAGTGAAGCGTCGCGAGGCCACACTCAAGGGTTACAGAAGGTGATGCAGCGGCGAGGTGCAGCGCAGCCACCAAGCCAATACCTGCCTCGATAGTGCTTGTAATGACACTGTGTACACCCCGCTCTGCCGCTAACCGGATAATCTGTTGCCCAATACGTAGTCCCCCGGCAAGCTGGGGCTTGATAACAAGGACATCAGCCGCCTCGTTATCAAGGACAAGTTGAGCGCTCTCGAGGCTGTGCAAGGCTTCGTCAACTGCAATCGGGATAGACACCGCCTGGCGGAGGGCATGCATGCCTGTAAGGTCGTGTGCCTTCAAGGGCTGCTCAACGTACTGTATATTGTATGGAACACACTGAGAGAGGATTGCGATGGCTTCCTCAAAGTCCCATGCTTCGTTCGCATCCAGGCGGAGATGCATAGCAAGCCCGATTGCATCACGTACCGCCGCTACACGCTCGATCTCTTCGTGGATGCTCCCTCCCAAACCTACTTTCAGCTTCACACAACGATAGCCGTTATTCCTGGCCTCCCGCGCAGCCGCTCTTGCAGCGGGCGCTGCAAGAGCGGCGATAACGGCGTTGACCGGCACGCTTGCTCGTGGTTCAGTACCAGATGGAGAGAGTAACGTACAGACTTCACATCCCTCAGCTTTGCCTATCGCATCGAGCAGCGCGATTTCCAGTCCGCAGAGTGCAGGGGAGGGAAAGGCATAGATCGCCTTTGTGCCCACTTTGCCCTCGGTGAGTACCAGTTCCAACGCTTCATCAAGTGTCTTATCATGAAGACGCGCAACCAGTGCCGGAAGAAGTGAGCAGGCATCTGTAAGGCTTTCTCCACCGAATGCCGGAAGCGGCGCTATCTCTCCAATACCGGAGATCCCGCACTCTGTAGTTATCTGTACAATTATCCCTTCACGTGCAATCATTACGCCATGGGCGGTGCTGAAGCTGTTGCGAAATGGCAGGCGATAGTTGTGCCACTGAACCTCAACGATTTTCATACTGCTTGACGCCTAAGGCAAGCGTGGGAACCTGGAAAAATCCGGCTTGCGCTTCTCCAAGAAGGCATTCTTCCCCTCCTGACCCTCTTCAGTCATGTAGTAGAGCATAGTTGCATTGCCAGCTAGTTCTTGAATACCTGCGAGACCATCGGTATCCGCATTGAAAGCCGATTTCAGGAAGCGCAGCGCAATGGGGCTTTTCTCAAGTATCTCCCTTGCCCATTGTATGGTCTCTTCTTCCAGGCGTTCTAACGGCACGACGGTGTTGACCAATCCCATATCCAGGGCCTCCTGAGCCGTATACTGCCGGCAGAGATACCAGATCTCACGAGCCTTTTTGTGACCAACGACACGTGCCATGTAGGTAGCACCCCAACCGGCATCAAAACTGCCGACCCTGGGACCAGTTTGCCCAAACCTGGCATTATCGGCGGCAATCGTCAGATCGCAGAGCAGGTGTAGCACGTGACCGCCGCCAATGGCATAGCCTGCAACCATAGCTATGACTGGTTTGGGAAGATACTTAATGACCTTCTGCAAGTCAAGCGCGTTCAGGCGAGGTATACCATCGCTGCCAACGTATCCACCATGACCTCGAACACGCTGATCCCCTCCGGAGCAGAACGCTTGATCGCCCGCACCTGTAAGAATGACTACGCCAATCTCCGGGTCCTCGCGACAGGCACTGAAGGCATCTATCAATTCCGTCAGCGTCTCTGGCCGGAAAGCATTGCGCACTTCGGGCCGATTGATCGTAATCTTTCCCATGCCCTCGGCTTTTTCAAAAATAATGTCTGTGTAGTCGCGGACTCGCTGCCATTCTATCGGCATATACTTCTCCTTTTCTGGCTATGTTGGGATGTTGGGTTCACACCCATTCGTATCTTGATAGTAAGAATGATGAACCTTCTCTGAAGAAGAGATCATCGCAAGGCTGAAATCTCCTACAAGGGTATCAAATTCCTCTGGCCGTTCCAGATGAACCGCGTGACCAGCGCCGGGTACAATACGCAGTTGTGATTGTGGCAACGCCTGGGCCATAGACCTGGCAATCGCAGTGAATTTCGTATCAAGCTCTCCGGCAATCAGCAATACGGGTATGTGCAATGTGGGAAGTCGAGCATGCAGAGATGGCTGGACTCCCGTACCAACACCGCGCAAGCTCTGCGCCAATCCGCCAGCCAGATTATTCAAGCGCTGTCTATGTAATGCCTCCCGCGCTTCAAGCGACAGTGTGCTCTGGCTGGCAAAAAGTGGCAGCTTTTCCCAACGCTCAACGAACGCTTGCACACCATCGCACTCTATGCTTGCTGCCAGCGCTTCGTCGCTGATGCGCCGTTGCTCGCGTTCAGCAGGGTCTTCCAATCCAGGTGAAGCGCTCTCCAGGATGAGTGCGCGAAAGAACCCTGAAAATGCCGTGTACAGCGCTATGCGTCCTCCCATCGAATAACCCAGGAGTACTGCCGCGCCCTGGTTCACTCCAAGCTCTGGTAGCGCTGCCAGGATATATTGCTGGCAGTATTCAATTGCATAGCGTTGCGGATCATCAGGAGCATCGGATTGACCGTGACCAGGCAAATCAAGCGCAATGACGCGCCAACCATATGCAGCAAGTGTGTCAAGGTGACTTCCCCAGCCTGCCGCGCTTCCCGTAAAGCCATGCAGCATGACCAGCGTTGGGCCGCTTTTTCTAGCTTCTCCACGCTGTTCAATGCCAAGTCGTACACCGTTTACCTGCACAAACATACTCCCCATGTTCAATTCCTCGTACCCCTGTCTTGCTCGTTGATGGCCTTACCAACTACCTCCCAGAGTTGGCGATGCATTTTGACATTGCTAGCGCGTTCAGTCTGGACCTCAATAACATGTAAACCATCGCTATGCACTCCCCGGCTCACGAGCTTGCGGAACTGCTCCCAATTCTCCACCTTTTGATACTGGCCACCGTACATCTGCACTGCAAGACGAAAATCCAGCCCTGTCGGCGTGCCGAAAAGCTGTTCAAAATGCTCTTGATAGGCGGCTTGCGGCAGGAAAGAGAAGATACCCCCTCCGTCATTGCTGATCAACACGATGGTGAGGTTAAGCCCATGTAATCGGGCGGCAAGCAATCCATTGAGATCGTGGTAGAACGAGAGATCGCCCAGTACCAGGATTGTTGGTTTGTTCTGTCCTGCTCCCGCACTTGCGCCCAGAGCACTGGAGACGACTCCGTCAATACCGTTTGCGCCACGATTGCCCATGGTGTGTATCCGCTGTTCGGTACAGTAGAAGAAGGTATCCAGGTCGCGTACTGGCATGCTGTTACCTGCATAAAGTGTTGTATCATCTGGTAACAAGTCGGCAAGCTCGGTGAAAACTCGCCCTTCGAAGAGCTCGTTGAAATCCTGGATTGCCGCTTGTATTGTCTGCCGTGTTATCCTGTCGGCATCTCGCCACATGGTTATCCATTCTTGAGAGGCGGGTAGTTCCCCACCAGGCTGTTTGAACACATTAAGGAGAACCTGGCAGAGAGCAGCAGGATCAGCATGAATGAGTTCAGCGGCAAGCTGCGTCGGCTCCTCCCAGCCATCATGTCCATCGATTACGAGCAGAGGGCAAGACGCATAGCGTTTCAGGTAGAGCAGTACCGATTTGGAGGTCGGCATGGCACCAAAACGCAGCACCAGCTCTGGTTGCACGATTTCGATAAAGGAGTCGATACGCAAGAACGCATCGTAACTGGAAAGTACCATGGCTTGATCATGATCGCCGCAGCGCAGTTGCGAGAGAGGATCAGCCAGAATAGGATAACCGAGATGTTGAGCCAATCGCACAAGTGGCTCTACCAAAGATGGGTCATTGTTTGGACCAACAATGATGAGTCCGCGGCGTGCCCCATGTACCAGGTCCACCAGGTGCGCAATGGTTGTAGCTGTAGGTGCGCTCGCAGGGGCATTGCGAACATCGATGTATGGGGCATTGTTTGACCTACCCTGCCAGGCAACGAGATCGCGCTGTGCGACTTGAGGCAGGGATTGATCAGGCATTGGTTCGGGCATTAGTGGTTCGCGGAAAGGAAAATTGAGATGAACTGGACCAGCGGGAATAGCCTGAGTTAACGCTGACGCCCGTGCTGCAATGGTACGAATATAGCGCAGGGCTGCATTTGTCGCTTCAGGTAGAGCTAAGTCGACAAACCACTTTGCATACGTTCCATAAAGTCGATTTTGATCAATACTCTGTGGCGCTCCATTATCACGTAGTTCGTGGGGACGATCCGCCGTCAGTACCAGCAAAGGCACGTGTGTTAATTTTGCCTCGACAACAGCAGGCAGAAAGTTTGCTGCTGCTGTCCCCGATGTACAAAGTAATGCCACTGGTTGTCGCAATTGCTTAGCCATGCCCAGGCCAAAGTAGGCTGCTGAACGCTCGTCCACGTGCATCCAGGTGCGCATAGCTGGTTGCGCAGCAAACGCCATGGCCAGAGGGGTCGAACGAGATCCGGGACAGATTACCACGTTTCCTACACCGGCTCGTTGTAGCTCATCTACAAAAGCGCCAACATAGGCGTATGTTGGGTTTATCGGGTCCTGTGGCTCAGTAGATGCTCTTGACATGCTTCACTCTCGATTCCGGCCACGTTCCTCGCAGCCTGTTTGACTGTGCAGCAGTAGCCGCTCGTTCCTTTCAGCCTGCCTGACCCTGGGTAGAGACGCAGTCTCGTTGGCAGGCTGGCAATCAAGAGGTTCGCCGCCCAATGCATGCAGCATCACTTGAAATTTCAAACAAGACTCGGCAAACTCGGTCTGGGGATCAGAATCGGCAACGATGCCGCACCCTGCAAAGAGTCTTGCTTTATTGCCATCGATCAATCCAGAACGCAGCGCTACAGCGAACTCACCATGACCGCTTGCGCCAATCCAGCCAAGCGGAGCAGCGTACCATCCTCTATCCAGTTTCTCAGTACTTCGTATCGCTTCGAGAGCAGCTTGGCGGGGGAAGCCGCCAACAGCAGGTGTAGGATGCAGGTCTGCTATTATATCAAGAATGCATCGTCCTGGGATGAGTTCACCGACAATGGGGGTTTTCAGGTGCTGTACATTCTTCAGCTTAAGCAGTTGTGGCACAGTGGAGACATGCACATGGGTGCAATGATTTTTAAGAGCTTCCCGCACCATCGCTACAACAATCGCATGCTCGCTGTTATTCTTCTCACTCTGCAGAAGCTCCATGCCGATGCGTGCATCCTCTTCTTCGGTTTCGCCGCGCCGTGCTGACCCTGCCAGTGCCATCGTTTGTATGTGTCCATCCTGGGCCTGGACGAGGCGCTCGGGGGTCCACCTACTCCAACTAAATGCAGAAGGGGGTTGCCAAAAAAGGAAAAAGAGAGGACAATCTTTTTCAAAAGAAGTTTTGACTGAGAAAAAGGAGACCTCCCTATGTCGTATGATACCCCCGGACAACGGACAGTGCCACTGATCGAGACCCCAGCGGCGTTGATGGAAACCTTGCTGATGCAGGCCATTGAGAAGCCCAGAGAAAGCGCCGTGGTGAAGAAGCGAGGACGCCCAGCACGCCTGAGCAACCAGCTGTTGGCGGCAGGGATCGTGTGGTGTCTGCTGCACGGATGGGTCTCGCAATGGGATCTGTGGCGACGCATCAGTTGCTTTGGCGTTGGCTCTCTGGCGGCGGTCCCGGTCTGCGATCAGGCGATCTACAATCGGCTCGCCAAGCATGGAACGGCCGTGATGCAGCAGCTGTGTGCACAGGTGAGTACGTGGTTGTGGCACTGGATGGCTCCCTATGAAGATGCTCACCTGGCTCCTTTTGCCACCAGAATTTACGCGCTCGATGAAAGTACGATGCGGGCAATCAAGCGCTGGCTCAAGGAGTTGCGGGATGTGCCGTTGGGCGATCCCTGCTTACTGGCCGGACGATTAGTTGGGCTCTTTGATATTCGTCGTCAACAGTGGGTGCGTATCGATTGGCTTCCCAAGGCGATTGCCAATTGTCAGGCGTATGCCGAAGCGATGCTGAGTTCGGTGGAGGCGGGCGCGTTGCTGCTCTTTGATCTAGGCTATTACAATTTTGAGTGGTTTGATACCTTGACGCAACGGGGCATTTGGTGGGTGGCGCGTCTGCGCAGCAATGGCTCCTACACCATTGAACATATCCTGGTGCAACGCGATGGCTATTTTGAGGCACTCATTTTTCTGGGAGCCCATCGTTCGGATCAGGCGGCCTATTTAATGCGTCTGGTCAAGGTCCGCTATCGAGGACAATGGTACTCTTACGTCAGCAACGTGACCGATCCGTGCCAATTGAGTGGAGCGCAGATCGTGGAATTATATGCACGTCGCTGGGATATCGAATTGGGGTTTCGCATGCTCAAAGACCATCTGGGACTACGCTTGCTCTGGAGTGCCAAGATGCAGGTCATTGGCGCACAACTGTGGGCCACCGTGATCCTGGCTCAACTCTTCCATGCCTTGCAGGTCCAGGTGGCCGTTGAGTCAGGGGTGGAGACCTTTGATGTCTCCTTGGAGTTGCTTTGGCGCTATCTGCCCGATCTGTCCCAACTGGCTCTTAAGCAAGGCACACCGCTGATGCAGGTCATCACGGAGGTCGGAGTCGCTCTCAAGCTCATCCGACCGAGTACGCGCATTCGACGAGCGGTTCCTGAGATCGACTGGCACGAGATGATCCCTCTTCCCGTCGATTTGATCTGGATCCGAGAGCCACGCTATGCTCATAAAACCAATGAAACACGCTCTCGTACCTCCAAGAAAGCCAAACAAGAACCCGGAATTATTTAGTTGGAGTAGGTGTCGGGGGTCGCGCCCACAAAGAAGCACTCACCGCGCTGTATGGCAAATACATAAGCAGTTGGATAGCTCCCGCGCAGCCGCTGGAGAGTGCTACTGATATCAAACGCTCCTGGAGAATCATGTAGTTTTAGCTGGATGTCACGTGCGAGCACTACCTTTTCGAAAGCGCCATGCTGTATCATATCTACCATGCTGGCCACCATTTCCATCCACTCGGATGCAGGCCGTAATTCGTGTAGAGAGAACTCGCTAAATGTATCTTCTCGCTGTATCGCTGGGATACGCTCCATCGCCTCTTGAAGCTGTCTGACACTGGCCTCAATCTCATTTGCGCACTGCTCGATATCATCAGATGCCCGCATCATCCTGTTCACGGTAAGCGCGACGTGATTGGCATTATAACTTAGGAGTATCTGCGGTAAAATGAGCAAGCCATCAGGGAAGTCAGACCAGAGGTGGGTACGGGGGGAGAGTGGATCAAAGGTAAACCCGCCAAAGAGTAGAGGGCCACTGCTAGCAGCGGATGCCGTCGGGTGGGCATAGGTGACAACCGCGTCATTCAATAGGGTACGCCAGTCAGAAGCCGCATTGGTAAAACACGTGATCCCATTTGTTTCGATGGTTGCAGCAGCACCGACGCCAACCAGCGTATTTTGCTCTACTGGCCGCTCCCAGAAAAAGCACTCCCCCAGCCCCGCCAGCCTGGCACCAGTAAAGACGCGAATCGCGTCATCCCACTCAATCAGGTATGTGAAGCTAGCAAGTATAGATCGTTGGTGCCGGGCAGCACGCTTGGCTGCCTCGCGTAAGGTTCTGAGCAATGGTTCGTGGGTACTGGTATTTGGCCATTTCCCGGTTCCAGTCGTTTTAGGTGCTCCAATCCGATTGGAGATAACTACTTTCATACTTTGTCTACCTCGAAATAGGTGAATGGGCAGGTAAGATCTTTGGTACAACGGGTTCTTTAAAATAGAGGGAAGTCACTGCCCAGCAAATTTTGCTCTGTGTGCGGGTGAAGTGATTATATAGTCAGGCTTGAATCAGCACATCATACTCATGTTGATGATGACTATTACCTGATTGTCATCTTAGTTCAACTATGCTATCCTCCTCATCTGCCCCCTAACATATTGTAGCTGATGATAGGAAGACTGCCAACGTAGTTTTGGTTCTTTTCTGGCAGTCGCTCATGGTGTATCCTATCCTGGTGAGAGTAAAATCAGGAGCAGCATGGCCGAACAGGTCTCGAAAGGAACGGGTGAATCAAGCATGACCGGACACCTGGAATCTTGGCTGTTACGAGCGGTCAATACTCGGATGACGTAGGAAACAGTCAGAAGGGTATTGTCAACTTAGCAAGGGAACAGAAGAGCTTTTCAGGAAAGAAGGCGAGGGGAGGGAAAAAAGCTGAAGATTGGGGTTTGCGGCTGGCAAGAACAGGAAGTTGGAACAGCGAGTAGCACAAATGGGTCATTTGAGGTCCCCAAAATAGGAGCAGACAGCGATTTCCGAGGGTTTTACCAGCCGCAAACCCCTATGACCGACTTTGGGATCCAGCCGCCAGACCTGGCAAACATCGCTATTGCACAGAATAAAGTCCTCATCACCATCACCTTCACGGCGAAAGAGGCATAAGGAAATCCTCTGAATGCATGACTCACCGAGCAGGGGCTCTGAGCCCCTGCTCGGTGAGTCATGCATTACGTCAGTGTGGCCTGTATAGCAAGACAGCAGACCACATGTCGCTTGAGCTCGCCATAGGCCTGTGTGCTGTGGTACAGATTGGCATGGCTTACGCCGACATTATCGCAGAACGTCTTCGCGCCTCCCGCGCTACAGGTACGCGTCCTGGAGGCTGAGTTGGACGCGGTCCGGCCTTCACAGGCGGGATGGGCCGGGTGACCGCCCCATCCACAGGCAGGAGTATCTCCTCGCCATGATGGCGCACCTTCAGCGGCGAGCCGTCGAGAAGACGGTACGTCGCTTCCTTCGCTGTCACCTCGACGCGCAGGCGGCTGCCGCGGTACACAATGTGAAAGGCGAGTCGTACCATCGCGTCTGGCAGCCGAGGCGTGAAGAAGAGCGAGCCGTTTTGCAAACGCATGCCACCGAACCCCGCGACCAGCGCTATCCAGGCCCCCGCGAGTGAGGCCATGTGGACTCCGTCCCGCACGTTGTGCTCCAGGTCGTTGAGGTCCATGAGCGCAGCCTCGCCAAGGTAGTCGTAGGCGAGTTGGAGCTGGCCCACCTCGGCTGCGAGGACTGCCTGCGTGGATGCCGACAGCGAGGAGTCGCGCACGGTCAGCGGCTCGTAGTACGCGAAGTTGCGCGCCTTCTGCTCTAGAGTGAACGCGTCGCTGCGCAGCTGCATAGCGAGGACGAGGTCGGCCTGCTTGATGACCTGCTTGCGATAGAGGTCAAAGTACGGGAAGTGTAGGAGCAGGGGGTACTGATCCGGCGTGGTGCCTGCGAAATCCCATAGCTCGTGATCAGTAAAGGATTCGTCCTGCGGGGTCACTCCAAGGCGCTCATCATACGGAATAAGCATCTTCTCTGCTGCCTTGTCCCAACTGGCGGCCTCGTCGGCGTCCACGCCCAGTTCGCGTGCCTTCGCGGGATAGCGCTTTACCCCCTCTGCTGCCCAGCGCAGGTTGCGCTGGGCCATGAGATTCGTGTAGACGTTGTTGTCAGCGATGGCACTGTACTCGTCGGGTCCGGTGACTCCGTCGATGCGGAACTGATCGGTGGCGGTGTTGTGGTACCCTAGTGAAAGCCACAGCCTCGCCGTCTCGACGAGCAACTCGAGGCCAACCTCCTCCTCGAACGCGGTATCGCCAGTAGCCTCGATGTAGTGGGCCACGGCGTAAGCGATGTCCGCGTTGATATGGAACGCGGCGGTGCCCGCAGGCCAGTACCCCGAACACTCTGAACCGCGAATGGTCCGCCACGGGAAGGCAGCACCACGCAGCCCCAGTTGGCGCGCATGATCTTTCGCCTGGTCAAGAATTGAGTGGCGCCAGCGCAGTGCGTTGGCGGTAGCGCGAGGCAAAGTCATCGTCAGCACCGGTAGGACGAAGATCTCCGTGTCCCAGAAGGCGTGGCCGTCGTAGCCGGGACCCGTCAGCCCTTTCGCCGGGATTGGGCGCCGCTCCGCACGCGATCCTGCCTGGAGGACGTGGTAGAGTGCGAAGCGCACTGCCTGCTGGATCTCCGGATCGCCCTCAAGCTCGACGTCTGCACTCGCCCAGAAGTCATCCAGGTAGGCCCGCTGCTCGGCGAGCAGGCCATCCCAACCTGTTAAGCGCGCAGTGGAGAGCGCGCCTATGACCTGATCGTGGATGGCAGGTCGCGAACGCAGGCTCGACCAGCCGTAGGCAATGAATTTGACAATGCGCAACCGCTCGCCCGGCTTCAGCCGCGTGGTGACGGATACACGGACGACATCAGGGTGGCTTTCAGACTCGACGACCATTCCGGGTGGCCCCTCGATGTGATGGTCCATTGCCGCCCCCACGAGCAGGTTACTGACGCGGGTATGATGGAGCATAAGCCCGGCGGTCCCCTGAGCCTGGTGCTCTTCACATTCGAGCGGGGAGGCAAGAGCAGCGCCCACGCGGGGATCCTTGCCCTGGTCCGGGAGCGCCTCGTTGGCGACAAGCTCTGACTGCACAACGACACGCACCTCGGCGTCAAGCGGCTCTACTTCGTAACTGATCGCCGCGATGGCTCGCTGGGTGAACGAGACCATGCGCACTGACGATACCTTGACCGTGCGTCCCGCTGGAGAGGTCCAGCTGACGCTGCGGCGGAGTACCCCGTTGCGGAAGTCAAGTTCCCTCTCGTGGCTCTGAAGCTCGCCGTAGCGAACGTCAAAGGGTTCGTCGTCGACGAGGAGGCGGATGAGTTTGCCGTTGGTGACATTGATGACTGTCTGCCCAGACTCGGGATAGGCGTATCCTCCCTCTGCATAGGGTAGAGGGCGCAACTCGTAGAGGGAATTCAGGTAGGTGCCGGGAAGTCCGTGCGGCTCCCCCTCATCGAGGTTGCCCCGCAATCCAACGTGTCCGTTTGAAAGAGCGAAAACGGACTCGGTCTGTGCCAGGGTGTCAAGGTGGAGTCCCATCTCGCGAACGCTCCACTCCTCGACTGTGAAGGCAGGATGTTCGATCATGGCCGACCCTCCAATTTGGTAATGTCGGAGACGATATCAACACCGTGACACTGCAAAGATTGGGCCTTGCCAAGGTGATCAACGTAAACGCAGAAAAGCGCTCTCATAGCTACGTTAATGGGCATGTGAGACGGGCTTCCGACTCTCAGACTATACCATATTTATTCGTTAAGGGCCATTAAAACGGCATGAAAAGGCTATCTAAATAGTTAGCCACCTTTTGGGCTTGACAAATAAATAACTATCTGCTATATTTAATACAGCAGGTAGCGATACGTTCTACCTATTGAGAGATTGACGTAGTGATATTCAAAACATGCGAAAAGGCACTCGGTACACGAGGAGAAATATAAAATGAGATTCCAAGGTTATAGAAGACGGCACTGGCACAGACGAGGAGGTATGGTTGGCTTTCCTTTCATACTCTTCTTTATGATTTTCCTGTTCTCGCATTCGATTGGCGGATTAATGATTGCTATCGTGGCAATTGTCTTGTTAAGTCTGCTTGCCAGGGTTATCCTGCCAGCGATTTTTGGAGCTGGTCTGATGGGCGCCTTGTGGTCAGGTAACCGGCAACCTTATCAACAGCAGCAACAGCAGCCTTACCAGCAGACCTATCAGCCCTCGCAAGAGAACTATCAGTCGTATGAACAAGGGTACCAGTACCAACCATCGGTGACGCCCTATCGCGAACAGCAGCAGTACCAGGCCCCTTCTTACGAGCAAGCGCATTACGAGGAGCAGCCTCAGGCGCAATATCCTCAAGAGATGCCTCCAATGCACCAGTAAAATGGCAGGCATAGTAGCGGTGATAAAGGCGGGACAGCGAATATAATCGTTATCCCGCCTTCTATTTGTGCATGATATAATGTTTTCTAAAGGATCGATGACTAGAAGGAGCCAAACAACATGCTGCTACAGGGAAAAACGATTGGATTTTTCGTCGCGCAAGAGGTAGAAGACCTGGAATTCTGGGTACCTGTAATGCGGCTACGGGAAGAAGGGGCGAGGGTGATTGTGATAGGTCTCTCTAACGAGACTGTGCATGGCAAACATGGCCTGGAGATGACGCCGGATGTCGGTATAGATGAGGCACCAAAGGCTGACGTATTGGATGGAGTTGTCATCCCAGGAGGATGGGCACCGGACAAATTACGGCGCAGTCAGGGTGTCTTACAACTGGTACGTGATGTGCACGCTCAGGGAAAGATCGTTGCCACTATTTGTCATGGCGGGTGGGTGCCTATTTCCGCGGGAATTATCAGGGGACGTAAGGCTACTGGCTCGAGCGGTATTAAAGATGATATTACCAACGCGGGTGGTATCTGGGTCAACGAAGCTGCATTCCGCGAGGGAAATATGGTGTGGGGTCGTGTCGTCGAGGATATTCCGGCTTTCTGCCGGGAATTAGTTGCCGCCCTTGCTGCAAGAAAATAAGTAGCAGGGAAGCATAAAAAGGGGTTACCTGATGAGTCAATTTCTTGATACTCTGGCTGAGCGCGTCTTAATCTATGACGGCGCAATGGGGACTAACATCCAAAGTTACCAGCTCAGCGCGGAGGATTACGGCGGCCAGTCCACCGAGGGCTGCAACGAGTACCTGGTGCTGACAAAGCCGGAAGTGATCGAAGAGATTCACACGGGTTTCCTTGAAGCCGGCTGCGACGTGATTGAAACTGACTCTTTCACCGCCAGTCGTCTCAAACTTGACGAGTATGGCGTGGGGGCGCTGACACACGAAGTGAATCTGACGGCGGCTCGGCTGGCACGTCGGATTGCTGACAGCTATAGCACAGCGAAACAACCGCGCTTTGTGGCAGGCTCAATCGGTCCCACAGGGATGCTGCCCTCCTCTAACGATCCAATGCTGAGCAATATCACATACCAGCAACTGGCGGAAATCTTCCATGAGCAGGCCAGCGCTCTTTTAGAGGGTGGAGTTGATGTGCTGTTAATAGAGACGAGCCAGGATATTTTAGAGGTGCGAGCCACTATCACCGGCATGCGTCGCGCTATGCAGCAGGTTGGACGCGCGGTACCTATTCAGGCGCAAGTCTCACTCGACACCAGTGGACGCATGTTGCTTGGGACCGATATCGCGGCAGTGATGAGCACACTGGTCGCGCTGAGGGTTGATATTGTGGGACTCAATTGCTCAACTGGGCCTGAGCATATGCGCGAGCCGATACGCTTTCTGGCAGAGAACTGCCCATTGCCCATCTCCACTATTCCGAACGCGGGCATTCCACTGAACGTCAACGGATTAGCGGTCTATCCGATGGAGCCGGAGCCAATGGCGGCAGCGCTGCGGGATTTTATTAGCGAGTTTGGCGTCAACATCGTTGGCGGCTGCTGCGGGAGTAGCCACGAGCACCTGCGAGCTATTGTCAGAGCCTGTCGTAATGAACCACGGCACTCGCGACCAGGGGCGGACAGCAACTTCAAGCACAAGGATTTTACACGCATCATGCCGCCGTTCGTCTCCAGTGGTATACGGGCGACGGCACTGCAACAGGTTCCCGCACCGCTGCTGGTGGGAGAGCGCGTCAATGGACAGGGGAGCCGTAAAGCGAAACAGGCGCTGCTTGATGACGACTACGATACACTGCTCGGCATCGGACGCGAACAGGTTGAGAGCGGAGCGCACGTGCTGGATGTGTGTGTGGCACTGACGGAACGCACTGACGAAGCCGAACAGATGGCAAAGACCGTCAAAAAACTCTCGATGGGGATCGAGGCGCCCCTGGAGATCGACTCGACCGAGCCGGACGTCATCAAAGCGGCATTAGAGACATACCCGGGGCGGGCGATCATCAACTCGATCAATATGGAGACGGGGCGAGAGCGCATAGATAACATTGTCCCTATGGCAGTTGAGCATGGTTCCGCCGTGGTCGCTCTGACCATCGATGAGATAAGCATGGGAAAAACTACTGAACGCAAAGTTGAAATCGCACACAAAATTTACGATATCTGCGTCCACGAGTATGGACTGTCTCCTAATGCGCTTATTTTCGACGTGCTCACATTTCCCGTGACGACCGGACAAGACGAGCTGAAGACTGCTGCTATCGAGACATTGGAGGCCATTACACGAACCAAAGCCGAGCTCCCAGGTGTATTGACCATCCTGGGCGTGAGTAATGTCTCGTTTGGGCTGCAACCGCACGCTCGAGCCGTCCTCAACAGCGTGTTTCTCTATCATGCTGTCAAAGCGGGTCTTGATCTAGCCATCGTCAATCCGCTGCACATCACGCCCTATGCCGAGATCGATGCGGAACAGCGTCGACTGGCCGAAGACCTGATCTACAATCGGCCCGAGGCGCTGCCCCACTACATTGCCTACTTCGAAGAACACGCGCCGCAGCAGGACAATGGGAATAGCAAAGTTGATCCAACCGAGGGCATGAACCTGGCGGAGCGCATTCACTGGCAGGTTCTGCACCGGCGCAAAGAGGGCATCGAATCGATGATTAGCGAGATTATCGAGGTACGAGCGAGGGAGATGGAAATCACACAGAGCGAGGCGGCGGTCAACGTCCTCAACACGGTACTGTTGCCAGCGATGAAAGACGTGGGGGACCGTTTCGGCGCTGGTGAACTGATCCTGCCCTTTGTGCTGCAGTCGGCTGAAGTGATGAAACGTGCAGTTGCGCACCTGGAAAGCTACCTGGAAAAAGTTGAAGGCTATACGAAAGGCAAGATTGTGCTGGCAACGGTCTTTGGTGACGTGCACGATATCGGCAAAAACCTGGTCAACACAATCCTGAGCAACAACGGCTACACGGTCTATGATCTGGGAAAACAGGTACCGCTGAACACGATCCTGGACAAGGCCATCGAGGTGAACGCCGATGCGATCGGCCTCTCGGCGCTGCTGGTGAGCACATCCAAACAGATGCCGCTCTGCGTGAAGGAATTGTACAAACGGGGTCTGAACTTCCCGGTGATTGTGGGCGGAGCAGCGATCAATCGCTCTTATGGGCGGCGCATTCTCTTTGTGGATGAACAGACAGTGGATGCCACGCCGGTGCCCTATGAGCACGGGGTGTTTTACGCACGCGATGCCTTTGAAGGGTTGGAGATCATCGATCGTTTGACCAACGGTCCTGAGCAGCGCGCGACGTTCATTCAACAGATTAAAGAGGAGGCGCTCAAGGAGCGTTTGAAGAAGAAAACAGGCACGGCAGGTGTAACAATCTCTAAAACAGAAGAAAACACTCCTTCTCCCAGTGTGAAACCCGCGCTGTCTATTCCTAATCCACCGTTTTGGGGGCCGCGCGTGCTCGACCGCATTGGCATCGAGGACGTGGCACCCTGCATGGACCTGAACACGCTCTGGAGGCTGCACTGGGGCGGAAAAACACATGGAGCCGATTTTACGCGACTGGTAGAGATGGAGTTCCGGCCACGCTTGAAGCGCATGCTGCTCGAAGCACGCCAACAGCGCTACCTGCAGCCAAAGGCGATCTATGGGTACTTCCCCTGCCAATCCAGCCGCAATGAGCTTATCGTGTATGATCCAAGCCGGATGCAGAAGCAAAAAGACTCATTAAAAGAGATTGCGCGCTTCCAGTTTCCACGGCAGCGAGAGCGCGAACGACTCTGCCTGGCAGATTATTTTGCCCCGGCCAGCAGTGGCAAGATAGATGTGGTGGTATTGCAGGTGGTCACGATGGGGCAACCAGCCAGTGAGGCAGTGCAGCATTTGCAGCAGGCAGGAGACTATGCCGAGGCATATTTTGTGCACGGGTTAGCGGTTGAAATGGCCGAGGGACTGGCTGAATATACCAATCGCTTGATCCAACAAGAACTGGGGTTAGATACATCGCGCGGGCGGCGCTATAGCTGGGGCTATCCGGCTATTCCTGATCTGGAGGATCACATCAAGGTGTTCCAGTTGCTACCGGTCAGCGAGGCAATCGGCGTTGATCTGACGGAAGCGTTTCAATTGGTACCTGAGCAGTCGACGGCTGCTATTGTGGTACATCACCAGCAGGCAACGTATTTCGCGGTGAGGCAGCAGGCAGCAGCGAGTACTTAAGCATTGGTTTTGCTAAAACCGATGGCAAAATGTAGGAGCGCACATGAAGTGCGCTCCCCCTACATAAAAAGGCTATACGATAGAAGCACTCTATGGTATACTTGATAGAAGAAATGTTGCAAGCAAGCCTGAGCATTGTTGGAGAAGATTGATCGTGAAGCACTATAGAACGCAATACTGCACCTGTCCCAGCGTTTGCAGAGGAAATGTGGGTAGCTCAGCCCTCTGTGAACGTATTGGCGTGCATTCGACCAAAAACTACGTATAGAAATATACCCCCCCCTGCACGTCCCCGTCTGAGCTCTCAAGATTTTTTTGCGCTAAATGGCGCCTACACACATATGACGCTTTGTGCTAGTTAATTAAACGACGATGGCAGAGCTAGAGCCAGCAAAGCAGGCTACAATAGCGCTCTATCAAGTTAGATTACTCATCAATAATAGTGCTTTGTGCTCAAATTGTGGCAAAAACGCTTGTTTTAGTTGGTTCTAACTAGCACAAAGCGTATATGGTGTTTAAGAAGGGAAGAAACTGGGGAGATTCCCGTTCTCCTGATAAGGGACATAATGATCCTGCACCGATTATGAGATAGAGGAGATGTGCTCATGACGACGATTTCGACGAAACCCGTTTACCTGTATAATACCTTGACCAGAAGCAAAGGCCTGTTCAGGCCACTTCATCCGCCACACGTGGGCATTTATAGCTGCGGCCCCACGGTCTACCGGGATATTCATATTGGCAATTTCCGCGCTTTCATGACGCCAGACTGGCTACGACGCATGCTCGAATACAATGGCTACGATGTCTTACTGGTGCGGAACATTACCGATGTTGGGCACTTGCAAAACGATGATGTGGAGACAGGCGAAGACAAGTTAGAAAATGAGGCACGAACGACGGGTCGCTCCGCGTATGAGATAGCGGATTACTATACGCAGAAATACCTCAAGGACTCTGGCGACCTGAACATTCTGCCGCCACAGATCAATCCCAAGGCTACCGAGCATATCCCGGAGATGCAAGCCATGACGGAGAAGCTGGTCGAGAAGGGATTGGCATATGTAGCAAATGGTAACGTTTACTACGATGTCAGTCGTTTCCCCAAATATGGAGAACTGTCGGGCAACACAGTTGAGAATCTACGGGAGGGTGGACATGGACGGCAGCAAATGGAGGTTGCCGAAGATAAAGATGCGCCCGAGGATTTCGCGCTGTGGAAACATGGCGACGAGAACCGCCAGATGAACTGGGAGAGTCCATGGGGAACTGGCTTCCCTGGCTGGCATATCGAGTGCTCCGCTATGTCAACCAGGTACCTGGGCGAGCAATTCGATATACACACGGGTGGTATCGATTTACGGTTTCCACACCACGAGGATGAGATTGCGCAGAGCTATGGTGTGAGCGGAAAAGAGCCAGTGCAGGTCTGGATACACAACGAATTCTTGATCTTCGGCAGCCTCAAAATGTCGCGTTCGAAAGGCAATGTCATCCTGGTCAGCACGCTCAAAGAGCGCGGCATCGATCCGATGGCCTATCGCTACCTGCTGTTGACGGCACATTACCGATCGAAGTTGAACTTCACCGATGAGTCCATCATGGCGGCGCAGAATGGATTGAATAACTTGAGGGATGACCTTGCCGCGCTGCCTGTTTCTGAGCTATCCAATGGGAAACAAATAGATATGTGGTCTGAAAAGGCGTCGCAGGTACGGAACGCGTTCCACACGGCGATCAACGATGACCTGGATCTGCCGAAGGCGCTCAGCATCACACGTGAAGTCGCACGCGACAACACCATTGACGCTGCAGAACGGCGGCACCTGATTCTCGATTTTGACCGGGTGCTGGGCCTGCGGCTCGATACCGTCGAGGCGAAAGCTCCGCGCACGGTAAGCGATGAAGTGCTGGCGTTAGTGAAGCAGCGCGACGAGGCGCGCGCGGCACGCGACTGGAAACGCTCTGACGAGATACGCGATCTGCTGAAAACGCAGGGGTACGAGGTAAGGGATACGCCAAAGGGGACGGAGCTAGATTAGCACGAGGCTGGAGTATAAAGCAGAACACGAGTCAACGAGTGTACTCGGTTGGCTCGTGTTCTGCATTTCTGCTATACTGGCAATTGTGAAAATTGAGCACATGGCGATCCTACATATCTCTGATAGGACAATACTCCCTATGACAAGAGGAGAGAAGCGATGACATCCTGGTGGCAAAGAACGCTGGCGATAGCGGCAAGCGTGGCCGGTGTGGCTGGATTGGCTGGCGGAGCATATTATTTGTTTGTACAGCGTCCACTGCCGAAAAAGAAGGGCAATCTTCATTTAAAAGGACTGCACGAACCGGTTGAAATCATTTTTGACCGCTATGGCGTGCCGCATATTTATGCCAGGAACGAAGATGACCTGTATTTCGCACAGGGCTATGTACACGCCCAGGATCGACTCTGGCAGATGGAATTCAATCGACGCATAGGCTCGGGCCGCCTGGCAGAAATTTTTGGTGATATTGCCATTGAGACCGATCGCTTCTGCCGACGCCTGGGCATGCACCGTGCGGCGGCTACCGAGGCGAAGCGGCTGCCCGATCACAGCAGGCGCATCCTGGAAGCGTATGCACGCGGCGTGAATACATACATCGAGCGCAATAGCAACAATCTCCCCAGCGAATTTACGCTGCTGCGTTTCAAGCCTGGCCCCTGGCAGGTCGCGGACAGCATCCAATGGGCCAAGATGATGGGCTGGAACCTGGGAGGCAACTGGGAGACGGAGATCATTCGCGCGCGTATTGTCGCTCGTCTGGGCGCGAAACGGGCAGCGAAGCTGGAAGCAGGGTATGATCCCAAGCATCCATTGATTGTTCCCCCTGGCGTTGAATACAAGGGCATCAACCTGGGCTTGCTGGAACAGTATGAACAGCTGAAACAGCTGAGTGGATTTGGCATGTTGGGCGCAAGCAACAACTGGGTGGTTGATGGCACAATGAGTACGACCGGCTCGCCCATCCTCTGCAATGATCCGCACCTGGGACAGGCTGCGCCATCTGTCTGGTACGAGTGCCACCTCATCGCTGGAGATCTCGATGTGATTGGAGCAAGTTTCCCTGGGACTGCTGGCGTGGTGATTGGACACAACCAGCATATCGCCTGGGGTATCACAAATGCTGTCTCCGATGTTGAAGACCTGTATGTCGAGAAATTCGACCCGCAGAACCCGTATCACTATGAATTCCAGGAGAAGTGGGAAGTGGCGCAAGTGATTCGAGAAGAGATTACCGTGCGAGGAAGCGAGACACCGCTAGTCGAGGAAGTCCGTATTACGCGACACGGCCCCATTCTCACGAGCCTTCCACAGCCTACACAGTCCAACAAGAATAGGAAGGCCGACCAGAACGGCTCACAGACGGAGCAGGCAGAGTTGACGCTAGCGCTGCGCTGGACAGGGTTGGAGCAATGCACTATTATTTCCGCCATTGAGAAGGTAAACCGCGCCACGAACTGGGAAGAGTTCAAAGATGCGCTGCGAAACTGGGATGTGCCGCCACAGAATTTGGTTTATGGCGATAAAGAGGGCAACATCGGCTATGTGATGGCAGGGGCGATTCCTATTCGCGCGAGGGGACAAAACCTGCTGCCCTCCCCGGGCTGGACGGGCGAGTATGAGTGGACGGGTTTCATTTCCTTTGAGGAACTGCCGCAAATTTATAACCCGGAGCAGCATTTCATTATCACGGCAAATAACCGCGTGGTAGACGATAGTTATCCCTACTACATTACGAATGAGTGGCTGAATGGCTACCGCGCGCAACGTATTCGCGACCTGCTCACCAGCAAAGGCAAGCTGGCACCGGAAGATATGGTGGCGATTCAAGGTGATCAGTACGCGCTCCCGGCCGTTGAGATTGTCCCACATATGCTGAGCATTCGCAGCGATGCCCCGCTGGAAAAAGCGGCGCGAAATGTCTTACGCATCTGGAATTACATGCTCGCGCCTGACAATGTGGCAGCGGCTATCTACGCAACATTTCTCAATAAGCTGCAGGGGATCGTCTTCGGAGCTATGTTCGGCGGCGACGAGACAATTATTCACGACTACCTGGGTAGAGGAGCCACCATTCTTTCCTTGACGAACGGGTATGCCAGTCGCAGTAAGCCGCTGCTGATCCGCTTGTTACATGAGCATGACGATAGTTGGTTCGCGGACTCAGCGATACCTAATGGTCCCAGATCATGGGACAGTGCGCTGGCCGCTGCTTTCACAGCCGCTATCGAAGAACTGCGCGAAAAACTGGGCGACGACATTACGCGCTGGCAGTATGGCAAAATACACACCATGACGTATAACCATCCACTGGGAGCGATCAAAGCGCTCGAGAAGGTTTTCAATCGCGGTCCGTTTCCGGTAGGTGGTGATATCGATACCGTGAATATGGGGGCCTCGCTGCATAACCAGCCGGAGGTTGTAGTAGTCGTACCATCTTATAGACAGATTGTGAACCTGGCAGATCTGAAAGCCTCGCTCTCGGGCCATGCTCCGGGACAGTCTGGTCACGTTGGCAGCAAGCACTACGCAGACTTTATCAAACCATGGCTGAAGGTGGAACATCATCCCATGCTTTTTGAACGAAGCATGATTGAGGAAAGCGCCGAAGGCACGCTGAAAATGATGCCAAAGAAATAGGGTTATAGAGGAGAGGTTGCTCAGGACATACTCAAGTGTCCTATGGGCAACCTCCCTTCTATGCTGCGCACGTTTGAACTTACATTTTTTTTACACTTTTTTGAAGGTTTACTGATAAATACCTGATACAGTATGGATAGTTGTATAACTGCCCGGTCAGTTCCGCACATGATATGAAAAAAGGAGAGAGTAGCCTCCTTTCCAACACAGGCGGGAGGCTTCACAAATAAATGTTATGTCAATAAACCAGATGTCAAGATGGATTCTGTTACCGCTCCGTTTATTTCTCGGTATCACCTTTATTTATGCCGGGTTACAAAAGATAACCGATCCCCAGTTCTTCAATCCCGCGGCCCGAGGATATGTTGGGAGACAGATTGCGGCATTCGCGACAGGCTCACCCCTCCATAGCTTCCTGGTTCAGGTGGCTGTGCCTCACGCCACTTTTTTCGGTGCGATCGTCGCCTACGGAGAGTTGGCGATTGGTATCGGCACGATACTCGGGCTACTCTTTCGGCCGGCGGCCTGCTTTGGCTTGCTAATCAGCCTGATGTTTTTCCTCTCGGCAACATGGCACGTGTACCCATACTTTTACGGGTCCGATATTGTCTTTGTTTTCTGCTGGCTTACTCTACTGCTCGCGGGTCCGCTACACACGGGACTTCCCGCGCTGGACGCTCTTCTCGTGCAGCACGTGCTCTCGCCGCGGGAGCAAAAGACGTTGGCTCCGCTGATAAGCTTCTTGCTTGGAGTGAGAGAGGTACCACAACCCACACCTCTCGCGGATGATTCTTCCCAGAGGAAGAACAGTCCCAGGCCTGGTAATAGCCGTCTGGCACAACAGCAGAGCAGATATGCTATGGCACAGCAAACAAGAAATTCGCGCCGAAATTTTTTACTGGGCGCGCTGACAGGTGGCGCGGGTATCCTTGGTCTGACATGGCTGTGGAACGTGCTCCATGTACAGGGTGGTGATGGTGGTAGTGTGAGTAATGTAACGGCGACCCCGACCAGCGGTGCAACCAGCAGCGGAGCGCCAGCAGCGGCAGCCTCTCCGATAGCACAGGCGAACGCGGTACAGAATAATAGTGCAGTGAATTTTACGATTGCCTCAAATGGTGATCCTGGGATATTGGTGCGGCTCAATGATGGAAAGTTTGTGGCGTATGACGCGACTTGCACTCACGCGGGCTGTCCAGTGGATTACGATCCCGGTAGTCAAATGCTGGTCTGTCCCTGTCACGGAGCGGCATTTGATCCTGCTAAGGCAGCGGCTGTTGTACAGGGGCCAGCTGACACCCCGCTGACTACCGTTCCTATTCATGTAGATGGAGCGAGTGGGGCGATTACAACGGGTTAATAAAGCGTTCAATTGCAGACACTTACAGGTTTGATCATGCAGCAAATTGGCTCTTAACCTGGGAGCGGGAAGTTCCGTCCCGTTCCAGGGGACGGGATGAAAGCGACCGCGTTGCCGCTCCCTGCCTTGACACTCCGTAATGTACCATTTGATTGTTTCGGCTCTCCGGGTGAGAAACAAGCCACGGTAGACCTGGGAGAAATCCACCTCGCTGCTGTCACGACGAATACAGAGCAAGCCTTGATTGTGACAGGTCGCGGTATCCGTTCGCTCAAACGCCAACGGAATAAACAGTTGGGACAACTTGCCAAGAAGCAAAGCCGATGCAAGAAGTATTCCCATCGCTGGAAAAAGCTGCAACGTGCCAAGAACAAGGCTTGCAAGCGCAGTGAACGACGTGTCCGTGATCAGCGCCATAAAGCCACTAGGCAGGTCATCAACTTTTGTGTCTCCAATGAGGTCGGAACGCTCTTCATTGGCAATCCTCATGGCGTGCGCTCTCGAGATACTGGCCGACATCATAATCAGCGCATGGCCTTGTGGGAGTATGGCAAAGACATCGATTATCTCACTCACAAAGCGAAACAGGCTCACATCTCGTGCTTCACTGGCTCTGAACGAGGAACATCGAGTCAGTGTCCTTGCTGTGGGCAGAAACAGAAGCCGAAAGGCAGAGTATGGCGGTGCAAAGCCTGTGGGTTCACAGGCCACCGTGATCTGGTCGGGTCCGTCAATATGCATCGTCTTGCCTATGGGACTCAAGTGATGTTTCCTCGTTCCTTCACGTATCTACGCCCTGGTCTATCCAGGAGTAGTAGGAGGGCCGACACGCCCCAATGTTGTCTAAGCAAGTCGCGGGTTCAACCACGTATCGCGGATACGGTCTCTTCGGATATAGGCCACCCCAGCGACCTTACTCAGAAGCCTGTCCGCCTTTAGGCGACAGGAGTGTCACTCTTCGTTACCTTGTAGCCTCCGTCGCCGTTGTTCTACGCTCCAGCGGGTCACTAGCAAGGTTTCCCCATCATTTTTTGTTTATAGAAGACGGTTGCGATGTCAAAGTCAGTCTGATAGCCAGGATGCACATAGTCGGGGCTCTCAGCGCTATCGTCGGGAACAGAAGGGATACTATTTACGACGTTGTGCTTCTGAGCCACGAAGTACGAGACAGCTTTTTTAGTATACCATATGCTTGCCTCTACCACTTGACAAGGGGATAACAATCAGTTATATTAGATTATAGCAAATAGTTATGTGAGGGCGTTATGAATTTATCTGAGAAAATCAAACATTTACGTGAAGTTGAGGGTGAGTTACGCGGCTACAATCGTCCAATGACACAAATGGAAGTCGTGAAAGCTATGCAAGAGGAACTGAACGAGAGCATCAGCCAAGCGTATTTATCGCAACTGGAGAAGGGCAAACGTGTACACCTCACGGCTACGAGTCGGGTTTTATTAGCCAATTTTTTCAAAGTTCATCCCTCATACCTGGTGAGTGATCCTCCTGACTACAGTACCGACCTGCTGACCGATATGGTGAGTGATGGCGATCGTTTTGAGAGATGGTTGATTGCCAGCGCGGCAGAATGGCATACCGAGCCTGAGATCTATAGTTTTTTCCAGCACCTGAGCAGCGTTGATAATCCACGGCAATACCTGACTGTCTTTGAACAACTTTTGCATGAGCCAGTGGAAGAGTTGGAACACATGGCACACAGCTACAACCCAAACAAGGAAAATGGGGCCAGATAAAATTGTATATTTCGCTGATTTTTGCGTTTACGTGTATGGATATGGTTTACTTTATCCAAAGCCGAAGGGAGTATAGCAATGTTAATCGCCACAGACCCGCTTTCCCTTGTTTTCCTTGCCTGTTTTCTTTTTGGGTTGCTCTTTTTAGTGGGATCAGCCATCTTAGGAAACCTGGGGCACGGGGCGGCCCATACAGCTTCTCATCAATTCCATTTACCGGCAGTGGGACATGGTACAACTAGTATAGGACATGCCGGTGGTACACATGTGGTCAGCCATGGTACAGTTCACACCCCTTTTCATGGGACAACGACCCAGCAGGCAGCATCACACGGCACACAAGGGAATGATTTCTCATTGCTGTCTTATGTCAATCCCACATCCGTTGTCCTGTTCCTGCTTGGATTTGGTTTCTTTGGTTACGTTTTCCACAACACGACCCAGTTGGTGCTGCCCTTGACATTAGCATTTGCGGGAGTGGGTGGACTAGTGATCGCGGCGTTGATGTTGCTCATGCTCGCGCGCGTGTTTGGCAACAGCGAAGGTGCAACCGTGCAGGATGTCTCGGATCGTACAGGGCTGTTGGGGAAAGTGAGCAATACCATCCAGGAAAATGGGCTGGGCGAGATCATCTATGTATCCCCTGGTGGGATGCGCAAGAGCGTCCCTGCACGCAGTATTGATGGGCGCCGCCTCGAACGGGACCAGGAGGTGGTCGTTGTCAACTATCAACGCGGCATTGCAGAGGTCGAGACATGGGAACGGTTTATTAACGAGGAGGAAGAGACTCAGGACACGGCGTCAAATATCGATGAGTTAACAAAATTACGTGCATTACTTGAAGAATCAGACACAACTGACACAGAATTAGTCATACGCAAAGACTTACAAAAGGAGTAACACTGTTATGGATCCTTTAATACTCTTAGTGGTGGGCGTTGTCGCCCTCGTGATCGCCGTTTTTGTCATCCTCCAGGTCATCGGACGATTACTTCGTAAAGTCGGTCCGAACCAGGCCCTGATTGTCTTTGGAGCAGGTGGAACGAAAGTTATTACCGGTGGCTCTCATTTCGTGATACCCCTTTACCAGCGAGCGCAGGATTTCTCGCTTGAATTGATGTCCTTTGATGTCGCCCCCTCGCAGGACCTGTACACGACGCAGGGCGTAGCGGTCAATGTCGAGGCAGTCACACAGATCAAAGTGCGCTCTGACGAACAGAGCATCAAGACCGCAGCAGAACAATTCCTCAGCAAACGCCAGGAAGAGCGTGAAAACCTTATTCGCCTGGTGATGGAAGGTCACCTGCGCGGCATCGTGGGACAGTTAACTGTTGAAGAGTTGGTGAAAGACCCTGAGAATGTGGGTTCCAAGATGCTTAAGACCGTCACTCCAGACATGGAGAAGATGGGACTGGAAGTCATCTCTTTCACAATTAAAGATGTACGCGATAAGAACGATTACATCAGCAATATGGGCCGTCCGCAGATTGTGCAAATCCGCAAACAGGCCGATATTGCGGCTGCCCTGGGACAGCGCGATACACAAATTCAACAGGCGAACGCGTCGCGAGAGGCCGCAGTCTCCAAATCGATGGCCGATCAAGAGCGTGTTAAAGCCGAAGCCGAGTCGCTTGGCTTCCAGGCGGAATCACAGCGCAACCTGTCCTTGAAAAAAGCCGCTTTCGACGCCGAAGTGAAAAAGCAACAGGCGTCCGCCGACAAAGCCTACGATATCCAGGCCAATCTGATGCAGCAGCAGGTCGTCATCGAGGCAGTCAAAGTTACCGAGGTTGAGAAGAACGCGCAGATCAAAGTGCAGCAGGCCGAAATCCAACGCCGTGAACTGGAACTGCAGGCAACGATCCAGAAGGCGGCCGAGGCCGAGCGACGGCGCGTTGAAACGGTAGCTGAAGCCGAACGGCAACGCATTTTCCTGGAGGCTCAAGGGCAGGCTGATGCCACCAGGGCACGCGGTATCGGCGATGCCGATGCCAACAAAGCGCGTGGAATGGCAGAAGCAGAAGCCAACCGCGCTCGTGGTCTGGCAGACGCCGAGGTCATCCGTGCCAAAGGTTTGGCAGAGGCGGAAGTTATCCGCGCCAAAGGTGAAGCAGAAGCCGATGCCATGAAAGTCAAAGCAGCGGCATTCCACGAATACAACCAGGCCGCCGTGCTGGATAAGTTGTTGTCCGGCATGCCTGAAATGGTGCGCGCGATTGCCGAGCCGTTGAGCAAGGTTGACAAAGTCACCATCATCTCCACCGGTAACGGGAACGATGGTCATGGAGTTGGAGCCAGCCGCCTGACTGGCGATATCGTCAACATGGTCGCGCAGATACCAGCACTCTTTGAGTTGCTAAGCGGCACGCGCATTGGTGACCTGATGAGCCATATTCCCGCCCTGGCAAATCAAGATGGGGATCAGGGAAATGCCAACGGGGCAAGGGTTAATGGTACAGCGAGCGCCGTTGAGACTACACCAGGCGAGAAATAGCCCACACCTGGAAAAGGTGATTGTGTACAGGCGGCCCTGGCGCTCGCAAGAGCGACCAGGCCGCAACACGCTAGAGGGGGGTTAATGACTACATGAATCTGTTGGAACGAGTGCTTACCTTGCTAGGGGCAAATCTTAATTCGATGATCGAAAAAGCGGACGACCCTGAGCAGGTGCTGCGACAGTTGCAGCTCGATATGCGCAACCAGTTGGTACAGGTGAAGACACAGGTTGCCACAGCCATTGCTGAAAGCCATAAGCTGCAAAAACACAGCAAGGAGAAAGCGGCTGAGGCGGAGGTCTGGCTGAAAAAAGCAGAGCAGGCGGTCCAACAGAATAACGATACTGCGGCACGAATGGCTTTGACCCGTTACAATGTTATCCTCAAGCAGGCAAACCGTTACCAGCAGATGCAAAAGGAACAGGAACAGCTGGTGATTACAATGCGCGGTGCATTGCGGCAGCTCGAAGCAAAGATCTCCGAGGTTGAGACGACGATCGAACTTCTTGTCACACGCAAGCGCAACGCGTTACTTCAGCAACGGGTCTTTGACTCATTGAATAAAACCGGGGGAGTAAAGGAGAAAGAGCGCGCGAACCGGGCGCAGGATGCTGTTTTAGAGGCTGAGGCGCGCGCACGAGCACTAGCAGACTTGCACAGCAGGGATATTGGAGCGCAGCTTGATCAGTTCTCCGAAGACCAGGTGATCGAGCGCCAGATGCGTGACCTCAAGGCAAAAAATAAGCCTCTGCTAGATCTGCCGCTGCTCCATGAAGGGAAACCAAACCCCTCATCGCTGATCCCGCCGAAGCCAAAGGCGAATGCTCCTGTGAAGAAAGTAGCAGAAAAAGATCAGGGGGACGCGCCAGGATGGGTTGATCCTGGATCGTCAAATACCACAGGAACAACAGGAAAACTAGAGACAAACAAAGAGCTGAATTTGACAGAATGGAGAAAATCACTTGATTAGGCCCATGAAGTAGAGCACGGTGAAGAGAACGATAAAGGACAGGCCTATAAAGATACCTATGATGAAGGATCTACGATTTATTTTTTGTTCTTCCTCAGTCGGAGTACGTTTTTCGCTCATTTGTTTCCTCGTTGTCCTAGTGTAACGCGGCTACGATAGCCGCGTCGACGTTCGCCATCACCTCAAGGCTCTCCGAAGGCTTTGATTCACGAGTTGTGATGAGCACGTGAAAAGCTTCTTTATCACTGCCGACAATGCGCAACAAGATGTGCCGATCCGCGCTGGTAATAACTGTATCTTCATAGTCGCCCCCATTTCCCTCTTTCAGCGACATGAGAACGCCTTGCAGGATAGTACTGAAATAACTACAAAGCTGTGAAATATCGATATCATCTATCGTGACCTGGGCAATCGGTTGTCCATCGAAGCTCGCAACCGCAGTAGCGATAAAACCACTGATAGAATACCCTACTGTTTGCAGGGCGGCAACCAGGTTTGAGTAGTTTCGCTTTGTTGGCTGATGAGTTCCCAGCTTGTGCATATTTGTAAGCGTCGGGGTGTCACGTTCCAGCAATTCTTCAAGAGACATAGCACCACTTGTCTTGCGCGCGCGCGCGAGGTTCTGCAGGTGCCCATTGGGCGGAGTTTCCTGCTCTGGTGATTGCCATTCTGGGGAACTCGATGATCTTTTGCCTGTAGCTTTGGGAAGAGACTTTTGTGCCCCAGTGGACTGCTTGCGAGGCAGTGGTATAGTTGTCCTGGCCCGAGGAGGAGGAATTGCTTGCCATTCCGCGGGTGACGGCTTTGCAGGCTGAGCGGCTGGTCCATGAACAGTAGTAGAGAGGGAAGAGGGATGCAACTTAGGTATGCCAGAATCGGTAGGTTGCTCCATCAACCAGGATGGGAGATCACCACGTTGACTGGCAACGGTCTTATGCACGGTAGAGGGAGTGATATTAGTGACGTTGGTAATTGGTAGAGCATCAGGATCATCGCTCGTTTGAATATCACCATTCCGCTTACTGGCATTCGACATCCTGACCGGTTGTTGCCACCATTCCGTAGCCTCATTACTCTCGACGCTGCCGTTGTTTCCAGTATTCCCATCGCTGATACTTACCATTTCTTCATCCTCTACGTATTCTTGAAAAACCTTATCAATACCATCACCCTGGGCCATCTCACTGGTAAGAAATGGGCGATCGTTATTTAAATCTTGTGCAGATAGTGCCATGCTATGGACAATAGCCTTTTGAATGACCTCGTGTTCACCGGTTGATTGCTGTATAGCAGCGTACTTCGAGCGATATTGGAGAGCCTGAAAAATCAGGCGAGAGAGTGGCTGCGTGACATTTGGGGTAATTTGTTCATTCCAGGGTTGATGAATCACAGTACCGTTTTTGTGGGCGGCAAGGGCGAAAAATGCTTCCTCTCCGCGCAAGATACCGTACTCTGCCCAGATCAACTCTCCCCCCTGGAAACGCAATATCCCGCGTTCTTCCAGGCCGGTATTCACCAGCAAGGCGATACTCTTGCGGCTCATAGTAATAATCTGAATGACATCTAGCAGATCAAATGAGTCCAGACTCGCGGAAAACCCGGTATGCTGGAGGAGACGGCGCAATTCTTCTTTGAGGAGGTGAAGGTCTAATGGCTTTGATAGGTAGCTGACGACCCCTGCCTCTAAAGCCTGGGTGCGGTCCATGGCAGAGCTGGACGCGGCAATCATGATCATGCGTGTTTTTGGGCGGAATGTTCTGAGCCATTGAAGCATTTCAAAGCCATCTGCTCCTGGCGTTTTGAGGTCACCAATTACTACATCGAATGCCTCCGACCAGACTATGCGTATTGCTTCAGCTCCACTTCTGACTCCATGGACAACATACCCATCTTTGCGAAGCGAGTTGACAATACTCTGGTTGAGAACGTCATTATCCTCAACAAGGAGTATGCGCCATAGCTCAGACATTGTTACTACTACCTCAAAGGTTTTTCTATTGGTCGCGACTAGATAGCGGACGTTCCCCATTATGCCCGGTAAAAATGTGTAGATATGCGCAATATGCTAGAAGTAATGGGATGGTCGTATTTTCCTTGCAAAGTGTATCACGATGCTATCAGGATGACAAGTATCTGAGAGGGTCGTTTTGCTGTTCTTTCGTCAAACATGTTATACTCGAAGCAAGTCAGGTGGAGGAGTTTGAAGGGTGGATATTGGGAGGAGAACCGCTTTGTGTGCGTGTATTGACGTATTGACATCCTTTGCGGGTGCCGGGGAGTTGAGGAGTTGCAATGCAAGATAAGACTCAGCAAGACAGTTGGAAGCAGTTGGCGGGAGAGGCGGCTGCGAGGTTGATAGAACAGGATATGGTGATTGGCCTGGGGACAGGCTCAACAGCGACTTATCTATTGCACGCGCTGGCCAGGCGTATCGAGCAAGGTCTACGGATCGTGGGAGCAGTTCCTACTTCGCTGGCGACTGAGCAGCTTGCGCGTGAACTGAGGATTCCGCTGACGACCCTCGATATGCATCCTGAGCTTGACCTTGCTATCGATGGGGCGGATGAGATCGATCGTCGATTATGCTTGATCAAGGGTGGAGGCGGCGCGCTCCTGCGCGAGAAGATAGTGGCTTCAGCGGCACAGCGCTTTGTGGTGGTTGGAGATGTGACCAAGCAGGTTACCTTGTTAGGAACGTATTTTCCCTTACCTGTCGAGACAGTGCCGTTTGCGGTATCCCCAGTGCGCAAGCGATTGGAGGCACTTGGAGCAATAGTACAATTGCGCCAGAGAGCCGGGCAGGTGTTTATTACCGATAATGGGAATATGATTTACGATTGCTCTTTTCCTGGTGGAATCCAGGAAGCGGGAGAGTTACAAACGCGGCTCAAAAAGATCGTTGGGGTGGTTGAAACGGGATTGTTCCTGGATATGGTGGAGAGGGCGATTATTGGTGGGCCAGACGGTGTCAAGGAATTGTCAGGGAGGACGACTTAAAGATGCGAGTAGCCACGACAGTCCAGGCTTTTTCCATATGCAAGTAGATTTGTTCCACTACGAGGGGTGGTTACCTTTTGTCACTAATAGATAAAGCAGGACGTGTATACACTGTCTGATGAAAATACAAGACAATTTTGCCATTGCCTCTAAATGAGACTGGGTAAAAGTCAGACAGGTAATAGCGTCATTAGAAAAGCAATCTAAAAATAGAAAGGACTACAGACACAATATGACTACAGTTGACAAAGCAAGAGATACCGCCCAGGGCGTTCAGGGGCAATATTTCCGTGTAACAGACGAGGTTCCTGAGCAAGTATGGTATTGGGCCGCGCTTGGATCGATTGTCGCCTCGGCGACATTGTTCCTGATGGGAAAGCGCGATTGGAGCATTTTCGTTGGTCAGTGGCCTCCGACCTTCCTCCTTTTCGGGCTCTTCCACAAAATTCTGCGCCCTTCAAAGTTCTAAGTTTCTAGAGAAATGAAAGAACGTCGGGCGGCTATCGAAAGCGGTAGCCGCCCGACGTTCTCTTATTTTTGTCTTGACAATCCTCATACAAACTGGCACAATCGGACAGGTTGAAGCAGGGCTTCACCGAACCATTTACGCGAGGAGTCACTTTTTTATGATAGAGCCGTCAACTGGGCAGCACGTTGAGTCAGTAGAGAGTACGATACAAGAGCCTGTGGGCGTCGCATTTCAAGGCGAACGAGGCGCCTTTAGCGATGAAGCGGTGAAAAGATATTTCGGGAGCGGGGCCGAGCCATTTCCTTACCGTAGTTTTAGCGAGGTCTTCCGTGCTGTCGCCGCGGGAGAAGTGAAGCACGGACTGGTACCGGTGGAAAATTCGCAGGCTGGCAGCATTAATGATGTCTACGATTTGCTGCGCCAACATGACCTGTTTGTCATCGGAGAGATTAGCCATCCCGTCAATCACTGTCTGCTTTGCTTACCAGGACAGAAACTCAGTGACATCACACGGGTTATCTCGCATCCACAAGCACTGGCTCAGAGCGACCAGTATCTGCGGGAACTTGGCGTGGAGATCGTTGCCACCTACGATACGGCGGGCAGCGCCAAGATGATCCGCGAAGAGAATTTGACAGGAGTTGCAGCTGTCGCGGGTAGAGGCGCTGCGGAGCTTTACCAGTTGGAGACGCTGGCTGAAGGTATTCAGACCATCAAGGATAACTATACGCGTTTTATTGCGCTGGGCAGAGAACCTGCGCCACGACGCGAGGGAGCCGCCAAGACTATGTTGGTGATGGCAACAGCCCATCAGCCAGGCTCCTTGTATAGCTGCCTGGGGGTACTGTCCGCTAAGAAGATCAACCTGCTCAAACTGGAATCGCGTCCTTCGCGCCAGCGCGTGTGGGAATATGTCTTCTACCTGGATTTCGAAGGGCACCGCGAAGATGCAGGGGTACGCAGCGCGCTGGCCGACCTGGCTGCTCATACGACATTTTGCAAGGTATTGGGATCATTCATAAGGAATGCGTAAAGAAGAGAGAACCGCTATCTGACCTCGCAATGCTCGGAAAGTCAAATAGCGGTTCTCTTTTGTTGCTACATCTAGCGTTTAATTTTGAGGGTGTTAATAAAGTTTTCGGCGAGCAGGTTGTACGCTGGAGCATGATACTCTTCGACCCGACCTTCATCACAGAGGGTAGTCAGTTCGGAATCAATGGGTAACTGAGCCAGCAGAGGAGCGCCAGTCATATTGACCAGTTCTGTGCCATTGCTGGGGCCGAATATCTCGTAGCGTTCCCCATCAGGCGTTTCGAAGTAGGACATGTTCTCCACGACACCTACAATGATCCCCTTCAATTGCCGAACCATATTGATACATTTCATGACCACCATGGTCGCCAGCATCTGTGGTGAGGAGACAATGACGATACCATCGACGGGAAGGGATTGCAAGACCGTCATGGGCGCGTCAGAGGTGCCGGGAGGAAGGTCCACCAGGAGGTAGTCGAGCTGGCCCCAATCGACATCGCTATAGAACTGTTTGATCGCGCTCGAGATCATCGGTCCGCGCCAGACCACGGGATCGCTTTCGTTTTCCAGGAACATGTTCATCGACATGACCTTGATGCCGCCCCTGCTAGTTAAAGGGTCGATGCCACCACTGGCTGATTTATTGGGCTGACCCCTGGTACCAAACATACGGGCGATACTGGGGCCGGTGATATCGCCATCAAGCACGCCTACGCTCATTCCCTGGCGGCGCAGCGAAACGGCCAGTAAACCTGTGACGAGCGACTTGCCCACGCCACCCTTGCCACTCATAATCGCGATGACCTGCTTAATCTTGCGCTCGGGATCGGCAGATGACATCTGTAGAGGAATGCCGCGTCCGATTGGCGCTTTTTTGGGAGCTACAGAAGTCGGTTGTCCGTTTGCAGCCGCGTTCAGGTCTTTGACGAGGATATCAAGTTTTTCCGGTCCGAAGCGATGCGTGCGAGCGCCGCCTGCAATACTTTCACGCGCACCAACAGCACAGGCTGTACAAGGAAGACCGTGTCCATGAAAGACTTTGACTGTTGCCGGGTGCCTGGAAACGACATCATGAATTATCATTTCGGCAGTTATTGTTTCCGCCATGTGTTAATACCTCTCAAACCAGGAGTCTATGTATATAGGTGTTTATGTTGCTTGTATTTGATTGTGTCAGGCAAGCATGAAATAGTGATTTCAATTCCTACCTATTTACTCTGATATCATTATAGCACACTTCTTTACGTTGTGACTATGTAAATACGTGTGTTTTGAGCCGAATGAGCTGTTTGCAGCCCATTCGACTCAAAACACACGTATTATTTTTTCAGACTGTCTGCGTGGATGCGACGCTATCCAGACCGAGTTCTTTGGTGGATTGCTCGCGCATCTGGAATTTCATGATCTTGCCCGTGACCGTCATGGGGAAAGCATCGACGAACTTGATGTAGCGGGGTATTTTGAAATGAGCGATCTGCCCTTTGCAGAAGGCCTTCAGCTCCTCTTCCGTGACCTGCTCACCTGGTTTGAGCTTGATCCACGCCATAATCTCTTCGCCATACTTGGGATCGGGAACGCCGATGACCTGCACATCGCTGACCTTGGGATGCGTATAGAGGAACTCCTCGATTTCACGCGGGTAGACGTTTTCGCCCCCGCGAATGACCAGGTCTTTGATACGACCAACGATGTTGATATAGCCCTCTTTGTCCATAGTGGCAAGGTCGCCAGTATGCATCCAGCGCGCCTGGTCAATGGCATTGGCCGTCGCTTCGGCATTATTCCAGTAGCTAAGCATGACGCTATAGCCGCGTGTGCATAGCTCGCCCGGCTTACCAAGGGGGACGATCTGGTTGGTCACAGGGTCAATAATTTTGATCTCAAGATGCGGGTGGATGACGCCAACTGTACCGACGCGCTTCTCCAAAGGAGAATCGAGACGAGTCTGTGTGGAGACGGGGCTGGTTTCGGTCATGCCATAACAGATTTCGACGTCACGCATATTCATGAGCGTATTGACCTTCTTCATTACCTCGATCGGGCAGGGTGATCCAGCCATGACGCCAGTACGCAGAGAGCTCAGGTTGAACTTATTGAAATCGGGATGGTCAAGCTCGGCAATGAACATAGTGGGAACGCCGTAGAGGGAGGTACATTTCTCATCCTGTACAGTTTGCAGGACGCTGTATGGATCAAAGCCTTCGGAAGGATACACCATTGCCGCGCCATGGGTGATACAGCCGAGGTTGCCCATAACCATACCGAAGCAGTGATAGAGGGGGACAGGAATACAGAGCTTATCTTCGTGAGTTAAGTTCTGCAGACGGGCCACAAAGTAGCCATTGTTGAGGATGTTGTGATGGCTGAGGGTAGCACCTTTGGGGAAACCGGTGGTACCGCTGGTATACTGGATGTTGATGGGATCATCAAACTCTTGTTCATGTTGCCGTTCAGTGAGCTGTTCATCGCTCACAGGGTCGCCCATTGCTATAACCTCATCCCAACTAAACATGCCAGGCAATTTCTCCGAGCTCAGGCGGATGACCGTCGTCAGCTCGGGGAAGCGAGCTGCCTGCAACTTCCCTGCCTCGCATTCTGCCAGTTCCGGCGCTAGAGTGGTAACCATTTCGGTATAGTTGGAGGTCTTGAACTCAGGAGCGAGGACGATTCCGGTACAGCCCGACTGCTTAAGCACATACTCCAGCTCGTGCAGTCGATACGATGGATTAATGTTGACGAGAATCACGCCTATCTTGCTCGTGGCGAACTGGGTGATGCACCATTCGGCGCGGTTAGGTGACCAGATGCCGACACGCTGGCCCTTTTGAAAGCCAAGCTGCATCAATCCCTTCGCGCACTGGTTGACCTGTGCCTGCAACTGCCGGTAAGTCAGGCGGATATGTTGCTGGCGCGAGATAAGAGCAGGTTGATCGGGATATTTCTCGACGGTTTGATCGAGCATGTCACCAATGGTGAGGCCCAGGAGTGGAGTATCGCTAATGGCGCTGGTGTAACTCCAAAGGGTTTCTCCCTGGTCTGTCGAGGCGGCAGATGAATTTTTTTGCATCACTGTCATCGTGTTTCTCCTCTGGGATCATACATTTAGGTAGGCGAAGCTATAGATAGAGATAGAGCCTTGCATTAAGATAAGAGTAACCAATGTGTGGATAAAAATCAAGTTTCTGCTTTCCCAGGAGAGGTAACTCTTGCATGATGGTACAAAGTAAGCTAGTATACGGTTATAAGCAGTATAAAATATGTCATAGTAGTATCCATTTGTAGTAGTTTTTCGAGGGAAATAGCATATGGCAACAGAGAATGAAGCAATATATTTGAAACAGGTACCGCTCTTTGCTGGCCTGGCGGACGAAGATATTCGCGAACTCATGTCCCTGGCAAAGCGACGGACATTCCGCAACAACGAGGTTATTTTTCATCGCGAAGACCCGGGCCAGGTCCTGTATGTAATTAAGGAAGGCAAGGTCAAAATTTGCCTGATTAGCCCTGACGGACAGGAGATCTCACTCGTCGTGTTTGGCAAGGGCGAGTGCTTCGGAGAATTTGCCATCCTCGACGGTTTACCACGCTCCGCGGACGCTGTGGCACTGGAAAAGGTCGAGTGCTATACGCTGCAGCGCAGTGACTTCCACAATGCCATTATGAAGAATCCCAAAATCGCCATACAGATCATAGAAGTGCTCACAAGACGGCTGCGTAGCACCGATCAAATGGTGGAAGACCTCATCTTCCTGGATGTCTATGGACGCGTGGCCAAAAAGCTGCTGGAGCTGGCGGATACACACGGGACAAAGGTAGACGATGGAACGCGCATTGATGTGCGGTTGACACAGCAGGAGCTGGCTTCGATGGTTGGCGCATCACGGGAAAGCGTCAACAAGGTAATGGGGTACTTCACTGATAAGAACTTGATCAGCACCGATAAACACAAAATAACGCTGCACCGCATCAGCGAACTAAAACGACGTATTTACTAAGCGACGATACTCCTGACATTAGAGGGCAAGGTAGCCCTACAGGCTGCTTTTGTTACTCGTATTCACCGCAATACGTTTATAGAGAGAAGTCAGGGCTTGTGAATGAGCAGGGTGGAGGCAAGCCACGCTTGTGAATGAGCAGGGTGGAGGCAAGCCCCACCCGTACATTTTAACCCGGTGAGTGCTCAAGATTGAGACGGGCAGGGCTTGCCTCTACCCTGCAAAAGGTGTAGCAGAGGTGTTTCTACCATAATTCACAGACCCTGAGAGAGAAGTTGACGAGGGCAATAACCGGGTTCCTCTTGCGACAATGAAGGAGCGCGTGGGACTTTATGTCCCAACGCCGATTTTTCTTCTTTATTTTAATAGAACGGTGAATGGTACTGCTAAAAAGACGATTATGGCTATAGAGAAACAGACGGAAGAGCAAAGCGAAGTACTGTACCCGGCAACGACCGGGACGTCTCCAACTCCTCATAAACTGAGCACAAAAGGTCGGATATTTGCACTCATCATCGCAATACGACCCCGCCAATGGACGAAAAACCTGGCGCTCTTCGTTGGGCTGGTCTTTGCGCAACAATTATTTACCCTGACGTCGTTTGAGCGGGCTGGATTAGCCTTTGCCGCATTTTGCCTGGCTTCCAGTTTCATCTACCTGCTGAACGATTTACTGGACCTGGAGAATGATCGCCAGCACCCGACGAAACGCAATCGTCCGCTGGCTGCTGGCAACTTGCCGGTTACGTGGGCAGTGGCGGCTATGGGCGTGCTATTGTTGGGAAGCGCGGGACTGACAGGGCTGATCTTTACGATTCCTATCCAGGTGAAGCCGGATATCTTTGCCAATTTGGGTGGAGCAAATCTACTCTTTACCGCTACGCTTGTAAGCTACCTGCTATTAATGGTGCTCTACAGCGTACGCCTGAAGCATGTTGTCCTGCTGGACGTCTTTATCATTGCCACTGGCTTCGTATTACGCATCCTGGCCGGAGCAGTAGTTGTTCCTGTCTCTATCTCACCGTGGTTGTACCTGGTGACTATCCTCCTGTCGCTTTTCCTCGCGCTCAACAAGAGGCGTCACGAGCTTGTTTTATTAGAGGAACGAGCCAGCAATCACCGGCAGATACTAAAAGAGTATAGCCTTCCCATGCTCGACCAGATGATTACTATCGTTACAGCGGCAACCTTTATGTCTTACAGTCTATACACGTTCCAGGGGCCAACGGGTAATCATCGTCTCATGCTCACCATACCGCTGGTACTCTACGGCATGTTCCGTTATTTATACCTGGTTCATATGCATATGGAAGGCGGAAGTCCTGATGAGGTGTTATTACGTGACCGCCACATGCTTGGAACCGTTGTGTTGTGTGTAGCAATTATTATTATTGTACTCTACATTTTGCCAAATTAAGGGAGAGGGTGGGCTTGCAGACTCGTAGCATACGTACTGGTATCGTATTTTCGTTGGTACTGGCATTCGTTGTAACGATAGCCGTGGCTCTGTACGCGGATATTCCACACATGCTGGGGGCACTGGCCCGTTTCCGCTGGGAATATCTGCCGCTCATCCTGATGCTCACACTCTTCAATTATCTTTGCCGTTTTTTCAAATGGCAGTACTTTCTTAAACGCCTGGAGTTGCATGTCCCCTGGGTGAAAAGTCTGTTGATTTTCCTGTCTGGGCTTTCCATGGCCATTACCCCTGGCAAGGTAGGAGAATTACTGAAATCTTACCTGTTGAAGAGCACCACGGGAGCCCCGATCAGCCGTACTTCTCCAATCATCGTGGCGGAACGTTTAAGCGATGGCCTCGCTATGCTTATCCTGGCGGCAACCGGGCTGGTACTCTACCGCTTTAATTGGGTGGTACTGCTGGCTTTGCTGGTGCTTGGCCTGGCAGGAATTATAGTTATTCAGAACCGAACGCTCTCACTGGCAATATTGGGCTACGGAGAGCGATTGCCATACGTGGCACGAATTGCTCACCTGGTACGTGCTTTCTATGAAAGTTCTTATACACTGTTACAGTGGCGATCTTTGCTGCTGGCTGTATCGATTGGCGTTATCTCGTGGTCAGGCGAATGCGTAGCCCTGTATTTTGTCTTTACCGGACTTGGCATAGCACCCAGTCCCGATCTACTCCTGAAGTCTACATTTATTTTATCAGTTTCATCGTTAATTGGATCGGCTTCGGGCCTGCCGGGAGGATTAGGCACGGCAGACGGTAGTATGTTGGGCCTCACCCATTTGCTCGTAACAGCTTCAGCAACAATCGGGGGTGCAGCGACGATACTCATTCGTCTCTGTACGCTATGGTTCGGTCTAGGGCTAGGTGTCATCGCCTTGCTTATCTTCCGCGCAACTCAGCATACTGGAATTCTTATGAAACAAGAGGACGGTGAGGAGGATAAAAATTCTCCCGGATTAAAACACGAAACCAATAGCACTTTGCCTATGAACGAACGCCAGCGAGGTTTAGAGCCTGCACCGGCAACGGCAAGGAACGGAGATAAAATTGTATGAAAACTATCATTATTATCCCAACCTATAACGAATTTGACAATTTGCGTCCTCTCTTACAGAAGGTTTTCTTCTATGCTCCCAACACGAATGTGCTTATCGTCGATGACAATTCGCCCGACGGTACAGGAAAACTTGCTGACGAGATACACGAGGAGGATGCGCGGGTGCACGTCATGCACCGAGAAGGAAAAGCCGGGCTGGGGAAAGCTTATATTGCCGGTTTTAAGTACGCGACTGAGCATGGTTACGACGCGGCCTTCGAAATGGACGCTGATTTCTCACATGACCCGCGCTATCTTCCCGATTTTCTGAAAGCGATTGAGGGGGCAGACCTGGTGATAGGCTCGCGCTATATCCCAGGTGGCGATACACCCGATTGGTCGCCTATACGTCGCTTCATCAGTGGCGGCGGCAATATATTTGCGCGCTTTATGCTCGGTATTCCCGTCCATGACTGTACAGCCGGGTATCGCTGCTACCGACGCCAAGTCTTAGAAAGCATCGACCTGGATACCGTTCAATCGCAGGGGTACGCGTTCCAGATTGAGATGGCGTATCGCGTCATGCAAAAGGGCTTCAAAATTGTAGAGACGCCCATCATCTTTATGGATCGTCGTGTCGGGAAATCGAAGATGTCGCGCCAGATCGTTATCGAGGGTTTCACTTACGTTCTGCGCACACGCTTCAGCAGGAAGCCAGCGAAACGTACGGCTGTCGAGGAACAAGGCACTGATTACAAGACACTTGATGAAGAGGCTTCAATAGAAGAACGCCCGCCCGTCGCGCAGAAATAGCGCGGGATGACAGAGAGTAAAAAGAAGAGGGAGACCTGAAACATGGGTCTCCCTCTTCTTTTTACTTGGGATTAACGGCATGTTTGAGATTAATGACGGCGGGATGATTTTTTCTTGCCACCTTTGGTAGTAGAGCGGATTTCTGGTTCATCATCGGGATCATAGGAGGGATCAAGGCCGTACTTTTGCCGGACGGCGATGCGATGGCGGGTGCGACGAGCCACATCGCGAGAAGGTGCATTGAGTTGATTGGTCAACTGAGTGACGCTCTGAACGACGCCTCCCTGCCTGGCAACGGCCTGGCGCACTTCCCCATCATTGCTGTACATCTCTACTTCACGGCCTGCAGCTCTCGCCTCGGTGGCCAGCCGCGCGATGACGCTGTCGGCAGTTTCGTTATGGCGGGAGTAGATGATGCAGATACGCCGTTCGTGGCTGACCTGTTCGCTTGCGCCATCGCCGTCAAAGACGACAATAACACGATGGGGAGTGTGGCGGTAACGACTGACGAGTTGGGTGAGGAGGACAGCACGGGCCGCGGCGAAGTTTCGCGTTTCTACTGTGCGAAACGTGGCGCTATTCTTGATGATGTTGTAGCCATCGACGAGGATATCTCGGCCCATGCTTTTGCTTCCTTGTTTTTGCTATATCCTACCACTGAACGAAATTGGTATGCAAGGGCGCTTGACAGAAGTACGCCTGTCTGGTATTATCCTCTTGCGGCGGATGAATTGAAAAGCGTCCAAAGCGAAGCAAAGTAACAAGGAGCCGTGGTGTAGTGGTCTAACATGTCTGCCTGTCACGCAGAAGATCGCGGGTTMGAATCCCGTCGGTTCCGTTCTATAGATAGTGTAATCCATCATCGATGATGGATTACACTATCTATTCTTAATCTTGATGCCGTCACTATTGATAAGGCCAGCAATATCGCTAGAGCAGGTGTGTCCTCTTCTCTAACTTATCCTCTTTCATTCATCTTCGCTGAGCCTGAACATTGTTTTGCGACCTTGTGTGCCAGGAGAGATGCAACTCTTACTCTCTTCTCAAAATGAAGCATCTTCGCAACGAGAGGTATGAGTGGCCCAACATGTCTGCCTGTCACGCTCTGTGTCCAATAGAGCAATATATTCATAAATAATTTAATAGTTTTATAGAAATACCCAGCATTTATCAACTCCTACTCCTCCTTACCGATAGGAGCCTCATTCCTTGTAAAAGGGAAGCCACAAGAAAGCAGCAAGGATTTATCCTGCATAGGCGCACATGCCGACACGTGGAGAGTTGACCACCGGCAAGAGCATCTCTTCTCCACACTCGTGATTCTCTGCACAGCCATCGCATAACCAGCCTTTAGCGTCGAAGATGCACTGTGAACAGACACAGGTGGCAGGTTTGCCACACTCTTCGCACAGGATCACTGGTGGAATATTCCTGGCAAGCACCTGGATGGTTTTTCCCTTCGCTTCCACCTCCCGTTCTGAGACCACCTTCAGTTTCAGTTCCGTCGTCGTGCCATAATCATACTCATAGGAGCACACCTGACCTGGACTGAATATTTTGTCCAACCGCACCCGCATACTTTTCTCATCCATATCCCATCCCCCAGTCGTCATCCATCCCCGCGTCTACGGTGTAGCGAGCGCATGCAATCTCAAAGGCGCTCAGATGCCCACAACACTCCAGCCAAGTATCTCTGAGAAAGCGGCCAGCGTCGTACCGGCAGTGACTTCCAGGTGCATCCAATACACAGGAAGATCGCGACCTTCCACGACGAAATGGAATTTGCTGGTTCTTTGCGCTTTCTGGCGGCCTGCCGCTTTCGCTCCAGTGATTGCTCTTTGCTGGCAGGTCTCCAGGTGCCTGCTCATCGCTGCCTTGCTGAACTCAGCGTGACAAAAGGTACACGTCCCTTTTGAGGTCTGTCTTGCCATATGCTTCCTCCCCTCTTGATTGCTCATGCCCCGCAAGAAAACAGGGTACAGGACGGACAGCACGAAGAAAAGCGCTGCTTCAAGCTCTTGCCATTTAACGTGGTTCTACTCGTCTAGGTGGATAGGTTGGACATTGTCTACCATCTTGATTATAATAGCAACATGCATACTGACTACCTCGCATTGCTACGGCTCATGCAATTAGCTGATAGCGCTTTACCTATCGGCGCGACGGCCCATTCCTTCGGGCTTGAAACACTCGTTGTGGAGGAGAAGCTAGAAGTCACGCAACTTGGACCGTTTTTGAGGGATTACCTGGAAGAGGCCGGAGTAGTCGAGAGCGCTTTTTGTCGCCTGGGCTACCGCCTTGTCTCTCAGACAGACCCCGCTCTTTTCACAGCACAGTGGCTGGCGTTGAACGAGCGATCTAGTGCGATCAAAACCGCACGGGAGAGCAGAGCAGCCAGCGCTGCTCTGGGTCGCCGCTTCCTGAAACTCCTGTTGAGTTTGGACGATGCTCCATTGATCCATCTTGCCATACAGTCCGCCAGGTCCGCCGGTAGAGATACGCACTATAGCATAGCTTTTGGCCTGGCAGGTGGTATAGTACAAGTGGACGAAACTGCAGTAACCCTGGCCTATTTACAGCAGTCGTTAATCGGCCTGGTCTCGGCCTGCCAGCGCTTGCTACCGCTCGGCCAGAGTCAGGCCAGTCAGCTTATCTGGCAGCTCAAACCCACATTATTGTCAGTGGGCGACCGTAGCAAAGAGGTAGCCGCGAATAGCGATGAAATGAGTCTCTGTACTCCCCTGGTGGAAGTTGGCAGCATACGGCATCCTCACCTGGCAACACGGCTGTTTATCAGTTAGCGAATGGGAAGTAATGTGGATGATTATCCAGCAGCTGGAATGCAACAGGTTGAAGGCCGGTTGAGACTGCACTTCAGCATTGACGGTGAACAACAAACGCAGTTGATCGTACGCGAGCAGCGACCGCCATTGCAGGTGATACGCGCTTTTCCCATCTCAACCGGTGGAGCACTGGTACACGTGCATAATATTTCGGGAGGTGTGCTGGGAGGAGATATGCTCAGGCTGGAGGTTGAAGTAGAGTCAGGAGCGCACGCGCAATTGACCTCTACCGGAGCTACACGGCTCTACCGCAGTCGTCCAGGTGCTCCTGCTGCTCAACAAACAGGTACTTTCACGGTGCGCGAAGGCGCGCTCCTGGAGTATCTTCCCGACCCGCTTATCCCATTTTCCGGGTCGTGCTACCAGCAGCACACGCGCATAGAACTGGACAGCGACGCTGGACTCTTCTGGTGGGAGACGGTCACCCCCGGACGGGTAGCGCATGGTGAACAGTTCGCCTATGAACAACTCATACTCAACTTGCACATTTCGACACGAGGTCAGTCGATAGCCATTGAACGCCTCAAGCTTGAACCGCACTGCCGCGCACTCTCCTCGCTGGCGAGACTGGGACCCTATTCCCATTTCTGTAGCTTCTATATCTGCCGGGTAGGACTGGCGGCCGCCCAATGGTCCAACCTGGAAAAAGAACTAGGAGCGCTGGCCCAGGAACTATCTTGTCCGGGTGAAATGAGCTGGGGAGTGAGCACCCTCGTCGCTCATGGTTTGGTCATTCGCGCTGTGAGCCGCCGGGGACGAGATATACCGCCGGGCCTACTGGCATTCTGGCGTGCGGCAAAGCGGTACCTCTATGACGAGGAGCCTGTTCTGCCGCGCAAAATCTACTGAGGAGGAGCTTTTTGTGCATCTCACACAACGCGAACAGGAAAAACTCTTGATTTTCACGGCTTCCGAACTGGCCCGTAAACGGCAGGCGCGCGGGCTTAAACTCAACTACCCGGAAGCTGTAGCCATTTTATCCGCAGAAATTATGGAGGCTGCCCGCGATGGCAAGAGCGTGGCGGAAATCATGACCTTCGGTGCCACCATCTTGAAGCGAGATGATGTAATGGAAGGCGTGGCGGAGATGATCCACGAGGTACAGGTGGAGGCCACCTTTCCCGATGGTACGAAACTCGTTACCGTCCATGACCCCATCAAGTAAAAGAGTGTAGAGGAGCAAAGGAGGGTAGGAACGATGAAACCAGGTGAATATTTGCTGAACGAGAATGCGGGCGGCATTGAGGCGAACTCAGGACGCGCCGTCGCGCAGGTGGTAGTGAGGCACACTGGTGACAGGCCAATCCAGGTGGGCAGCCATTACCACTTTTTCGAGGTCAACTCCGCTTTGCAATTTGATCGGCAGGCTGCCTTCGGGATGCGCCTGAACATCGCCGCAGGCACCGCTGTGCGTTTTGAACCGGGTGAAGAGAAGGAGGTCAGCCTGGTTGCTCTTGGCGGAGCACGGGCAGTGTATGGACATAATGGACGAGTGAACGGCCCATTAGATCAGCTTGGTCAGCCGGGAAGGAGCGCTGTATGAGCCTGAATATACCACGTCGAACGTATGCCGACCTGTACGGTCCAACCACAGGTGACCGTGTGCGCCTGGCGGATACGGAATTGCTGATCGAGGTAGAGAAAGATTTCACTGTGTATGGCGACGAGGTCACTTTCGGTGGTGGCAAGGTCATTCGCGATGGTATGGGGCAGAGCAGTCGCGCCACGCGCGAGGCTACGAACGGCACGCTCGACCTCGTCATTACGAACGCGCTGATTATCGATTACTGGGGCATCGTTAAAGGCGATATTGGGATAAAGGATGGACGTATCGTGAAGGTTGGTAAAGCTGGCAACCCCGATACGATGGAGGGAGTAGACCCCGCATTGGTGATAGGCGCGAGCACCGAGGTAATCGCGGGCGAAAATATGCTGGTGACGGCGGGAGGCATCGACAGCCATATCCATTTCATCGCGCCCCAGCAGATATACGAGGCGATTTCTAACGGCATTACCACCATGATTGGTGGCGGCACCGGTCCGGCAACGGGTACGAATGCCACTACCTGCACACCGGGAGCATGGAATATCGCGCGTATGCTCCAGGCTACTGAAAGCTGGCCTATGAACTTCGGCTTCCTGGGCAAGGGCAACGCCTCTGCAGACGAACCCCTTGCAGAACAGTTGCGTGCTGGTGCTTGCGGCCTCAAACTCCATGAGGACTGGGGAACGACACCTGCTGCTATCGATAGCTGCCTGACGGTCGCCGACCGATACGATGTACAGGTTGCGATTCATACGGATACCATTAACGAGGCCGGTTTTGTCGAGGATACCATTGCTGCCATCGCAGGGCGTACAATCCATACGTATCACACGGAAGGGGCCGGCGGTGGCCACGCTCCCGACATCATTCGCATCGCCTCTTTCCCCAACGTCCTGCCCTCCTCAACCAATCCGACCAGGCCGTACACCGTCAATACGATTGCCGAGCATCTAGATATGCTCATGGTATGCCACCATTTGAATCCCCAGGTACCGGAGGATGTAGCCTTCGCGGAGAGCCGTATTCGCCCTGAAACCATTGCCGCCGAAGATATCCTGCACGACCTGGGTGTGTTTAGCATGATGTCGAGCGATTCTCAGGCCATGGGACGTATCGGTGAAGTTGTCACGCGTACCTGGCAGACAGCGCATAAAATGAAGGTGCAACGTGGTCCACTTGCGCAAGACTCCGCGCACAACGACAATTTTCGCGTGAAACGCTACATTGCCAAGTACACCATCAATCCTGCCATCACGCACGGCATCGCGCATCAGGTTGGCTCGATTGAAGCAGGAAAACTGGCCGATATCGTCATCTGGAAACCCGCGTTCTTTGGGGTCAAGCCAGAGATGATCGTGAAGGGCGGTTTTATCGCCTGGAGCGTGATGGGTGACGCAAACGCATCCATTCCGACTCCGCAGCCAGTGTTCTATCGCCCCATGTTCGGCGCGTTCGGCGGCGCAACTACTGCGATCGGCCTGACCTTTGTCTCGAAGGCCGCGCTCGAGGAAGATATTCCGCTGAAGCTAGGGCTGAGAAAAACGGCTGTCGCCGTTGAAAAGTGTCGCGCGATCGGCAAAGCCAATATGCTGCTCAATGATGCTACCCCCAACATCGAGGTTGACCCGGAAACGTATGAAGTGCGAGCAGATGGCGAACTACTCACCTGCGAGCCAGCCAGGACCTTACCTCTGGCCCAGCGGTACTTTTTGTTTTAGTGAAGATGGAGCTTTGTATGACAGAAAACACGTTCGAGAGAGCATTCAGGATAGGTATCGCAGGGCCGGTGGGCTGCGGCAAGACCGCCCTGGTAGACTGTCTGAGCAAACGGCTTTGGCCTACTTACAAACTGGCGGTTGTTACCAACGACATTTATACGAAGGAGGATGCAGAATTCTTATTGCGGGCAGGCACGTTACCCAGGGAACGCATCAGAGGGGTGGAAACCGGTGGCTGCCCGCATGCGGCCATCCGTGAAGACGCATCGATGAATCTGGAAGCGATTGCCGACTTGGAAGAGAGCCTGCCTGGACTTGAACTCGTTTTTGTCGAGAGCGGTGGCGACAACCTGGCCGCCGCTTTCAGCCCGGAACTGGTGGACGTGTTTATCTACGTGATCGATGTTTCGGGAGGCGATAAAATCCCGCGCAAAGGTGGTCCGGGCATCACCCGCTCCGACCTGCTGGTCATCAACAAAATCGACCTGGCACCTTACGTGGGAGCTTCGCTGGAGGTGATGGAGCGTGACGCGGGGCGTATGCGCGGCAAACTCCCATTCATCTTTACCAACCTCAAGGATGGTACAGGCCTGGACGCCGTTCTCACCTGGGTGGAGCAGCATCTCAAAACACCAGCGGAGCAGCGCCGCTCTATCATAAATGCCCATGCACCTTACACAGGGCAGGCACATACACACGATCATGAACATCAAATCGAGGGACACGCTCATACACAGTAGACAAATTTGCTACTTGTGCCTGCCTGTCACAGATAGTATCTTGGAGAATCATGTTTTCAATTTCTTCAGAAGCTTCCATGTATAATAGTATATATCCTCGTAGCTTCGGAAGCTGGTGTAAAATGGCCATAAATAAAATACTCTTATTAGAACACATAGGATAATACTAGACGAGGAGATCAACTATCCATGCCTGATCTACCCTCTGGCACCGTCACGCTACTCTTTACTGATATGGAGGGCTCCACGCGCCTCTTACAGCAGTTGGGTGAGCGCTATGCTCATGTGCTCGCCGACTGCCAGCACCTGATGCGTGCAGCATTTATGCAGTACAATGGCCACGAGGTCGACACTCAGGGAGATGCGTTCTTCGTCGCTTTTGCGCGTGCCACCGATGCCATTCTGGCAGCTGTAATGATCCAGCGAGCCCTGCTCAATCATCCCTGGCCGACGGATGGGGTGGTACGGGTACGCATTGGCTTGCACACGGGCGAACCGCTACTGACTTCAGACGGTTATATTGGGGTGGATGTGCATCACGCCGCCCGCATCATGAGCGCCGGGCACGGTGGGCAGATCTTGCTCTCACAAACGACACACCAACTGGTGGAGCAGCATCTACCAGAGGGTACATTTCTCCAGGATCTAGGGGAGCATCGCCTCAAGGACTTACAACGGTCCAGTCACCTCTTTCAACTGAGCGTTGCTGGTTGGCCCGGCGACTTCCCACCTCTCAAAACGCTCGATACCTATCCCAACAACCTGCCGATACAGCCAACACCTTTCATCGGGCGCGCGAAGGAAGTGGCAGCGGTCACGCGATTGTTACGCCGCCCCGAAGTACGCCTTGTGACGCTGACCGGTCCGGGCGGGGTGGGTAAAACCCGCCTTGGCTTGCACGTGGCTGCTGAACTCTCTGATCACTTCACGGATGGAGTCTTCGTAGTGGCTCTGGCTCCCGTGAACCAGCCCACTCAAGTGCTATCCGCCATCGCCCAAACGCTCGCCATCGGTGAAGCCAGTGATCAACCGCTGTTCCCGCTCCTACAAGCAGCGTTGAAAGAGAAACAAATGCTACTGCTGCTGGATAATTTTGAGCAGGTTGCTGAGGCCGCTGTGATCGTGGCCGAGTTGCTTGCCGGTTGCTCTAAGCTCAAGGTGATGGTCACGAGCCGAGGAGGACTGCATGTGCGTGCAGAGCATGAGTTCCCTGTCCCGCCGCTGTCCTTACCCAATCTCAAACGTCTGCCTAATCTGAGCGCCCTCTCGCAATACGAGGCAGTGGCGCTCTTCATCGAGCGGGCGCTGGCCACCAGGCCAGATTTCCAGGTGACCAACGCCAACGCGCCTGCGGTGGCGGCCGTCTGCACGCGCCTGGATGGGCTGCCCCTGGCTATTGAACTGGCAGCTGCCCGCGTCAAGCATTTCTCACCGCAGACCCTGCTTTTGCGCCTGGAACAAGGACTTTCAATTCTCTCAGGAGGTGCACGCGATTTACCAGGTCGCCAGCAGACCTTGCGAGGGGCCATTGCATGGAGCTACGAGTTGCTCTCACCTGAGGAGCAATATCTCTTCCGCCGACTGGCCGTCTTTGTGGATGGATGGAACTGGCGGACAGCGGAAGAGGTATGCATGGCTGCAGGTAAACTGGAGGGAGATGTTTTAGAAGGGCTAGCCTCTCTGGTGGACAAGAGCCTGCTGAGGCAAGAGGAACAGGCCGAGGGTGAGACGCGCTTCTGGATGTTGCAGACCCTACGCGAGTTTGGGCTGGAGCGCCTGACTGCTGCCGGAGAACTCGAGGTAACACGCCTGGCACACGCGCAATACTACCTGCGGCTTGCGGAGGAAGCCGCACCCTACCTACGAGAGGCCAGGCAGGTCAGGTGGTTCGATCGGTTGGAGCAGGAACATGAAAACTTGCGAGCAGCCCTCTCCTGGCTATTGGAACAAGCAACAAAGGCAGAAGAGAAGGGAAAGCAGCAAGCCGAGCAGGCTTTGCGCATGTGTGCAGCACTCTACTGGTTCTTGTACATCCGTGGGTATTTTCGCGAGGGGCAATACTTCCTGGAACAGGCCCTGGCGGTTCGTGATGGTGTGGCTCCGGCAATACAAGCCCTGGCACTCCAGTCTGCCGGTGAGTTGGCGTTCTTTCTCGATGACTATCAACGGGTCGAGGTGCTGGCAGGAGAGAGCCTGGCGCTCTACCGGGAACTGGCGGACACCAGTGGCATAGCCATGGTCCTCTATTTGTTGGGGAATGTCGCCTGGGCCAGGAGCGACTATGGTGCAGCACGTTCCAGGTTGGAAGAGGCCGGGGCGTCCTTTAAAGTGGCAGGCGACAGCTGGAGGAGATGCCGCTGCCTGACGCAATTAGCACGTATCCTGGCTGTACAAGGTGAGTACGAGCAGGCATACAGCCTCCTGGTTGAGAGCCTGGCACTCTACCGCACCCTGGATGATCAGGAGCGTATCGGCTGGGTACTCTATCTCTTGGCTCAGGTACTCTTTGCCTCAAAAGGGGATATTGAGCGAGCTCACGTCCTGACGAAGCAGAGCCTGGCGCTCTTGAAGGAGATCGGATTCAAGCCAGCCATGGCCTACGGACTCAGCCTCCTGGGACTGTTTCATCTGGAGCAAGCAGAGCTGAGCGTGGCCCGTCAAAAGATCGAGGAGAGCGTGGCGCTCTTTCGAGAGATCGGAGATCGAGGGGGGACCGCCGAAGCGCAGATCGGTCTGGCGCGAGTACTCAAGTTCCAGGGTGACTTTCCGGCGGCAGGTCATCTTTACCAGGAAAGTCTGACGCTTCTCCAGGAGATCCACGATAAGGAGTTCATCCCTTCCTGTTTGGAGGGATTAGCGGCCGTGAAAGCCGAAGTAGGCGAACTGGTATGGGCGACCCATTTGTGGGGGGTCGCTGAGGCATGGCGTGAGGCAATTGGCACGCCCCTACCGCCTGTTTATCGCCTCGACTACCAGCAAACGGTGACTGCCGCACGTACCCAGCTTGGGCAGGAGACCTTTGCTAAGGAGTGGAAACTGGGTCGAACGATGACTCCAGAGCAAGTCCTGGCCAACCAGACCATGTAGGAATTGATGGTGCAACTGAGTCTATGAAACTGAGCAGTGGACAACCTACATCGGCTGGTTACGCAAGCGGCATAGTCGACTCTCCACCTTGAAGGAAGAACTGACCGCAGCCGGTTTGTAAGGAGAAATGTGATGACTGATCGCCTCAAGAAAGAGGATTTCGTTCGCCTGCTGGCTACACGGATGAATGCCGACGAAGCAACGGCAACAGCCTGGGTCGATGGTATCATCGAAACGTTGTATGAGAGCTTCAAAGCGGGTAATAGCGTCACCTTGCCCGGCTTTGGTGGTTTTTATGTCCGCCAGGAGCCTGAAAGCTGGGCCTTCAAGTTCAATCCAGGCCAGCGATTGCGAGCACTTTTTGGCTGGTCATCGACATACTCAGGAAAACTCTAGACACGCCTGCATGACAAGGAGGAATTGGATGCCAAAGGAAATCAATCGGTGGGCGATGCACCCACGCAAAACATCTACATCCCCTCTCCCAGAATTGCTGGAAACGGAAGTCACTACGAAGGCGAGTGAACTCATTGAGACAGTACTGAAGCCTAAACACGTCCAGCCGCCACCAGAGAATCCGCAGTTCAACTACATTGTCGATATTTATGGCAAGTGGTACCACAAGGCGTTCTACTTTTGTGCTGAATACCGCGTGGCTGGTCCACATCCAATAGAGCCGAGCTTCGAGGCGAAATTTGCTCGCATGCAGTATGTTGGGAACCAGCGCTTTCACCTCGCGTTTATGCGCCATACTGGTCAGTGGGTACAAATGTACACGGACCTGACGGTGGATGAGTGTATGGAGACCGTTCGAGATGATCCCTACTTTTCCCTCTGAATGATATAATAGTGCTGATCTATTAAGGCACCCAGAGCATCACATCAAAAATGGAAGAAGAAGATCATGGCATTAGAGCACCGTCAAACTATGACAGTCGAAGAATACTTTCAGCTTGAAGCAAACGATCCTGAGACGCGCTACGAGTACATCGATGGCCATGTGTATGCGATGGCAGGCGGAACCGCAAATCATGACACCATCAAATCAAATATCCAACGAATCCTTTGGAATCTTCTGCGCGGGAGCAACTGTCGTGTCTATAGCTCCGATATGAAGGTTTACATTTCTGAGACACGCTACTTCCACCCCGACGTAACAGTGACCTGCGATCCACGAGACCGGGGAAGAGTGCAAGCGATCCAATCTCCACGCCTCATTGTGGAAGTCCTTTCCCCAACCACAGAACTCACAGACAGAACGTGGAAACTCAAAAATTATTGTGCGCATCCCACCATCGAAGAATATGTCCTGGTAGATTCGCAATCTCTCAAAATCGAAAGCTATCACAAAGAGCAGAACAGGTGGATTTACGAAGCCTTTGAAAATACTGACGATTTCACGTTGCACAGCTTTGATGTCCACTTTTCTCTTGCTGACGCCTATAGAGATGTAGAGCTTGAAGAAACCATAGGAGATACAAACCTTCTCAAAACATGAGAGAGCTACAGGGTTTACCATCTCACATGGGCGGGAAGCTGAACGTGCGCTCATACAATTCGCTATACGCACTGGCGCTAGCAGACCAGCGCGAATCGTGGGCCATAGCACGTGCCAGGAGCTGAGGCCAGCGATCTTGTTGCCCATAGAGTCGCAACGCCCGGTACAATGCATCCTGCAAGGCAGAGGCCGAGTAATGTGTAAAGCTGATCCCATTGCCAGTGTCAGGGTTGGCATCCAGGTCGATCACAGTGTCGGCCAGGCCACCGGTTGCATGGACGATAGGGAGCGTTCCATAGCGCAAGGCGATCAACTGTCCCAAACCGCCCGGCTCGAAGGCACTGGGCATCAGAAAGAAATCCGCACCCGCGTAAATACGGCGAGAGAGGGCGGCATGGAAACCGATATAGACGCGAACATTGGACGTAGTTGCAGCAAGATAGTTGAACATCTGCTCGTAGTGCCAATACCCTGAGCCGAGCACGACGAGTTGGAAGGGCAAATGGGGTAGCTCTTGCACAATTGCTGCGATGAGATCGAAGCCCTTTTGATCCACGAGTCGGCTGACGATACCAATCACCGGTATATCTGGGTCATCAGCTAACCCGAATTCTTGTCGCAAGGCTGTGCGATTGCGTCGCTTGGCCTCCGGAGCATCCTCTGCCGTATAGCGAACTGCCAGGGCATCATCGGTAGCTGGATTCCAGACATCCCAGTCGAGGCCATTGGGAATGCCAAAGAGACGTTCGTGCCTTAACGAGAGGACTCCTTCAAGGCCCCAGCCAAACTGCGGTGTCTGAATCTCCGCAGCATAGCGATGCGAAACGGTCGTCACCACATCAGAGTAGACGATGCCACCTTTCATCCAGTTGACATCACCCCAAAACTCCAAACCACCCATGTTGAAGAGGGAGCCGCGATCTAACCCGACCTCTTCCAGGATGGATGGAAGCCAACGTCCCTGGTATTGCAGATTATGTATGGTGTAGACAACGCGAGTTGCTCCTTGACGTAAGAGATCACGATAGGTGGTACGTAGGTAAGGAGCGCAGGGGGCCGCCTGCCAATCATTGAGGTGAATGATATCAGGAACGAAGCCCAGCGACGGCAATGCCTCGAGGAGTCCACGACAAAAGAGGAGGAAGCGAAGATACTCATCGTGCCGGTCCAGGCCGAAATAAATCTTCTGATGCCAGCCAAACATTTCTGCATTTTCCACGAAATAGACGGTAACCGGTGCATCTGGAAGAGTGGTCTGAAAAAGAGAAACCGTGAAGTCGTGCCAGGCCATAGGGATTGTTCGTACGATACCAGTGTGTTTGAGTGACCAACGAGCGGGATCGATACTCCCGTAGCGGGGGATGCAGATACACACCTCGTGGCCCAAGGCTGCCAGGTCTTTGGGCAGACTTCCAATGACATCGGCAACACCGCCCTCCTTGGCAAAAGGAACTGCCTCTGCAGCGACTATCAGAATCTTGAAGCGTTTGTCGTTCGTCATATCAGAAGTGGCGTGGAAACCAACCGCGTTCATTGCGCGGGGGCAACGCCTTCCTTTCTTTTACTCCTCTCCAGAGGGTGTTAGAAGGGTGCTCTGTTACTATCATAGCAAGAATGAGCACCTTTGTGCATGGCATAGGTATGGCTTATGAATGCTAAAAAAGATTAATAGACAATAAGACAAAAGCGGTATGATGATGACTATATGATACTCATAATAATGAAATGGTCCTACTATATGGGTGGCATTGGCTGTGGAAAAGTCTGTCATGCCCTGTTATCATTGCATGAGGGAGAACATTTTTCATCCACCCTCAAATGGTATTTTGCATTTTTTAGCAGCTTGTGATGGAGATATGACAGTTGGATACAGTAGATGATGGTACACACACGAACAAGACACAACAGGAGCAGGGAAGTAGCAGTTCAATGCCAGCCAAACATGCTCCGCTGATTACGATTGTCGCTCTCTTCTATATTCTGCTGTGGAGTTCGGCCTTCATTGCGACAAAGATTGGTGTCACACACAGTCCGCCTCTGACACTCCTTGCAGCACGCTTTCTCGCCGCTGCTCTGTTGATGACACTCCTTGCAAGAATAGGCAAATTTCCACGACCACACGGATGGTCTGCCTGGGGACGGTTAGCCCTTTTCGGGCTGCTCAATTCCGGTTTGTATCTGGGGTGTAATTATATAGCACTGCGCTATCTTTCAGCCGGTATGGGATCAATCATTGCTGCGACTCATCCACTCCTCCTCACACTCATCGCTCCGGTTGTGCTACGTGAAAGGCTCACATGGTGGCGCATCCTTGGGCTTTTCCTGGGTTTTGGGGGAGTGCTCTTTGTAATGGGAGCCAGGCTCAATGGGCATGACCAGTTGGATACTCCTGGTGGCATGCTCCTTTCGTTCGTTGGCGTCGTGTGTCTGGTTGCTGCCACAATCTTCTATAAGCGCTATCCTCCTCGTGAGCATCCTTTTGTTGTCAATGCAGTACAACTGGGCACAGCAGGGCTTGTTCTGGTCGTCCCCGCGCTTCTTTTCGAACATCCAGAACAGGTGCGTATCGATGCTCCCTTAGCCTGGTCATTTCTCTATCTCGTACTGGTGATAAGCATGGGTGCCTCGTTGCTCTGGTTCTGGCTTTTGAAGCAAGGGGAGGCGAGCGTCGTCAGTTCCTACTATTTCTTGACGCCAATCACCGGTCTCGCTCTGGCAGCTCTCCTCCTAAGCGAACCCTTTGGACTGCGCGACGCGCTTGGTCTCGTGGCGGTTGCTACAGGCATTACGTTAATTAATCGCACAACGCGTCCAGGCTCTTTCATGGCCGCAAGAAGGCGATAGTATGTGGATCAGCTTCACAAGCAATTTCGATCCCATCGCTCTTTTCTTCTGATTTTTTCTCTTGCTCTCAAATGAGTCCCCAAAGGCTCTCTATGTCAAGCCTTTCTGACGCTGCCTAGCCACCGACCTATGGTATAATAAAACTGATGTAGAGGTCGGTGTTTCGACTATCGTGCAATACAGGGAAGAAAAATCTATGGCGGTATGGCAGAACGAACACAATGAACGAAAAAGCCGTGAAGAATACTTTGCTCTTTTAGAGAATGACCCTGAACATCGCTATGAATATCTCGATGGCTATATCTACATGATGACAGGTGGCAGCCCTGACCACTCTATTATTGGTAACAATATCGGCAGAATTCTCGGCAATTTACTGCAAGGTCGTCGCTGCATTGTCTATAATTCGGACCTGTATGTAGAATTATCGGACAACTATCGTGTCTGCCCTGATGCAACCGTCAGTTGTGATCCACGAGATAGAGGATCACAGGACGCCATCCGCTATCCTTGCCTGGTTATAGAAGTACTCTCCCCCACAACTGAAGCTCGCGACCGGGGAAAGAAGTCTTTGCACTATCGTTCTTGTCCAACCATCCAGGAATACCTGCTCATCAATGCTGATTCCCCCATCATTGAGGTATTCCGACGCGAAAAAAAAGGATTCTGGACGCTCTATACACTCGGACGAGATGATACTATAGAGTTACCCAATCTCGGGATACACTTTCCTGTAGCAGAGGTTTACCAAAATACCTCCCTTGAAGAAGAATGAAGAGAATTGCAAAAGGGCACGCTTCAGAGGATATTGTCTAGGAGAGAATGCCATTAAACTCCTCGGCCTCGACACCTCAGCTTCAGGACAGGATGGATAGATCTGCGTACTTAACATGGAAGCATGACTAGCAGGTGACATGAAATAGGCCCACTATCGCCCCCCTGGCTTCATTCCAGGTCTGGATAGCCACGGGCGTAGGTTCTAAATCCACCTGGCAGTGTTTGCCCTTGAAGTAGTCGATAGCTTCATCCGACAGCCTGACATTGCCGTACTGCCCAGTACCGATGATCAGCCGTTCTATCCCTTGTTCATAGACATATTTTGCCTCGTCTAGCGAAAGGATGTGAGAGGTACCGTAGATGGCCTTTGATAATTTTTTCTTCCGTTTTTTCACCTCGCCATTCGGCAGAATGATGACATCGTGGCCGAAGTCTGTCCCTTCAATGGTAATCGAGCCGAAGTCAGTTTGATCGATTGTAGGTTTCATTTCGTTCCTCCTCGACAATATGACCTCTCTCCTCCGGCTACAGCCACCAGCAAGGATACCCGGTCCCTGTCAAGGAGTATTGTCGCAAGCGTGGCGTCAGGATTTGGGCGGGCATTGTTGATGAGTACACGCATGTAGGATGGTAACGATCCAGCTTCATCCAGCAGGTACGGTCGCGCCCGAGGGTAGGCAGCGATCATCCTTTCCAACACCTGTCCCAGCGTGATGGCGGGAGTATCGAACGAAACATCGACCAGTGGTTGGCCGGTGACGACTCGCGCTGCACCATAAAGTGTGACGCATACATGCATAGCTCCCTCCTCTTTAAAAGCATCTCTTAGAGCTGTTCTGCCTCTGCTTATGCAAGGCGATGCAATTTGGGAAGCAGAACAGCCAGGAAACCATTCGCGCGCGTTACAGGCCGTATTGCTTACGAACGTAGTGACCGATGCCTATAGCATCGAGTTTGTCCAAAGAAACGAGCATGTTTAACTGCACGACACCGGGCAGGCGACCAATCTCGACCCCTCCGGTTAGGGTGCAGCGATTGCGCACTTCTGCCTGCGTCATGTGCAGTACTTCGGAGGCGCGCTGTATGGCATTGTCAGTCGCTTCGTTCAAGGTTGGCCCGGTACCAATGAACTGGACGGGGCCGACGCTGCGCCGCAGCTCGACATGGTAGCGTTGGGCCAGCCGTTCACCTGCTTCCAATTCCTCCTTTGAGAAAGGTCGCGCGATGAATGGCAAATCTTCGGCCACGGGTAACAGAATGGGGCCATCCAGTGCCAGGTGCTTGATGACATTGACGCGCACGCGGGCCTCGGCGGTGATATCGGTGGTATGCAGACCCAGTTCGCCATCGCCCTGGTTGGCATGGCAATCGCCAATATAGACGCCGCCACCGTCGATTTTCACCGGACAGATAAGCACCGCACCAGGACGTACTTCATTGGTGTCCAGGTGCGCATCGGTCTTCACCCGATTGAGTGTCTCCAGCGACATGCCATACGGGTGACGCGCCCCGACCAGGAAGCTGCCGAAGTCCCCGGCGTTGTGCGAGTCGGGCAGGTCAGCGCTCGGCGTTGTGCCGATGTTGCCGATAAACGGGCGCAGACGGGCAAGTGTACCGGGAATGGTATGTGGCTCAAAGAGGAGGATGGGGTGCTGGCGCGCATTTGGTGGAAGGGCCGCCATCTCGCGGGCGCGCTGCGCAAAATCGTGAGCGTTAGCGGCGTCCATCGTCAGGCCAACCTGGCTCTCGTGGTCGAAGACGATGGTGTACCCCTCCTCAAAGCCGAATGGGTTGACGACCGTCCCGCACTTAACGCAGCGAATACTGCTCTCCCCGGTCCCTTCGACCCGGCTGGCGGGCCACGCTGTGCCGCACCCCGGGCACTTCTTATCAACGAAAGGATCATCTCCGAAGGCCGCGCTGTTCGTCACCATTGTACCGGAAGAGGTCGCCAACGAGAGTACGCGCATAGACTCGATGGTGATCGCCAGGGCATCGCCAACGCGCGCTCCCTCCACGGCCACCGGGCGCGTCACCTCGTGCCCGCCATGAAATTCTGGCGTGATCATCGGCCCCCAGCAGCCGGGCGGAACAACACAGCGAATGTGCCCACCATCCTTAATCGTCGCTACAAAGCCCAGGCTTGGACCAACAATTCCACCGGTGTACTCATCTACAAAGACTTCATCCTTGATCCCGCTGTCCATTGTCTTCATAAAAGTCAACTCCTTTCGCCATACTGGGAGGCACAAGTAACAGGCCATTATAAGGGGCAACGATCCATATTGGCGACACGTGTGCTAATAGAGAAACTACTCAGACAGACTATTCTTTCGCTCCAATAACAATGTACCCGAGGGCAGCAACTTAGTCAACCTGAGGACCAATATCTCATAGCTTGAGACGAACCTGTGAGGATTCTGTTGCTGTGAATGCTAGTGCGAACAGCCGTGCAAAAAGAGCACGATAGAAGATGTTTTTTGCTTGTCCGTCTGCTATGATGGTCAGGTGACCAGAAGTTGACTCTTTCACCAGCAATAATGAAGGAAAAATCATTATGACAAAAACTAATTTTACTGCTGAAGTAAAAGTCCTGTGGATTCAAAAACACAAGCAGGAGCAATCATGAAAGATATTGTTTTCTCCAGTACGACGCAGTTAGCAGCCGCCATCCGGGCAGGGCATGTTTCAGCCACAGAAGTGCTGGAAGCGCATTTGGCACAGATTGATACACACAATCCTGCTCTGAACGCCATCGTCACCATGGATGCCGAGCGTGCACATAAGCGCGCACATGAAGCGGATGAAGCACTGGCTCGCGGTCAGGTGTGGGGGCCGCTGCATGGCGTGCCCTTTACGCTGAAAGATGCCCATGCGACGGCGGGCATGCGCACCACAACCGGGTTCCCACCGCTGGATCACGTGCCCCAAGAAGATAGCACCGTTACCGCACGCCTCAAGGCAGCGGGCGGCATTCTCATCGGCAAAACGAACGTAGCCGCGATGCTGGCCGATTTTCAAACTAATAATCCCATCTTTGGTCGCACCACGAACCCCTGGAATATCGAGCGCACGCCTGGCGGTTCCAGCGGCGGTGCAGCAGCGGCACTGGCTTCCGGGATGACACCCTTTGACATTGGCACCGATCTGTCTGGTTCGATCCGCCTTCCAGCGCATTTTTGTGGTCTGTTTGGTCTGAAGCCAACCGAACAACGAGTCTCATTAGCCGGACTTATCCCTGGTCTCCCTACGCCACGAAGCGTCCGCATCATGACCTCTATTGGACCAATGGCACGCACCGTCGAGGATCTGGCGCTGCTTTACTCGATCATCGCGGGGCCGGACGGACGCGATACCGAGGTGCAACCTGTACCGGTTGACGATGTACCAGAACTCGTACTCAAGAAACTGCGGATCGCCTTTGCCCCAACCTTTCCGGGCTTTCCGGTCGCGGAGGATATGCGCGCTGCAGTTGAAGCACTGGCACAGCAACTCCATCCCTTCTGTGCAGCCGTTGAAGAAGCGACTCTGCCAGAGGTGGATTTCAACCAGGAACTAGTGAGCACCGGTGCATTAATTGGCATGATTATTGGAGCATTCCAACCGGAAGCGAACGAACCACCAACTACCCTCGCACAATACCTGGAAGCGCTTCACCTCCGTGACCAGTCTATGCTCGCGTGGGAGCAATTCTTCGATAAGTGGGATGTTCTGCTGTGCCCGCCCTCAATGGTGACAGCGTTTCCACACTGCGATACAGGATCACCACTGCACGTTGATGGTCGGGAAGTAGCATATTGGATGGTAAGTGCCCATTGCACGTTGTTCAATTACACTGGCCACCCGGCAGTTGTGCTACCGTATAAGCTAGATCATAATGGCTTACCCATTGGGGTACAAATGGTAGGGAAACGCTGGGATGAATCGCGCCTGCTGGCGATGGCAAAGGCCCTCTCGGAAGTGACCGGCACATTCCAACGACCACCGGGCTACATATGCAAAAAAGCCTTTAAGAGGAAGTTTGCCCGACCCGATGAGCGGCAAGTTCTTCAAGATAGAGCAGTAGTGCGGAATGGTCGAGGTCGCCCATCCCTTTGACTTCCAGAGAAGCAAACATCTGGTCCACTACGGCAGTCACTGGAAGCGGCACACCATACCTGCGACCCGTTTCTAAAGCAATGCCGAGATCCTTATGGTGCAAGCTAATGCGGCCTCCAGGTGTGAAGTCATGGGCGAGCATAGTGGCTCCACGCAGTTCCATCACACGGTTGGCCGCAAGACCTCCGCTCAGGACTTGCAAGATTTTGGCGGGATCAACTCCCACCTTTGATCCGAGCACGAGGGCCTCGCTCACCGCTTCATACACCAAAGCAACAACAATCTGATTACAAGCTTTGACCACCTGACCCGCACCACTCTCTCCAACACGTACAATCGTTTTGCCTAGCGCTTGAAAAATGGGCAGGCACTGCTTAAAAGCGTCTTCGTCACCACCCACCATAATGGAGAGCGTGCCTTCGATAGCTCCCTTATCTCCACCGCTTACCGGAGCGTCGAGCATGATTACATCATGTTCAGCCAGGCGAGCTGCTAACATGCCGGTCACTACAGGAGAAATGGTGCTCATATCAATAACGATCAGCCCTTTGTGCGCTCCCTCGATGACCCCATCGGGCCCAATCAGTACCTCCTCTACTTGAGAAGAGCTCGGCAACATCGTGATCAACACATCACAAGAAGCGGCGATCTCGCGCGGTCGAGTGCCTGAGGTCGCGCCCACTGCGCTGAGTTCATCCGTCACCTCTTGATGACGGTTGTGTACGACAAGCGGAAAACCTGCCCTGAGTAAGTTTTGGGCCATGGGTCTTCCCATAATGCCCAGACCAATGAAACCAATGGTATTCGACATAGTTATTCACCTTGTTATAAGGACAACGCTTAGGTTTGCCTTGCTTCAAAGTTCGGCTGCGTGATGGCTCCCTCTGACGCCGACGAAACCAGGGCACTGTACTTCGCAAAAACGCCACTCGTGTAGTGTGGAGTTGGTTCGGTCCAATGAGCCAGGCGAGCAGCAAGTTCAGCAGCAGCAAGTTCAACATCAAGGCGGCGTCCTTCGATGTCGAAAACGATGGTATCCCCCTCTTGCAAGGCAGCAAGAGGGCCCCCACGCGCAGCTTCGGGTGAGATATGACCAACCATCAAGCCGCGAGTCGCCCCACTAAAGCGGCCATCAGTGAGCAATGCCACCGTCTCGCCCAGGCCAGCGCCAACGATAGCACCAGTCACCCCCAACATCTCGCGCATGCCTGGCCCACCTCGCGGCCCTTCGTAGCGGATAACCACGACATCTCCAGCCTTGATCTTGCCAAGCGTTACCGCGCTCATCGCATCTTCCTCGCGATCAAAGACCCTTGCAGGCCCCCGGTGATAGAGTCGCTCATGACCAGAAATCTTGACCACACCCCCCTCCGGCGCAAGATTCCCTTTGAGGATAACTAACCCTCCATTTGGCTTGAGCGGGTGGGAAACTGGATGCACCACATCCTGGCCCGCTGTCTCCACCGCCATACTCGCTTCTTCACCGATTGTCCGTCCACTCGGAGTCATCTGTGTCCCATCAATGAAACCAGCAGCAACGAGACGTTGTACCAAAAGCGGTATGCCGCCAGCACGATCCAGATCAACGGCCACATAGCGCCCACCAGGCTTGAGATCAGCCAGTAGAGGGGTGCGCTTACTCACTGTATCAAAATCATCGATGGTGAGGGGAACACCGGCTTCACGAGCCATTGCTAGCAAATGCAGCACCGCATTCGTAGAGCCACCCGATGCCGCCACACCAGCGATGGCATTTTCAAAAGCCTGGCGTGTCAGGATAGCGCGGGGCGTCACTCCACGCCGTAAGAGGTCCATGATAAGTTGGCCGCAGCGCACCGCAACCTCATCCTTGCGGGGATCAGTAGCCGGAACGCTTGCCGTTCCCATAGGCGAGAGCCCAATAAATTCCAGAGCCATGGCCATCGTATTCGCGGTAAATTGCCCGCCGCACGCGCCTGCACCGGGGCATGCCACATTCTCTAGCTCGCGCAGGTCTGCATCGCTCATCTTGCCTGCTGCATTGGCCCCAATTGCCTCGTAGACATCGCCAACCGTCACGTCCTCCCCTCTGAATCGTCCGGGCGCGATCGAGCCACCATACAGGATCAGGCCTGGCACATCCAGCCGGATGAGCGCCAGGGCAGCGCCTGGAATGGTCTTGTCGCACCCTACCAGGGCGATGATGGCATCAAACATATGACCGCGACCAACCAGTTCGATAGAATCGGCGATGACCTCACGGCTCACCAGGGAGGCTTTCATGCCCTCGGTGCCCATGGTCACCCCATCACTGATCGCGATGGTATTGAACTCCATCGGCGTTCCACCAGCCGCGCGTATGCCCTCTTTCACTTTGGCAGCCAGGTGACGCAAATGATAGTTACAGGGCATAGTTTCGGTCCAGGTGTTAGCCACGCCAATGATTGGGCGAGCCAGATCATCATCGGTAAATCCAATGCCTTTGAGCATAGCCCGTGCGCCTGCACGATTACGCCCATTCGTGATAGTCGCGCTGTGTTGTTTGGAATTAAGTGTCATAGCCGCCTCCAGTTGTTTCCGGCTCCTCTGCACGATGCAAAAGACATTCGTGTCTGTTTATCCGTACCTGATAGCTAAGTTAGGCATTACAGAGGAGTTAGCGTCAAGTTCAACCATACGTTGTGAAATCACTCTGCCAAATGGTCTGTCAGCAAGCATTAGTGCATATGCATGCCGCCATTAATGTCCAGCGTGACACCGGTTAAATAGGCACTTTCATCTGAAGCGAGGAAGAGGATACAATTGGCTACATCCTCAACGGCGGCAAGGCGACCCACCAACGTGCCTTTTGCAAGCTCAACCTTGCGTTCTGGTGTGAGTAAATCCCCAGCTATATCAGTATCAACCATGGAGGGTGCAACACAGTTGACGCGAATACCGCGTGGTGTCAACTCACGAGCGAGTGCTTTGGTCAGGCCCATGATTCCGGCTTTTGCCGCGCTATAGGCAGATGTGCCAAAAACCCCACCTCCTCTTTGCCCTGATACCGAAGCGAGAGAGACAATTGCGCCGCCACCTCGCTCCAGCATAGCAGGCACAACAGCTTGCGTCGAAAAAAAAGTACCTTTGAGATTGACATCAAGCACCAGGTCATACTCTTCTTCAGAGATGTCAAGAAACAACGTAGGACGGGTTAAGCCTGCGACATTCACCAGAATATCTAGTCCCCCAAATACCTCCATCGTTCTTTTGACTACTTGCACCATCTGATCCTTATTGCGCACATCTGCCACTTCACCAATGGCCTGGCTTATCTCTTTTAGCTCCGATATTACTCGCTTTACATTATCCGCCACTATATCGGTAATAGTAACTTTCGCGCCTTCTCTTGCTAGAGCCAATGCTGTTGCTCGCCCAATCCCACGCGGCGAACCTGCACCCGTTACTAAAGCGACCTTTCCTTCAAATCTGTTCATGAAAAGTACCTCCACCTATCTTACTGTCTAGCTATACCTTCTATTGTGTCGCGTCCTGCTTCGCCCGTCAACCCTCACAGAGCAAACTAACATCTCATTCACCCAGCGCGCTCAAGCTGTAGAATATAGTAAAATATACATGTACGCCTGGGAGTTTTCAGAAACAGCGACATCATTGACAGAAAGCAAGGGAGGAAGAATTTGAATCAGAACGACACCATTGCAGCATTTATCCACGACATAAAGCAGATTCTTGCGGCTGATCCCAACCAGGGAAATGACCTCAAACCGATCGCAGAACGCATGAGGAAGCTGGTAGCAGATCCAATTATACGCAACTGGCAAGAAGAACCACCAACCGGCAATGTCCACAGCGGCCAGCAATCGCGGCCACTCTACCAGGATGAGAGCGGATTGACCCTCATGCATGCCCGCTTTGGACCTGAAGCTATGACCCCCATCCACAATCATAATAGTTGGGCGATCATTGGCGTGTACCGCGGGCAAGACCTCTATCAGAAATGGCGGCGTATCGACGCAGGGAATGGAGCAGGGAAAGCGCAGGTGGAACTCATTGAGGAGTACGTGCTCAAACCTGGAGACGTCGCTATTGTGCCAGCGCCTCCGCAAGATATTCACGCTCAGCAAGGTTTCGCCGACGAGGCAGCTTATGAACTGGTTCTCTTCGGTAGTAACCCGGCTGGCAAACCACGGCTGTACTTCGATCCCGCACAAGATACCGCATACACTGCTCAGCGCGGATAGAAGTGCGCACGATGAGGCAAGGGACACTGGGAAAGTCAACTACCAAACATATGCTGGGTCCTGCCCCGTATAACCACATACGCCAGCTCGCGGCGAATTTACCATTGGTGACAGCATCTCCTCACTACATTCGTGGACCTTCACGCATTCATCACACAGACATCCCTTGTCTTCGTCTTCATAGAGACATTGATTACAGAAGTGGGTAGCAGGTTTCCCGCACACATCGCAGGGTACCATTGGTAGAGTATTCCTGGCAATAATCTCGATGGCCTTCTTTTTTGCTACCACTTCTCGTTCTGAGATCACCTTCAAGGCCAGTTCTGTGGTCGAGCCAAAATCATATTCGTAAGAACATGTTTGTCCAGGATTGAGCACTTGATCCAACGGTACTTGCATATTTTTGCTGTCTGTGTCCCATTCATATAGCGCTTCATCCACCGAGTAACGAACGCCTCCAATCGTAAAAGCGCTCAGATGTCCACAGCACTCCAGCCAAGTACCTCTGAGAAAGTGATCCAACATGGCCAGCGTTGTGCCAACCGAAACTTCAAGATGCATCCAGTACATGGGTAAGCGATATCCTTCCACGACAAGATGGAACGCTCTGGTTTTCTGCACTTTTTGATGGCTCTCTGCCTCAGCTTGCATTGCTGCTCGTTGCTCACAGGATTCCAGATGCCTGGTCATAATTGACTTGCTAAACTCTCTCTGACAAAAGGTACACGTTCCCCTTGAGATCTGTCTCGTCATACTCTTCTCTTCCTCCTCTCCTGACTGCTTATTCTTTATACGTTATAGGATACTATATCGCTAGCAAGAAGAAAAGAGTGACTAAAGTGATATGTCCTACCCATTGAGGATAATGTATGAAGTATACTATAATGATTGAAGCAAAACAGAAGTGAGGGCTGAGGAAATGGACGCTATGCTGGCAAGGATACAAGGGCAAGCATCAGCTAAGGACTTTCGCGTCACGCAACATGCCCAGGTGGAGATGGACGCCGAAGAGATTACGCTGGATGAAGTTCTTTCAGCCATTGCAAGCGGTCAGATCTTGGAGAATTACGCTGAACATAAGCGTGGCGCGTGTTGTCTGCTCTATGGCCGTACCCATCAGGGCCGCCCTCTCCATGTCGTTTGTACGTCAGTACAACCACTGCTGATTATTATTACAGTATACGAGCCCTTGCCGCCCAAGTGGGTGAGTCCATCGCAAAGGAGAGGAACATGAAATGTAGTATCGAGGGTTGCCCAGGAGAGTATGAGCAACGTGAGGTTGTGCATACCGTGCATCAAGGAAATCGGATTATAGTAATCGATCATGTTCCGGCAGAGGTTTGTACAATCTGCGGTGATGTGTTATTCACACCGGAAACAGTGCGCAAGATCGAGATTCTCCGTCGTACCGTCGAACCGCCGATGCGTACGGTTCCACTCTATGATTTCACGCAAGCAAAATCGGCATAAGACAAGTAGAGCCACGCCATATTGTTAAGACTCTCCGTGACACTGGGATGGTTGGGTTCCAATACTTGCTCGCGAATGCTCACTGCCCGTTCATAAAGCGGCTCCGCCTGCGTATACTTGCCCTGGTAAACCACGACCTGCTGCAATTCATGTTGGTGCATCACTGGTATACGTGGTTTGCCTGGGTGATTACCATCAGTGAGATTTCTGTCGGCATCCTGCGCTGCTCCTGGGCTTGTTCACCGGGCTGGCCGCGTTTGCCGGTAGGAGTTTGAACCTGCTCTACCTGCTCGCTGGGAGCGCTGGCATCAACCCCGTAATGCTCATCCTTTCCCTCTTCCTACTCTTGGCCTGGAAAGTCTCTGGCTTCTATGGCCTGGACCGCGTCGTGCTCCCAGCCATTACTGCGTGGTTACGTCATCGACCAGCGAAAAAAGGGACGTTGTTGAGAGAGCCAAACATCCCTATTCAACCATCGAAACCACTATTACGCTCGACGAGCTTCATGGGTTCGAGTAGCACTTGACATCTATAACATTGCCTGCTAAGGTTCTTCTAAGAAGCACTTGAAGATAGACACTGGCTGAAGCCGCGTGTCTTCTGACTAAGGTAAGAGGAGCAGATTATGAAGCCAATAAAAATCATTGTAGAAAAACATGCGGACGGCTATGTGGCTTATCCATTGGGATTGAAAGGCGTTGTTATCGGAGAAGGTGATACTTATGAGGAGGCGCTTGCAGATGTGAAATCTGCCATACGATTTCATCTTGAGACCTTTGGTCCTGATATTTTTGATAACGTTGCCTAATCATAACAAAATCAAAGGCTCTACCCTGAGAACCATCTGCACCCAGGCAGGCATACCGAGGGAAGAGTTCTTGAAGATATACCATAACACCAAATGAACCTGCAGCTTCCAAAACTATCTTTTTAGCTCCCCGTTCAGAAGAACAACTGGCTTCTCGTGTCTGCCTGTCACGCTGTTTGCTTTGTAGAATCCCTTTCTCGTCCTCTTTGAGAAAATTACATAGAACCTAACTTACCTTGATAATAGTACGACCTCTGACTCCACCTTTGAGAATGGCAGCTAGAGCCTGAGGAAGTTCAACGAACGGAGCTTCATGTCCAATCAGATCGAGCAGGTGCTTTGGCTTGTAATCGCTGGCCAGGTGTTCCCAGATCTGGCGGCGTAACTCCATAGGGCAGTTTACCGACTCGATGCCCAGCAGATTAATGCCGCGTAGGATGAAAGGGAAAACCGTCGTACTGAAATTCATTCCTCCAGTGTTGCCACATGAGGCGATTGAGCCGCCTGATCTGGTAGTACGGAGGAGATAGGCCAGCGTGACACCGCCAACAGCATCGACACTCCCGGCCCAGCGCTCTTTCTCCAGGGGGCGCTTGCTCTCAGATGTTGTTTCCTCACGAGTCAAGATATCATCGGCACCCAGCTCTCTGAGGTAGGCTTGCTCCGACTCCTTGCCAGTACTGGCCGCCACCGTGTATCCCAGGTTTTTGAGGATACTGATAGCAATGCTGCCCAATCCTCCCGTTGCACCCGTGACCAGTACAGGACCGTTCTGCGACCTGAGACCGTTGTACTCTAGCTTATGGATCGCAAGGCCAGCGGTAAAGCCAGCCGTACCCAGGGCCATCGCCTCTTTGAGGGTCAAGCCAGAAGGCAAGGGCACGATCCAATCGGCCTTGACACGGGCGTACTCGCTGAACCCTCCATAATGGGAGACGCCCAGTTCATAGCTGGTGGCAATCACTTCGTCACCGGGTTTGAAGCGCGCATCACTGGATTCTGCCACCACTCCCGCCAGGTCAACACCGGGCACGAAAGGATAGCTGCGGACAATTTTGCCTTCTGGAATGGAGGCCAGACCATCCTTGTAATTCACGCCCGAATAGCCTACCTTGACCAGGACCTCACCTGAAGGCAGGTCAGCCTGGGTTAAATCCTCGAAGGTAGCGCTAAAACCTGCGTCCTTTTTATTGACTACAAAGGCTTTGAATGTTGCTGCCATGTTTCTCACACTCCTATGTCATCATAAATTTGTGTAGGTTCGCAATTCATTTCCCTTGAAAGACTGGTGGACGCTTAGCGCGGAAGGCAACGGTGGCCTCATGAGCGTCAGCAGTACTAAAACAGCGCATGATCGCCTCGACCTCGTTTTGGAAGGCACGCTCCAATTCGGTCTCTAGCGGACGATTGAGCAACTTTTTGCTCTCGCGCAAGGAGAGCGGCGCACGGCTCAGCATCTTGTCGGCCACTGCCTGCACCTCAGCTTCCAGCAGTTCCGGCTCGACCAAACGGTGGAGCAGCCCCATACGCTGGGCCATAGCAGCTTCAAAAATGTCTGCCATCAGGATGATCTCCCGCGCTATCCCCTGCCCAACCAGTTGTGGAAGCAAGACAGACGTACCACCTGTGATGACCATGCCTACACGCGCTTCCACACATCCCATGCGTGCTCGTGTGCTGGCAATGTGAAAATCGCAGGCCAGAGCCAACTCGAAGCCCCCACCTACGGCGTAGCCATCTATCGCTGCGATGCTTGGCTTCTCACCTAACAGCAGCAAGCGCGTGAGCCGCTGCAGATCCATAATCAGTGCCATGAAGTCTTCGGCGGTCTGATGCTCAGATTCCTTCAGGTCATCGCCTGCACAGAAATTGCCTCCTGCGCCCGCAAGGACAATGATCGATGCGTTTGGATCGCTCTGGGCGCGCTCCAGCGCCTGGCGAAGTTCCGTAATCATCCCGCGGTTCATGGCATTCATCACACCTGGCCGGTTCATCACCACACGCGCAATTTTATTGGTCACAGTATAGAGGACAAGCGGTTCGTTGCTCATAGTGACTCCTACTCTCCTTGTTGAGTTGGGTTAACGCTTCAACTGCCAGCCTGCTCATACATCTTTATAACACGGCGGGCTTTTTGCTCCGTGCGCGGAAGCGTACCGTAGGGAACTAGCTCTGGCTCTGCACGGAAGCTAAGTTGCTCGCGAAGTGCCTGGATGATCTGCTGTGGTAAATCCCCTACAGCATCAGGGATTAGCTTCTGCGCCAATTCCACGCGCACCCGTAGATATTGGTGTGGTGGAGGATGATCGACGATAATTTGAAACTCGCCAGAGAGCTGGTCCGAGAGGTGTGCCAGCGTATTGCCTACGCTGGTGGGAAAAACATTGACACCGCGTACTTGAAGCATGTCATCGCTGCGGCCTAAGATACGGAAGCGAAAGCTCGTTCGCCCACAGGCACATGGTCCGGTTCCCAGGATTCGCACCACGTCGCGCGCACGGTAGCGTACCAGGGGCTGTGCCTCCTTGAGAAGGTGTGTGTACACTAACTCGCCTTCAGCCCCTTCGGTGAGCGCAAGGGGAGTACCGATTTCGGGTTCGATCAACTCGACGGCCACAGCTCCCTGAGCATGAAAGTGCAGTCCCTGGCGTTCTTCACATTCCGACCCCATGATGCTTAGCATATCAGCCATGCCGAAATTCGCATCCATGGCACGCAGGCCCCAGGTCTCTTCCATTCGTGCCCGTACGCCCGGCTCGCTTATTCCTGGCTCAGCCCCAAAGAAGCCCTTTTGCAGACCCAGGTCGCGCGGGTTCAACCCCTGAGCCAGGACAGCTTCCATCAGGGGAAGCATGTACGAAGGAGTGGCACTGATAGCGTTAACCTGCAGTTCGCGGATGGTCTGGATCAGTAGGACTGTTTGGCCAACTCCAAAGGGTACAATGGTGGCTCCTGTGGCCTCCAGGTTCTCATGATCCGAGTAACCGCCTATCCAGAGACGATAATTGAGACAGTGAACCACCGTATCGCTCGGGCGCAGCCCAGAAGCCCAGTAGGAACGAGCTGCGCATTCATTCATAAGGTTGCGATCACGATGGGTGAGAGCAACATAGAGCGCGCGCCCCGTCGTACCAGAGGTTTTGTGCGCCCGCATCACCTGCTCCTGACTGGTCGCCAGATAACTACCAAATGGGGGGTGTTCGTGCTGGTTACGCCTGCATTCGTCCTTCTCGGTAAAGGGGAGAAGTGGCAGATCGGCCAGGTCGCGCATGTCTGCGCGCTTCACGCCTGCCTTAGCGAACTTGGCCTGATAGAAGGCAGAGCATTCCCAGACATAGTCAAGTTGTGTTCGTAGGTACTCATTTTCCAACTGACGCAGCGCCGCTGGCTGCATCGTTTCCATATCTTCATTCCAGTAAAATCGCTCCATTGTGGAGACTCCTTCATAGTTGAGTGTGATGTTAGTCTATCATAAAGTGGCAGGACTTGTACCTCGCTCCACTCTTTATTACTATGACAAGGAAAAAATTCATCTGTTATGGAAACAGAAGCCAGAAACGCATCTAGCGTGAAAAAGCTGATAGAGCTTTCTCAGAAGTATGTAACTTTTCCCAAAACGCCTACGTGCTGAGTATATAAATCAGTACACTGTCTACAAAGCAACGGCTATCATAGCTTCCAATAAAGGAAGTTGGATTGCCAACGTGTAGGCGTAGAAGCTGTAAGTTTCGAGGAATGGATAGCTTTTTTAAAGGAGAAAACATATGTCTACGCATCCACGCTCAACCGTCGTAGGTGTTTTTAGGGAACGTGAGATGGCAGAGCAGGCTCTGAATGCACTCAAGGATGGAGGCTTTGATAGTAATCAGCTTCATTATTCTGGTTCGAGTAGCGGTGGAGGTTTCTTTAAAAGTCTGTTTTCTGGTCAAAACACAACAAACGGTCAAGGACCCCCACATGAATGACGGGGGCTTGTCCCTAAGTCCGAGGAC